>Ga0307505_10001236_pt1 | contig 21739 bp, 19 predicted proteins | sample 23_S_MG_FD_202183 | JGI IMG/M metagenome (GOLD analysis project Ga0307505, IMG submission 202183) | Soil microbial communities from Populus trichocarpa stands in riparian zone in the Pacific Northwest, United States - 23_S | ecosystem: Environmental > Terrestrial > Soil > Riparian zone > Trees...
GACCCTCACCATCGCGCAGGCCTCCTGCGCCGACGACTACGACCCGAACTCGATGCCGGTGGCGAAGGCGCGCGCCTTCATCCACCAGTTCCTCACGCCCGTCTCCGGCGTCGTGCGCGTGCCGGTGCGCGACGCGCTCGGGCGCGTGATCGCCGTGGACATCCCCTCCCCGGTGAACGTGCCCTCGCACCGCAACTCCGCGATGGACGGGTGGGCGCTGCGCGGGGCCGACCTGAAGGGCGGGAGCGAGACCACGCTCGCCGAGATCGGCGTCGCTTTCGCCGGCAAGCCTTTCGCGGGAGGTGTCGGCCCGGGCCAGTGCGTGCGCATCATGACGGGTGGCGTCGTGCCCGAGGGCGCGGACACGGTGGTGATGCAGGAACGCGCGAGGGCCGACGGGAAATCGGTCACGTTCGCCGCCGGGCAGAAGCTCGGGCAGAACGTGCGCGAAGCGGGCGAGGACCTGAAGGCGGGCGCGGTGGCGTTGAGGCGCGGTCGCATCGTGCGCCCGGCCGAGCTCGGCCTCGTCGCCTCGCTCGGCATCGGCGAGGTGGCGGTCTACCGCCGCCTGCGCGTGGCGTTCTTCTCCACCGGCGACGAGCTGAAGAGCATCGGCACGGCGCTGGGCGAAGGCGAGATCTACGACTCCAACCGGTACACGCTGCACGGCATGTTGGCGCGCCTCGGCTGCGAGGTGCTCGACATGGGCGTCGTGCGCGACGACCCGGCGTCGATCGAGCGCGCCTTCGCCGAGGCCGCGGCCGGCGCCGACGTCGTCATCACCAGCGGCGGCGTGTCGGTGGGCGAAGCGGACTTCGTGAAGGGGATTCTCGGCAAGCTGGGCGAGGTGGTGTTCTGGAAGATCGCGATGAAGCCGGGCCGCCCCCTCGCCTACGGCAAGATCGGGCCGGCGCATTTCTTCGGCCTGCCGGGCAACCCCGTGTCGGTGATGGTCACCTTCTACCAGTTCGTGCGCGATGCGCTCCTGGTGATGATGGGCGTCGACCCGGTGGATCCGGTCCCGACGTTCGCCGCCGTCTGCACGCAGCGCCTGAAGAAGGCCCCGGGCCGCACCGAGTTCCAGCGCGGCATCCTCACGCGCGGCCCCGACGGCGCGCTCAGCGTCCGGCCCACCGGCGAGCAGGGCTCGGGCATCCTGAAGTCGATGAGCGACGCCAACTGTTTCATCATCCTCGGCGACGCCACCGGCAACGTCGAGCCGGGGACCACGGTCGAGGTGCAGCTCATGGAAGGGGTGGTGTGAACGACGCGGGCAGGCCCCTGGTCCCCTCGTTCGAGCGAACCGGCACCGGGCTCGAGTACCTGCAGAAGATCCTCTCGCGGGAATATGCCTGGGTGCCGATCGGCGAGCACCTGGGCTTCCACCTGCGCGAAGTGGAGCGCGGGCGCGTCGTCATCGTCGGCCGCCCCGATGCGCGCTCGTTCAACCTGCTCTCGACGGTGCACGGCGGATGGACGGCGGCGATCCTGGACACGGCGATGGCGCTCTCGAACCTGTCGACCCTGGGGCCCGATCAGAGCTTCACCACGCTCGACATCCGCATCAACTACCTGCGGCCGATCACCGCCGAGAACGGGGAGCTGCGCGCCGAGGGCAGCGTCATCCAGGGCGGCCGCAAGGTCGCGTACTGCGAAGCGAAGCTCCTCGACGGCGGCGGCAAGCTACTCGCACACGGCACGGGCAGCTGCCTCGTCCTGCCGCGCGGATGAAAGATGCCGTGAGGCGCGCGACGTACGCTGCGCTGGCGCTCTGCGCGGCCCTCGCCGCCGGCCCTTCGGGCGCGCAACTCACCGGCAACGCGATCCGCATCGGCGTGCTTTCCGACATGTCGAGCCTCTATGCCGACGGCACCGGCATGGGATCGGTCGCCGCTGCGCGGATGGCCGTCGAGGACTCGGGAATCGAGCGGCGCGGCATGAGGGTCGAAGTCCTCCACGCCGACCACCAGAACAAGCCGGACATCGGGCTCACCACCGCGCGCCGCTGGTACGACGTGGACGGCGTCGACGTGATCGTCGACGTCCCCAATTCGAGCGTGGCGCTCGCCGTGAGCCAGCTCACGCGCGACAAGAACAGGGTGCTCCTCGCATCGGGTGCGGGGAGCTCGGACCTCACCGGCAAGGCGTGCTCGCCCAACACCATCCACTGGACCTACGACACGTGGATGCTCGCGAACGGCACCGCGCGATTCGTCACGCGAGCCGGCGGCGACACGTGGTTCTTCATCACCGCCGACTACGCCTTCGGCCACGCCCTGGAGCGCGACGCGACCGCCGCCATCGCGCGCGACGGCGGCAAGTCGCTGGGCAGCGTGCGCGTTCCGCTCAATAGCGCCGATTTCGGCTCCTTCCTCATGCAGGCGCAGGCCTCGAACGCGAAGGTGATCGGGCTCGCCAACGCGGGAGGCGACGCGATCTCGGCGATGAAGCAGGCCGCCGAGTTCGGCATCGCGAAAGGCGGGCAGCGCGTCGCCGGGCTGCTGATGGGAATCACCGACGTCCATGCGATCGGCCTGGCCACCGCGCAGGGACTCACCATGACGGAAGCGTTCTACTGGAACACCAACGAGGCGACGCGCGACTTCGCGCGCCGCTTCGCGCCGCGTCATCGCGGGATCCATCCCAACGCGATCCACGCCGGGGTGTACTCCGCCCTGCTCCATTACTTGAAAGCCGTCGAGTCGCTGAGGAGCGATGCGGACGGTCGGTCCATCGTGGCGCGAATGAAGTCGACGCCGACCGACGACGCGCTCTTCGGCCGGGGATCGATCCGCGCCGACGGCCGCAAGATCCATGCGGCCCAGCTGGTCGAGGTGAAGGCGCCGTCCGAGTCGCGCGCGCCGTGGGACTACTACAAGGTCGTCGCGACCATCCCCGCCGAGGAAGCCTTCCGGCCGCTCGCCGAGGGCGGCTGCCCCCTCGTCCGCTAGCCGTCGCCCGGGCGGGAATCACCGCGATGGCCGGGGTCCAATTTCACCTTTGACAATTGACCGCCGGTCATTTATTCTCGCGGCCAACTGACCCACGGTCATTTACAGCCAATGAAACTGCGTGCCATCGGGACCGACGACAAGGAGGAGCGGAGCAACGCCATCCTCGATGCCGCCGAGCGCCTGTTCGTGAAGCACCCCCACCGGATGGCCAGCGTGTCCGAGGTGGCTGCGGCCGCGGGCCTCGCCAAGGGCACCGTCTACCTCTACTTTCCCGGCAAGGAGGAGATGCTGCTCGCGCTGCACGAGCGCCAGGTGGCGCACTTCTTCACGCAGCTCATGCTCAAGCTCGCGCAGCCGGGCCCGCTCGACTTCGACGACATCTTCCCGGTGACGCGCGAGCACCTGATCCGCCTGCCCGGCTACCTCGAGCTCACCAGCCGCTGCTTCGCGCTCATGGATCGCGAGATCCCGAGGGACACGGCGATCGCCTTCAAGACCCGCGTGGCGCAGACGCTGGGCGCGGCGGGCGTGCAGCTCGAGCGCCATTTCGAGCTGCCCCGCGGCGCGGGCATCACGCTCCTGCTGCACAGCTATGGGCTGATCGTGGGCTTGTGGCAGCTGCTGCACCCGAACGAGCGCCTGGGTAGCGCCATGCGCCGGCCGGGGCTGCGCGACCTGGACCGCGACTACGAAGTCGAGATCGAGAACGCCCTGCGATCGCTGTGGCAGGGATGGATCGGGCGCGCGAAAGCCGCGCCGCCGGTCCGCAAGGCCGCGAGGAGGACATGAGGAACATCGCATTCGCAGCGCTCGCCGCCCTGGCGCTCACCGGCTGCGGCAACGGCAAGGTCGCCGAGGAACCGGTGCGGCCGGTGCTCACCCAGACGGTCGTGCCGGGCGCGAGCGCAACGCGCGACGTCTACTCGGGCGAGCTGCGCGCCCGCCACGAGACCGAGCTCGCGTTCCGCGTCGCCGGCAAGGTCGTCGCACGCACCGTGGACGCCGGCGCGCGCGTAGCGAAGGGAGCGATCCTGGCGCGCCTCGACCCCGAGGACGCCGAGCTCGCGGCGCAGGCGGCTTCCGCGCAGCACGCCGCGGCGCAGAGCGACCTCGCGCTCGCCAAGGCCGAGGCCGAGCGCCACGCCGAGCTGCTCGCCAAGGGCTTCATCAGCCAGTCGGCATACGACGTGAAACAGAACGCGTTCAACGCGGCGCGCGCGCGTGCCGAGCAGTCGCGTTCACAGGCCGGCATCACCTCGAACCAGGCCGCCTATACGACGCTCGTCGCCGACGCCGACGGGGTCGTGGTGTCGGTCTCGGCCGAGCCCGGGCAGGTCGTCACCGCCGGGCAGCCGGTGCTGCGCCTCGCGCGTTCCGGCGAGAAGGAGGTGGTGATCAACGCGCCCGAGAGCCAGCTGGGCCGATTCAAGCCCGGCCAGGCGGTCGCGATCTCGCTCTGGGCCGATCCCTCGTCGGTGTTCCCGGGGCGCGTGCGCGAGGTCGCCGGCGGCGCCGACTCCGTGACGCGCACGTATGCGGTGCGCATCTCCGCGCCCAGCGCCCCGCAGACCGCGCAGCTCGGCATGACGGCGAGCGTGCTGCTCAACTCGTCCCTGGACCCTTCGCTCGTCCTGCTGCCGCTTTCGGCCCTCGCGCGCGAGGGCGCGAATGCCGCCGTGTGGGTCGTGGACCCCGCGACCAGCAAGGTGAAGCTGCGTCCGGTCACCGTCGGCCAGTTCCGCGAGGACGGCGTCACCGTGACCGCGGGCCTGCACCCGGGCGACGTGGTCGTGACCGCGGGCGTGCACAAGCTGCGCCCCGACCAGCAGGTGCGCGTCGCGGCGAGCGCGCCGCCGGCGCCCGCCGCGCAGCGCTAGGGCCCCGACGTGCTGCGCCGCTTCAACCTCTCCGAGTGGGCCCTGGCGCACCAGACGCTGGTGCTCTACTTCATGGTCGTGCTCGCCCTGGTGGGCGTGGGCTCGTACCTGCGCCTCGGCCAGGCCGAGGATCCCGACTTCACCTTCAAGCTCATGATCGTGCGCACCGGATGGCCGGGCGCTTCCGCCGAGGAGGTCGAGCGCCAGCTCACCGACAAGATCGAGAAGAAGCTGCAGGAGACCCCGCGACTGGATTTCCTGAGGAGCTATTCGAAACCCGGCGAGTCGGTGGTGTTCGTCTTCGTGAAGGACTCGGCCCGCCCCGACGAGATCAAGGACACCTGGTACCAGGTGAGGAAGAAGGTGGGCGACATCCGCAACACGCTGCCCCAGGGTATCCAGGGGCCGTCCTTCAACGACGAGTTCGGCGACACCTTCGGCAACATCTACGCGCTGACCGGCGACGGCTACACCTACGCGCAGTTGAAGGAGACCGCCGACCGCATCCGCAACCAGATGCTGCGGGTGAAGGACGTCGCCAAGGTCGAGCTCGTCGGCGAGCAGGAAGAGAAGATCTACATCGAGCTCGCCAATGCCAAGCTCGGCTCGCTCGGCATCGAGCCGGCGGTGGTGTTCGCCGCGCTGCAGCAGCAGAACGCCGTGGCCGCCACCGGCAGCTTCGAGACCCCGACCGACCGCATCCACATCCGCGCCACCGGCGCGCTCGACTCGGTCGAGAGCGTGAAGGCGATCGCGATCCGCGCCAACGGCCGACTCTTCCGCCTCGCCGACGTCGCCAGCGTCTACCGCGGCTTCGCCGACCCGCCGCAGCCGCGCATGCGCTACATGGGCAAGCCCGCCCTTGGAATTGCCGTCTCCATGGTCCCGCGCGGGGACATCATCGCGCTCGGCCGCGCGCTCGACCTCGAGGTGGACCGCATCGAGCGCGAGATGCCGGTGGGCCTCGAGCTCGCGCGCGTGAACAACCAGCCCGAGACGGTGAAGCGCTCGGTGGGCGAATTCACGCGCTCGCTCGCCGAGGCGGTGGGCATCGTGCTCGCCGTGAGCTTCCTGTCGCTCGGGCTGCGCACCGGGCTCATCGTCGCGCTCTCGATCCCGCTCACGCTGTTCGTCACCTTCTTCTTCATGTACCAGACGGGCGTGGACCTGCACAAGATTTCGCTCGGCGCCTTGATCCTCGCGCTCGGGCTCCTGGTCGACGACGCCATCATCTCGGTGGAGATGATGGTGGTGAAGATGGAGGAGGGGATGGAGCGGGTGAAGGCCGCAGCCTACGCCTACACCTCGACGGCGATGCCGATGCTGACCGGCACGATCGTCACCGCCGCGGGCTTCCTCCCCATCGGCCTCGCGCGCTCCTCCACCGGCGAGTACACCTTCTCGATCTTCGCCGTGACCACGATCGCCCTGCTCGTCTCCTGGGTGGTGTCGGTGGTGTTCGTGCCCTATCTGGGCTACAAGCTGCTGCCGGACATGCGCCGGGCGGGAGCGCATGCCGATGCAAGGGCCCTCTACGACAAGCCCTTCTACCGCCGCTTCCGCGCGCTGGTCGCCTGGTGCGTCGAGCGCCGTGGGCTCGTGATCGGCGCCACCGCCGTGCTCTTCGCGCTCTCGGTGTTCGCGTTCCGCTTCGTGCAGCAGCAGTTCTTCCCCGCGGCGAGCCGGCCCGAGCTGATCGTGGACCTGCGCCTGGCCGAGGGCTCCTCGGTCGTCGCCACCGAGGCGCAGGTGAAAAAGCTCGAGCGCATCCTCATGGGCGATCCCGAGCTCTCGAACCGGATCGACAACTTCGTGAGCTACGTCGGCAGCGGCAGCCCGCGCTTCTACCTGCCCTTCGACCAGCAGCTGGTGAACGCGAACTTCGGCCAGTTCATCCTGAACACCAAGAGCATCGAGGATCGCGAAACGGTGCGCGCGCGGCTGCTGAAGCTCTTCGAGGAGGACTTCACCGAGGTGCGCGGGCGCGTCAACCGGCTGGAGAACGGCCCGCCCGTGGGCTTCCCGGTCCAATTCCGCGTGGTGGGCGAGGACAAGCAGGTGATCCGCGAGGTGGCCGCGCGCGTGGCCGCGCTCATGCGCGCCAACCCCTGGACGCGCGAGGTGAGCTTCGACTGGGAGGAGCCCTCGAAGGTGATCCGCCTCGTGATCGACCAGAACCGCGCGCGCGTGCTCGACATCTCCACCCAGGAGCTGGCGCAGTTCGTGAACACCGTGCTGTCGGGCCAGGCGGTGACCACGTATCGCGAGGGCGACAAGCAGATCGACGTGGTCGCGCGCGGCGCGCGCGAGGAGCGCGCCTTCGTGAGCCTGCTGAAGGACCTCGCGGTGCCCGTGGGGCGCGGGCGCAACGTGCCGCTCGCGCAGATCGCGGAGCTGCACTATGGATTTGAGCAGGGGATCTACTGGCGCCGCGACCGGCTGCCGGCGATCACCGTGCGCACGGACCTGAAGGACGGGATCCAGGCGCCGGTGGTGAGCCGGGAGCTCGACGCCCGGCTCGCCGAGGTCCGCGCCTCGCTGCCAGCGGGCTATCGCATCGACATGGGCGGTGCCATCGAGGACGCCGCCAAGGGCCAGCAGTCGATCGCGGTCGTGGCCCCGGTGATGATCGTGGTGATGGTGACCGCGCTCATGCTGCAGCTGCAGAGCTTCTCGCGCCTCGCGCTGGTGCTGCTCACCGCGCCGCTGGGCCTGATCGGGGTCGCCGCGGCGCTCCTCATCTTCAGGGTCCCGTTCGGGTTCGTCGCGATGCTGGGCACGATCGCGCTGGCCGGCATGATCATGCGCAACTCGGTGATCCTGGTCGACCAGATCGACCACGACATCGAGGAGGGCTCGGAGCCGGCGGAGGCCATCGTCGATGCGACCGTGCGGCGCTTCCGGCCGATCATGCTCACCGCGGCGGCGGCGGTGCTGGCGATGATCCCGCTCACCCGCAGCGCCTTCTACGGCCCGATGGCGGTGTCGATCATGGGCGGCCTCGTGGTCGCCACGGTGCTGACCCTTCTCTTCCTGCCCGCGCTCTACGCGGCGTGGTTCCGCGTGGGACATGCGGGCGAGGTCGGCGCCTCGGAGCCCATGCCCGCCTGAGGACGCGCGAGGTAAACTCGAGCCATGGAACGCCGGGACTTCGTACGGCTCTGCGCCGCCGCCGCGGGCGGTGCAACCCTCCCCCAGGCCGGGCACGCCGCCAGCTTGAGCGCGCGCATGTACCGCCGGGCGACCCTCGTCGACGAGAAGGGCGTGCCGCTGCGCATCGGCTCGCTCAAGGTCGGGCGCAACTACGTCTTCGACTATCCCTACTCCTCGACGCCCTGTTTCCTGCTGCGGCTCGACAGGCCCGCCGCGGGCGGCATCGAGCTGAAGACCGAGTCGGGCCAGCCCTATCGCTGGGAAGGCGGGATCGGAGAGGGCCGCGCGGTGGTGGCGTACTCGGCGATCTGCGCGCACAAGATGACCTACCCCACGCGCCAGGTGAGCTTCATCGGCTATCGCGACTCGCCCAGCCCGGTGGCCGGCAAGGGCAAGGTGATCACCTGCTGCTCCGACCGCAGCGTCTACGACCCGTCCGCGGGGGCGAAGGTGGTCTCGGGCCCGGCGCCGCAACCGCTCGCGACGATCCTCCTCGAGCACGACACCGCGACCGACGAGGTGCGCGCGATCGGCACCTTCGGCGGCGAGATGTTCGCCGAGTTCTTCCGCAAGTTCGAGTTCCGCCTGCAGCTCGAGATGGGCGGGAAGGCGCGCGCGCAGGTCGAGGGCACGACGGTGGTGACGGCATTGGAGAACTACAGCACGCAGTGGGCGCAATGCTGAGGCGCGCCCGGTCATGCTCCCCTCGGACGGTCTGATCGTTCCTAGATAGTGAAGTCGCTCCCGCGGCCGGCCTCGGCGCGCGCCAGGTCCTCGCGCGCGAGGTTCGGGGCGAACAGGTGGATGAATTCGACCATGTAGCTGCGCAGGTACGCGCCGCGCCGATACGCGATCCGGGTCGTCTGGGCGGGGAGCAGGTGCGCGCAGTCGAGCGCGACGAGCCCCTCCTCCTTGCCCTCCCGGAACGCGCGCTGGGAGATGAGGCCCACGCCGAGCCCGAGCGCCACGTACGACTTGATCACGTCCGAATCGAGCGCCGAGAGCGCGACCTCGGGTGCGAGGCCCCGAGCCGCGAACGCGCGGTCGATGGCGCTTCGCCCGGCGAAGGTGGGGTCGTAGGTGACGATGGGGAAGCGCGCGATGGCTTCGAGCGTGAGCGGGCGCGATTCGAGGAGCGCGTGGCCCGCGGTCACGACCACGCAGTGATGCCAGCGGTATCCCGGCAGCGCCACCAGCTCCGCGTATTCGTCCAGCGCCTCGGTGGCGATCGCGATGTCGGCCTCGCCCGCGACCACCATGCGCGCGAGCTGGTGCGGGTTGCCCTGCAGCAGCTTCAACTTCACGTCCGGGTAGCGCTTCTTGAACGCCGTCACCACGGCGGGCAGTGCGTAGCGAGCCTGCGTATGCGTCACCGCCACCGCGAGGTTGCCCTTGGCCTGCTGCGCGTGCTCCGCGCCGATCGCGCCCAGGTTGCCGACCTCGCCGAGGATGCGCTCGATCGCGGCGAGCACCTCGCGTCCCGCATCGGTCATGCCCGTGAAGCGGCGCCCCTGGCGCACGAAGAGATCCACGCCCAACTCGGCCTCGAGCGCTCGGATCTGCCTCGAAACGCCCGGCTGCGACGTGTGCAACGCCAGCGCGGCCTCGGACACACTCAGCCCGTGCGCGGCCACCCCCTGCACATACCTAAGTTGTTGAAGATTCAAGAGAACTCTGCTCGCCGTCTATATGCTCACAGGTTATCACCATATCACAACAAAGTATTTTTCAGGCATGTGTGCGGTCCGTAGCATCGAGGTCATGTACCGCTACGACGCCCTCGACCATCAGATCGTCTCCGAACGCGTGGAGCAGTTCCGCGACCAGACGCGGCGCTACCTCGCGGGCGAGCTGACCGAGGACGAGTTCCGGCCGCTCCGGCTGCAGAACGGGCTTTACGTGCAGCGCCACGCGCCGATGCTGCGCGTGGCGATCCCGTACGGGCTCATCTCGGCGCGGCAACTGCGCAAGCTCGCGCACATCGCCCGCAAGTACGACCGCGGCTACGGCCACTTCAGCACGCGCCAGAACCTGCAGTACAACTGGCCGAGGCTCGAGCACGTGCCCGAGATCCTCGCCGAGCTCGCGACGGTCGAGATGCACGCCATCCAGACGAGCGGCAACTGCGTGCGCAACATCACCACCGACCACTTCGCGGGCGTGGCCCACGACGAGGTCGTCGACCCGCGGGCCCTCGCGGAGATCCTGCGCCAGTGGTCGACCTTCCACCCCGAGTTCGCATACCTGCCGCGCAAGTTCAAGATCGCGCTGAACGGCGCGAAGAGCGACCGCGCGGCCACGTTCCTGCACGACATCGGCCTCAATTTCGTGACCGATGCCGCGGGCGAGATCGGCATCCGCGTGATCGTGGGCGGCGGCATGGGGCGCACCCCGATCATCGGCCACGTGATCCGCGAGTTCCTGCCGTGGCAGCACATGCTCACCTACGTCGAGGCGATCCTGCGCGTCTACAACCGCCACGGCCGGCGCGACAACATCTACAAGGCGCGCATCAAGATCCTGGTGAAGGCGCTGGGCGTCGAGGAGTTCGCGCGCCAGGTGGAAACGGAGTGGGAGGCCACGCGCGACTCCCCCTCGGTCATCCCGCAGGAGGAGTACGACCGCGTCGCCGCGCACTTCGCGCCCCCCGGCTACGAGCCGCCCGGCGACGAGGACCACGCGCTCGCGTTCCAGCTCGCGGCCGACCGCGCGTTCTCGCGCTGGTTCGAGCGCAACGTCCACGACCACCGCCGGCCGGGCTATCGGGCGGTCACGCTCTCGCTCAAGAAGCCCGGTGTGCCCCCGGGTGACGCGACCGCGGAGCAGATGGACATCGTCGCCGACTTGGCCGAGCGTTACAGCTTCGGCGAGCTGCGCGTCTCGCACGAGCAGAACCTGATCCTCGCCGACGTGCGCGAGCGCGACCTCCCCGAGCTCTGGCGGCGCTCGCGCGCCGCCGGCCTCGCGACGCCCAGCGTGGGCCTGCTCACGAACATCGTCTGCTGCCCCGGCGGGGACTTCTGCTCGCTCGCCAACGCCAAGTCGATTCCGATCGCCGAGGCGATACAGCGGCGCTTCGACGACCTCGACTACCTGCACGACATCGGCGAGCTCGACCTGAACATCTCGGGCTGCATGAACTCCTGCGGCCATCACCACGTCGGCCACATCGGCATCCTCGGCGTCGACAAGAACGGCGCCGAGTGGTACCAGGTGTCCATCGGCGGGGCGCAGGGCATCAACGGCGACCCCGCGCTCGGCCAGGTGATCGGGCCCTCCTTCGCCGCGGCCGAGATGCCCGACGTGGTCGACAACCTGATCGGCACGTACCTGGGCCTGCGCACCGCCGAGGAGCGCTTCATCGACACCGTGCGCCGCCTCGGGCTCGCGCCGTTCAGGCAGCGGGTCTACGGGAAGGAGGCGGCCGTTGCCTGACATCATCCGCAACGGGCGCGTGGAAGCGGACGACTGGGACGAGTCCGCGCTCCTCACGCTCGCCGAGTGGAAGGCGCGGCGGCACGAGTCGATGCCGGAGGGCACCCGCGTGGGCGTGCGCCTCGAGCCCGCCGACGACCCCGCCGAGATCGCCTCCGACCTCGACCGCCTCCAGCTGGTCGCCATCAACTTCCCCAGGTTCGCCGACGGACGCGGCTACTCCTGCGCCGTCCTGCTGCGCACCCGTTACGGTTACCGGGGTGAGCTGCGCGCGATCGGCGACGTCGGGCGCGACCAGCTTTTCTGCCTCAAGCGCTCCGGCTTCGACGCGTTCGCGCTCGCGCCGCATCGCGATCCGCACGCCGCGGCTGCGAGCCTCGGCGACTTCAGCCTGCGCTACCAGGGCTCGGTCGACGATCCGCTGCCGCTCTTCCGCAAGCGCCTCGCCATGGCGCCGCGCGGCATGCATTTCGCTTCGACCGCGGGAGCCATCCCGGAGGAGAATCTGCCTTGACCGCCCGCGCCCTCGCCCACCCCGCCAAATCCCCGCGCGCCGCCATCCTCGAGCGCCTCACCCGGACCCACTTCGGGTCCTCGCCGTTGTCGATCGGCGACACCGGTGCCGTAATTGCGCATTTCTATCGCAGCTACATCCGCAGCGCATTCCAGCCGCTGGTGCGCGCGCGCGACCGCGCCGTCGTGGGGCACCAGGCGCTCTTGCGCGTCGAAAGCACGAGCGGCGAGAGCGTGGCGCCCTGGAGCCTCTTCGCGCAGGCCTCGAGCGATGCCGCGCTGGTCCGGCTCGACCGGCTCTGCCGCACCGTGCATGCGCTGAACTACTTTCCGTCGGCCGACGCGTCGACAACGCTCTTCCTCAACATCGACCGGCGCCTGCTCACCGGCGTCGCCGCCGACCACGGCGCGTTCTTCGAGGCGGTGCTCGCGCTGATCGGCGTGCCGGCTTCGCGCGTGGCGATCGTGATGCCGCCCGAGGCGATCGAGAACCCGGTCGCCTTCGTGCGCGCGGCGATCTCCTACCGCATCCGCGGCTACCGCGTGCTGGTCCCGGTGCGCAGCATCACCGAGGCCGAGCTCTCGCACGTGTTCCTCGCCGACCCGCACTTCGTCTCCCTCGACGCGCGCGAGGCGCTGCAGGGCAGCTCGGCACGCGGCTTCCTCGATGCGCTCGCGCATCGGGGAATCCACCTGGTCGCGCGCGGCATCGAGAGCGGCGACCACGAGCACCTCGCACGACAGGCCGGGGTCGAGCTGCTGCAGGGCTTCCATCTCGGCCGGCCTTGAAATCGCGCTACCCTGCACCAATACTTCCCGTAGAGCCGCATGAGCACCGACAAGTACACCACCGAGCGAATCACCGCGGTCCGCCCCTGGACCGACAGCCTCTTCTCCTTCCGCACCACGCGCGACCGGGGCTACCGCTTCGTGCCGGGGCAGTTCGCGCGCCTCGGGGTGCCGGGCAACGCGGAGGGCTCGATCGTGTGGCGCGCCTACTCGATCGCCTCGGCGGCGCACGACGAGCACCTGGAGTTCTTCTCCGTGGTCGTGCCCGGCGGGCAGTTCACCAGCCGGCTCTCGAAGCTGCGCGAGGGCGACGCCATCCACGTCGAGCGCCGCAGCTACGGCTTCCTCACCACCGACCGCTTCGAGGCCGGGCGCGACCTGTGGATGCTCGCGACCGGCACGGGGCTCGCTCCCTTCCTGTCGATCCTGCACGAATTCCAGACCTGGGAGCACTACGAGAACATCGTCCTGGTGCAGAGCGTGCGCACGCAGCAGGAGCTCGCCTACGAGGACGTGATCCGCGGCTTCGACAAGAGCGAGTATTACGCCGAGCACGCGCGCAAGCTGCGCTACGCGCGCATCGTCACGCGCGAGCCGGTGCCCGGCACCTTGCGCGACCGCGTCACCAAGCTCCTCGCGAGCGGCGTGCTCGAGGAGAACCTCGGCATGAAGCTCGACCTCGAGCGCTCGCGCATCATGCTCTGCGGCAACCCGGAGATGGTGGAGGATTCGCGCAAGCTCCTGGTCGAGCGCGGCTTCCGCCTCTCGCGCCGCGGCGACCCGGGCCACCTCGCGGTGGAGAACTACTGGTGAGCGCGCAGCCGATCTTCGAGCGCGCCGCGGCGCGAGCCGGGGAGCAACGCCTCGCCTACGCGGGCGCCGTGACCCCGGAGGAAGCGCACCAGCTCGCCGCTGCCGGGGAAGCCACCATCGTCGACGTGCGCACGCGCTCCGAGTACGACCAGGTCGGCCACGTCGAGGGCACGGAGCTGATCGAGTGGCGCCGCGACGGCGAGCAGCAGCCCGACCCGCGCTTCCTCGATCGCCTCGCCGCACGCCATCCGCGCGATGCGGCGCTGCTGCTCATCTGCCGCAGCGGCGTGCGCTCGCACTACGCGGCCGAGGTCGCCGCCGCCGCGGGCTTCACGCGCGTCTACAACGTCCTCGACGGATTCGAGAAGGGCTGGCTTCCCGCCGGCCTCCCCTCCGCGCGCCGCTAGGGGTTACCAGCTCAGGATCTGCACCGTCCCGGGATTGGCGACTCCGGCGGGTTGGGTCGAGCCGCCGAGCACGTGGAATGCGTTGCCCTGGATCACGCCCCCAACCCCGTGCACTGGTGTGGGCAGTTGCGGCATGAAGGTCCAGTCGTCCTGGCCCGCCGCGATCGCCTCGACCGTCTCGAGCGTGCGAAACGGCGAACTCGTGATGAGCTCTCCGCCGGCCACCATGAGCAGCGTGGGTGAGGCCGCGGCGGCGAAGCCCGAACGCGAGGAGCGCATCAGCGGCCCGGCGCGCCACGTCTCCGAGGCCGGGTCGTAGATGGAGACGACGCGGCTCGTGCCGTTGAAGCCGCGACCGCCCAGCATCCAGAGCTCGCCCTGGAACGCCACCAGCTGGGAGTGGTCGCGCGGCGCCCGGTTGTCGCTCGGAATGGCCCGGGTGGTGCGCGTTCGCGGGTCGAACTGCATGAGGGCGCCGCCGATGTCGCTGAAGTAGGCGAACCCGCCGAGCGCCGCGGCACCGGCTGCGGCGTGCGCGGGCAGCTGCGGCACGCTCTCCCAGCGGTTTTCAGCGACCACGTAGCGCCATCCATCGGAGGCATGCGTTCCCACCGGTTGGTGATAGCCGCCGGTCACGTAGAGGTCGCCCTCGATCGCCACCGCGAGCGGGTGGTCGCGACCGCCGGGCATGGGCGCGAGCGTGGTCCACGCGTTGGCCGCGATGTCGTAGCGCTGCAGCCCGTCGAACGCGCCGAATCCGCCGGCGACGTAGGCCGCGGTGCCGAGCACCGCGGTCGCGCTCTCCGAGGTCGCGAGCGGCATCTGCGCGCCCTGGCTCCAGCTGGCTCCGGTGGGAACCGTGGGCGTCGCGTCGAGGCATACGGCCCCGGCCGGGACGGTGAGGCGGGTGGGCGTGAGCGTGCCATCGCCGAACCCCGCGAGCGGCGACTGGTAGCGCACGGCGCCGGCGAGGCAGCTCGTGAGGTCGAGCTCCAGCCGGCCCCAGGGCGTGGCCTGCACCTGTGAAACGCTGAACCCGCTGCCAAAGCGCGTGCCGACGGGACGGAAGACTTCGGCGACGGTGAGTCGCTCGCCCGAGGTGGGCGACACGCCGATGGTCCAGGCCTGCTCGCCGCTCGCGTCGTAGGTGAACCAGTACACCTGCGCGCGGCCGTCGGGAAGCTCCTCCACGTTCCAGCCCTCGCCGTTGTGCGCCGGATCGAACCAGGCACCGCTGCGCGCCCGCAGCCCCGCCATCGTGCGAGCGCCGCTCGCGCCAAGCCGGCGCTTGCCGGTGCACTCGAGCTCGGCGAGCGCGGTGAGCCGCGTGACCGTGCGCGTGCCCGAGCCCCAGGCGGCGGGCCCGGCGTAGGTGAGCTCGGCCTGGTTGCAGGTGGTGAAGCGGAACTCGAGCGTGCCCCACGGGATCACCTGCACCGCGGCGGGATCGAACGTGGGTCCGAACCGCGGGCCGCGCGTGGTGAAGGCGCCCTCGAAACGGATGCGCTCGCCCTCGACGCGCCCGCCCGAGGCGTAGATCCACGCCTGTTGCGCGGTGCTTCCCGCCGGCGGATAGGTGAACCAGAGCGCATGCGCGGTGCCGTTGTCCAGCACCTGGAGCGTAAAGCCCTCGCCGTTGCGCTCGGGCGTGTACCACGAGCCCGACATCGCGGGACCGACCCAGAGCGCGGCCAGCAGGATGGAGAGCATGCGGGCCAGAATACATGGTGCTAATCTCACCCGCATGCGCCAGCTGTTACGGTTTCTTGCAGCTGTCCCGGTGTGCCGCTGAGTACGCGCGACGACGACGCCTTCCTCGCCCTTCCCCCGGGCCTCGACGGCGCGTGCGCCGAAGCCTGGCGCATGTTCGCCTCCGATCCGCCGCGCTCGCGCCGGCTCGCGGCCGAGGCGTTCGCGCGTCGCGCGCGCGCCGGCCCGCGCGCATGGGCGGGCCTGTGCCTCGCCTACCAGCAGGCGCGAGCCGGCGAGACGCAGGACGCGGCCGGGAAGCTGGACGAGGTACGAATCCTCCTGCGCAAGTCACGCGACGCACGCGGCAAGGCGCTTGCCGATGTGATCGGCGCGTACGTGGACCTGGCGCGCGGGGAGCCCGATGCCGCGGCGAGCGCCCTCGAGGGCGTTGCCCGGGCCGCTGCCCGGCAGGACCGCGGGCATCCGCTCGACCGCTTCCTCGCGGGCCATGCGGCCGCGCTCGCGCACGGTCGCCAGGGCCGCCTCGAGCAGGTCCTCCACCACCACTACGCCAACCTCCTGCTGCTCGAGCGCTATCCGTCGCCGGCGCCGCTCGCCGTCGTCCTGCTGAACCTCTCCAGCACCTTGACGGCGATCGACGACTGGGAGGAAGCGCTCGAGCTGGCGCAGCGCGCCGTGGCCTGCTGCGCCCGGTTCGACAACGCCGCGCTCAAGCGCCGCGCCGAGATCAACGTCGCGCTCGCCTTGCGCTTCCTCGGCCGCATCGACGAGGCCCTGGCGCTCCTGCGCCGGCTGGAGGGCGAGCCGTTCCGCGATCCCGGGAGCGACTTCGCGCTGCACCTGAATCTCGCCGAAGCGCTGGCGCACCACGGCGACGTCGCCGCGGCGGCCGGCCAGCTCGAGCGAGCGCGCGCGCGCGCCGCGCCGGCCGGCGACCCGCACGAGCGCGCCAACCTCGCATGGATCGCCGGGCTCGTCGCGGCGCGGGCCGGCGACGTTGCGCTCGCGATCGAGCGACTCGAGGCCGCCAGGCGCGAGGTGCTCGCGCTGCGCAAGCTGCACGTGGCGCTCCTCCCGCGGATCGTGGAGGTGCTCGCCTCGTGCTACGCAAGCGCCGGCGATCCGGCGCGCGCATTCGAGACGTTCCAGCAGTTCCACGACACCTTCGAGGCGCGCCTCGGCTACACGACCCGCGCGCGCTACACGGGACGCCAGTCGCGCGCGGGCGTCGCGGCGATCGCCAACGCGCTCGGGCCCCGCGACGGCGACGGGCGGGGCGATGCCGCCGCCCAGGCGCGCCTGAGCGAGGCGTTGCGCCGCACGCTCGCCACCGGCGGCGCACAGGCGCTCCCGGGTTGGAGCACGAGCAGCATCGCGCGAATCGACGCGGAGGCTCGCGGCCTCGGTGTGGAATCGCAGCATGTCGGCGGCCTGGTGGAGAGCCTGCGGCGCGCGCCCGATGTCTCGAGCCTGGAAGCCGGGACGCAGGCGGTGCACGTGCAGGTGCTGGGGGAGCTCGAGGTGAGGCTCGACGGCAAGGCGCTGCGGTTCGGCCGCAAGCGCCCCGAGCGCCCGCTCGCGCTCCTCAAGTACCTCGCGGCGAACGCCGCGCGCACCGTCGCGGAGTCGCAGGTCGCCGACGCCCTCTGGCCCGACCTCGAGGGCGACGCCGCGCTGAGGGCGCTCGCGGTGAACCTGCACCGCCTGCGCCAGCTCCTCGGCGGGCCGGAGGCCGTGTTCCACCAGGCACGGCGCCTCGCGCTCGACTCGCGCCGCGTCTGGTGCGACGCGGCGCTCTTCGAGGGCCTGCTCGATCGGGCCGCGGCGGCGGGCGAGGACGCGGAGCGCGAGCGCCTCACGCGGCGCGCGATCGAGCTCTACCGCGGCGACCTTCCGGTCGACGAGGATCGCGAGCGCTGGGCGTTCGCGGCCCAGAAGCGGCTGCGCGCGCGCATGGTCGGCGCCTGCGCCGCACTCGGATCGCGCCTCGCGGCCGCGGGCCGTTGGGAGGAAGCCTGCGCCAGCTTCGGGCGCGGCCTCGAGCACGACGCGGCAGCCGAGGAGCTTTGCCTGGGCCTCATGCGCGGATCGCTCGCGCTCGGCCGGCGCGAGGACGGGATCGCCGCGTATCGACGCCTCGCCGATGCGCTCGCCGCGAAGGGCGGCGCGCGGCCCAGCGCGGCCATCGAGGCGCTGCATCGCAGCCTCGCCGCGCACGCGCGCTGATCGCGATCTGTACCCAATCTGTAATCGGGCGCGGCCGACACTCGCGCCCATGTCGCGCAAGCCGGTGCGGATCGATACCTTCGGAGGCTTCTCCGTGACCGTCGCGGGACGGGCGCTCCCGCTCGGGCGCAAGGCGCCGCTGCGGCCGCTCGCTCTCCTGCAGTACCTCGCCGCGCACGCGGGACGGGAGCTTTCCGACGACCAGGTGGCGCGCGCGCTCTGGCCGGGCCGGGATGCCGCCCGCGGCGCCCTGCCCGTCACCCTGCATCGCCTGCGGCGCCTGCTGGGCATCCCCGGGGCGATCGTGCATCGCCAGGGGCGGATCGCGATCGACACCCGCCACGTCTGGTGCGATGCCGCGGCCTTCGACGCGATGCTCGATCAGTCCGCGCGCTGCGCGCGGGCGGGCCGCCGGCGCGCGATCGCCGCGCGCGCGCTCGCGCTCTACCGCGGCGACTTCCTCGCGGGCGAGCCGCGCGCCCCCTGGGTGGGCGTGATCCGCGCGCGCCTGCGTGCCCGCTATGCGGCCGCGTCCGCCGCCCAGGGCGTGCGCGTGGCGCCGAATCTGTAATCGATCTGTAATCCCGCGACACCTAGGCTTCGTCCGACGCGGCCCGTGCGGCTGCCTACCGGCAACGAGGCCCGTCAGGCCGCGAGGCCCATCAGAAAGGAGCGATCCATGAACCCGCAACGACGCCTCGCCCTCGCCGCAATCCTCGCGGCCGCGTGCGCGGTCCCCGGGCTGCCCGCACTCGCGCAGGCGAAGCCCCAGGCGCACGAGACCACCGTCGACGGCGTCACCGCCGAGATCGTCGAGGCGGTGCGCAAGGAAGGGGTGCTCACGATGAAGGTGCGCTATCGCAACGAATCCGCCTCGCCAGCGGCATTCAAGCTCTACCGCAACTGGGACGACAACGAGTACTACGTGACCGCCGGCAGCACCAAGCTCATGGTGCTGAAGGACAGCAAGGGCACGCCGGTCGCGGTGCCGCACGGCGTGCATGGCACGACCGAGGTCAGCATCAAGCCCAAGGGCAGCTTCCTCTTCTGGGCCAAGTACCCCGCTCCGCCGGCGGATGCGAAGAAGATCGCCTTCTACCATCCCCACAGCCCGCCGATCGAGGACATCCCGGTCACGGACGCCAAATGACGCGGGCGCGCTGGGCGGCCGCGGCGCTGGTGGCGATGCTTGCCCCGGGCGCGGCGGCCCAGTCACCCGAACCCGATCCCGACGCGCCCGCGACGCATGCGCGCGCGAAGGAGGGGCTCGCGCGCGCCGAGCGTTTCGAGGTGAAGGGCGAGCCGCTGGCCCTGGTCGGCGAGCCGCTCGCCATCCAGGGACTCAACCTGGCGGTCGAGGGCAAGGCACAGGACATCTCCGGGCTGCTGCGCGACCTGAACGCCGATGTGCGTGGGCGCGAGGTGCGCATCGCGCTGTCCGCCGACGTGCTGTTCGACTTCGACAAGGCGGATCTCAAACCCGCGGCGCGTCCGTCGCTCGACAAGGTAGCCACCTTCCTCAAGTCGTACCCGAAGGCCAATGCGCGCATCGAGGGCCACACGGACAGCAAGGGCGACGATGCCTACAACCAGAAGCTCTCGCAGCAGCGCGCCGAGTCGGTGCGCAAGTTCCTCGCCGCGCAGGGCGCCACGCTGCGCATGTCCACGCGCGGCTGGGGCGAGAAGAAGCCGGTCGCGCCGAACGCGAAGCCCGACGGCAAGGACGATCCCGAGGGCCGGCAGAAGAACCGGCGCGTCGAGATCACGGTGCAGAAGCTCTGAAAGGAACGCCCATGAACCCTCGCGCCGCTACGCTCGCCCTCGCACTGCTGGTCCTCGCCGCTTGCGGCGCCGAGCGCGGGGCGCCCACTCCCGCGGGCTACTGGGAAGGAAGCGGGCGCGCGAGCGAGACCCCGATGAAGGACCACGTGCGCACGCTCACGCGCACCGCCGACACCGAGTTCTGGTTCACCGTCGCCTGGGATGCCGAGCGCGGCATCGGCACCGTCTCCGGCGAGGCCGAGGCGAAATACGATGCCGAGCTCAAGGTCGACAACTTGCCCAAAGTGACCGTGCCTACGCCCGGAGGCTCGGTCAAGTTCGAGCCCAGCGTGGGCGGCAAGCTGACCGACGTCGACAACCGCCGGCGCTTCCCGATCGTGGGCGTGCTGCGCCTGGATGGAGGCGGCGGCGGAACGCTGCTGCTCCAGAAGGTGAACGCGCCGGCGGGCACGCGCCGGGAGCAGGAGGACCGCGAAGCCGGCGGCAGCCGCACGTTCGACGCGCCGATGGAGTTCACGCTGCGCGCCGATCCTGGCGTGAGCGGCACGCTCGGCGGGGCCGCGGGCTCGGTGACGATGTCCTCGAGCGGGCGCGTCACCGCGGGCGCGATGGGCGCCGAGGCGAGCGCCGGCGGGGGGAACGTGATCGTGCAGAAGATCCCGATGGTTCCGTTCAGCCCCTTCACCAGCGCCCCAGGCAAGGTCGAGAAGCGACCCGGCGGACCCTACGTCGCGGCCTTCGAGGACCGGGGCGAGAAGCACGCGTTCAAGTGGTCGGCGAAGCAGGCGGGCGGGGAGCAGCGCCAGGCACCGCGCCTCACGCCCGAGGCCGAGCGCCAGGTCGAGGAGATGATTCGCAGGCTCGGCGCCGGCCGCTGAGAGCGCGCCGCGCGATGCCAGAATGGGGGGATGATCCCGTGGCTCCGCGGCGACGCGCCGTTCCCGCCGGTCTCGAAGGCGCTCGCCTCGCCCAACGGGCTGCTGTGCGCCGGGGGCGACCTCTCGCCCGGGCGCATCGTCGAGGCGTATAGCCGCGGCATCTTCCCCTGGTTCTCCGAGGGCGATCCGATCCTGTGGTGGTCGCCCGATCCGCGCATGGTGCTGTTTCCCGAGGAGCTCAGGGTCTCGCGCTCGCTGCGCAAGGCGGTGGCGCGCGGCGCCTACGAGGTGCGTGTGGACAGCGCCTTCGAGGAAGTGATGCGCCGGTGCGCCGCGCCACGCGACGGCCACGCGGGCACCTGGATCGTGCCGGAGATGATCGAGGCCTATTCGGCCCTGCACGAGCGCGGGATCGCCCACTCGGTCGAGTCGTGGCGCGAGGGCGAGCTCGCCGGCGGCCTCTACGGCGTGGCGCTCGGCAAGGTGTTCTTCGGCGAGTCGATGTTCGCGCACGCCCCCGACGCTTCGAAGGTCGCGCTGGTGCACCTGGTGCAGCGCCTGCGCGCCGCCGACTACCGGGTGATCGATTGCCAGCAGGCCACCGCCCACCTCGCCTCGCTCGGCGCGCGCGAGATCCCCCGGGCGGCATTCGCGCAGCTGCTTCGGGAGTCGATACAATGTCCGCCATGCGGTGAACGCTGGACCCCGGGAAACTGACGCTCCACCCCGGGCAATCGACGATCCGCGGTGACGACGGGAACGAATGGCGAAGCTCAACGACCTTCCGATCGCGAACCTGCAGTTCTACGCGACCGCGCCCTACCCCTGCAGCTACCTGCCGGGGAAGCTCGCACGCTCGCAGGTGGCCACGCCGAGCTACCTGATCGACACGGAGACCTACAGCGCGCTCGTCTCGGCCGGTTTCCGCCGCAGCGGCGCGTTCACCTATCGCCCGTACTGCGACCACTGCCACGCGTGCGTGCCGGTGCGGGTCGTCGCGGCCGAGTTCGAGCCCAACCGCGCGCAGCGCCGCGCCGAGGCGCGCCACGGCAACCTCGAGCCCCGCTACGGCGAGCTCAAGTTCAACGCCGAGCACTACGCGCTCTACCGCCTCTACCAGAGCGAGCGCCACCGCGGCGGCGGCATGGACCACGACAGCCGCGAGCAGTACGCGCACTTCCTGCTGCAGTCGAACGTCG
>Ga0307505_10001237_pt1 | contig 21736 bp, 26 predicted proteins | sample 23_S_MG_FD_202183 | JGI IMG/M metagenome (GOLD analysis project Ga0307505, IMG submission 202183) | Soil microbial communities from Populus trichocarpa stands in riparian zone in the Pacific Northwest, United States - 23_S | ecosystem: Environmental > Terrestrial > Soil > Riparian zone > Trees...
ACCGGAACAATCCGGCCGTCCCAGTTCGTCCATGCGGCAACGCAGCCTACCAGAGCGCCGATTAGAAGTCCGCGCTGCCCTGTTGTCACTTCGTCTTCTCCGGCTTTGGCCTCGCCACCTTCTTCAGCCGCTCCGTCCACCGCTTCTCGTCGGGATCGCAGCCCGCTTCCTTGGCGGCGTCTTTGAACTTGTCGGATTGAGGCTTTTCGTCGGTCATAGCACCTTGCCCAATCGGTTGTGCTGCGAAACGCGGTAGATGAACGGCCCCGTTTCTCGCTTGATCTTAGCAGTAATCTTTTCCCAGTTGTGGGCTAGCGCCTTCAGCTTGAAGAACATAAGCGAGTTCGCTCCGTAGAGATAGAAACACTTGATTTTGTGCTGCCGGATCGCCTCGATGTTCGCGGGCTCTCGATGCCATTTTGCATCGTGGCTGATCACCACCCAGCCATTTTTTCCAACCGCTTCCAGCCAGGTATCGTCATCAGTGTCTTGATCGAAGCCTTCGCCTTGGTGCCAACGGACTTGAAAGGGGCAGGTCAGCTTCGAGAGCGCCTCAGGCACCCTCTTTCCGATACAGCGGTCAAAGTAGAGCGTCAGTGACTCCACGCTTTTCGCTGCTCTGACGTGGCGTCGACGCCTTCGAACGCTAGGCCCTTCACCACCTGCTTATCGGAAAGCCCGAAATCGTCGCCGATGTCTTCCAACGACTCACCGGCCTCCCACCGGCCGCGCAAGGTCCAAGTGGGAATCCCGCCTATTGTTGGCGCTCCGAACTCGATGCGAGGGTCAATCACGACCGGAGAGTTGGGGCCAGCGACATGCCAACGGGCCGCAATGCCGCCCTCATAATCGAACTCTTTGAAACGTTCTCCGATGATCCGCTTCCACGCCAACTGACCGTTTCGGTTCCCAATGAGCAATTCCGCCCCGGCCTTGACTGCTAGGTCAACGCCATCGGTTGCGAGATCCAAGGTTGCAAATGGATAGTCCGTCTTGAAGGCGCCCGCGAAATAGGCTCGTGCAGCTCGAATGTCCGCGAGCTTCATGCCGGCCTCTTTGCATGACGCGGCAACAGCTAGCTCGATGAGCTGCATATAAGACAGCTTCGTTCCCGGCTCACGAGCGCCAAGCGTCGTGTTTTTGTGCCACCGGCTCACCGTCTGACTGTGGACATGCGCATAGCGAGCCGCCTCCCGAACCTCATAGTTCGGGAGGACTAGGCGGGCGCGCCAGAACTCGTTGGCTTGAGGGCTCACATTCACCAGACCCCTCCTAAACAACGCTGGTTAAAATCCGCCATAGGCGGATTCTACGCGAGACGATTCCCTAGGGCAACAATTACTCGCCGATGAAGGAAAAGCGAAGCTGCGGGTCAATCGGCTTCTCCTGCTTGGCCTTAAGCTGTTTGGTAAGTCAGTCGCTTGCCCGTGATGCCCCGAAGCGCCTCTTGGCTGCGGTCGGCGTCGTTGAAGCCGTTGGCCTCGCGATTGCTGTAACGGAAATCGAACTCGGCCAAATAGCGATGCAAATGCTTCTCGCCACAATGCTGATAAACGCCCTTCATGCCGCGCTTGAAGATCGAGAAGAAGCCTTCGATCGTGTTCGTGTGGACGGGGCCGCGGCCATATTCGCCGATGCTGTGATTGACGACGCCGTGGCCTAGATACTCGTGGCGGAACTGGCGGGTATAGACCTTGGCTTCGTCCGTCATGATGTAGGTTTCGCGGTCGATGTTGGCCTTCACGACCGGCACGATGTCTTCGCGGGTTTGGCCGTCCACGACGAACGAACGGGCCTGGCCGCTTTCACGGTGGACAAGCGACAGCACGGCAAACTTGTGGGCGTAGCCACGGCGCTTTTCAGTGCCGGCCTTGCGGCCAATGTAAGTTTCATCGACCTCGACGACGCCACCTTCACCGCCGAACGGCGCGAGATCGCCGGAGCGCATGGCTTCGCGAATGCGATGCGCCAGGAACCACGCAGTCTTGTAAGTGACCTCCAGAACGCGATGCAGCTGGTGGGCGCTAATGCCCTTCTTGCTGCTGGTCATGAGGTAGACGGCCTGTAGCGCCTTAAAGAGCGGCAGACGGGCGTGCTCAAACACCGTGCCGACCTTGACGGTGAACTGCTTCTTGCAATCGCCGCAGCGCCACAGGCCTAGGCGAATGCGCTTAGACGGGTTCGCCTTAACCTTGGTGATACGGTCCAGTCCGCCGCAATGCGGGCATACCTTACCGTCCGCCCAAATGACGGATTCGAGATACTCGAAGGCCTTTTCCTCGTCGTGGAAATAGGGGCGGGACAGAACGGACATTGCGATTGCTCCTTGTGAGGAAGCTTATCGCACGATCATGCCGTGTTTGCAAGGTATATAATCACCTTTCATTTTGCTGCGGCTCGATTTGCGGCTAGCGCGGGCTCGGCCATGGACCCGCGCTTCGCCCACATCCGCGACTGGATCTTCGATCTCGACAATTGCCTGTATCCGGCATCGGCCGGGCTGTTCGCGCTGATCGACAAGCGGATGGGCGCCTATATCCAGCGGTTGATGGAGTGCGACGCGACGGAGGCCAAGCGCGTCCAGAAGGCCCATTTCCACGAACATGGCACGACGCTCGCCGGGCTGATGAAGGAGTGTAACGTCGACCCGCATGACTTCCTGCAGGACGTCCATGCCATCCCCATGGACCGCATTGCACCCGACCCGCGGCTGGCGACCGGCCTGGCGCGGCTTCCCGGCCGCAAGTTCGTCTTTACCAACGGCGACGCGCCTTATGCGCGGCGCGTGCTGGAGGCGATCGGCGTGCATCAGCATTTCGACGAGCTGCACGACATCCATGCTAGCGGGCTCAGGCCCAAGCCCGATCCGCACGGCTATGCCTCGCTGTGCGAGCGGTTCGGGATCGACCCGCAAGCCGCGCTTCTGGTCGAGGACATGGCGCAGAATCTGGCACCGGCGAAGGCGCTGGGGATGACCACCGTGTGGGTCGACAACGGCTCCGAGCGCGGCGCGCACCGGGCCGAGGAAGGCCATGTCGATGTCATTATCGCCGACGTCGGCGAATGGCTGGAAAGCATCCTGGGGGACGAAGAATGACCAATCAGAATGTGATCGACGCCGCCTGGGAGGCGCGCGACACCATCGGCGCCGAGACGAAAGGCGAAGTCCGGCAAGCCGTCGACTCGGCGATCGCCGCGCTCGACCGCGGCGAGGCGCGCATCGCCGAGAAGCAGAACGGCGAATGGCGGGTCAACCAATGGCTGAAGAAGGCCGTGCTGCTATCGTTCCGCCTCAACCCGATGGAGGCGATTTCGGGCGGACCCGGCGGCGCGCACTGGTGGGACAAGGTGCCGTCCAAGTTCGCCGGCTGGGGCGACAAGGAGTTTGCCGCCGGCGGCTTCCGCTCGGTCCCCGGCGCCATCGTCCGCCGCGGCGCTTTTATCGCGCCGGGCGCCGTGCTGATGCCCAGCTTCGTCAACATCGGCGCGCGGGTCGGCGAAGGGGCGATGGTCGATACCTGGGCGACAGTCGGCAGCTGCGCGCAGATCGGCCGCAACGTCCATATCTCGGGCGGCACCGGCATCGGCGGCGTGCTCGAGCCGTTGCAGGCCGGGCCGGTGATCATCGAGGACGATTGCTTCATCGGCGCCCGCTCGGAAGTTGCGGAAGGAGTCATCGTCGAGCAGGGGGCGGTCATCTCGATGGGCGTGTTCATCGGCGCCTCGACCAAGATCGTCGATCGCGCCAGCGGCGAGGTGATCTACGGCCGCGTGCCGGCCTACTCGGTCGTCGTCCCGGGCACGCTGCCGGCGAAAGACGGCGGACCGAGCCTGGCCTGCGCCGTGATCGTCAAACGCGTCGACGAACGCACGCGATCGAAGACCAGCATCAATGAATTGCTGAGGGATTAGGCGCCCGACGCCATAAGCGTCCCTTATTGCCTCCCTTCGGCCTTTTGTTGGAAAGCGCCGCCGCGGCTGCCTAGCTCCGTGCCATGGCCACAAGCATCTCCAGCCTGTTTGCGCGCAAGCCGCGGGAAGTCCGCCGGGATGCGGCCGCCTATGGCCAGCCGATGATCAACCAGGAAATGACCGGCCGCGAATGGGCCATCCTTCTGTTCCTGGCGGTGATCTGGGGCGGCGCCTTCCTGTTCATTGGAGTCGCCGTCCGCCACGTCGAGCCGCTGACCTATGTCTGGCTGCGCCTGTCCATCGCGGCGCTAGCCATGTGGCTGTTCCTCAGGCTCGGCGGCGGCAAGCTCGATCTGCCGCGCGAAGTGTGGGCATCGATCCTGGTGCTGGCCTTGCTCAACAATGCGCTGCCATTCACTCTGTTTGGCTGGGGCCAGACGCATATCGCCAGTGGCTTGGCCTCCATCCTCAACGCGACGACCCCGATCTGGGGCGTGCTGGTCGCCCACGCCTTCACCAAGGACGAGCGGATGAGCCCGCGCAAGATCGCCGGCGTGCTGCTCGGCTTCGGCGGAGTCGCGGTGATGATCGGGCCCAGCCTGCTCGCCAAGGTCGGCACGGACGCGCTGGCGCAGCTGGCCTGCATCGCGGCCTCGCTCAGCTATGCCGTCGCCGCCGTCTGGGCGCGACGCTTCCGGCGGCTTGGCATTGCGCCGCTGTCGGTGACGACCGGCCAGCTTTCGGCCGGCGCGCTGATGATGCTGCCGCTGGCCATGCTGGTCGACCAGCCGTGGACGCAGCCGCTGCCGCCGCTGTCCGCCTGGGCGGCGATCGCTGCCCTGGCAGTCCTGTGCACCGCCATCGGCTACGTGCTCTATTTCCGGCTAATCGATTCGGCAGGAGCGACCAACGCCTTGCTGGTGACGCTGCTGGTGCCGCCCTTTGCCATCCTGTTCGGCGGGCTGTTCCTCGACGAAGTCCTTGCCCCGCAGGATTTCGCCGGCCTGGCGCTGATCGCTGTCGGCCTCGCCGCCATCGACGGGCGGGTGTTTCGCCTGCTGCGGCCGGGCCGCGCCGCTACTTCGCTTCGCTGAGCAGCTTCCCGGCCTCGGCGCTCGTCCAGTCGAGATCGCCGACGTAGCGCCAGATTTCCTTGCCATCGGACCCGTAGAGGATGGTCGTGGGCATCACCTGCACGCCCAGCGCGCCGGACAGGGCCATCCTATCGTCGTGGAACGCGCCGACATGCTTGACGCCGAGCTTGTCGAGGAACGCCTTCACCTCGGCCTGGGGCTTGCTGTCCTGACTGACGGCGATGATGCCCAGCTGCCCGTCGACGGCATGGCTCTCGGCGAGCTTATCGAGGGTCGGCAATTCCTTGACGCAGGGCGCACACCAGGTCGCCCACAAGTTCACCAGGGTCGGGACGCCCTTGAATTCGGCGAGGCTGATGTCGCCGCCGTCGGGGTCGAGAAACGTTGCCGATGGTGCCGGCTCGCCGGCGCGGCGGCGGTCAACGCCTTTATGCATTTCGCCGGCGGCGGGCGCGGCGGCCTGCTCTGCTTGTGACGTTTCCGGCTTTTGCCTATCGCAGCCGGCGACCAGGAGAGCGAGGAGCAGTAAGATCAGCCGCAAGCAAAACTCCGCAAACCAGATGTGGGGCGGGCGCTTTCAAGGCGGCCCGGCGGCGGTGATGCGCGAGATCAACGCCTCGATCGCCATCGACAAGAGGCTATGGCGCGAGGACATTGCCGCGTCAAAGGCGCATGCGGCGATGCTTGGCGCGCAGGGCATCATTTCGCCTGGCGAAGCGGCGGCGATCGGCGAGGGCCTCGACCGCATTGCGTCCGAATATGCCGCCGACGGGCTGGTCGAGGATGCCGCGCTCGAGGACATTCACATGCATGTCGAGCAGCGGCTCGGCGAGCTGATCGGGCCGGTTGCCGGCAAGCTGCATACGGCGCGGTCGCGCAACGACCAGGTCGCGACCGACTTCAAGATGTTCGTCCGCAGCGCCATCGACGAGGCGGCGAAGGGGATCGATGCGTTGGAGGAGGCGTTGCTGGCCCGCGCCGAGGAGCATGCGGCCAGCGTCATGCCAGGCTTCACCCACCTTCAGTCCGGCCAGCCGGTCACGCTCGGCCATCATTTGCTGGCCTATGTCGCGATGCTCGGCCGCGACCGCAGCCGCTTCCTCGACGCGCGCGCCCGGATGAACGAATCGCCCTTGGGCGCCGCCGCCTTGGCCGGGACCGGCTTCGCCATCGACCGCGACGCCACCGCTGCCGCGCTCGGCTTCGACCGGCCAAGCGCCAACAGCCTCGACGCGGTGTCGGACCGCGACTTCGCCGTCGACTATCTGCACGCCGCGGCCTTGTGCGCCGTGCATCTGTCGCGCCTCGCCGAGGAAATCATCCTCTGGGCATCGCAGCCGTTCGGCTTCGTGCGCTTGCCCGATGCCTGGTCGACCGGATCGTCGGTCATGCCCAACAAGCGCAACCCCGATGCGGCCGAGCTGGTACGCGGCCACAGCGCCCGGATCATCGGCGACCTGGTCGCCCTGCTGGTCCTGCTGAAGGGCCTGCCGCTCGCCTATGCAAAGGATCTCCAGGACGACAAGCCGCCCTTGTTCGACGCCCACGACCTTTTGTCGCTGAGCCTTGCGGCCATGGCCGGAATGGTCGGAGACCTGGAATTTGTGCCGGAAAGGATGCGGGTCGCGGCCGCCGCCGGCCATGCAACCGCGACTGAGATTGCTGATTGGCTGGCAGGCGAAGGCGTGCCGTTCCGCGAGGCGCACCATGTCGCCGGCCGCGTCGTCGCTGCGGCGGAAGATGCTGGCAAGGCGCTGGATGAGCTCAGCCTGGACGAGCTTCGCGCCGTCGACCCGCGGATCGGGGAAGCGGTGCTGGGGCGGCTGTCCGTGGAGGCCGCCGTCGCCGCTCGCCGATCGGCTGGCGGGACGGCCCCGGACAGGGTAGCAGAAGCCATTGCGGCGCTCCGCGCCGCGCGACGGAGTCGGTGATGAAGCCTGTTCGGATGGTTGCGATAATGGCGCTGGTGGCGGTCGCCGGCTGCGGCGATATAGCCCCGCTACAACCGCCGCCGGGCCAGGCACTGCCGGTCAAGCCGGCCATGGCACAGACCACCCCGGACGCCGAGCAGCTGCTGACCGCGCCCTCTTACGCAAGACCTGAGCGCATCGACGAGCTGATGAAGCGATCGCAGCCGCGCCGGGCCGACCGCTTCGACCTGCCGCCGCCGAGCGGCGAAGCGCCGGTCCTGCCGGAGACGCAGGAGGAGAACAGCTCCGACGAAGCCGGGCCGGTGACGCCGCAATGAATTGGAAGCCGGTTCGCAAGGCGGTTTTCCCGGTCGCCGGGCTTGGCACGCGCCTGCTGCCCGCCACCAAGGCAATTCCCAAGGAAATGCTGACCATCCTCGACCGACCGCTCATCCAATATGCGGTCGATGAGGCGCGCGAGGCGGGCATCGAGCAGCTGATCTTCGTCACCGGCCGCGGCAAGGCGCCGCTCGACGATTATTTCGACATCGGTTTCGAGCTTGAGGCGACAATGCGCGAGCGGGGCAAGAGCCTCGACGCACTCGGCCCTTCGCGCAGCCGCTTCGGCGAGATCGTCTCCGTCCGCCAGCAGCAGCCGCTCGGCCTTGGCCACGCGGTGTGGTGCGCCAAGGCGATCGTCGGCGACGAGCCGTTCGCGGTGCTACTGCCCGACGATCTGATGGTGCCCGGTGCCCTGAAGCACATGGTCGCCGCTTATGAAGAGCTTGGCGGCAATATCCTGTTGACCGAGGAAGTGCCGAGGGAGCGGACCGCGAGCTATGGCGTGATCGCGCCCGGGGAGAGCAAGGGCCGCCTCACGGAGGTGAAAGGCCTGGTCGAAAAGCCGCAGCCGGCCGACGCACCGTCCACCCAAGCGGTCATCGGCCGCTACATCCTCCAGCCGGAAATCATGGCGGTACTCGACGCGCAAGAGACCGGCGCCGGCGGTGAGGTGCAATTGACCGACGCCATGGCCAAGCTCATCGGCAAGCAGCCGTTCCACGCGGTGACCGTCGACGCCGACCGCCACGATTGCGGCGACAAGGCCGGGTTCGTGCTCGCCAACCTGGCGCTGGGGATGGCGGATCCGGAGGTTGCGCCCAAGCTCCAGGATTATCTCGCGACTCGCGGCGCGAAGTAAATTCGCGCCGTCAGTCCTGTCGCGATAGTGCGCGCAGGCCGTCCGCTACTCGGCATCTCTTCGCGCTGCTCCGGCGGCGCTCCGCGCCGGCGTCGCTACGCTCGGTGCCTACGCTTCCAACTCAACATCCCAATAGAGATAATCGCGCCAGCTATCGTGCAGGAAGTTGGGCGGGAAGCTCTTGCCATGGTCCTGCAATTGCCAGCTGGTCGGCCGGATCGGCTCGCGGTGGATGTGCATCCCCGCCTGCCGGGGCGTGCGGCCGCCCTTGCGCAAATTGCAGGGCGCGCAGGCAGTGGCGACATTCTCCCAGGTCGTCCGGCCGCCCTGGGCGCGCGGCACGACATGGTCGAAGGTCAGCTCGCGCCCAGACCCGCAATAGACGCAGCGGAAGCGATCGCGCAGGAACAGGTTGAACCGGGTGAAGGCGGGATATTCGTTCGGCCTGACGAACTGGCGAAGGGCGATGACCGACGGTAGCTTCAGCGCCTGGCTCGGGCTGTGCACCTCGCGGTCGTAATGGGCGACGACGTCGACCCGCTCGAGGAACATCGACTTGACCGCGGTCTGCCACGGCCAGAGCGAGAGCGGGTAATAGCTCAAAGGCGTGTAGTCGGCGTTGAGGACCAACGCCGGGCAGCTGTCGGGGTGACGGATGAGGTCAGGATGATACATGACGCGGGCAATGGCCTTTCCGTGTCCGCCCGCTTCGAACACCGCCTCCGGCCCTGTCGCACGCAAGGAGGAGTGGATCCGTGACGGGTCCGCTTCCCTTGTGACCAGCCGGATGCCAACCCGGCGTGACAGGCCCATGAATCGAACATTGCGGATTTTCCGTCAAGAGTCGGATTTGCAACAATGACCACGACGCGGTTCGCGCCGTCGCCGTCGGGCAGGCTGCACCTCGGCCATGCATATTCGGCGGCGCTCGGCCATTCAGCGGCGAGGAATGGCGGTGGCCAATTTCGCCTGCGGATCGAAGACCTCGATCCGGGGCGCTGCCGGCCCGAGTTCGTCGACGGCATCTTCGAAGATTTGCGGTGGCTCGGCCTGGAGTGGGACGCGGCAGTGCTTATACAATCGCAGCGGACGGCGCTTTACGCCGAGGCGCTCGACCGCTTGCGCGAGCGGGGATTGATCTATGCCTGTTTCTGTACCCGCGCCGACATCGCGTTATCCCTGACCGCGCCACATGGCGATGCCGGAGCGACCTATCCGGGCACCTGTCGCCGGCTGGCGGACGACCCGGCGCGGCGGTCAACGACTCCGCACAGCTGGCGCCTCAATTCAGTGAAGGCGCTGGCCACTGCCGGGCTTCCCGAATGGACGGAAGCGGATGGCCGGACATTCAAGGCCCGCGAAAGCGACATCGGCGACGCCATCCTTGCCCGCAAGGATGCGCCGTCTTCCTACCACCTGGCCTGCGTCCTCGACGATGCGGACAGCGACGTGGACTTAGTCGTCCGAGGCGCCGATCTGAGGCCGTCGACGCCCGTCCAGCGGCTGCTTCAATCGCTTCTCGAACTGCCCGAGCCGACATACCTCCATCATCCGCTCGTGCTGCACGAGGACGGGCGGCGGCTGGCAAAGCGCGACATGGCGCCGACGCTGGCGGCGATGCGGGAGAATGGGGTCGACGGGCCAACGCTCCGCACGGACCTTGTGGCCGGCAAGCTTCCGCTTGGTTTCAGACTGTCCGGAGCGTAGAGCGCGGCCATGAACACCTTCCTGATCCTGCTCCTAGTCGCGGCGATGGGTGCGACTTTGTACGTCCTGGTCCGCGGCGTCATGTCGATGGCCCAGGGCAAGGAGGCCTCCAGCGAGCAGCAGCAGCAGTGGATGCGCAAGCGCGTGCAGTTCCAGGCGCTGGCGATCATTCTCGTGGTGCTCATCCTCCTCGCCGCCGGCATGTCGCGAGGCTGAGAGCCCGCGCGATGGTCAAGCTCAACAAGATCTATACGCGCACCGGCGACCAGGGCACGGCGGGGCTGGTCGGCGGCTCGCGGGCGCTGAAATCCTCGGCGCGGATGATCGCCATCGGCGAGGTCGACGAGGCCAATTGCATGATCGGCATGGCCGTGCCCTTGCTCGGCGAGCATACGGCGGCGCGCCTGCGACTGGTGCAGAACGAGATGTTCGACCTTGGCGCCGACCTGGCCACTCCCGGCGAGGTCGAGGGCGCGCTGCGCATTACCGCCGGCCAGATCGAGCGGCTGGAGCAGGAGATCGACGCGCTCAATGAGGATCTGGAGCCGCTGACCAGCTTCATCCTGCCCGGCGGATCGCCGGCGGCATCCGCCTTGCACCTGGCCCGCAGCGTCGTCCGCCGCGCCGAACGGGCGGCGGTTGCACTACACCAGGCCGAACCCGTAAACCCGCAGGCACTCGCGTATCTGAACCGCCTGTCCGATCATCTGTTCGTACTGGCGCGGCACGTCGCGAAGAGCAGCGGAGGCGACATATTGTGGCAACCCGGCGCGACGAGGCAGGCTTAAGCCCGACGCTCGGAAAAAGGTTCGCGGACACCCGCGCGCTGAGCCTCGCCTTAGCCGCTCCGCTGAGCGAGGCCGATGCCAATCTCCAGCCATTCCCCGACGCATCGCCGGCAAAATGGCATCTGGCGCACACCTGCTGGTTCTTCGAGACCTTCGTGCTCCGCGATTTCGCGCCTGGCTACCGTCCGTTCGACGAGCGCTTTCATTACCTTTTCAACAGCTATTATGACGGCGAGGGCGAGCGCCATGCCCGGCCGAAGCGGGGGATGCTGAGCCGGCCGTCGCTGGCCGAGGTCCGCGACTGGCGCGCTTATGTCGACGAGGCGGTTGCGACCGCCATGCCAAACCTTCCACCGACAGCGTTTGAGCTGGTCGAGCTGGGCATCAACCATGAGCAGCAGCACCAGGAGCTGCTGCTTACCGACCTGCTTGCCGCCTTCGCGGAAAACCCGCTCGAGCCGGCCTATGCCGAGCTGCCGGTCCCTGCGTGCTTCGCCGTCGAGCCATTGGCCTGGCTGCCGGGCCGCGAGGGACGAGTTACCATCGGTGCCGGGGCAGAGAACTTCGCTTTCGACAGTGAGCGCCCGCGACACGACGTCATCCTGGCTCCGCACCAGATTGCCGCCCGCCCAGTAACCAACCGCGAGTGGGCGGAGTTCATCGCCGACGAAGGCTATCGCACGGCGAGCCTGTGGCTGAGCGACGGCTGGGAGTGGGTGCGGCGTGAGGGTGTGGAAGCGCCGCTCTACTGGAATGGCGACGGAAGCATGTTCACGCTTGCCGGAAGGCGGGAGATAGACGGTGCGGCGCCGGTCGCCCATATCTCTTTTTACGAGGCAGACGCCTTCGCCCGCTGGGCCAGCGCCAGGCTGCCGACGGAAGCGGAATGGGAGGATTTCGCGGCAAGCGCCGACCCCTGGCTCGGCCATCAGCTGGACAGCGCCGGGGCGATCGTCCCGCGGGCCGGCGGTGGGGTCTTCGGCGATGTCTGGCAATGGACGGCGAGCGCCTATCTTCCCTATCCAGGGTTCACCACCGCGCCCGGCGCGGTCGGCGAATATAATGGCAAGTTCATGAGCGGACAGATGGTGCTGAAGGGCGCCAGCTGCGCCACACCGCGCGGGCACAGCCGCGCCTCGTATCGCAATTTCTTCCCGCCGTCGGCGCGCTGGCAATTCTCGGGGGTCCGGCTTGCTCGCGACAGCTGAGGCGGTCGATCCGGCCTTTCGCGCCGACGTGCTCGCCGGCCTGGCCGAGCCGATCCCGGCGATCCCGGCGCGCTGGCTCTATGACCGGCGCGGGTCGGAGCTGTTCGACGCCATCACCCGCCTGCCGAGTTATTATCCGACGCGGACCGAGACCGCGCTGCTGACCCGCATCATGCCCGAGGTCGACGCCTTGTCCGCGGACAATTGCGCCGTGGTCGAGCTTGGATCGGGTTCGTCGACCAAGACGCCTCTCCTGCTGCGCGGCATCCACCCCGAAGCTTATGTACCGGTCGACATCAGCGGCGATTATCTGCGCGAAAGCGCCGGCCGCGTGGACACAGAATTCCCCGCCATCCACATCTTCCCGGTCGAGGCCGACTTCACGAAACCCTTCGCGCTGCCCGCGCAAGTCGCCGGCCTGCCCAAGCTCGGCTTCTTCCCCGGTTCGACCATCGGCAATTTCGTGCCCCGCAGCGCCACCGACCTGCTCAGGCATTTCCGCGACATCCTGGGCACCGGTGCGAGGCTCCTGATCGGCATGGACCGGGTGAAGCCGGTCGAGCGGCTGCTCGCCGCCTATGACGAGCCGGAGGGCATCACCGCCGAGTTCAACCTCAACCTGCTCCACCGCATCAACCGCGAGCTCGACGCCGACATTCCCGTCGACGCGTTCCGTCACGAAGCGCGGTGGAACGACATCCTGTCGCGGATCGAGATGCACCTAGTGGCGGTGCGCGAGGTCGCCTTTATCATCGACGGCCATCGCTTCGCCTTCGCCGAAGGGGCCAGCATCCACACCGAGAACAGCCACAAATACGGGCGCCGCGGCGGCCGCGTGCTGCTGCTTGCCGGCGGCTGGACGCCTCTGGCCGAATGGGCCGACCCGGCGGAGGATTTCGCGCTGATCCTGGCCGAGGCGCAGCCCAACCGCTTCGCCCCTTAGCGCTGGTTGCCGCTGGCCGCGCGCGACGCTAAGCCCTCGCCCCATGACACATGCACTGATCGGTATCCTGCAGATGCTGCTCTCGGTCCTGAGCTGGATCGTCATCGCCCAGGTGATCATCAGCTGGCTGTTCGCCTTCAATGTCATCAATCATTCGTCCGGCTTCGTGCGCGGGCTGGTCGAGGCGCTCGACCGGATCACGGCGCCGCTCTACCGGCCGATCCGCAAGATCATGCCAGATTTCGGCGGCATCGATTTTTCCCCGTTGGTCCTGCTGCTCGCCATCGCCATCGTCAGCCGGCTTCTGGGCGGCGTGGCGGCCGAAATCCCGCCCGGCTGAGCCGATGACCGCCCGCCTGATCGACGGGCGCGCCGCCGCCCAGGAACTGCGTTCCCGCATTGCCGGGGAGGTCGAGCGCTTCCGCGTCGCCGCCGGCCGGGCCCCCGGCCTCGCCACCGTGCTGGTCGGCGAGGATCCGGCGAGCGGCGTCTATGTCCGGTCCAAGGGCAAGGCGACGCGCGAGGCGGGGATGGAGAGCGTTTCGCACAATCTTTCAGTGGAAGTCAGCGAGGCGGAGCTGCTCGGCCTGGTCGCGCAACTGAACGCCGACCCGGCGATCGACGGCATCCTCGTTCAGCTGCCGCTGCCCGGCCACATCGACAGCGCCAAGGTGATCGCCGCGATCGATCCCGCCAAGGATGTCGACGGTTTCCATCCCATCAATGCCGGCAAGCTTGCCACCGGAGCCGCCGACGCGGTCGTGCCGTGCACGCCGCTGGGCTGCCTGCATTTGCTGAAGCGCGAGCTCGAAAATCTAAGCGGCCTCGACGCCGTGGTCATCGGCCGGTCCAACATAGTCGGCAAGCCGATGGCGATGCTGCTGCTCAGCGAAAGCTGCACCGTCACCATCGCCCACAGCCGCACCCGCGACCTTCCCGATGTCGTGCGCCGCGCCGACATTGTCGTCGCCGCCGTCGGCCGGGCCGAGATGGTCCGTGGCGACTGGATCAAGCCCGGCGCGACGGTCATCGATGTCGGCATCAACCGGATTGACGCCGGCGACGGGGAGACGCGCCTGGTCGGCGACGTCGCCTTCGATGAGGCGAGCCGGGTTGCGGGGGCGATCACGCCCGTGCCCGGCGGCGTCGGGCCGATGACCATCGCCATGCTATTAAGGAACACGCTGGTCGTCGCGCATCGTCGCGAAGGGCTGGGGCCGCCGGAGGGACTATGATCGCCGCCTTGCTGCTGATGGCCGCCGAGCCGATGAGCGCCATCGATGCCGAGCGCGCCTTCGCCGCGGAGGCTCAGAAGCTCGGCCAGTGGACGGCATTCAGGAAATATGCGGCCGACGATGCGCTGATGTTCGTGCCGCAGCCGACCAATGCCCAGACCTTCCTGAAGGACCGCAAGGACCCGCCGGCTTCGGTCTTCTGGTGGCCGGGGCGCAGCTACGTCAGCTGCGACGGGACCGTCGCCGTCAACACCGGCCCCTGGGTCCGCGAATGGGGCAAGTCGGTCGGCTATTTCACCACTGTCTGGAAGCGCCAGCCGGACGGCGGGTGGAAATGGATCTACGACGCGGGCGATGAGCTGAAGACAGCGCGGGCTGAAGGCGGTGACATCGGTTCGACGGTTGCAGCCTGTACCAAGCCGGGCGAACTGGTGGTTCATGGATCGCCAGCGCCCGGCAACAAGGCCCGACAAGGGGAGAGCGTTGACGGTTCATTGCATTGGTCCTGGCAGACTCGCCCCGATGGCAGCCGCGAGTTCAGTGCCTATCTGTGGAATGGAAAGGCGATGATGCCGGTCGTTGCCGACAAGGTTGCCGCCCCCCCCAAATGATCGAGCTGTTCACCACCGCTTTCATCACGCTCGCCGTGATCATCGACCCGCCCGGCTGCGCGCCGATTTTCGCCTCGCTGACCAGTGGCGCGGACGCCGCGCACCGGCGCGCGATGGCGATCCGCTCGGTCGCCGTCGCCTGGTGCATCCTGATCTTCTTTGCGCTTCTTGGCGAGCCATTGCTGCGGACCTTGGGCATTTCGCTGAGCGCATTCCGCCTGGCGGGCGGAATCATGCTGTTCATGATCGCGCTCGACATGGTGTTCGAGCGGCGCACCGAACGCCGGGAGAAAAGGGCGAAAGAAATCGAGGAATCGCCCGAAGAGGAGGACATCAGCGTCTTCCCGATGGCGATCCCGATGATCGCGGGACCGGGATCGATCGCCTCGATCATGCTGCTGTCGGCGCGCGCCGAAGGCACCGTCGAGGGCCTGATCGTGCTCGGCGCCATGACCGCCGTGATCCTGCTGACCTTGATCGCGCTGCTCGCCGCCGGCCCGCTGATGAAGCTGATCGGCGCCAAGCTGGAAGCAATGATCACCCGCATCCTCGGAGTCATCCTGGCGGCGCTTGCGGCGCAGTTCGTGCTCGACGGATTGGAACGCAGCCTGCCGGGGTTGGCGGGCTAGTTAACGACCCGCCACATCTTCATCGGATTGTTCGGCCCCAGGTCGATCGGCTGCAGCCAGGCGGGCACCTGGCCTTTGTCGAGCTGCGCGTAGAAGCCGTTGGGGGCCTCGGCCTTGAAGACCGTCGACTGGCTCATCATCGGGCAGATGAGCAAATAATCCGCTTTGTACTTGGCGATGATCGCCCGGGCCTGCTCCGGCGAGCCGCGGAAGGCATGCATCATGTCGAGGATCTGCGGCCCGTTGCGGTGATAGGGCCCGATGATCGACCGGTGATGGGTTACGCTAATGACGCGCGGGGCCAAATCGCCAAAGGTAAAGACCGTTCCTTTAGGCTGCTCCGCTACCGGCTTCATCGCCCACAGCGACGGGCAATTATTATTGGCATTGGCGATCGCACCCTCGCGTGCGGTTGATGGTTTCCTGGGGACGCTGTCGAGGACCAACGGGACCGCGGCGCCGAGACCGGTCAAGACGATCAGCGACGTGCCGATCACCCGAACGAACGTGTTGTCGGACCGGAAGGCGCGCGGCGCCAGGTACCAGACGAGCGCGACCGCGCCGGGAATGGCGAGCATCTGCGCCGCGGGGCCCGTGCGGGTCTGCCAGAACAGCAAGGCGAGAGCGGCGAAGGCGGGAAGCATGGCGCCGAGGATTCGCTGCAGGCGTTGCCAGTCGGCGCGCGCGGTCCAGGCGAGGACCCCCCAGCCGATCAGGCCGGCCACCGGCACGCCCAGGACCGCGGTCGCCGTGCGCCAGCCGTGGCGGTAGATCGGCCGAGCCTCGCGGACATGGCTTAGCCACAAGTCGTATAGCTCCGGCGAAACGCCCTCCAATCGTGACAGGCAATGCGGCCAGGCGAGGGCGTGGAAGGCGGCGACAACAGCGCCCGCGACGGCCGCGCCGCCAAGCCGGTACTGCCATTTGGCGGGCGACCAGGCGGCTAGGGCAAGCAACAAGGCGCCGCCGAGCAAGGCGTCCGACAGCCACACCGGCGACAAGGCATCGCACACGGCGAGGCGGTTGGCGTTCGAGGCGAAGATCAGGAATCCAAGGCCCGTGCCCCCCGCCATCGCCGCAGCGTAAGTCGCCAGCCGCCGGCGCTCGCCGGCGTCGTGAATCCAGAACAACACCATGGCGCCGGCGCCGAGCAGGAGATAGATGAGCATCTCAAGCCCGATGGACAGCGACAGCGCCGTGGCGATGCCGAGCGTCGCGCCGCCGCGCGCGCGCCGCGGGTCGGCGATGCCGGTGACACCGAGCGCCAGCAATGCCAACTGCCAATTGTGATGGTCGATGCGCGTCGGCTGGAACATGCCCATGGTCGAGCCGGCAAAGAACAGGCAGACCACGGCCAGGGGCCAGGCGGCGGGCGCGATCAGCCGCCGGACCGTCAGGGTCACCGACACCAGCAGGAGCAGCAAGGGGACAAGCGGCGCCACGGCGACCGCCATCTGCTCGGCCTGCGGGCCGGTCATGAACGTGCGGCCGAGCAGGATCAGTCCCGCGAGCGGCAGGTCTACCAGCCGCGACCAGTGCATGTTGGCGCCGTCCGGCCAGTTCATCCTGTACTGGCGAAGGTCGTACCAGTCCTGCCCGGCAAGCAAGGCGCGAACCTGGCTGATGCGCATATTGTCGTCGGTGTCGGTGAGGACGAAGCCGGTAATATAGTTCCAGCGAGCGTAGATCAGCCAAGCCGCGTAGAGCAGCCAAACGAGGACGATCAGCAGGCGCCAGCGGCGGTCGAGGAATTTCCCAAGCTGATCGGTCAAGCCTTCGCCCTGTCCTTGCACAATGCCCTTATTCGCGCTCTAGCGTCGAACCAGCGAACAGCAAGAAGCGGGCCATGGGCGAGCACGAATATTCCGGCGATTTCTATTCCTATATCGACGCCGGCTCGCGGCGCTCGGCGCGGGTCGTGGCGGGATTGCTGCTTGCCGAAATGAAGATCGCCAGCCTGCTCGACGTCGGCGCCGGCCACGGCGCCTGGGCCGCCGAATGGCTGAAGGCGGGCGTGAAAAGCGTGCTAGCGATCGACGGCGATTATGTCCGACCAGACCAGCTGGCGATTCCCAAGAAGAACTTTCGCGCGCATGACCTGGGGACCCCGCTGGACCTCAAGAAGCGCTTCGACCTGGTCCAGAGCCTGGAGGTTGCCGAACATCTTCCGGCCGCCAAGGCAGAGCTGTTCGTCGACAACCTCACCCGCCACGGGGACGTCCTATTGTTCTCGGCCGCGGTGCCGCACCAGGGCGGCGAGCATCATGTCAACGAGCAGCCGCCGGAATATTGGAGGAGGAAGTTTGCCGCGCGCGGCTATCGCGTGTTCGATTTCCTGCGACCGCGGCTGGCCGGGCGGGGGGAGGTCATGCCCTGGTACCGGTTCAACAGCTACATTTACGCCAATGAGTCCGGCGAAAAACGGCTGTCCGAGGCCGTGCTTGCGACGCGCGCACCCGACGCGGAACCGCTGCAGATCGGCGGCGACACGGCCTGGATGCTGCGCCGCGCCGCGGTCCGGCTGATCCCGCCGGCCCTGGTCAAGCCGATCGCCATGGCCAAGGCGTCCCTCGAAGCTCGCCTGCGCCGGTGAAGCGCCATTTCGACCGTATGGCCGCCGACCCGGAGGCTCGCGCCGCCTTTGGCCAATTGGTTCGCTACGGCATCATCGGTGCGCTGATCACCATCGGCGGCCAGGCGATCTATTATGTGCTTGCGGAAACGCGGACGACGTCGCCGCTCGTCGCTATTGCCATCGCCTGGATTGCCGGTGTCGTGGTCGGCTATTTCGCCCATGGCTGGATCAGTTTCGCCGGCCATGGCGAGCGCGACAACCATGCGGCGATCGGCACCCGCTTCGTCGCCGTCAACGTCATCGGCTATTTGCTGAACAGCTTCTGGGTATGGCTATTGGTCGAGCGGCTTCTTGGGCCGACGTGGTGGCCGATCATCCCCAATATTGCGCTGACGCCGCTGATGACCTTCTGGCTTCACCGCTATTGGACCTTTCGCTGACGAGACCAAGCCGAGGCGGTCCCTGGCTTCGGGAATGCTGCGCCCGGCAATGTCCTGGACGATATACAGCGGCCGCTGCTTGGCCTGGCTGTAGAGGCGGCCGATATATTCGCCCATCAGGCCGAGCACGAACATCTGCACGGCGCCAATGATGACGACGACCAGCATCAGCGAGGTCCAGCCGGGGATGGCGCGGCCGGACAGCCAGCCGGCCAGGATGTACAACATGACCAGCAGCGAGCCGACGGCAAGCCACAGGCCGGCGTGGCTGGCGAGCTTGAGCGGCGCCGACGAAAAGCCGGTCAGCGCATCGACTGCGAACCGGATCATCTTGCGCAGCGGATATTTGGTGGTGCCGGCGAAGCGTTTGTCGCGCTCGTAGGCAAACGGCACCTGCCGGAAGCCGATCCAGGCGACCATGCCGCGGATGAATCGCGCCTGCTCCGGCATCGCCAGCAAGGCATCGAGCGCGCGGCGGCTGATCAGCCGGAAGTCGCCGGCATCGACCGGGATGTCGACCTCGGTGGCGCGCGCCAGCATGCGATAGAAGGCATGGGCCGTGGCGCGCTTGAAAGGGGTCTCGCCGTCGCGCTGGGTGCGGACGCCATAAACGACGTCCGCCTGCTCCCGCGCCATGGTCGCCATCATGTCCGACAGCAGTTCGGGCGGGTCCTGCAAATCGGCATCGATGATCAGGACGATGTCGCCGCGGCACAGGTCGAGGCCGGCGGTAAGAGCCAGCTGGTGGCCATGGTTGCGCGACAGGTTTATCGCTACCAGCCGCTCGTCATTTGCCGCCAGTTCACGCATCATCGGCCAGGTGCCGTCGGTCGAGCCGTCGTTCACCAGCACGAGCTCATAATCCTTGCCGACCGCCGCTTCGGCAGCGACAGACAGGCGGGCGTGGAGCGCGGCGAGGCATTCCACTTCGTTGAAGCACGGAATGACGATCGACAGCGCGGTCATGGTTGCGTGTTGCCCCCGGGGTTGTCGATTGCATAGAGCAGGCTGCCCTCCCCGCGCCAGACTGGTCGCAGCCCGGCCATTAGGCGGGGATCCTCCGGCGCCGGCAGATCAACTGCCCAGAGATAGTCGAAGGCATCGCGCGGAAGCTCGGCCAAGGCACGGTCTACCGACCACAAGGGGTCGGCGGCGCACTCCTCCGGGCGGACGATCTGCGACGGATCGGAGCTGAAATGCCCGGCCTCGCGATAGCGTACGGACAGCAAGTTTGCCCCCTCGATCGCCCATTGATCGTTGGCGAAGGCGTGGCGGCGGACGGTCGCCATGCCGGCCAGGTGGCTGTTGCGCGGAACCGCCCAGTGGCGGCCGCAATCGATGCCGATGAGCGTGACCAACCGGGCGCCTGGCGGCACGTGGTCCAGCGCCTGAAACTTGGCTTCCTGCTCGTTCGCCGCCAGCGCCAGGCTGAGCGTCGTCGCGGCGATACGTATGAGAAAGAAGCCGAGCCCGATGGTCGCGAGCGCGCGCGCCATGGGCATGTCGGTCTCGCCGCGGAAGCGGATGGCGAGCAGGGCCGTCGCCAGCAGATAGGGGACCAGCCGCATGTCGGCGAAAGCCGATCCGAACAAGGTCCAGGGAATGATTGCGAAGGCGACGAGCAGTACCAGGGCTGAAAATGCAAGGTTGCGCGAAAAGGTCAGGCGGCGGTTGAAATAAGCAAAAGCGAGGACTGCGAAGACCAAGGCAATGGAGGCGAGGTCGAGGAGCTCGAACCGGTCACGCAGCGCCGAATAGATCCACTTCCACTTCATCGACCATTCGAACCAGCCGAGCGTGCCTTGCCCGGCGGCGCCGCGCCAGGCGAGCATGAAACCGAGCGGCAGCGCCATGACCATGGCGTGCAGCGCCGCCCTGGCGCCGGCCCTGAACCAGCGGATGCCGGCATCGTGCTGGCGCACGGCTTCGGCCGAGAAGGCCAGCAGGCCGAGGATTCCCCAGCCGTAGACATGGACGAAATAGATGATCGCGGCGATCGGCACGAACAGCAAAGCCCGCAAGCGCGTCTTGCCGCGCGCGCCAAGCCGCAGCCACAAGCCGAACGACAGGAAAGCGAGCGCCATCGCCAACGCGAAATTGAGAAAGCCGAACATGAATGGATAGCCGTAGACGAACGGGAGAGCGAACAATGCCGTCGGCGGCAGACGGTGGTGGACCTCCCGCGCTACCCAGAGGAAGCCGGCCACGGTCATCGGCGGGATGGCCAAGGTGATAAGTTTCACCGCCAACTCAAGCCCGAACAGGCGGCTCAGGGGCACGATCAGCAAGTCGACACCCAGGTTGCCGATCGGGGTCCATCGGAAGTCGTAATATTCGCGGAGCCAGGGCGACGAAGCGAGGTCGAGCTGGACCCGGTAACGGCCCATGTGGCCGAACAGGTCCACTAACGGCGGATTGGCCGGATAGACCAGCGGCAGTGCCGAAACCAGGATCAGGAAGGCGACAAAGGGCCGCGTTTCCCACCATGGGCGTGCCTGCCCGTCTGCTGCAGGCGGCGCGTGATCAACGGTGGCGCTCGACGCGGACATCAAGGCCACGCTTTCCCGCGCTGGATCGGAAGATCAACCGCTAAGTGCCGCGCCGACTGCTTTCGCTCAGGCGAGAGCCGGGGCCGGCTGATCGAATTCCGGCTGCTTGTCCATGGCTTCGGCGATGCGGCCGCACAGGATCCAGATACCGTAGGTCAAGGCGATGCCGACGATGCCGTCGAGCGCATAATGCCAGCCCAGATGGATCGAGCCCAGCCAGATGAGCGCCGCATAGGCCCACAAGACCCAGCCGGCGATGCGGTTCAGGCGCGAGGCGGCCAGGGCGAACAAAGCGGCGAGGCCGTTGTGGACCGACGGCATTGCCGAAATGCCGCCGCCGACAACCAAATTGTCGGACTCGTGAAGCTGGATGAGCAGGCCCTGGTTGCGCAATGAGGTGAGGTCGCTGCCGGTCGTCGCCTCTATCGCGCCGAGGCGCTGCAGCAGCTCGTTGAAGCTGGCATGGGCGCCGACAAAATGCTCGTAGAAACATGGGCCGGCCGACGGAAGCAGGAAAGCCAGGACGCTGCCGATCCCGATCCACACGCCAATATAACTGAGCATATATTGCGTCCGCAGCCGGAAGGTCGATCCGGGCATCCATGCGCAGGCCACCAAGCCGAGCGACATGGGTGCGAACCAGCCATGATAGGCGCGGTCGATGAACAAAGTGACGGTCGGCGATCCGAACAAGGCGTGGGTGATGCGCCAGGGGTCGGTTCCTAGAAACAGCATGCGGTCGGCGTCGGCGAACAAAGGGTCGAGATGGAAGCCGGCGAGCGGCAGGATCATCTGCTTGAAGGCGTTAAAGGAAGCGAGCAGGCAGGCGAACAGCAAGGGCGGCCAGACCAAAGACAGCAAGCGGTCGCGCTCCCAGCGCTCCCGGACCATTCCGATCAGGAAACCGAAAAGGAACGGGGCCGTGCCAGCGCGT
>Ga0307505_10001238_pt1 | contig 21716 bp, 19 predicted proteins | sample 23_S_MG_FD_202183 | JGI IMG/M metagenome (GOLD analysis project Ga0307505, IMG submission 202183) | Soil microbial communities from Populus trichocarpa stands in riparian zone in the Pacific Northwest, United States - 23_S | ecosystem: Environmental > Terrestrial > Soil > Riparian zone > Trees...
AGGGACCCTGACCGTTCGAGATCATGACGCCGTTCTGGCGCTTGGCGATCGCGCCTTCGCTGCGCGGACCATAGTGGTCGAACACATGGAACAGCAGGCCGGTACCCGCGGTGACGGTGCGGAACTCGGTCTGGAAGCCGATCAGGCCGCGTGCCGGGATGATGTAATCCAGGCGCACGCGTCCCTTGCCATCCGGCTCCATGCTGGCGAGCTGGCCGCGGCGCATGCCGAGGCGCTCCATGACGCCGCCCTGGTATTGCTCTTCCATGTCGACGACGAGCTGTTCGAACGGCTCGCACATGACCCCGTCGATTTCCTTGATGATGACTTCCGGGCGCGACACGGCGAGTTCGTAGCCTTCGCGGCGCATCGTCTCGATCAGCACCGACAGGTGCAGCTCGCCACGGCCGGAGACCTTGAACTTGTCCGGGTCGGAGGTTTCCTCGGCCTTCATCGCGACGTTGTGCAGGGTCTCGCGCATGAGCCGCTCGCGGATCTGGCGGCTGGTCAGGAACTTGCCGCCGCTGTGTTCCTTGGTGCCTGCGAACGGCGAGTTGTTGACCTGGAAGGTCATGCTGATGGTCGGTTCGTCGACATGCAGCACGGGCAACTGCTCGGGCGTGTCCGGCGCGCAGATCGTGTCGGAAATGCCCAGGCCTTCGATGCCGTTGATCGCGATGATGTCGCCGGCTTCGGCTTCGGCCACTTCGCGGCGCTCAAGGCCCATGAAGCCGAGCACCTGGAGCACCTTGGCGTTGCGCTTCTTGCCCTCGCGATCGACGACCGCGACCTGCATGTTGGTGCGCACCTTGCCGCGCTGGATGCGGCCGATGCCGATCAGGCCGACATAGTTGCTGTAGTCGAGCTGGCTGATGCGCATCTGGAACGGGCCGTCCGGATCGACCTGCGGCGGCGACACGTGCTTCATGATCGCTTCGTAGAGCGGGGTCATGTCGCCCGAACGCACGTCGGGATCGAGCCCGGCATAGCCGTGCAGCGCCGAGGCGTAGACGACCGGGAAGTCGAGCTGCTCGTCGGTTGCGCCGAGGCGGTCGAACAGGTCGAACGTGGCGTTGAGCACCCAGTCCGGACGCGCGCCGGGGCGATCGACCTTGTTGATCACGACGATCGGCTTGAACCCCATCTGGAATGCTTTCTGGGTGACGAAGCGCGTCTGCGGCATCGGCCCGTCCATCGCATCGACGAGGATCAGTACGGTGTCGACCATCGACAGCACGCGCTCGACCTCGCCACCGAAGTCGGCATGGCCCGGCGTGTCGACGATGTTGATGCGGTTCTCGCGCCAGGTGATCGCGGTGTTCTTGGAAAGGATCGTGATGCCACGTTCCTTTTCCTGGTCGTTGGAGTCCATCACGCGCTCGGCCAGCACGGTGCGTTCGTTGAACGTGCCGGACTGCTTGAGCAGGCAGTCGACGAGCGTGGTCTTGCCGTGATCGACGTGGGCGACAATCGCGATGTTGCGCAGGTTTTCGATGGACATGTTGGCATCGGGCAGCCGTTGCCGGGCGCCGTCGGGGAAGTGGGAAAAGGGGCCGCCGTACAAGCGGCAGCCGCGCAGTATAGCGGCAATCCGGCGCGCGCGGATGACTGGCCCAAGACCAGTAGTCGCGCCGGGTGCCCGGGGGAGACCTGCGCGGTTCAGGTTGGCAGGGTAAGCCTGCGTGTCGGCACGAACGTGCGCAGGCGCCCTGGTGATTGCCTCGGTGCCGCCATGGCAAGGATGTCGCTTGCGGTTGACCGGGCCAGCGCGCGGATCTCGGCGAGCGCCGTGCATTCCCAGAAGCTTCCTCGCAACAAGGTGCCGATGGCACGCAACTTCGTCGTGCGACTTCCATCAGGACGCAGCAGGTAGCCGTCATCGTCGGCAGCGAGTCCCAGACCCAGCGGATCGGCGCGGACGATGCCCTCGTCGAGCATCTGGCGTACGAGGCGGTGCCGGGTTTCAGCGACTGCGGTGTTCAGGCCGGTGGCCTGGATCACACGATCCGCGACCAGCGTTTCCTCTGCGCCGGAAGCGTTCGACACGCGCACGCCGAGGGGGCCGCGGCCTTCGATTCCGGCCATGCGGCCAGCACGTATCGTGAGCCGGCCCTCGGCGCGCAATGCGTCCAGGGCCTGTGCCGTCTGCGGAGGCAGGCGGTGGCGCCGAGCTTCCCAGAGCGGACGCAGGTGACGCAGGAAACGCGCGCGCTCGGTGATCGGCAAGGATCGCCAGAGGCGCGTTGTCGCTGGACGCAGGCCGTCGAGCAAAGCGCGCCAGTCCACGCTTTCGTCACTGGCGGCCTCGCCCAGCAGGCGTGTCCATCGACGCACGCTCGGGTTAGCGAGCATCGCTTCGATCAGTTCGGCCTGATGCTCGTACGGCAGGCCCGGTTCGGCCAGATGGGTCTCCGGCAGACGGCCGCGTCGCGAAATGGCGGTCACCTGGGCCTGCGGCCAGATCGATGCGATCTCGAGAATCATGTCCGCACCGGTGAGGCCGGTTCCAACAACAACGACATGCGCCGGATCTGCGGCGGATCCTGGCCAATGCCATGGGTCCAGCGCATAGGCGCCGCTGCACAACGCCTCGGGATCGGCGCCGGGAAGCGGATCGGGCGGCAAGGCGCCGATCGCAAGCACGACGCTATCGAGATGGAAATCCTCGCCAGAACGCGAGCTCACGACAAAACCCAGTTCATCGCTGCCGCGCACGGTCACGGCTTCCTCCTTGAGAATGCGGATCGCCAAGCCGCGCTGCCGCGCTTCGGTGACGAGGCCATCGAGCGTCGTCTCGATGAAGTCTCCGAACCAGGCACGCGGCACGAAATCCGCGCCGCCGACGTCGAATCCGCGCGTTTCGGCATAGCGCAGGAATGCGCCCATGTCGTCGGCGAACATGCCCATGCCGGCGGTGCGCACGTTGAGCAGGTGGTGGTCGGCGCGGGTTGCGTAGGCGACGCCGCGGCCCGGATCGCGCGTGCCCGCGAACCAGTGAACAGAGATCGGCGTGTCGCGATGCTGGCGCAACAATTCGCCGACGACGACGGAACCGGCGGCTCCGCCGCCGATGACAGCAATGCGCGTCATGTGGTTGTCCCCTGGTTGGTCGTGGCGGCTGGCGATGCCAGCCGGGATCAGACGAGCACGCTGTCGATGTTGGCGCGCAGACGCGTGGCCGTGTAGCGGCCGAGCATGTGCGTGTGGAACGTCGAATATGTGTCCAGCACGCCGCCATAGACGTGCAACGACAGCGCCGGCTTGTGCGCGGACAGGTTGCGGCATGAGTGCACGTACCCTGGGCCGGCGAATGCGGTCGCATCGCCGATGCCGAGGATCAGCGTGCGCTCGTGAGCAAGGGTGGGATCTTCCGGCGTGCCGGTCTTGGCAAACTCTTCTATCGCCAATGCGCCTTCGATCACCAGTTCGATGCCCCACAGGCCCTCATGATCATGCAGGGGTGTGCGGTAGCCTTGCGGCCAGGCGATCAGCAGTGCGGTGTAGTTGTGCGCCGGGTCATCCGCAATCAGGTGGCGACGGTAGTGGCGCGGCAGGTTGGCGAAATGGGCAGATTCCGCGGAAGGGCATCCGACCAGCCAGGGTACCGCGGTCAGCCGTGTGCGCAGCGCTTCGATGTCGTGCAGGTCGGGCGATTCGGGCAATGCGCCGATGCGCAGGCGAATCGCCTCGATCCAGCCCTGGGCTATTTCGATCGGCTGCTGTTTCATGACTTCTCCGCTCGAATCATTCTGACTTGGATGACACCACGCGCGATGTCAAGATTCCGCTAAACGGGCGTGAACTGGCGGGCCACGCACGACGACAGATGGTGCTATCGATATGTCATCGTTTCCTGATCCGTTGCGGTTCAGAAGATCACCTGGAAGCGTGCCTGGGCGATCCGTGGATCGAGTGCGAGGCCGTTGCGATCGCTGCGCGCATGCACGAGGTTGGCCTGGATCTTGAAGTGGGTGTCGAGGTACCAGTTGAGTCCGAGTGTCCAGTTGCGCCCATGACCGCCGCGTATGACGCCGTCATCCAGATCCAGCTCGCTGTAGCGCAGCAGAAGCTCGACCGCACCGTAGCGTCCCTTCGGCTTGAGGTTGCCGCTGTTGCCGTTGCTGTACGGGCGTGATTCACCGGTCACGACCCAGCTCCCGAAAACGTAGAAACCCTCGGCCCGGAACGCCGGCAGATCCGCCTCGCGTGATGCTCTCGCGCTCAGGTATTCGCCTTGCACCGACCATGGGCCGGCTATCCACAAGGCTTCAAGGCCGACGCGGTCGATGTCGTCGGCACGGGTCAGGGCGCCGCTGTCGACGAGACGTACGTCAGTGAGTCCTGCTTCCGGACGGGCGCGGAATCGCGCAGCTGGAACCACCGGCTGGCCGCGGCCATTGGTGGTGCGCTGCGGACTTTCGCGACTGGCAGCAACGCCGAGATGGAGCACGTTGCCCTCGGCCTTGATCGGTGTCCAGGCCACGCGGCCGCCGGTTGTCGGTCCGTCGTTGTCGCCGGCAAGGTCGCCATCGTAGTACCCGAGATTGATGATCCAGTGGCGACGCTCGAGTGCCCAGTCGATGCCGATTCGGCGGTTGGCGTGGATGGCCTGGGTCGGCAGGGCCGTTTCAAGGAAGCTCGTGGCGCGCGAGCTGGTCACGCCTTCGAATCCGACCGGGGTCTTGGACTGGCCGACGCGCAGGGCACCGAAATCCTGACCGAAGAGGGCTTTCGTCTGGACGCGTGCGTAGACGTCGAGGAACTGTTCGGCCTGGAAGTCGTACACCGCACCGGCGTCCCAGACGCCGCGCTTGCGAACCGAGAAGCCGAACTCGCGGCGACGCAAGCCCTCGTCGTCCTCGAAACGATGGCTGCCATCGGGGAGCGTGTCATTGCTGAAGCGATTGGCGTCGTACTGGAAGCTCAATGAAGCAGCCAGTTCGGTGCCGTCCTTGAACGTGATCCGGGTCGGCCAGTTGTTGCGATCCCACGCGAGCGCATGACCCGATGCAGCGACTAGCAAGATGGCGCCGGCCCGATGCAACCAGTTCATTTGGATCTCCATCCGGTTTCGAAGTAGCGCAACGGTGGTGGGCAAACGGCTTGACGGAAAATGAAGGCTGCGCATATCGGGATAACATCGGCCCAGGTGGGCGCCAGCGATGGGATCGGTCACGCGAATCGGCCAGGCGCATGTCGGTTCGGCGAAACGTGCCGAGTTCCGGCTGCGTTGGCAGGAACTTTCGACGACGTGCAGGTCCATGGTGGGTTCCTGGAGCGACAAGCGCTGGACCCGTTGAGCTGCGCCTGCCGATTTCCCGCCCATTTGACCTAAGTCCGGCAGGCTCCTACGCTGCGCGCCCGATTCCCGGAGAAACCAGCATGCCCCTGACTGCAACCATCACGACGTCGCGTGGCCCGATCCGCCTGAACCTGTTCGACGAGAAGGTGCCGATCACGGTCGCCAATTTCGTCAATCTGGCCAGGCGCGGATACTACGATGGGCTGACCTTCCATCGCGTGATTCCCGATTTCATGGTCCAGGGCGGTTGCCCGAGCGGTGCCGGCACCGGCGGTCCGGGCTACAAGTTCAACGACGAGATCGTGCCGACCCTCAAGCACAACATGCCCGGCATCCTGTCGATGGCCAACGCCGGCACCCATGGCGGGCAGGGCACCAACGGCAGTCAGTTCTTCATCACCCATGTGGCCACCCCGTGGCTGGACGGCAAGCACACCGTGTTCGGCGCCGTGGATGGACCGGCCGACCAGAAGGTCGTCGATGCGATCCGCGGCGGCGACGCGATCGAGTCGATCGTCATCGAGGGCGACACGACGGCGCTTTTCGAGCGCGCCGCGCCGCAGCTTGAGCAATGGAACGCGATCCTCGACAAGCGCTGAGAAGCGGGCCGCAGCGCACTGCGCGAAGCAACCTGACTTCAAGGGCCTCCCACGGCAGCTGGCTGCGCCGGTTTTCCGTGGGAGCGCCGTCGCGCACAGTGCATGGGTCAGGTGCGCAGGAACGTGTCAGCCCTGGGGAGATCTCCCGAGGTCCCCCACCGCTTACCGCCGCCTGCGTGTCGCGACGCCGAACACGATCAGCAGCAGGATCGCACCGAGCACGGAGCCGATGAAGCCTGCGGTCTGGCCCGCCGCGTACCAGCCGAACGAACGGCCGAGGAACGTCGCCAGGAATGAGCCTGCCACGCCGATCAGGATCGTGATGATGATGCCGCCGGGGTCTTTTCCGGGCTTGAGGAACTTTGCGACGATGCCGACGACCAGTCCGATGAGGATGGTCATGATGAGTCCGTACGTGCCACCGAAGATTTCCATAGCCGGTTCCCGGGTTGCTGGTTGATGTCTGGACGCGCGTTGCCGCAGATCGCGGCGGGGTCAAGCATACCTGCCTGCTGCCAGTGCGGCGCAGGCAGGCGCACACCGGCGGCCGTTTTGGTGCCGCAAACATGGTTGCAGCGCAGCATTGCCTGAACGCTGTGGTAAAATCCCGCGCTTTCCGCGCCGCCCTTCGCCTTACACGAGGTTTTCCATGCCGCATCTTGCTGCGCGAATGAGTCGCGCCAAGCCGAGCGCGATCATGATGGTTGCCGACAAGGCCAGGCAGCTCAAGGCCGCCGGCCGCGACATCATCAGCTTCTCGATCGGCGTGCCGAATTTCCTGCCTGGAGAACACGTCTACCAGGCGGTGCGTGATGCCTTGCTCAAGGACAGTGGCCAGTACGGTTCCAACCGTGGCCCGGATGCGTTGCTCGATGCTTTCCTCGAGCACTTGAAGGCCAGCGGTCTCGATGGCTACACGCGCAAGAACCTGGCCACCGGCGTCGGCGCCAAGCATGTGCTGTACAACCTCGCTGAAGCACTGCTCGATCCGGGCGACGTGATCGTGTTCGCGGCGCCGTACTGGACGACCTATCTGGACATCGCCGATATCCTCCAGGCGCAGGCACGCACGCTCGCGTGTCCGCCCGCGCAGAACTACAAGCTCACTCCGGCGCAGCTCGACGCGGCACTCCCCGGCGCCAAGGTGTTCCTGTTCAACAACCCGTGCAATCCGACCGGCATGGTCTACACGAAGGACGAGATCGCCGCGCTCGCCGACGTGCTGGTCCGCCATCCGGATGTGTGGGTCATCTGCGACGACATCTACAACCGCATGGTCTTCGACGACGTGGGCTACCACAATTTCGTTCAGGCGCGCGCCGAATTGCGCGACCGCGTGATCCATGTCGATTCGCTGTCCAAGACCTACGGCATGCCCGGGTGGCGCGTCGGCTTCGTCGCCGGTCCGGAAAGCGTCGCCCAGGCTGTGGTCACGCTCAATTCCAACCACATCACCAATCTGCCGGAAATGGTCAATGCCGCCGCGATCGCCGCACTGAGCGGTCCGCAGGATGTGCCGATGGCGAAGAATCGCGAGTTCTCCGCCAAGCGCGACATCGTGATGGCGGCCTTGAACGCGATACCCGGGGTCGTCTGTCCGCGTCCGCAGGGTGCGTTCTACGCATTCCCGGACATCTCCTGCGCATTCGGCAAGGCGCACAACGGCGCGCGAATCGGCAACGATGTCGAGCTCTGCAATGCCCTGCTCGACGCGAAAGGCGTCGCCTGCGTGCCGGGCAGTGCGTTCGGCGAGCCGCGCGCGCTGCGCATTTCCTATACCTGTCCGACAGCGCAACTGGAACCGGGTCTGGCACGCATCCAGGAATTCTTCGCCGAGCTGACATGAGCCCGCATCCGAACCTGTTGCGCACGCTGCTGATTGCCTGCCTGCTGGCCGGCGTCGGTGCGTGTTCCAGTCTTGATCGGGATGCGTTGCGCAGTGCGGTGGGCGACGGACCGGTCGTGATGCTGTCCACCGAGTCCTGCGGCTACTGTCGCCGGTTGCGCCACGACCTGCACCAGTGGGGCGTGGATTTCACCGAGATCGATGTCGAGACATCGACTGAGGGACGGCGCGCGTATCGGCTCGTCAGCGGTCGCGGCGTGCCGATCCTGCTGGTCGGCGACGAACAGATCCATGGCTACTCGCCGGAGCGTTCGCGAAAGGCGCTGCTCGCCGCGGGACTGGTTCCCGACCGTGTCAGATGATGGCGAAATATTGAGTGCGTGCAATGTGCCCCCGAACCGAATTCCTGCGAGGTTGAAGTCATGAAAGCTCCCGTTCGTGTTGCCGTCACCGGTGCCGCTGGCCAGATCGGTTACGCCTTGCTGTTCCGTATTGCCGCAGGCGACATGCTCGGTCCGGATCAGCCGGTGATCCTGCACCTGCTCGAGATCACGCCTGCGCTGCCGGCGCTCAACGGCGTGGTCATGGAACTCAACGATTGCGCGTTTCCGACCCTGCACGGAGTCGTCGCGACCGACGATGTCAACGTCGCATTCAAGGACGTCGACTACGCCCTGCTGGTCGGCGCGCGTCCGCGCGGGCCGGGCATGGAACGCAAGGACCTGCTCGAAGCGAACGGGGCGATCTTCGCGCCGCAGGGCAAGGCCATCAACGACCATGCGAAGCGTGATGTGCGCGTGCTCGTGGTCGGCAATCCGGCCAACACGAATGCATTGATCGCGCAGCAGAATGCGCCGGATCTCGATCCGGGCCGCTTCACCGCGATGGTGCGCCTGGACCACAATCGCGCGATCAGCCAGCTTGCCGAGAAGACCGGCGCGCTCAATACCGATATCAGCCAGGTCACGATCTGGGGCAACCACAGTTCGACCCAGTACCCGGACATCCACCACACCCGGGTGAAGGGCAAGGACGCGTTGTCGCTGGTCGACCAGGGCTGGTACGAAAGCGAATTCATCCCGACGGTGCAACAGCGCGGTGCGGCGATCATCAAGGCGCGCGGGGCCTCGTCGGCCGCGTCGGCGGCGTCGGCGGCGATCGACCACATGCGCGACTGGACGCTCGGTACGGCAGACGGTGACTGGGTTTCGATGGGGATTCCGTCAGATGGTTCCTACGGCGTCGGGCCCGGAGTGATCTTCGGCTACCCGGTGCGGATCAAGGGTGGTGCCTTCGAGATCGTTCAGGGGCTGGACGTCAACGCATTCTCGAAGGCACGCATTGCTGCCACCGATCAGGAATTGCGTGAAGAGCGCGCAGCAGTCGAGCATCTGTTCGCCAAACGCTGACTCCTGCGCGGGTCGCGGGCCCGATCCGTTGCAGGGTGCTGCTCGCCTTTTTCGCCAGCGCGGGGCAGGCCGGCACCCGCTGCGGTTCAACCCGCCCCGATCCGATCCGCCCAGCGTGCGGACTTTGCATGAGGACACCCGATGAGTTCGTCAGAATCTGCCGGAAAACGCTTTCGCGAGGCCCTCGCGGTCGAGCGACCGTTGCAGGTGATCGGCGCGATCAATGCCAATCACGCGCTGCTTGCGCGGCGCGCCGGCTTTCGCGCGATCTACCTGTCCGGCGGCGGCGTCGCCGCCGGCTCACTCGGCCTGCCTGACCTCGGCATCAACACGCTCGAGGACGTGCTGGTCGACGTGCGCCGGATCACCGATGTCTGCGAGTTGCCGTTGCTCGTCGATATCGACACCGGTTTCGGCCCCAGCGCGTTCAACATCGCGCGCACGGTGAAGTCGCTGATCAAGGCCGGGGCCGGCGCCTGCCATATCGAGGACCAGGTCGGGGCCAAGCGCTGCGGGCATCGCCCCGGCAAGGAGATCGTCAGCGCGGGCGAGATGGCCGATCGGGTCAAGGCGGCTGTCGATGCGAAGACCGATGCGGATTTCTTCCTGATCGCGCGCACCGACGCGATCCAGGTCGAGGGAGTCGACGCCGCAATCGAACGCGCACGACTGTGCGTGGAGGCGGGCGCCGACGGAATCTTTGCAGAAGCCGCGCACGATCTCCCGACCTATCGACGCTTCGTCGAAGCCCTCGACGTTCCGGTGCTCGCCAACATCACTGAATTCGGCAAGACGCCGCTGTTCACGCGCGACGAACTCGCCGCCGCCGGCGTGGCCATCCAGCTCTATCCGCTGTCGGCATTCCGGGCGATGAACAAGGCAGCCGAAGCGGTCTACGAGGCGATTCGCCGCGACGGTCACCAGAAGGCCGTGATCGAACTCATGCAGACACGCGACGAACTCTACGAGCGCATCGGCTATCACGAGTACGAGTCCAGGCTCGACGCGCTGTACGCGAAGAAGCAGGGTGCCTGATCCATCGTGATCCGAGGAAACCCCCGGCCATGAACGCGCCGAATTCCGGCGAACGATCCGATACGCGAGGTGAGCCCAGGCGCGCGCTCCTGCAGACCGAGATCGACAATCTGGCCGCGGACGAACGTGCGGCGATCCGCCGCTTCATTGCTGGCGAGCGGGTTTCGCGCAACATCGTGCGCGAGCACGAGCGGGCCCTGACTCTCGGCGAGCGCATATCGGACAAGGTCGCATCGATTGGGGGAAGCTGGACCTTCATCGGCTTGTTCCTGTCCGTACTCGTGCTCTGGATGGTGTTCAATTCCTTCGTCCTGCTGCGCGGTGCGTTCGATCCGTATCCCTATATCCTGCTGAACTTCGTGTTGTCGTGCGTCGCTGCGATCCAGGCGCCGATCATCATGATGAGCCAGCGCCGGCTGGGCGATGCGGACCGCATGCATGCCGAACACGACTACGAAGTCAACGTCAGGTCCGAGCTGGAGATCATGCAGTTGCACGAGAAGCTCGATGAGCTGCGCGAGCGCGACTGGGCGTATCTGGTCGAGATGCAACGCAGGCAGATCGAGATGCTGCAACAATTGCTGGGACAGCGAGGCACACCGCAAGCGCCGCCATTGAACACCGATGCCGAGAGAGGGCAGTCATGAACGAATCCGTCAGCACTTTCAAACCCAAGAAGTCCGTTGCGCTCAGCGGTACGCCAGCAGGCAACACCGCACTGTGCACGGTCGGCCGTACCGGCAACGATCTGCACTACCGCGGCTATGACATTCTCGATATCGCCACGGAGTGCGAGTTCGAGGAGATCGCGCACCTGCTCGTGCACGGCAGCCTGCCGAACCGGGCCGAGCTTGATGCCTACAAGGCGAAGCTCAGGTCGCTGCGCGGAATTCCGGCGGCCCTGAAGGCCGTTCTGGAGCAGTTGCCCGCATCTGCGCACCCGATGGACGTCATGCGCACCGCGGTCGCCGCGCTCGGCTGCATGTCCCCAGAGAAGGACGACCACAATCATGCCGGTGCGCGCGACATCGTCGACCGGCTGATGGCGTCGCTGGGCTCGATCCTGTTGTACTGGTACCACTACAGCCACAATGGTCGGCGCATCGAAGTCGAGACCGACGATGATTCGATCGGTGGACACTTCCTGCACCTGCTGCATGGCAAACCGCCAGGCGAACTATGGGTGCGCGCGATGCATACCTCGCTGAACCTGTATGCCGAGCACGAGTTCAACGCCTCGACGTTCACCGCGCGCGTGATCGCCGGGACCGGCAGCGACATGCACTCGTGCATCGCCGGGGCGATTGGCGCCCTGCGCGGCCCGAAGCATGGCGGTGCCAACGAGGTCGCATTCGAGATCCAGAAGCGCTACCAGAATCCGGACGAGGCCGAGGCGGACATTCGCGCGCGCGTCGAACGCAGGGAAGTCGTCATCGGATTCGGTCACCCGGTCTACACGGTCAGCGATCCGCGCAATCAGGTCATCAAGAGTGTCGCCCGCGAACTGTCGACCGACCAGCAGAGCATGAAGATGTTCGACATCGCCGAACGCCTTGAATCGACGATGTGGGAGATCAAGAAGATGTTTCCGAACCTCGACTGGTTCAGCGCAGTGAGCTACCACATGATGGGCGTGCCGACCGCGATGTTCACGCCGCTGTTCGTGATCGCGCGCACGTCGGGCTGGGGCGCGCACGTGATCGAGCAGCGCATCGATGGAAAGATCATCCGGCCGAGTGCGAACTACCTCGGTCCGGAAGACCTGGCATTCGTGCCGATCGCGCAGCGCTGAGCGATGCAGGTATCCCGCGCGAGGTGATCGCGCGGTGAAAATCCGCTGGCCTCGGAGTGATTCAGTCCCCGGCGTCGGCGCGGCGCTTGTTCTCGGGCGCCGTCGCGTGCCCTGGCTGGCGCGGACGCTCGCTGGCCAGCGCGAGCGCGGCTTTCGCCATCAGATGCGCGCTGATCGGCGCGGTGATGAACAGGAACACCGTGATCAGCAGTTCACGCAGACCCAGGCCGTCCCCGAGCGTGGCGTGATGGCCGATCGATGCAATCAGGATGCAACCGACGCCCAGCGTGGTGGCCTTGGTCGGCCCGTGCAGGCGCTTGAAGAAGTCCGACAGTTTCACGAGCCCGAACGAGCCCACCAGCGCGAAGAAGCAGCCGGTCGCCAGCAGCGCCATCATGAGTACTTCGAAGGCCTGGCTCATTCGACGATATCCCTGCGCATCACGTACTTGCTGAGCATCACGGTGCCGACGAATCCGAGCATCGCGATGATCAGCGCGGCCTCGAAGAAGACCGAGGATTCCAGATGCATTCCGAACAGGATCAACAGCGCGATCGTGTTCACGTACAAGGTGTCGAGGGCGAGGATGCGATCGGGCACGGTCGGTCCGCGCAGCAACCGCCAGGTACTGAGCAGCATCGCCACGCCGACGGCGTACAGGCTGACCACGATCGCGGTATGGATCACCGGAATATCTCCTTGAGCGGCGCCTCGTAGCGTTGCTTGATCCGCGCGATCGCACGCTGCTCGTCGTCGAGATTGAAGCAGTGCACGAGCAGATGGCGGCGGTCCTCGGCGAGTTCGGCCGATACCGTGCCCGGGGTCAAGGTGATGATGCTCGCCAGCGCGGTGATCGCGTGGATGCTGGTCACATCCAGCGGCAGCCAGATGAAGGCCGGCTTGAGCGCGCTCTGCGGACCGAGGATGCGGCGCGCAACCTCGATGTTCGATATCACGATGTCGAGCAGGACGGTGGCAGCCAGGCGGACCATCGCCACGAGGCTGCCGAAGCGGGCGCGCTTGGGTCTAAGCAGGCTCGCGGCCAGCGGCAGCACGATCGCGAGAACTGCCGCGAGCACGACCTGACCAGGACTGAAGTCCGCCATCAGCATGAGCCACAGCGCGAATACCGCGGCGGTCAACGGGAGCGAAGGCAGAAAGCGTTTCATGGCGACGGCTTCCGCAGTTTCGGTGGCGTGTTGCGGACCTGCTCGATATAGGTTTCCGGCGCGAGGATCTGTTCTCCCGCGGACTGCACGTAGCGCATTGCCGGCGCAGCGGCGACCGTGAGGAGCACGCCATAGCCCAGCAGCACCATCGCGGCGGCGACTTCCAGGCGTCTGGGCGGCGTTGGCGCCGGACGATCGCGCGGCAGCGGCTCGGCTCGCCAGAACACCTGGCTGCCGACGCGTGATAGGGCGACCAGGGTCATCAGGCTGGTCACGAGGATCACGGACCAGACGGCCCACGTATGCTCCGCAGGCACCGCTCCAAGCAGCGCGAGCTTGCCGACGAAACCCGACAGCGGAGGCAGGCCCGCGACCGACACGGCGCCGATCAACAGCAGCAGTCCGAGCAGGGTGGCACTGCCCATCGGTGCGGCCGATTCGAGGCGATCGGCGATCGCGCCCCGCTGGCGTCGGATCAGGTCCACGATCAGGAACAGCGCGGCGGTCACGAACGTGCTGTGGACGAGGTAGTAGAGTCCTGCGCCTACGGCGGCGGGCGTGCGCAGCGCGAAGGCGATGAACAACGTCGCGGCTGACGCGATCACGAGGTAGGCGACCGTGCCACGCAGCGTTCGTCCGGCGAGCGCGCCGAGTGATGCCATGACCAGGGTCAGCATGCCGGCTGGCAACAGCCAGGCCCAGACCCAGTCGGCGGTTGCGTCGCCAGCAAAGACGAAAACCAGACTGTAGACGCGCAGCACCGCATACACGCCGACCTTGGTCATCACGGTGAACAGCGCGACCACGGCGGCGGGTGCGCGCGAGTAGGTTTCGGGCAGCCACAGATACAGCGGCAACAGTGCGGCCTTGGAGCAGAACACGACGACCAGGATCGCCGATGCGGCACGGATCAGGGCAAGGTCCGCGGGGTCGGCTGCGCCGATGCGCAACGCCATCTCGGCCATGTTGAGCGTGCCGGTGAGGCCATACAGCAGACCCAGCGCGATCAGGAACAGGGTCGACGCCATGATGTTGAAGACCACGTAGTGCAAGCCCGCGCGCATGCGCAGGCCGCGACCGCCACTCAACATGAGGCCGTACGATGCGATCAGCAGCACTTCGAAGAACACGAACAGGTTGAACAGGTCGCCGGTCAGGAACGCGCCGTTCAAACCCGCCAGCAGCAGCTGGAACAGGGCGTGGAAATGCAGCGCGCGACGATCCCAGCCCGCGCAGGCATAGAGCAGGCTTGCGGTGGCCAGCAGTGCGGTGGTCATGACCATCAACGCATTGACCCGGTCCACCATCAGGGCGATGCCGAGCCGTGCCGGCCAGTCGCCGAGCAGGTACACGAGCAGCGTCCCCTGGTCTGCGCGCACCAGCAACAGCGCCGCGGCGAGCAGCAGGGTCGCCATCGCGATCCAGGCCACGATGCGCTGCGCCATCACGCCGCGCCGTTCGACCAGCAGGATCAGCGCGCCCGCAAGCAAGGGGATCAGGATCGGCAGCACCGGAAGGTGGCTCATGCATCACACCCGGGCTTGCGCGCATCGACGTGATCGCTGCGGTTGTCGGCGCGGCTGCGCATGGCCACCACGATCGTCACTGCGGTCATCGCGAACGCGATCACGATTGCGGTCAGGACCAGTGCCTGCGGCAGCGGGTCGGTGTAGTTGTCCAGATTCGCCGCCAGGTCCGCCTGCAGCACCGGCGCCTTGCCGACTGCGAGCCTGCCGGCACTGAAGATCAGCAGGTTGGTCGCGTAGGAAAGCAACGTGAGACCGAGGATCACGTCGAAGCTGCGCGCGCGCAGGAGCAGGTAGACCCCCGCTGCCGTGAGCACGCCGATCGCGCTGGCCAGGGCGAATTCCATCATCGCTGCGGCTCCTTGCCGGCAAGCGCGCGCGGCGGCTTGACCGTCCCCATCATCGACAGGATCAGCATGACGCCGCCGAACACCACGAGGTAGACGCCGATATCGAAGCCCAGCGCACTGGCCAACGGGACGCCGCCGATCAATGGCAGCTGGGGCTCGACGTAGCCACTGGTGAGGAACGGCGTGCCGAACAGCATGGCCGCGACACCGGTCAGCACCGAAAGCATCAGGCCGATGCCGATGCAGCGCGCATAGTTGAAGCCCAGGCGCGACTCGACGAACTGGGAACCCAGCAACACGTAGTGCAACAGCAGCGGCATCGCCAGTACCAGTCCGGCGATGAAGCCCCCGCCGGGCTGATTGTGACCGCGAAGGAACAGGTATACCGACACCGCCAGCGCGAGCGGAAACAGCAGGTGGCTCAAGGTCGCGGGCATCGGCAGCGGATCGCGGATTCCGGGGATCTCCTCTTGCGGCCGCAGGCGGGCGCGTCGCAACAGTGCATGAACGACCAGTCCGGCAATCCCGAACACCACAATCTCGCCGAGCGTGTCGAAGCCGCGGAAATCGACGAGGATCACATTGACGACGTTGCTGCCATGGGCCTCGGGCAGCGAGCGCGCCAGCAGTTCCGCAGCGATGGTGTCGGCCGGGCGCGTGATCATCGCGTACACCAGCGCGGTCACGCCGCCTCCAGCGAGCAGGGCTATCGCTGCATCGCGCCAGCGGCGCACGCGCGAAGGCTCAAGCGGTGAGTGCTGCGGCAGGTAGTTCAGCGCCAGCAGCATCAGTGCGATCGTCACCATTTCCACGAGCAACTGGGTCAGGGCCAGATCGGGTGCCGACAGCATCACGAACACCAGGCTGACTGCGAGTCCCACCGAGCCGATCACGATCAGGGCGAGCAGACGCTGTCGGTGCAATACCACGGTACCCACCGCGCCACTGACGAGAACCAGCCAGAGGATCCAGCCCAGCCATGGCATCGGCTGGCCGCCGCCAAGCGCAGGCATGCCCGCGCCCGCGCCGAGCAGGAACGGCATCGCCGCAAGCACGATCGTCACGAGCACCATCAGCAGCAGATACCGTTGCAGGCTGCCGTTGGCGATGCCACGGGTAAAGCGCCAGGAAAGAGCGAGTAGGGCCTGCACGTACCCGCGAAAGACCCTCCGACCAAACGATTCGCGCATGATCGCGTGGATGTCGAACAGGCGGCGCAGGCCGAAATACAGAATCAGGCCGAACACCATTCCGCCCAGGCTCATGAGCAACGGCAGATTGAAGCCGTGCCAGACCGCCAGGCTGTAGTACGGCAGCGCGTCGCCGAGTACGCCATGGGCGGCGGCCGCCAGTACCGGTGCCACGGTCCACGCCGGCGCGATACCGACCGCGAGGCACACGATCACGAGCATTTCCACCGGGATCTTCATCCAGCGCGGAGGTTCGTGCGGAACGTCGTCGAGCGAGCGCGGCCACTTGCCGAAGAACGTGTCATGGACGAAGCGCAGGCTGTAGGCGACTCCGAACACGCCGGCGAGAAACGCGGCGACGCTGATGCCGATGCGCATCGCCACGTGACCCTGGATGTCGAGGGCCTGGGCAAAGAACATCTCCTTGGACAGGAACCCGTTGAGCAGGGGGATCCCGGCCATCGCCAGCGTCGCCACCATGGCCAGCGCGCTCGTGATCGGCATGTACTTGCGCAATCCGCCGAGACGCCGCATGTCGCGGCTTCCGGTCTCGTGGTCGATGATGCCCGCGGCCATGAACAGCGATGCCTTGAACACCGCATGGTTGAGGATATGAAACAGCGCGGCGACCACCGCGAGTGGCGTCGACAGGCCGAACAGCAGCGTGATCAGGCCCAGGTGCGAGATCGTGGAGTAGGCGAGCAGGCCTTTGATGTCGTGCTGGAAAATCGCGTACCACGCACCGAGCAGGAGCGTCGTCGCGCCGACTGCGCTGACCACGTAGAAGAACAGGTCGTTGCCGGCAAGGGCCGGATGCAGGCGCGCCAACAGGAACACGCCAGCCTTCACCATCGTTGCCGAATGCAGGTAGGCCGAAACCGGCGTCGGCGCAGCCATCGCGTGCGGCAGCCAGAAATGGAACGGAAACTGCGCACTCTTGGTGAATACGCCGAGCAGGACCAGCGCGAGCACGGCCGGATACAGGGCGTGCGAACGGATCAGTTCGCCCGAGGCGAGCACGACGTCGAGCTCGTAGCTGCCCACGATGCGCCCGATCAGCAGCACGCCGCCGAGCAGGGCCAGACCGCCGGCGCCGGTGATCGCCAGCGCCATCCGCGCGCCTTCGCGCGCGTCATTTCGACGGTTCCAGAAGCCGATCAACAGGAACGAGCTGATGCTGGTCAGTTCCCAGAACACCACCAGCAGCAGCAGGTTGCCGGCGATGACCATGCCGAGCATCGAGCCCATGAACAGCAGCAGGTAGGCAAAGAAGCGCTGCGGGCTGTCGCGGTCGCTCAGGTAGTAGCGCGCGTACATGACGATCAGCGCGCCGATGCCGAGGACCAGTCCGGCGAACATCCACGCGAGGCCATCCAGGCGCAGCGTGAAAAACAATCCGACCTGGGGAATCCACGCGTAGGTGCTCTGCACGACCTCCCTGGCCAGTACCGAAGAGGTCATCGACGCAAGGAGGATCAGGCCCAACAGCGGCGCGGCCGCGGCCAGCCAGCCGATGCGGCTGCGCGACGCCGAGCGCGACAGCGCAATGACCAGGGCGAGCGCGAACGGCAGGCCCAGCAGGATTTCCAGGGCGGGAAACATCACGGTGTGAGCTGACTGCGACAGGGAAGTGTCAGCGCCGAAGTCTAACCCATCGGTCGATGACGCTCACGCACAACAGCGGAAAGCGCGGCGACGAAACGACGATCCGGAACGTCCGATGCGCCACGCCGGTTTGCGGCAGTTGTTTCGATCGGGTCGTTCATTGGGTAACGAGCAGGCGGTCGAGTTCAGCTCGTGCCGGAGCCGCCGCCACGATCTCGGCTTCAATCGGAGCACGCGCGGCGGCAGCAATCGTGCGTGCCGCGAGCTCGTCGCCGCGCTGTTGCGCCGCACGCGCACGGGTCAGTTGGGCCAGCGCGATGATGGGATGATCACTGGCGAGGAGGCGACCGAGCACCTCGATCTGCTCCGTGCGGGCACGCTCGGCTGCGGCGAGGTCGCCGCGCAGCTGCGCGAGATCGGCGTACGCCGCATGCCAGCGCGCCGCACGCAGCGGGTTCGTTGTGGGCGCCCGCGCATACGGCTCGAGCGTTGCCAGTTGTTGCCGGGCGTCTTCGACATCGCCTCGGGTGATCGCGATGCGGGCGAGCAGCACCTCGCTGTCATGGCGCTCCGGATGGTCGGCGGGATTGCGTGCCGCGCGCACCTCCATCGCCTGCCCGGCGAGGCGGGCGGCCTCGGCGATCTCGCCACGGTCAAGCAGCAGGCGGGCAAGGTGGTGGCGTACTCGGGCCACCGCGAGATGCGTTTCGCCCAGAAGTCGTACGCGCATGGCCAGCGCGTCGCGGTAGCCGCGCTCGGCGTCGACGAGTGCACCGCGTTGCTCATCGAGGGTCGCGCGATTGCTCAGTCCGGTGGCAAGGTCGATGCTGTCACCGGGAACGAGATGGCGCGCGATCGCATTGGCCGCATCGTAGTGCGGCCTCGCTTGCGTGTACTGACCGAGGTCCTGCAATACCGAGGCGACTTCGTTGTAGGCGCGCAAGGTCATCACGCTGTCTTCGCCGTACACCCGTCGACGCCGTTCGAGCAGTTCGACCAGTTCCACCCGGGCACGCTCGAGATCGCCGAGGGCCACGTGGGCCTGGGTCAGGATCTGCAGCGTGTTGAGCACCCGCGGGTGATCGGGATCCAGGCGCGCGCGTTTGAGGGCCATGGAGCGCTCAAGCCAGGGCAGGGCATCGCGCGGGCGCGCCGTCTGCACGGCAAGCCAGCCCAGGTTGTGCAAGGCGGCGGCAAGCTCGTCGGAATTCTCCACGCCGCTGGACTCGAGAATTTCGAGTGCGCGCAGGTACGCAGCTTCTGCCTCGTCGAATCGGATCTGGTTCTGCAGGATCACGCCGAGCTGGGAAAGCGAGGCCGCAACCTCGGGCGACTGCGCTCCGTGCGCGCGCTCGCGCAGGCTCAAGGCCTCGCGAATGAAAGGTTCCGCAGGGGCCGGCTTGCCGCCGATCTGATGTGACTGGGCGAGATCGTGCAGGGTCCGTCCCAGCGTGCCGGGATCGATCGCGGGATCTTCACGCATGAGGCGCACGGCTTCCTGAAGGCTTTCCGCGCTGCGTCCCGGGTCACCGATGGACACGTAGATCTCGCCGATCGTCGCGCGCAGGCGGGCACGCACGCGCGCATCGGGAATGGCGTTCTCGTCAAGTTGGCGCTCGCCCTGCTCCAGAATATCGCGCGCGCTGTAGGTACGCCCGAGCGCTGTGGCGGGATCCGCCTGCTTGAACAGATCGCGCAGATAGCGTGTGACTTCGGTCGCGACCGCGGCTTCCTGACGCGCGCGGTCGCGCTCCTGCAGGAGTCGCCAGGTGAACGCGACGCTGAGCACGATGAGCACGAAGATCGCGGCGACTGCGCTTCGATGGCGGGCAATAAACTTGCGTGCGCGATAGCGCAAGGTGTCCGGCGCAGCGACGAGCGCCCGCCCGGAGAAATAACGATCGATGTCGTCTGCCATGGCCGACGCGCTCGGGTAGCGTCGTTGCGGCTCGGTACGCAAGGCCATGCGCGCGACGTTGCCGAGGTCGCCGGGCGGCAGTCCCTGCGCCGGATCAGTGTCGGCCGAAGTGGGCGTGCCGTTGCGCAGCAGTTCGGCCAGGATCAGGCCCAGGCCGAATACATCCGACGCCGTGGTTGCCTCGCCTCCAGCGCGTTGTTCCGGGCTGGCATAGGCCGGGGTCATGACCTTGGCCACGCTGAGCGCCTCGTCGCCGGTATCGGCAAGCAGCTTGGCGATACCGAAATCGAGCAGGGTCGGGCGGTCGTCTGCGCCGACCAGCACGTTGCCGGGCTTGAGGTCGCGATGCACGATCAGGTGCTGATGGGCGTGGTGGACGGCCAGGCATAGCGACTGCACGAGACGCGCGATGCGTTGTGGCGATGGATTCTCGAGGCGCACCCACTCGCCCAGTGGCACGCCTTCGACCAGCGACATGACCAGATAGGGCTGACCTTCCTCGGTTGTGCCGCCATCGACGAGGCGGGCGATGCCGGGGTGTTCGAGCGTTGCGAGCAGGCGACGTTCGCGGCGGAAGCGCGCCACCGATTCGCGGGTCGGGAAGCCGCGAATCAGTTTCAATGCGGCGACCTGGGTGTAGTCGGCATCGCGACGTTCGACCCGGTAGACCGTTCCCATGCCACCCTGGCCGATTTCCTCCATCACCTGCCAGGCACCGATCCGGCGCCCGAGCGGTGAGCATTCGCCGGGCGCCATCAGGTCACGGGCGACCGCGACGACGCGTGGTGCCAGTGCATCCGCGCGTTCCGGGTCGGCATAGGCGAGCAGGTCGAGCGCGTCGGCGATCGCAGCGTCTTCGCCCGGGAAATTCGCACGCAGGTGCGCCGCGCGCGCGTCGGGCGCGACGTCCAGTGCGGCGTCGAATAGTTCGCGAACGCGCTGCGCGGGCGTCGCGCTCATCGTTCGAGTTCGCGAGCGAGCCAGGCGCGCCCGAAGCGCAATGCACGGTCGACGGTCGGCACCGAATGACCGATCACGACTGCGATCTCGTTGCGATCCAGCCCGCCGAAATAGGTGAGCTCGATGACTTCGGCAGAGCGACCATCGAAGTCGGCGAGCCTGCTCAGTGCTTGATCGACCTGGAGGATGTCGGCGGCCGAACGCTGTTGATCGAGCAGGGATTCGTCAAGTGTGACGCGTATGGCTCCCGCGCCGCGCTTGATCGCGTCGCGCGCACGTGCATGATCGATCAGCGCTGTGCGCATGTTGCGCGCGACGACCGCGAAGAAATGCGCGCGATCGGTCCAGTCGATATCGGCCCCTAGAACGCGGATGAACGCCTCGTGCACAAGTTCGGTGGGTTGCAGGGTCGAGTTGCGCTCGCCGAACAAACGGTTGTCGGCCATGCGGTGCAGGGTTGCGTAGACCGCACTGCTCAGGCGATCGAGCGCGGATTCGTCACCGTCGCGCCAGTCGCGCAGCCATTGCGTGAGTTCGTTGTCGTGCTCGGGCATGGTCGACCCTTGGAGGCGGGCCCGAGTATATCGGCACGCCGCTGCAAAGGGCGCCGGTGGTTTCCATCCTGTTGCACATTGCAGATTGCGACGGTCGGCCTCGCGTGCCACGGACGGGATGAGTCCTGCGGATTCGATGGCGGGGTGGCAGTGGTCGGTTCGGCACTTGCTCCCTTGTCCGACAGTCAGGTTTGCGGATAGCTTGCATGCTGAGGCAACGCATCGCAGATTTCATGCCAGTCCGCCCTGGATGCCGTGAACATGTGAAAGTCCGGGGCCTTGCCTAGGAGCCTGCGCGGCAGAAGCCGTCCGGGCTGCAACGGCGCCCTCGCCATCGAGTGTGCCTATCGTCGAGCTTACATAGCCCCACTATGCGCGCTCTCCGATAGACGCACTCGATGACGATGGCATCCGTTTCGCCTCGAACGTTTCTGCCGCGCAGGCTCCTAGCCCGCATTTCT
>Ga0307505_10001239_pt1 | contig 21689 bp, 31 predicted proteins | sample 23_S_MG_FD_202183 | JGI IMG/M metagenome (GOLD analysis project Ga0307505, IMG submission 202183) | Soil microbial communities from Populus trichocarpa stands in riparian zone in the Pacific Northwest, United States - 23_S | ecosystem: Environmental > Terrestrial > Soil > Riparian zone > Trees...
CACTGCGGCGACCATGGTCATCGCGGTGCCGACGGGCATCAAGATATTCAGCTGGATCGCGACGATGTGGGGCGGCAGCCTCGAGTTCAAGAGCCCGCTGGTCTGGGCGCTCGGCTTCATCTTCCTGTTCACCGTCGGCGGCGTGACCGGCGTGGTGCTGGCCAACGGCGGCATCGACGACAACCTGCACGACACCTACTACGTGGTCGCGCACTTCCACTACGTGCTGTCGCTCGGCGCGGTGTTCTCGCTGTTCGCGGGCTTCTACTACTGGTTCCCGAAGATGAGCGGCCGGATGCACTCGGAGTTCCTCTCGCACCTGCACTTCTGGGTGTTCTTCGTCGGCGTGAACGTGATCTTCTTCCCGCAGCACTTCCTCGGAATGCAGGGGATGCCGCGCCGCTATCCGGACTATACGCCGGCCTACACCTACTGGAACGAGATCTCGACCTACGGCTATTACATCATGGCCGCCTCGATGATCTTCTTCTTCGTCAACATGATCTACGCCTACACCGCCGGGAAGAAGGCGCCCGCGAACTACTGGGGCGAAGGGGCGACCACGCTTGAATGGAGCCTGCCGAGCCCGCCGCCGTATCACCAGTTCGAAACGCTGCCGGTCATCGAGGACCACCACTCGCACCACGACGCGATCGGTCCCCAGGGTGCCTCGAAGGCGCACTAAGGACCGCGTTAAAGGAGTTCGTCATTGCGAGCGTAGCGAAGCAATCCAGAGCGGTCCCGAGCCGCCCGGGATTGCTTCGCCGCTTTCAGCGGCTCGCAATGACGAGTTGAGAGTTTTAGCTTCACAATGACCGCAACCGCACAGGTCCAGTCCACGCAGCTCCCGTCCGAATGGCGCGATTACTTCGCGCTGACCAAGCCGCGCGTGATGAGCCTGGTGGTGTTCACCGGCCTGTGCGGGCTGCTCGCGGCTCCCGGCTCGATCCATCCCGTGCTCGGCTTTGCCGCGGTGCTGTGCATCGCGCTCGGCGCGGGCGGGGCGGGCGCGCTCAACATGTGGTGGGAAGCCGACCTCGACGCGCAAATGAAGCGCACCGCCAGGCGTCCGCTGCCCGGCGGCCGCCTGCGCCGCACCGACGCGCGCGATTTCGGCATCGCCCTGTCGGCCGCGTCGGTCGGCGTGATGGGCCTCGCGGTGCACTGGCTCGCGGCGGCGATCCTCGCGCTCTCGATCCTCTACTACGCGGTCGTCTATACGATCTGGCTCAAGCCGCGCACGCCGCAGAACATCGTCATCGGCGGCGGCGCGGGCGCGTTCCCGCCGCTGATCGGCTGGGTCGCGGTGACGAACGAAATCACGCTGATGCCGGTGCTGCTGTTCGCGATCATCTTCATGTGGACCCCGCCGCACTTCTGGGCGCTCGCGCTGTTCGTGAAGAGCGATTACGCCAAGGCCGGCATCCCGATGCTGCCGGTGGTCGCGGGCGAAGCGGCGACGCGGCGGCAGATTCTCGCCTACTCGATGCTCCTCCTGCCCGTGAGCCTGGCGCCGTGGTGGATCGGCGGGACGGGCGCGATCTACGGCGCCGCGGGCCTGGCGCTGTCGGGCTTGTTCCTGGCGCTGTCGCTGCCGGTGGCGTTCCGCCGCGCGCGGGCCGAAGACGCCGGCGCGGACCGGATGAAGCCGGAAAAGCGCCTGTTCAGCTATTCGGTGCTCTATCTCTTCGCGCTGTTCAGCGCGCTGGTTGCCGACAGGATGATTCTCGCATGACGCCCGATGAGGAAGCGCGGTTCAAGAAGGCCCGGCGCGGGCGCAACATTGCACTGGCGCTGGTGCTCGCCGCGTTCGTGGCGCTGTTCTATGCGATCACCATCGTGAAGATGCTCGACTGATGGCCAGCGTCCCGCTCGAAACCAGGAATCGCCGCATCGCGCTGCTCGCGCTGGCGGCGGCGGCGGCCATGCTCGGGCTCGGCTTTGCCGCGGTCCCGCTTTACGACCTGTTCTGCCGCGTCACCGGCTTCGGCGGCACGACGCAGGTTGCGACGGAGGTCGACGCGGCGGACGCCGCCGCGCGCAGCGCCGGAGCGCCGACGATCTCGATCCGCTTCGACGCCAACACCGCGCGCGAAATGCCGTGGGAGTTCCGCCCGCGCCAGGTGACCGACACGGTCCAGGTCGGCCAGCGCGACATGGCGATCTACGAGGCGAAGAACCTGTCGTCGGTGCCCGTCACCGGCACCGCCAGCTTCAACGTCGAGCCCGAGCAGGCGGGCAAGTACTTCAACAAGATCCAGTGCTTCTGCTTCACCGAGCAGACGCTCCAGCCCGGGCAGGAAGTGACGATGCCGGTGCTCTATTTCGTCGATCCCAAGGCGCTCGACGATCCCGCCATGGCGGGCGTCGAGCAGATCACGCTCAGCTACACCTTCCACAGGACCAAATAGCGGTCTGGACCAACTCGCGGCGCCCTACTAAGGGCATCGCAACCAAGGATCAGGAAAGTTCACATGGCCGGCGCCAAGAACCACGATTACCACATCCTGCCGCCCGACATCTGGCCGCTGATCGGCGCGATCTCGGCGTTCACCTTCACCACCGGCATGGTGCTCTACATGCACGAGATGCCGAACCACTGGCTGGTGCTCGGTCTCGGCGTGGCCGGCCTGATCGCCACCTTCTTCAGCTGGTTCTCCAACGTCGTGAAGGAAGCGCAGCAGGGCGATCATACCCCGGTCGTGCAGCTACACCTGCGCTACGGCATGATCCTGTTCATCGCCTCGGAAGTGATGTTCTTCGTCGGCTGGTTCTGGAGCTGGTTCGATTTCGCGCTGTTCCCCAACACGCTGACCGAGGTCGTCGGCGGCAAGTTCCCGCCCGCCGCGATCGAAGCGGTGATGGACCCGTTCGCGCTGCCGCTGCTCAACACGCTGATCCTGCTGTGCTCGGGCACCACGGTCACCTGGGCGCACCACTCGCTGATCCACGGCGACCGCGAGGGACTCAAGAAGGGTCTATGGCTGACGATCGCGCTCGGGGTGCTGTTCACCAGCATCCAGGCCTACGAATACGCCCACGCACCGTTCGGCTTCGGCGGCAACACCTACGGCTCGGCGTTCTACATGGCGACCGGCTTCCACGGCTTCCACGTGCTGGTCGGCACGATCTTCCTGATCGTCTGCCTGCGCCGCACCTATCTCGGCCACTTCACCCCGCGCCAGCATTTCGGGTTCGAGGCGGCGGCGTGGTACTGGCACTTCGTGGACGTGGTGTGGCTATTCCTGTTCATCGTCGTCTACATCTGGGGCGGGTGGGGCGCAGAATTCCACTGATGATCTTCCCCTCTCGCTTGCGGGAGGGGATCGAGGGGAGGGCCTGTCCTTGACCGCGACACCCCCTCCCCCAACCCCCCCCGCATGCGGGAGGGGAGCGTTCGAGGCTGCCCTTTTCGGACAGTGCCCGCGTTGCGGCGAGCGTACGCTGTTCGCCGGCTGGACGCGCTTCGCCGATCGCTGCCGCGCCTGTGGGCTCGACCTGACGCGCTTCAACGTCGGCGACGGGCCGGCGGCGTTCCTGACGCTGATCATCGGCGCCGTCGTGGTGATCCTGGCGCTGTGGCTGCAGCTCGCGGGAGAGCCGCCGTGGTGGCTGCACGCGGTGCTGTGGCCGCCGTTGACGGTGGTGGGCGTCATCCTCGGGCTCAGGGTGGCCAAGGCGGCGCTGCTGCAGTCGGAATATCGCAACAAGGCCGGAGGAGAGCGGTGAGCCGGCGCCTGCCGATTGTCCCGACCCTTATCGTCGCGGCGGCCGTGGCGACGATGATCGCGCTCGGCTTCTGGCAGCTGCGCCGCGCAGAGTGGAAGGCGGATCTGATCGCGCGTTACGAGCAGGCGCAGGCGATGTCCTCGAACGTACCGTGGCCGCGCGGCGAAGCGGAGCTCGAGCGCTCGCTGTTCCGGTGGAGCCAGTTCGATTGCCGGCGCGTGCTCGCCATCCGCACCACCGCCGCGACCAGCGCCGACGGGGCCAAAGGCGTCGCGCAGATCGCCCGCTGCGCGGTCGACGGGGGCGGCGAGGCCGAAGTCGCGCTCGGCTGGTCCAGGCCGCCCGAGCTGGTGCGCTGGGAGGGCGGCGAGGTCGCCGGGATCATCGCGCCGGGCGGTGTGCTGCATGCATCGCGGCAGGCACCGGGACTGCGGCCGCTGGCGCCGCCCGATCCCGGCGATCTGCCCAACAACCACCTGATGTACGCAGGCCAGTGGTTCTTCTTCTCGCTGACCGCGCTGGTGATCTACGTGCTGGCGTTGCGGCGGCGCGTCCCCAACTGAACGGCCGGAACGGACGGCGCGGTGCACGGTTCTAACGCCATGTTCGACCATACCGGCATCGTCGTCACCGACCTCGCCAAGGCGCGCCGCTTTTACGATGCGGTTGGCGCTACGCTCGGCCTGGCCACGGCCGAGCTCACCGAGCAATCGTTCGTTTTCGGTCGCAGCCAGGAAGAGCCGATCCCGTACCTGTGGATCGGCACGCTGATCCCGTCCTACTGGGTCGAGGGCTCGCGGCCGGGCATCAACCAGATGCACGTTGCCTTCGTGGCCGAGAGCGAGGAGCAGGTCCACGAATTCTACCGCGCGGCGCTCGCGGCGGGCGGTACCGATAACGGCCCGCCCGGCCCGCGCGAAGGCGCCGACAATTACTACGGCGCCTTCGTGCTCGATCCGGACGGCAACAACATCGAAGCCTGCTACCGCGAGTGCTGAGGCGCTACTTGTACAACCCCTCGCGCAAGTTGATGCCGTGCTCGAGCCAGACCTTGAGCGCGAGCAGCATCCCGGTCCAGCCCTGGCAGTTGCCGTAGCTGGCCTGCAGCGCGCCCTGGTTCTCGCGCCACCCTTCCTCCGCGATCTCGACCAGGGTGCGGCCGTCGTCGAGGCCCTTGAAGGTCATCGTGACGGTGGTCTTGTACCCGGCGTCGGCCATCTCCGGGCGGCTGCTGTCCTCGACATTGGGCGGCTCGCCTTCGGCGGCGTCCCATTCGAGCACGATCCGCTCATCGGGCACGACCTCGATAACGTGGACCGGGAAGGCTCCGGGGTAGTCATGGAAGTCCCACGTCACCGTCGCGCCGGTCTCGATCCGGCCCTTCGCGCCGCCGGTGGTGAAGTAGTGCGACAGCTGCGCGGGATCGGCCACCGCCTCGAACACTTCGTGCACCGGCTTCGCGATCCGCGCCGCCACTCTGAATTTCAGTTCCATCGTTCGTCTCCTCGCTTGAGGTCTGCGCCAGATATGTTATAAAAACATAACATGTCAACCGACGACGATCTCGACGCCGTGTTCAAGACACTGGCCAACCCCGTGCGGAGGCGCATCTGCGACGAGCTGAAGCTCCGCCCGCTCACCACCAAGCAGGTCTGCGCCTGCTTCCCGGAGCTCGATCGGACCACGGTGATGCTGCATCTGCGTGTGCTCGAGGACGCCGGGCTGGTCGTGCCGGTGAGAAAAGGCCGCGAGCGATTCAACTATCTCGACGCAATGCCGATCCAGGCGATCCACGAGCGCTGGATCGGGCCGCTCGCCGCGCACGCGGCCGGGCGCCTCGGCCGCCTGAAGCGCGAGCTCGAGAAGGAAAAGCAGCCCGCGCGCTAGGGCCCCTTTGTTGCCTCCGGGGCGACACGCCGCTAACCGCGCGCTGGCATGGACTACGTCTCCACCCGCGGCAGCGCCCCGGCGCTCGACTTCGAAGGCGTCACGCTGGCGGGGCTGGCGTCCGACGGAGGGCTCTACCTGCCGCGCGAATGGCCGCGCTTCGGCGAGGCCGAGATCGCCGCGCTGGCGGGCCTGCCTTATGCCGAGTTGGCGGTCCGCGTCATGGCGCCGTTCGTCGGTGAGAGCCTGAGCGAGGACAGGCTGCGCGAGCTGACGAACGAGGCTTACGGCCGCTTCGCCCATGCCGCGGTGACGCCGCTCGTCCAGCTCGACGAGCAGAACTGGCTGCTCGAGCTGTTCCACGGGCCGACACTGGCCTTCAAGGACGTCGCGCTGCAGTTGCTCGGCGGCCTGTTCGAGGAGTTCCTCGCGCGCCGCAGCGAGCCGCTGACCATCGTCGGCGCGACCAGCGGCGATACCGGCTCGGCGGCGATCGACGCGGTCGCGGGCCGCGACAACGTGCAGATCTTCATGCTCCATCCCAAGGGGCGGGTCAGCGACGTGCAGCGACGCCAGATGACCACGGTCAAGGCACCCAACGTCCACAACATCGCCCTCGAAGGCGCCAGCTTCGACGATGCCCAGGCGATGGTGAAGCGCATGTTCGGCGATCCCGCGGTGACCGGGCGCTTCAACCTCGGCGCGGTCAATTCGATCAACTGGGCGCGGCTGATGGCGCAGGTCGTGTATTATTTCGCCTCGGCGCTGCAGCTCGGCGCGCCGCGCCGCAAGGTCGCGTTCAGCGTGCCGACCGGCAACTTCGGCGACGTGTTCGCCGGCTACGTCGCGACGCGGATGGGCTTGCCGATCGAGCGGCTGATCGTCGCCACCAACGTCAACGACATCCTTCATCGTGCGCTCTCGGCCGGAGACTACTCGGCGGGCAAGGTTACCCCGACCGCGGCGCCGTCGATGGACATCCAGGTCAGCTCCAACTTCGAGCGGCTGCTGTTCGACTGCGGCGGGCGCGACGGGCTCGCGCTGGCCGAACAGATGCGCGGCTTCGAGGCGACCAGGGCGATGCGCCTCACCAACGCGCAGGCCGAAGGGGCCGCCGCGCTTCTCTCCAGCGCGCGGGCCGATGCCAACGAGATGGCCCAGGCGATGGCCTGGGCGCACCGCGAGTGCGGCGAGACGATCGACCCGCACACCGCCATCGCCCTCCACGCCGCCCGCGCCGCGGACCTGCCGCGCGAAGTCCCGGTCGTCACGCTCGCCACCGCGCACCCGGCCAAGTTCCCCGACGCGGTCGAGCGCGCCACCGGCCAGCGCCCGCCGCTGCCCGCTCGCGTCGGCGACTTGTTCGATCGCGAGGAACGCTGCGCCGAGCTGCCGGGCGACTACGACGCCGTGGCCGCTTACGTCGCGGAGCACGCGGCGCCGCGCGCATGAAAATGCCGCCGCCCCACACTTCTTCCCTCGCCCTCCCCCTCAAGGGGGGAGGGGCAGCAGCCCTGCGCGATGGCTGATCTCGTTGTCCAGCCGCTGATCCTCGAAGGCGCCGGCTGGGCCGACTACGGCCTCGTCGACAGCGGCCACGGCCGCAAGCTCGAGCGCTACGGACCATTCCGCTTCATCCGCCCCGAAGTACAGGCGCTGTGGTCGCCGCGGCTTGCCGACTGGACGGCCGGCGGCGAATTCGTCCCCGGCTCGGATGAGGACGGCGGCGGGCGCTGGCAGTTGTCGGCCGAGGTGCCGCCGGAAGGCTGGCCGCTCGCCTGGAACGCGGTTCGCTTCACCGCGCAATGCACCCCGTTCCGCCATCTCGGCTTCTTTCCCGACATGGTGCCGGTCTGGGAGTGGATGCGGGAAATCCTCCCCGGGACGGGGAGGGGGACGGCGCATGGGCTCAAGCAGCCGGCAGGCGATAGCCTACCGGAGGGCGCGGCGGTGGGGGCTGGCCCCGAACGCGGCGCTGGCGGAGAAGCCCCTCCGTCAGATGCTGACGCATCTGCCGCCTCCCGGTCCCGGGGAGGATTTTCGACTCTCAACCTGTTCGGCTACACGGGCGTCGGCACGCTGGCGCTGAGCGAATGCGGCCCCGTCACCCATGTCGACGCCAGCAAGAAATCGGTCGCCCAGGCGCGGGAAAACGCGGCACTTTCGGGCATGGCGGATCGCCCGGTCCGCTGGCTGGTCGACGACGCCGCCAAGTTCGCCGCGCGCGAGGTGCGCCGTGGCAAGCGATACGACGGGATCATCCTCGACCCGCCGAAGTTCGGACGCGGCCCCGATGGCGAGGTCTGGCGGCTCGAGGAAGGCCTGCCGCCGCTGATCGCCGATTGCCGCCGCCTGCTCGATGCGGACAGCCGTTTCCTGTTCCTCACCGTCTATGCGGTGCGGATGAGCAGCCTCGCGCTCGCCGGCCTGCTCGCCGAGCATTTGGCCGGGCTGCCGGGCACGATCGAGCACGGCGATCTGGCGGTTCGCGAGGAAGGACCGGGAGGGCGGCTGCTGCCGACCGCCATCTTCGCCCGCTGGCGCAACTGTTGACAGGCGGCCCCGGCCCCTTCCCAATTTCCGTTAACCATATGACAAAGCCCATTCGCAACCATCGCGGCAGATGATGGTGCGCAGCGCAGGCCGAATAACGGCCGCCGGTCATCGGGAGACTGGAAATGGTCGCTTTGAGGCAGCAGTTTCGTATCGATCACGCGAATTCGGGAGCCGGTCCGCGTCAACGTGCCGCCAGGGTCGTCGAGCTGGCGGGCCGTCACGAGCTCCATCGTCCCACCTACGAGCGCCGCCTGACGTTCGAGCCGAGAGTCGATCCGATGCACTGGATCATCGGCCTGGCGATCGTGGGATCGTTCCTCGGCGCGGTCTTCGCCCTGATGTCGAGCTGACCGGAGCTTACCGGCCGGCGTCGTCGTCCGGGGGAGCGCCGGCCGATATCGCGTCGGGCGCGTCTGCGTCCGACAGCGGCGGCACCAGGAACCAGCCGGCCCCGAGCTGCGCGTCGAACGCGGTTTCCAGCCGCGGATCGCGCAGGTAGTCGAACAGCTCGTCGAAATCCCCGCGCCGGTCTCCGGCGATCGCCACCACGCAGACCGTCTCGTTGGCTTCCTCGCGCAGCACCTGCTTGCGCTCCTCTTCGTTGCGCACCAGCAGAATCGGATCGCGGCCGGTCGGGTCGAGGCCCGAGCTCCGCAAGGCTTCGGCGATGCCCGCCACGTCGTTGGCGTTCGCCTGCGATACCCACAGCACGATCACGCCCGCCTCGCGCAGCTCGGCCGCCGCGGCGGCGGCTTCCGCCGGGGCCTGCCCCGAGGCATCCGGCGAGAACAGCCCGGTGCCCGGATCGAGATCGATCGCCACCGCCGCTTCCCGCCCGCTACACGGCCGCGTCCGGGGCTGGAACAGCAGTGCGCTTTCCGATGTCAGCAGCGCGGACGACCCCGGCCGGCCGGCCGTGAGCGCCGAGGCGCGTTCGCGCGCGTAGGCGGCGAAATCGCGCCACGGGCCCTGCGCCGGGGCGAAGGCGCCCGACGGCGGCGGCAGCTCGGTCAGCGTGGTCATCTGCGTGGACGGACTGGCGCTCTCCGCAAGCGCGGCGGTGTTGGCGGCCGGCAGCGCGGCGACGACTTCCGCGCGGGTCCGCTTGCGTTCGGTGAGTATGCCGGTCGCGGTCATCAGCGGCACGGCCAGCGCCGCGACGCAGCCGCCCAGAAGCGGCAGCAACGCGAGCGCCGCGCCGCAGCGGAGCCGGGCCGGTCTGCTTATCGCGATCATCCGCGGCCCTTAGCGCGCAAAGCCGCCGGTGGACAATCGCGTGTGCGCCTGCCAATCGGCGCCACCGAACAGGAACCCGCGATGGCCGACAGCCTCACTCTCGAGCTCGCCGATTTCGAACACCTGGTCCACACCGGGATCTACTCGGAGGAGACCGGCCGGCCGCAGCCGCTGCGCTTCTCGGTCGCGGTGCGGATGAAGCCGGCGGCGCATTACGACGCCGAGACGTCGCTCGACGCCAGCAAGAACTACATGGATCTCAAGTTCGCCTGCGCGGACGCGCTGGGCGATACCCACTTCAAGCTGATCGAGGCGGTCGCCGATCACATCTGCGAGACGCTGTTCGTGCAGGACAAGCGGGTGAAGGCGGTGACCGTGAAGATCGTCAAGCTGGCGCTGAGCGAGGCCGACGAGAAGATCGGCGTCACGCTGCACCGCGAGCGGCGCTGATGGTGCATCTCCAGATTGCCGTGCCCGGCTTACCGGACGATCCGCTCGATGCGGCACAGGACTTTTACAAGTCCACCCTGCCGACGATCCGCGACATATTGGCTGAGGGATTGCCTGATGCGCCGTGGAAGCTGGAAGATCTCGACCTCATCATCATCCGATTCCCCCACGCCGATCATGCTCACCTCGCCTGGAGAATCGCTGTGGTTCAGGAATTGGCCCGCGAGGCTGTGCCTGTGCGGGTCAACGCCATCGCCGGCGGCAGCGAGACGGCGGCTGAGGAGGTGGTAGCGCTTCTTTCTGACGCGCCCGGCATCACCGGCCAACTGCTGACCGTCTGAAGCCACGCTTGCCCGCCCTAAACGCCGCCGGCCTTTCAATTCCTTCCGCTTGGCTCCACAATAGCCGGACATGAGCTGCTCCGCCCCTCTCGTCGACGCGTTCAACCGGCGCGTCACCTACCTGCGCCTGTCGGTCACCGACCGCTGCGATCTGCGCTGCTCGTACTGCATGCCCGAGCAGATGCAGTTCCTGCCGCGCAAGGAGGTGCTCAGCCTCGAGGAGCTGCACAAGCTGTCGCTGGCGATGATCGGCCGCGGCATCACCAAGATCCGACTGACCGGCGGCGAGCCGCTCGTACGGCGCGACATGATCGAGCTGGTCCACGCGCTCGGCCGCAAGCTGGGCGACGGGCTGGAGGAACTCACGCTCACCACCAACGGCACCCGGCTGGCACAGTTCGCCGAGGATCTCGCGGCGGCCGGGGTCAGGCGGGTCAACGTCTCGCTCGACACGCTTGATGCCGCCCTGTTCGAGACACTTAGCCGCCGCGACCGGCTCGGCCAGGTGCTGCAGGGCATCGCCGCGGCCAAGGAGGCGGGCCTCCAGGTCAAGCTCAACACCGTGGCGCTCAAGGGCCTCAACGAGGACGAGATCCCGTACCTCGTCGAGTGGGCCCATGCGCAGGGGCACGAGATGACGCTCATCGAGGTCATGCCGCTCGGCGAGGTCGAGGGCGAGCGGGTCGATCACTACCTGCCGCTGACCGCGGTGCGCGACAGGCTCGAAGCGCGCTGGACGCTGACGGCGAGCGACCATCGCAGCGGCGGCCCGGCGCGTTACGTCGACATCGCCGAGACCGGCGGCCGGCTCGGCTTCATCACCCCGCTCACCAACAATTTCTGCGCCACCTGCAACCGCGTCCGCGTGACCGCAACCGGCGAGCTCTACGCCTGCCTCGGCGGGGCCGAGAAGGTCGACCTGCGCGCCGCGCTGCGCTCCGATGCACCCGACGCGAACCTCGCGCTGGCGCTCGACGAGGCCATGCGCATCAAGCCCGAGCGGCACCACTTCCGCATCGAAGCGGGCTCCGGCCCGGCGCAGCCGCGCCACATGTCGCTCACCGGCGGGTAGAATGCGCCGTATCCTCTCCATGACGAGGAATTTGGGATGGCGGTCAGGATCGTCTTTCTCGGCAAGCTGACCGATCTCGCGGGCGCGGGCGACAAGGAGGTCGCGGGCCCGCTCGACTGGCGGGGACTGCTCGAAGCGTTGCCGGGGCCGCTCGGCGAAGCGGCGAAGGGCGAGCGGGTCAAGCTGGCGCTCAACGGCGCTCTGCTCGCCGACAAGACGACGCTGGCGGCGGGCGACGGCGACGAGGTCGCCTTGCTGCCTCCGGTCAGCGGCGGCTGAGCCGGTGAAGGACGTCCGCATCCTCCACGGCGAGCTTTCGCCGGGCAACGCCATGACCGCGTTCTCGGTCGCCCACCCCGAAGCGGGCGGGATCGTCTCGTTCGTCGGCAAGGTCCGCCCCGACGCCGAGGTCGAGGAGCTCGAGCTCAAGCACTACGCGCCGCTGACGCTGGCCGGCATGGAGGCGCTGGCCGACGCGGTGCTGGCGCGCTGGCCGCTGGAAGGCGTGCTGCTGCACCACCGCACCGGCGCGATGCGGCCGGGCGACCCCATCGTGCTGGTCGCCGCGGCGGCGAAGCACCGCCGCGACGCGTTCGAAGCGGCGGACTTCGCGATGGACCACCTCAAGAGCGACGCCTGGTTCTGGAAGCGCGAGAAGCGCGCCGGCGCATGGCACTGGATCGAGCCACGCGAGCAGGACCACGCCGACCTCGCGCGCTGGTCTTCCGTAGATTCCACATTTTGATCTGCGTCAAACGGGCCCCGCGGGCTCGCGGCTAATCCTGTCGGCACAGACAGGAGACCCCGATGGCCGAAAGACTCGCCCGCCCGCTCGTCGCCGCAAAGGCGATCGTCCACCACGAAGCCGCGCTGCGCGCGCGCCACACCGTCGACCGCAACTTCGAACTGCCCGGCGCGCTCTTCGCCGCGACCGCCGCGGGCTACCTCGGCTTTCTCGGCCTGATGGTGATGGCGTTCGGCAACCCGGGCCTGATCCTGCCGATCGGGATCATCGTCGTGTTCATCGCGATGTTCTTCGGCGTCAACGCGACGTGGATGCGGATGAAGCCCGAGCACCCGCAGCGGCTCACCGCCTGGAGCCGCTTCCGGCGCCACGGGATCATGACGGCCTATGGCCGCAGCTCGGCCGGCGCCGCGACCGTCCAGGTCGTGATCCTCCCGGCGCTGATCTTCCTGTGGGGTCTCGCGGTGGTGACGATCGCCGCGGTGGTCCGCTGACGGGGAGCCGGCGGACCCCACGGCCGCGCGGGATCGGCGAGCCCGGTCCCGCGCGCTCCGCTTCAGCGCAGGCCGCGCAGAAGCGCCTCGATCGCCGCGTTCTGCTCGTCGACCTGGGCGATTACCGTGTCGCGAACCGCGACGATCCTCTCGAGCTCGCCGCCGGTGACCGCGGCGTCGACCATCAGCCGGTCGAGGTCGGCCAGCGCGATCATCGCCCGGCTGCGCGACCCTTCGAGTGCCGCAAGCGCCACGCTGGCGCGCGCCCAGCCGTCACTGCCGACTTCCGATCCGCCCGCCGCCGCGACCGCGCCGCGCGCTGCCGGCGCTTCGGCGAGGAACGCCCGGTGCGCGCTCGCGGCCTCGGCGGCGAGCCGGTCGAGGCGGTCGACGACGGCCGCAGGGGTGGGCGGCGCGACATAAGGCGCGGGCGGGGCCGGCGCGAACGTGCCCGTCATCCGCTCCGCTTCGCGCGGCGCGAGGCTCGGATATTCCTCCGCCGGTGTCGCGCATGCCGCGAGCAACGGGAGGAAAGGAAGGGCGAGGTTGAAACGCATCGGCTTCGCCTTACCTGCCGAGCGCCGCGCTTTCCAGCGTCCGCGGTGCGCGAAATTGCCCTCTCGATGCGTTGACAGCGGCGGGCGGTTCGCCTAACGGCGGCGCACTTTCGGTGCCCTGCCGGGGCGCCTTTTTCGTCGTTGCCGTGGAGTTATCCGCAGGAACGACATACAGAACGAACGGATTTGAAGACCATGTTCGCAGTAGTGCGCACGGGCGGCAAGCAGTATCGCGTCGCCCCCGGAGACAAGATCGCGGTCGAAAAGCTGGCGGGCGACGCCGGCGACACGATCACGCTCGGCGACGTCCTGCTCGCCGGCGACGGCGACACGCTGGCCGACGCCGCCAAGGTCAAGGTCTCGGCCGAGATCATCGCCCAGGCGAAGAGCGAGAAGGTCACGGTCTTCAAGAAGCGCCGCCGGCACAACTATCGCCGCAAGGCCGGGCACCGCCAGCAGATGACCCTGCTGCGCATCGTCCAGGTCGGCGACCAGAAGGCCGAGAAGAAGGCCGCGCCGAAGAAGGCCGAAGAGACTCCGAAGCCCGAGACGGCCCCGAAGGCGCCCAAGGCCGAAGCGGCTCCGAAGGTGGAGAAGGCCAAGGCCGAAGCCAAGTCGCACGAGGCCGAGCGCCAGGAGCCGGCCAAGGGCGTCGAGGTGAAGAAGGAAACCAGGGCCAAGAAGGCGGAGCCGGTCAAGAAGGCCGCGACCGCCGCCAAGGCCGACGACAAGCCGGCCGAGGCGAAGAAGCCCGCGGCCAAGAAGGCGCCGGCCAAGAAGCCGGCCGAAAAGAAGTAAGGGCAGTTCGAGATGGCACACAAGAAAGCAGGCGGTTCGTCGCGCAACGGTCGCGATTCGGCCGGCCGTCGCCTCGGCGTGAAGAAGTTCGGTGGTCAGGAAGTGATCGGCGGCAACATCATCATTCGCCAGCGCGGTACCCGCGTCTACCCGGGCGTCAATGTCGGCATCGGCAAGGACCACACGCTGTTCGCGCTTACCGCGGGCAAGGTGCGATTCCACGGTGGCAAGCAAGGCCGCAAGTACGTGTCGGTCGACATGATGGCAGAGGCCGCAGAATAACCGGATGATCCGACAAAGGGGTCATCCACCGGGATGGCCCCGCCAGGCGGCATAGCCTGGCCACGAGGGAGATGGGGCCGCCCCGTCTCCCTTTTTAGTCTCTCTCGCAAACACACTGTCACATGCCGGGGCCAAGGCCCGCGGCGTGGGGCACCGAGGGAGATGAACGATGTTCCTGCGTACCGAACGGCTGTTCCTGAGGCCCGCGTGGCTGGAGGATGCCCCCGAACTGACCCGCGCGATCGGCCATGAGCCGGTCGTGCGCATGCTCGCGCGCGTGCCTTGGCCGTACCGCGAGGAGCACGCCCGCGCCTGGATCGAGGCCCGGCGGGACCCGCGCCTGCCCACCGCGCTGGTCACGCTACCCGAGGAGGACGGGCGGATCGTCGGCGGCTGCGGCCTGCACGAAGATCAGGGCCGGATCGAGGTCGGCTACTGGATCGAGCCAGGCTACTGGGGGCGCGGCTTTGCCACCGAGGCGCTGGGCGGCGTGCTCTCGCTGGCGCGCATCATCGGCCACCGCCGGATCGTCAGCCGCCACGCGGCGGACAACCCCGCGTCGGGCCGGGTCCTGCGCAAGGCGGGTTTCCGGCCGACCGGCCGCTCGCGCGCCTTCCACAGCCTCGGCCGCAAGGCGGCGGTCGAAGCGCCCGAATACGCGCTCGACCTCGTATCGGCCGACGGTCCGCAAGACGCGCCGATGCGAGAGGCGGCGTGAGGAACGTCCCTCCTGCAAACGGGAGGGGAACCGATCATACAGGTAGGAACCGCGCCGTCACTTCGCGCGCCAGCCGGGCGGGGCGGCGGGTGCCGGCGTCGAGGCAGCACCAGCTGCTGCTGACTTCGGCGACGATGTCCTCGCCGCGTCGGAACACAGTGCTGAAGAAGGTTCGGGCGCCCTGCACGCGCTCGGCGATGACCTCGGCCACCACGCCGTCCTCGAGGAACGCGGGCTTGCGGTAGGAAATCTCATGCTTGAGCGCGACCCACAGGTGCTGCGCGACCGCCTCCGCCGGGGCGACCGCTTCCCAGTAGCGTACGACCGCGTCCTGGACCCAGCGCAGGTAGACGGCGTTGTTGACGTGGCCCATGTGGTCGATGTCGGCGGGTTCGATGGTGATCGCGTGGCGGTACATCAGCGGGCCACCGCGTCCGCGAACTCGCTGTCGTGCTTGCCGATCAGGGCGCGGTCGTCCCGGTTCCAGGGATGGAAGCCGGGCAGGAAATAGGCGCACCACGCCGGGAACACCCGGCGCAGGATGCCGGGCTTGCCCACGAGGTACCAGGTCAGTCGCGCCCGCGCGCGCCACCCGCCGATCCCGTCCTGGGCCAGCAGGTCCATCGCGTCGCGGAAGCGGTTGGCGACGAACCGGCGGGTGATGACCAGCATCAGCAGGCTCTTGACCTTCCAGCGCTTCCACCGGCTCCAGTCCCCGGTGGCATGCAGCCAGACGTCGCAGGCGACGCCCTTGTGCTCGATCTCCTCGACCGCATGCCAGCGCCACATCGCGGCCTGCTCGCCGTCCGATCCGGCGAAGTGCTCGGGATGGGCCAGGAACTCGTGGGCGAACATCGCGGTGAAATGCTCGAGCGCGATCGTCACCGCCAGCCAGCCGTGCGGGGGCCGGGCGTATACCAGGCCGATCAGGTGTTCGACCCGCGCGTCGATCGCGCGCGTGTCGTATCCCGCCTCGGCGACCGCGCGGTTGAACGCGAGGTGCTCGCGGGTGTGGTTGACCTCCTGCCGGACGAAGGCGCGGATTTCGGCGGCGAGCGGCGGCGGGGCGCCGTCACGGAAGGCCTTGACCGCGTCGATGAACAGCGTCTCGCCGCGTGGGAAGGTGGCCGAGAGCGCGTTGAACCAGGCCGTGGCTACCGGGTCGCCGCCGGCCCACCATCGCTCCGGCGCGGTCCCGCGTCCGAAGCGCAGGTCGCGCACCGTGATGGCCGGTGCGGCCGCATTGACATCGAGGCGGCCGGGTGCGTTCATGCCGCCATGGATGCAATTAACTGACATAGGTGTCAATAAGAAAGCGCCTCACTCCGGACGAAAGCCGCCGCGTCGCGCTCCAGGCCGCGCGCGCGCTGTTGCTCGAGGCCGGGCCGCAGGCGGTCACCCTGAAAGCGGTGGGCGCGCGCATCGGGCGCAGCCATGCCAACCTGCTGCACCATTTCGGCTCGGCAGCGGAATTGCAGAAGGCGCTCGCCAGCCATCTCGCCGCGACCGTGTGCGAATCGATCGCCGAGGCGGTGCGGGCGGCACGCGCCGGGATCGGATCTCCCCGCGAGGTGGTCGACCTCACCTTCGACGCGTTCGACCGCGAGGGCGGCGGCGCGCTCGCCAGCTGGATGCTGCTGTCCGGCAACGAAGGCGCGCTCGATCCGATCGTCGAGACGATCGACCGCCTGGTCGACGAGCTTCACCCGCAGGAGCGCCAGCACGGCGCGGAGCGCACGATGCACGAAACCACGCTGGCGCTGGTGCTGCTGGCGCTGGGCGACGCGCTTATCGGCGAGCGGCTGTCCGGCTCGCTGGGCATCCATCGCCAGTCGGCCCGCGACCAGGCCGAAGCGATGCTGACCGCCTCGTTCGTGAAGATGGGGGATCTGCCGGGCTGAAATCCTCCCGGTTCGGCGCTGCCGGATGGGGAGAGGGACCGCCCGCAGGGTGGTGGAGGGGCGCGGCGGCGCAGCCGCCGCTGTCACGGCGGGCCCCTCCGTCACCGGCCCGCGGCCGGCGCCACCACCCAATCGCTGCGCGACAGGGAGGATTACGCCTTCAGCCACTCCGGCAGCAGCGCGGGATCGATGTCTTCGGCGCGCAAGTGATCGACCGCGAGGCCCAGCTGGGGATAGGCCGCCTTGCACCGCTTCTCGTCGGAACGGCCCAGCGGCACGACTATCAGGCGCCGATTCACCTTCTGCCGCCAGTTCATCCGCGCGGTGTTCTCCTGCCCTACGTAGCAGCCCTTGCCGAACGAGACGCCGTTCAGCTCCGCGGCGTTGGTTTCGAGCCACAGCAGGTCGCCCAGCTCGGCGCGGCCTTCGGGCACGCCGAGGGCGAGGCGGTGGCGGAGCCAGGCCTCGTCGACAGGCAGGTCCCCGGCGGAAGCCTGGCCGATCCAGCGCTGGCCGAGCCCCGGCAGCCGCGGATCGGGCGCGCCGCCGTCGCCGAGCTCCGCCTGCCAGTAGACGCCGAGCGTGGGATCGACCTCGATCGCCATCCGCCGCCGCAACCTGTAGAGCGAGAGGCGCCTGACCAGGTCGTCCGCGGCGTCGGCCTCGCAATCGAGCAGCAGCGCGCCATCGGCGCCGGGCCAGACGATGAAGTCGAACAGCGCCTTGCCCTGCGCCGTCAGCAGCCCGGCATAGACCGGCAGCACGTCGGTGACGTCGCTGGTGACGAGGCCCTGCAGGAACGCCGCGGCGTCCTCGTCCGGCACTTCGGGCGCGACGCGCACGACCGCGCGCGAGAACAGACGTTCGTGAGCCATGCGGGCAAGGTGGGCGAGCGCGAAGGATAGTCAAGGCGGGGTCTGTCCTCCACGCCTGCGCTGTGCCATGGCCGGGGAATGGACCCCGTTCGCTCCCGGTTTCCCACCCCGAACCGCCGCGCCGCGGCGGGGAGAATTTCCCTGCCGGGACAGTGTAGCCTGTGTAGCCCCAAATTGACGGTTCGCCGCGCCGCATGACCGAGTCGCTGACCATCCGCCGCCCCGACGACTGGCACGTCCACTTGCGCGACGGTGCGATGCTGCAGGCAGTCGTCGGTCACACCGCGCGCCAGTTCGCGCGGGCGATCGTGATGCCAAACCTCTCGCCGCCGGTGACCCGCGCGGCGGATGCCGCGGCCTATCGCGAGCGGATACTCGCGGCGCTCCCCGAGGACGCCGGCTTCATGCCGCTGATGACCTGCTACCTGACCGATACGACCGATGCGGCAGACCTCGCGGCCGGCTTCGCCGATCGCGTGTTCACCGCCGCCAAGCTCTATCCTGCGGGGGCGACGACCAATTCGGCCAGCGGCGTGACCGACATCGCCCGGATCCGCGGCGTGCTCGAACGGATGGCCGAGATCGGCATGGTGCTGTGCGTGCACGGCGAGGTCACCGATCCGCAGGTCGACGTGTTCGACCGCGAGGCGGTGTTCATCGACCGGGTGCTGGAACCCCTGCTGCGCGAGCTGCCCGAGCTCAAGGTGGTGTTCGAGCACCTGACGAGCGAGGAAGGCGTGGCCTTCGTGGCGAGCGCGCCCGACACCGTCGCGGCGACGATCACGCCGCAGCACCTCCACCTCAACCGCAACGCGATGCTGGTCGGCGGCATCCGCCCGCACGCCTACTGCCTGCCGGTCGCCAAGCGGGAGCAGCATCGGCTGGCGCTGCGCCGCGCGGCGACTTCGGGCAGCGCGAAGTTCTTCCTCGGCACCGACAGTGCGCCGCATTCGCGCGAGACCAAGGAATCGGCCTGCGGCTGCGCCGGCATCTTCAACGCCCCGTTCGCGCTCGAAAGCTACCTCGCGGTGTTCGAGGCCGAAGGCGCGCTGGACCGTTTCGAAGGGTTCGCCGGCGAGCACGGGCCGCGCTTCTACGGCCTGCCGCTCAACGAGAGCACGGTGACGCTCGAACGGGCACCGATCGAAGTCCCCGCCGAGATTGCCGGCATCGTGCCTTTCCACGCCGGCGAGACGCTCGCCTGGCGCCTGGCAGACCGCTCACCCTGAGCCTGTCGAACGCGGTCAGGTCGGGATCGGCTCCTCGGCCACGGGCGCCTTGCGGCCGCGCAGCAGGTCCCAGGTGAACAGCGCCGCCGCCGCCCAGATCATCACGTAGCAGCCGAGCTGCGCGGCCGTGAGCTTCTCGCCGAACACGGTGAGGCCGAGCACGAACACGATCGTCGGAGAGCTGAACTGCAGGAAGCCGATCACCGTATAGGGCATACGCCGCGCGGCGGTGGCGAACATCATCAGCGGGACCGCCGTCATCGGCCCGCTCCAGGCGACCGCCAGCGCCACCGTCCAGCCCTGCGTCAGCGCCGACCCGGCCGGAGTGGCGGCCTGCCACGCGACGATGCCGAGCGCGGCCGGCATCAGGATCAGGGTCTCCACCGTCAGCCCGGCGAGCGGGCCCGCGCTCACGGTCTTGCGCAGCAGGCCGTAGACCCCGAACGTCAGCGCCATCGACAGGCTCAACCACATCGTGGTGAGCGCGCCGACCGCGAGAATGCCGACGCCGAGCGCGGCGAGGGTCACCGCGCCCCACTGCCGCCGCGTCAGCTTCTCGCCGAGCACGACGAGCCCGAGCAGCATCATCGTCAGCGGCAGGATGTAGTAGCCGAGGCTGGCCGCGTAGATATGGCCGTTCTGGATCGCCCACACGTAGAGCCACCAGTTGACCGCGACCATCGCCGCGCTCCCGAGCAGCGTCAGCACCGCGCGCCGGTCGCGCAGCACGCCGGCCAGCTGACTCCAGCCGCGCGTCGCGGCGAGCAGCGCGAGGCACAGCGGCAGCGTGAACGCCACCCGCCACGCGATGAACTCGAGCGGCGGCACGCTCTGCACCAGCAGCAGGTAAAGCGGCATCGAGCCCCACACCGCATGGGCGCCGAGCGCGTAGAGAAGCCCGCTCTTGCTGTGCCGGAAGGCGCCGTCCATCGTCGGGGCGTTAGGGCCGCGCGCCGAACGGAGCAAGCGAGCCGAAAAAATTGCATTCCTGAACGACCGAGTTGCTCTCCGTTCAGAAAACGGGGCGTAGACATGAACCGTCCACTCGAAGTTTGGTTAGGAGCCCAGACCATGAAGAAGATCATCACCACAACCGCCCTGGCCCTCGCTGCTTCGGGCCTGGCCGTCGGAGCGGTCCCCGCCGCGGCAGCCGACCACCACACCCCCGGCTACCATGCCGCTCCCGCAGAGGACGGCTGGAACCGTGACCGCCGTGACCGTCAGCGCGACCGCTACGACCGCTATGATCGCAACGACCGCCGCTATTACAACGATCGGGGCTACAACAGCCGCGCCTCCTACGGCGAGCCGGTCTACCGCGACACCCGCGTGTGGCGCGGAAACGACGGCCGCACCTATTGCCGCAAGAAGGACGGCACCACCGGCCTGATCATCGGCGGTGCCGCCGGCGCGCTGATCGGCCGCGAGGTCGACGGTGGCCGCAACCGGACGCTCGGCACGATCCTCGGCGCCGCAGCCGGCGCGCTGATCGGCAAGGAAATTGCCGGCGGCACCACCTGCCGCTGAGCATCATCTAGCGGCTGCGGTTCTCCCCTGTTGAACCGCAGCCGTAGCGCGGCCTCTCTGGGTCGTGTTCATGAGGGGTCGCGCCAAGGCGCCCGCGGGTTCGCCCCGCGGGCGCCTTGTACGTTGCGGGTCGCGTAAACTCTTTTCCCAAACCTGTCGGGTAAGGGGAGGGTCATGGACCGGTGGATCGACCCGCTTCCGTTGGCGGCCGTTGCCGCATTGCTGCTCGCCGGCTGCGCCGACGGCGCGCCGGGCACCGTGCGCGAGGAGGATCCCGCGCTGGCGGCTGCGCTGGGCGAGCCGATCATGGCCGATCCCGACCTCGTCTCCCTCAATCGCGCCAACTCCGCCGCCGCCATGCCGCCGCTCGGCGGCCTGCTCCCGACCCTCGACGGAGGTCCCGCGGCGATCGCCGCCGCGCGGGCCGACGCGCTGCGTCTGGTGGGCGGCCTCGCCGCGATGGAACGGGCGCCGGATCCGCGTGACGCACCCGGTACGCTTCCGGCCGATGCCGCGCTCGCCGTCGCGGCGCGCGCGGCCGCGTCGGGCATCGATCGCGCGTGCGCCGAGCGGGCTCGGTACACGGCGCTGTGGGCTACGCGGATGCCGCGCGCGTTCCCGGTCTATCCGCGCGGCGCGGTGCAGGAGGCGGCGGGTACCGATGTCGCCGGCTGCGCCTTGCGAGCGGTCAACTTCGTCACGCCGGTGCCGGTCGGCGACGTGATCGACTTCTACTTCACCCGGGCCCGGGCCGCGGGCTTCTCGGTCGGGCGCGAGCTGAGAGACGGCGACGACGTGCTTTCAGGCGTCAGAGGCAAGGCCTCCTACGCCGTCCATGCGCGCCGCCTGCCGACCGGGCACACCGAAGTCGAACTCGTCACGACTGGTTAGCGGTCTCCGCTGACCCGCCGGTCCTCGCGGAAACCCACGCCGACGCTGGCGCGTGGCTGCTCCATCTCGGTGCTGGCGACCGGATAGGCGCAATAGTCGGCGGCGTAGAACGCGGCCGGGCGGTGGTTGCCCGAGTAGCCGATTCCGCCGAACGGCGCGGCCGACGATGCGCCGCTGGTCGGGCGGTTCCAGTTGACGATCCCGGCGCGGATGTTGGCCCAGAAGCGGCTGTATTCCTGCGGGTTGCCTCCGACCAGCGAGGCGGCGAGGCCGAAGCGGGTGTTGTTGGCTTCGGCGATCGCCTGGTCGAAGTCGTCGACGCGGATCACTTGCAGCAATGGTCCGAACAGCTCGACGTCGGGACGTTCGGCCATCGCGGTCACGTCGATCAGGCCGGGGGT
>Ga0307505_10001240_pt1 | contig 21658 bp, 23 predicted proteins | sample 23_S_MG_FD_202183 | JGI IMG/M metagenome (GOLD analysis project Ga0307505, IMG submission 202183) | Soil microbial communities from Populus trichocarpa stands in riparian zone in the Pacific Northwest, United States - 23_S | ecosystem: Environmental > Terrestrial > Soil > Riparian zone > Trees...
GACCTCTCGCAGCGTGAGCGCGACCTGGGCATCGGGGGCGAGCGCCGGGTGGCAGCACGTGAAGATGAGCCGCAGGCGATCGTCCCCGACTCCCTCGTGCTCGTCCGGCGCGGCCTCCGCCGCCACCGCATCGGCGAGCTCGGTCTCGTCCTCGACCTGGACCTCGAAGCGCGCGCGTCGGCGCATCCGGTCGATCGCCTTGAATCGCCCCGCCGACACCAGCCACGCGCGCGGATTCGACGGCACGCCCTCGCTCGGCCACTGCTCCACTGCCGCGGCGAAGGCGTCGTGCAACGCCTCCTCGGCGATGTCGAAGTCGCCGAGCAGGCGGATCAACGTCGCCAGCACGCGACGCGACTCGGTGCGGTATACGCCGTCGACCGCTGCGAGTGCGGTATTCATCGGGTTCGGATTCTATCGCGGTGCGCGTGTAGGAGTGCTCCCGCACGCGCGTCGCTCTATCGCGACGTCGCGCGCGATTTGTCGCGACGCGAATGAAACTGGCGCGCTTCGGAAGCATCTCAGCTAGTGGCTTCACAAACTTCCACTGGAGAACACATGAAACTGATCCCCCTTGTTGCTGCCCTGGCCTTTGGCGTGTCCCTCGCCGCGTGCGAGCGCGAGACGACCACTTCCACCGTTACCCCGGCGCCGATGACCGCGTCGAAAGACACGACCGTGGTGGTGCCGAGCACGACCACTCCGCCGCCGAGCGAGCCCAGCACCACCTCGTCGACGACCGTGAACATCGACCCGCCCAAGCCGGACACCACGGCGAGCACCAGCATCACCACCACGAAGTGACGCGGAGGCGGCCATGAAACGACTCCTTCCAGTGGCCGCCATCGCCCTCGTGGCGTTGAACCTCGCGGCCTGCGACAAGCCGCGAACCAATTCGGCCTACAACAACTCCGGCGCGTCGGCCACGCCGCTCATGCCCGCCGATCCGCCCGCGCAAGCCGAGACCGCCGCGCCCGACGCGGCGGCCACGGCCGCGTCGCCGGCGGAGACGACGGTCACGACGGCACCGGCCACGAGCGACACCGCTTCGCCCAGCACGGCCCCGATGCCGTCCGAGCCGGCGAAGTCCGAGGCGCCGAAGTAGGCATCAGGGCCCACGACCGTGACCACCAGCCGCTGGCGCCCCCGCGCGAGCCGGGGCGGCTCAGTGCCCCGCGCGCGATTCCCTGGGCGGCACCTGCACGGACGCGCCCTTCCGGCCCAGCACGCTAAAGTGGCCGTCGCCCTCGATGTACGCGGCGCGGACGCCGTCGAGCGATTCGTAACCGTGCTGCCGCAGCTGCGACATGACCTCCTCTTCGCTCACCTGCTCGCGCGCCATGTTGCGGCGCATGAGCCGGCCGTTGCGCACGATCGCGAGCGGTGGACCCTCGGTCAGGTGCAGCTGGGGAAACCGATAATCGATCCAGTCGATCAGGGTGGCCCAGAAGAAGATCGTCGCCGCAAGCGCCAGCGCTTCGGTGATCGATTCATAGCGCCCTGCCATCCCCTCCTGGACCGCGTCGGCGATCAGCACGATGAGGAGGACATCCGCAGCACCCAGGCCACCCACCTCGCGCCGCGGCAGGAAGCGCATCACGGCGAACAGCACGAGGTAGATGGTGGTGCCACGAATCACGATCTCGAGCAGCGATCCGCTCGGGACGAGCAACCGTGTCCAGTCTACGTCGAGCACCGTCTCGCCCCGTGGCATTGGATGCATGGAGGGACCATGAGAACTGCCCGTTGTTTCCTGATCGCGACCGCGTGCCTCGTGGCAGCCTGCGGGCGCCCCGATCCCCAGGCCTCGGCCGCCCCAAGCGCCGCGCTCGAGGAGGCGGCGACGAGCCGTACCCCCCCTGCTGCCTCCTCGCCCCAGGCGGCACCGCCGGCAACGCCCGCCGCTCCCGAACGGGTAGCGATGCCCGCCCCGGAAGCCCTCTCCGATGAGGCGATCACCGGCCGGATCGAAAGCGCCCTGCGGGCTGATCCTGCAATGGCCGGTGCGGACGTTTCCATCAACACCGACCGGGGCGTAGTGGTGCTTTCCGGAACGGTGAAGTCGCACGAGCAGACCGGGGTCGCCTCGGCGCACGCGCAGAGCCAGGACGGCGTCATGCGCGTCGACAACCAGCTCATGCCCTCACTTTCCTGAACGCCGGCGGTGTAGGACTCGGCCGACAGCGTTCGGCCGCGCTCCGGTTCAACATGGAAAAAAATTCGCTTGGGGCGAGTTTGTTTCCAGGAGCGGCAGGCAAATGTCTCATGTGCTGATCGTCGAGGACGACTCGAATACACGCGAGTCCCTTGCCGCGCTGGTTTCGAGCGAAGGCTTCACGACCGCGCTGGCCGGGAGCGTCGCGGAAGCCCGCGTGCACCTCGTGCGCCAGCAGCCCGACGTCGTCCTGATGGACCTGCGGCTTCCCGACGGCGAGGGCATCGACCTCTTCGAGGACCTCGAAGACCGCAACAACGTCGAGACGATCCTCATCACCGGCCACGCGAGCGTCGAAAGCGCGGTCGAGGCGCTGCGGCTGGGCGCTTCCGACTACCTCACCAAGCCCGTCGACCTGCAGCGGCTGAAGGCGATCCTGCACCGCTTGCCCAAGAGCGGCGAGCTGCGCGCGCAGATCGGCGCGTTGCGCGACGAGCTGCGCAACCTCGGCCGGTTCGGCCGCCTCGTCGGCCGCTCGGCGGCGATGCAGGAGGTCTACGACAAGATCGCGCGCGTGGCGCCAACCGAGGCCACGGTACTGATCCAGGGTGAGTCCGGTACCGGCAAGGAGATCGTCGCGCGCACGATCCATGACCTGTCGCGCCGGCGCCGCAATCCATTCCTCGCGATCAACTGCGGGGCGATCTCGCCCAACCTGATCGAGAACGAGATGTTCGGCCACGAGCGCGGCAGCTATACCGGTGCCGACCGCCAGCACAAGGGCTATTTCGAGCAGGCGAACGGCGGCACGCTCTTCCTCGACGAGATCGCCGAGATGCCGATGGAGCTCCAGGTCCGCCTGCTGCGCGTGCTCGAGAGCGGGAGCTTCATGCGCATCGGCACCAGCCGCTCGATCGATACCGACGTGCGCATCCTGGCCGCCACCAACCGCGATCCGCGCGAGGCGGTGCGCGCCGGCAAGCTGCGCGAGGACCTGTACCACCGGCTGAACGTATTCCCCCTCGAGATCGCGCTCGCTGCGCGAGCGCGGCGGCGACGACATCGAGCTGATGTCGCAGCGCTTCCTCGAGGAGATGAACGCGGCCTGCGGCACCCGGAAGAAGTTCGCGCCGGGCGCCATGGGCCTGTTGAAGCAGCACAGCTGGCCCGGCAACGTGCGCGAGCTGAAGAACTACCTCCACCGAGTCTTCATCATGGCGGGTGAGGAAGGCCTGCAAGGGCCGTCCCCCGAAACGGAAACCATGCAAACAACGACCCACCTGGCTTCACCCAGCACCCCGTCCATCACCGTGCCCCTGGGCACCCCGCTGTCGGTCGCTGCGCGCGAGCTGATCCTGTCGACGCTGCAGCACTGCGGCGGCGAGCGCAAGCGCACGGCGGAGATGCTCGGCATCTGCACCAAGACGCTCTACAACCGGCTGCGCGAGTACGGCATCCGCGAAGAGCATCGGCACGGCATGGCAGAGGCGACCCGCACGCAGTGAGGGCCGGTCGCCCGGGCCGGCCGCCCAGCGGCATGGCCGGGCTCCTCGCCGCGGCTTCGCACGACCTGCGTTCCTCCCTTAGCGGGATGAGGAACTGGACGCACGTCCTCGAAAGCCGTCTCGCGGACCATCCCGATCCGATGGTGCGACGCGCCGTCTCGGGCCTCTACACGGCCGTCGAGCAGCAGGTGCGCGTGATCGAGAGCCTGCTGGAGTTGCCGGCGGCACGCCCCCCTCCGAGGAAACCGGCGAGCACGCCGCGCGCGGCACGCGCACGCGAAGCGAAACGCTGATCCGTCAGGTGTCGGTGACCTGGGGCCCCGTCCAGGCGGCCGTCGGCGCGGGCATCGCCGAGCCCAGCAGCTGGGACACCGCCTCGTCCGGTTCCGCACCCGCGCTGTCGGTCGACACGGCGTAGTCGTGGCGGAAGGGCGGCACGATCCCGTTCAGCTTGTCCTTGTCGGCGCGGATCGAGATCTTCGGCATCGTCCATTGCACCGTGCCGAAGATCGTGGCGAAGGCGACGTCGCTCGCGTCGCGCCCGGTGCCGATGCGGATCAAGCCCATGCGCGGCGAGATGCCCGAGGGATCGAACAGGTACCAGCGGTCGCCGAGGTAGGTCTCGACATAGCAATGGAAGTCGGTGGGTCCCAGCGCGGGGTCGGCGCCGTAGTCGACGCCGGTGGCGAAGCGCGCCGGGATGTTGAGCGCCCGGCACATGCTGATCATCAGGTGGGCGAAGTCGCGGCACACGCCCTGCGAGCACTGGTAGGTCTCGAGCGCCGAGGTGCCGGCGTGGCTCGCCCCGACCTGGAAGCGGGTGCGGTCCTTCACCCAGTTGCGGATCGCCTCGACGCGGTCGTATCCCGGCGTCATCGAGCCGAACTCCCTGCGCGCCACATCCATCAGCCGGTCGGACTGGCAGTAGCGGCTGGGATAGATGTACGACAGCACCGATGCGGGCAGCTCGGCGATCGACAGCTCGCGCAGGTCGGCGGGCAGCGCGAAGTGGTGGACGAGATCGACGATCGCGTCGTAGCGCAGGCGGAACTTGCCCGGATCGGCGCGCACCCGCAGGTGGCGGTTCGCGGGCGTGCCGTGCACCTCCTCCTGCACGTCGGTGACGGGATCGGTCGACAAGGCTTCCCAGGTGACTCGCTGGTAGGGCGTGTGTGTCGGCTGGATGATGAAGACGTAATCGCTCGGACTGATGACGTCGTAGTCGAGCTCGATCGATAGGTCGAAGCGGATCATCGCGGGTTGCTCTCCTCCCGGGAAGTAATTACCGCGGGGCGTCGTGGTTTTGAAGGGCCATCGGAACATTGGAGCGTTTTTCGACTCGGACGTTGCATCGGAGCCACGTCCCGACGCCATGCCTGCAACCCGAAAATCCCCGATCCGCTACGCCGTCGTAGGACTCGGTTACATCGCCCAGGCCGCCGTCCTTCCCGCCTTTCGCCACGCGCGCGGCAACTCGCGCCTGGTGGCCATCGTCTCGGGAGACGGGGAGAAGCGCGACGCGCTCGCGAAGAAGTACCGCGTGCCCGCCTACGACTATGACGAGTACGACGCGCTGCTCGAGAGCGGCGCGGTCGACGCCGTCTACATCGCCCTGCCCAACGAGCAGCACAAGGACTTCACGCTGCGCGCCGCGCGCCGCAAGGTGCACGTGCTGTGCGAGAAGCCGCTCGCCGTGGACGAGCGCGAGTGCCGCGCCATGATCGCCGCCTGCAGGGCGAACGGCGTCAAGCTGATGACGGCCTACCGGCTGCACTTCGAGCGCGCGACGCTGGCGGCGCTCGACACCGTGGGCGGCGGGCTGATCGGCGAGCCGCGCACGTTCGTCTCGTCGTTCACCATGCAGGTCGCCTCCCCCGACAACATCCGCGCGAACCCGCGCTCCCAGGGCGGCGGCACGCTCTACGACATCGGCGTCTACTGCATCAACGCGGCGCGGCACCTCTTCCGTGCCGAGCCCACCTCGGTCTTCGCGATGACCGTGGGGCGCAAGGGCGGCGCCGAGGAAACGGCGAGCGCGACCCTGCGCTTCCCGGGCGAACGCCTCGCGACCTTCTGCGTGAGCTTCGGCGGCGACAAGACCTCGGAGTACCGCGTGGTCGGCTCGCGCGGCTCGCTACGCTCGGACCCGGCGTACGAGCTCGCCTCGGGCCTCAGGCTCCACGTCACCCGCGACGGGAAGAAGCGCACGATCGCCTACGGCAAGCGCGACCAGTTCGCCCCCGAGCTGGTCCACTTCTCCGAGTGCATCCTGCGCGACCGCGAGCCCGAGCCCTCCGGCGAGGAGGGACTCGCCGACGTGCGCATCATCCGCGCCCTCTACCGCTCGGCGGAAACGGGGCGCGCCGTCTCGCTCGCGCCCAGGCCGCGACGCCGCCAGCCGACGAAGCGCCAGGAGATCACCCGCCCGCCGGTGCGCATGCCGCGGCTCGTCGCCGCGACCCCGCCCGGGGGCTGACAGGGAGCCCGGATGCGGCTCGATGCCGATGCCTGACGGCGATGTCGTCACCGTCGCCGGGATCCGCATCACCCATCCCGAGCGCGTCCTTTACGAGGAGCTCGGGCTCACCAAGGCGGCGCTCGCGCGCTACTACGAGAGCGTCTCGGAGTGGATGTTGCCCGAGCTCAGTGACCGGCCGCTCTCGCTGGTGCGCTGTCCGCAGGGCCCGGGCGAGGGCTGCTTCTACCAGAAGAACATCGATGCCAGGTTTCCCGACGAGATCGAGCGCGTGCCCGTGGAGCTGGGCGGTGGCGGGCTCTATGCGGCGGCCGGAAGCATCGGCGCGGTCGTGGGCCTGGTGCAGATGGGAGTCATCGAGCTGCACACCTGGGGCTCCACCACCCGTGACCTCGCGCGGCCCGACCGCATGATCCTCGACCTCGATCCCGATCCGCGCCTGCCGTGGCGCACCGTGATGGCCGCGGCCCACCACGCGCGCGAGCGCCTCGAGGACCTGGGCCTCGAATCGTTCGTGAAGACCACCGGCGGCAAGGGCCTGCACGTGGTCGTCCCGCTCGCGCGCCGGCACGAGTGGGACGAGGTGAAGGCGTTCTCGCACGCGCTCGCCCTGGCGATCGCAAGCGAGCGGCCGCGCGACTACACCGCGAAGGCCGCCAAGCGGGAGCGCACCCATCGCATCTACATCGACTGGCTTCGCAATGCCGAGGGTGCGACGGCCATCGCGCCGTACTCGGTGCGCGCGCGCCACGGCGCCCCGGTCGCCACGCCGCTGCACTGGGACGAGGTGGCCGGACGCATGCGCCCGGAGAAATTCCACGCCGGAAACGTTCCGCGGCGCCTGCAAGGGCTGCATTCCGATCCCTGGCGCGCCCTGCGCCGCAAGGGCCAGACGCTCACCGCCGCCATGAAACGCAAACTGGACCTCACGCCATGACCGAACGCCACGCGCACATCCCGACACCCGAGCCGCCGCAACCGCCCGACCTGCCGGAGCCGGGCAACCCCACCGACCCGAATCCGCCGCCGCGTCCGGTGCCGCCCATCGACGTGCCGCCCAAGCCCAACCAGGAGCCGCCACCCATGGGCGACCCGATCAAGCCGAAGCAGAATCCGCCGGTGAAGGACCCTCCTCCCGACGAGAAGCCCAATCCTCCGCGGTACTGAGCTACCAAAGCTGGAGCGCAGAGACCGCAGAGAGGCGCAGAGACCGCAGAGAAATGCTTGTGAATCTCGCGGCTACGTTCGTCGCAGCCACGGACACTCACGGGCTTTCCCCTGCGGTCTCTGCGCCTCTCTGCGGTCTCTGCGTTCCAGCCCTAGTTCCCGAGCATTTGCTCGGGCTGGACCCACTCGTCGTATTGCGCCGCGGTGACATGGCCCAGGGCGAGCGCAGCTTCGCGTAGCCCCGTGCCCTCGCGATGCGCCTTCTTCGCGATCTCGGCGGCCTTGTCGTAGCCGATGTGCGGCGCCAGCGCGGTCACCAGCATGAGCGAGCCGTGCAGCAGCGCCGCGATGCGATCTCGGTTGGGCTCGATGCCGCGCGCGCAGTGCTCCTCGAAGCTCGCCATGCCGTCGCCCAACAGCCGCACGCTCTGCAGGAACGCATGCGCGATCATCGGCTTGAAGACGTTCAGCTCGAAGTGGCCCTGCGCGCCCCCGAAGTTGATGGCGACGTCGTTGCCCATCACCTGGCATGCCGCCATGGTGAGCGCCTCGGCCTGCGTCGGATTCACCTTCCCCGGCATGATCGAGCTGCCGGGCTCGTTTTCGGGGATGGAGAGCTCGCCGATGCCGCAGCGCGGTCCCGAGGCCAGCAGCCGGATGTCGTTGGCGATCTTCATGAGCGCCACGGCGAGGCCCTTGAGCGATCCGTGGGCATGCACCATGGCGTCGTGGGTCGCCAGGGCTTCGAACTTGTTGGGGGCAGTCGCGAAGCCTCGGCCGGTCAGCTCGGTGATCCGCGCGGCCACCGCTTCGGCGAATCCCGGCGGCGCGTTGAGCCCGGTGCCCACGGCGGTGCCGCCGAGCGCCAGCTCGCCGAGATGCCCGAGGGTGTCTTCGACGTGGCGGTGCGCGTGGTCGAGCTGCGCGACGTAGCCGGAAAATTCCTGTCCGAGCGTGAGCGGCGTCGCGTCCTGCAGGTGCGTGCGCCCGATCTTCACGATCCCGGCGAAGGCTTCGGCCTTGGCGTCCAGGGTCGCGCGCAACACGCCGAGCGGCGGAAGCAGGCGGTCGCGGATCGCGATCACCGCGGCCACGTGCATGGCGGTCGGAAAGACGTCGTTGCTGCTCTGGCTGCGGTTGACGTCGTCGTTCGGATGCACGCGCCGGCGCTCGCCGCGCTCGCCGCCGAGGATCTCGGAGGCGCGGTTCGCCAGCACCTCGTTCATGTTCATGTTGCTCTGCGTGCCCGAGCCGGTCTGCCAGACCACCAGCGGAAACTCCTCGGGCCACCGTCCGTCCAACACCTCGTCGGCCGCGGCCGCGATGGCGCGCGCCTTGTCGGGCTCGAGCCTCGCCAGCGACTGGTTCACCGTCGCGCAGGCGTGCTTCACGGTGGCAAGCGCGCGGATCAGCTCGGCCGGCATGCGTTCGCCCGAGATGCGGAAGTGCTCGAGCGAGCGCTGGGTCTGAGCCCCCCACAGGCGATCCGCCGGCACCTCGATGGGGCCGAAGGTGTCCTTCTCGATGCGCGTCCCGCTCATGAGATACTCCGCCGCCTGCCGGGGGAAAGCGACATTCTCGCCCATCCGGAGCCGCGCCAGCCTCGTATAGCCCTGGAATGGATTACACGTCCCCGCAATACACCCGAACCGCCGTCGCGCTGCACTGGATCGTAGCCCTCCTGATCATCGGCAACCTCGCCTTCGGTCTCTATGTTTCGGACCTGTCGGTGTCGCCCGCCAAGCTGCGCTACATCTCGTGGCACAAGTGGGTGGGCGTGACCGTGTTCATCCTCGTGGCTGCGCGCCTCGCCTGGCGGTTGCGTCATCCCGCGCCCGCGTTGCCCCCGACCATGCCGGCGTGGGAGAAACGCGCGGCGCACGCATCCCACGCGCTGCTGTACGTGCTCTTCTTCGCCGCACCCCTGACCGGATGGACGTACAGCTCCGCGGCCGGGTTCCAGACGGTCTACCTCGGGATGTTGCCCATCCCCGACCTGCTGGAGAAGAACCGCGAGCTCGCCGACACGCTGAAGGTTGCGCATCGATGGATCAACTACTCGATGGCGGCACTCATCGCCGTGCACGCGACCGCCGCGATCAAGCATCATGTCCATGACCGCGACGACGTGCTGGTCCGCATGCTCCCCTTCCTCAAGCGACCCACCCCATGAAAATCCTCCTCCTTGCGCTCGCCCTGGCGATCGCCCTCCCCGCCGACGCCCAGGCGCCGCGCAAGATCGATCGCGCCAAGAGCTCGATCCGCTTCGTCACCAAGCAGATGAATGTCCCGGTCGAAGGCCAGTTCAAGCGCTTCGATGCGACCGTCGCCTTCGATCCCGCGAAGCCGGAGGCGACCAAGGCCGAGTTCGAGGTGGACCTCGGCTCGATCGACCTCGGCAACGCGGAAGGCGAGACCGAGGCCAAGCGCAAGGTATGGCTCAACGTCGACGCCTTCCCGAAGGCGAAATTCGTCGCCGAGTCGGTGAAGCCGGCCGGCCCCGGAAAGTTCGTCGCCACCGGCCCGCTCACCATCAAGGGCATCTCGCAGCCCGTCACCGCCCCCTTCACCCTCGCCGACGCCGCGGGCGTTCGCACGGTCGAAGGCCAGTTCACCCTGAAGCGCCTGCCGTTCAGGATTGGCGAGGGTCCGTGGGCCGACACGGAAACCGTCGCGGACGAGGTGCTGGTCCGATTCCGATTCACCCTTCCCACCTGACCGGAGAGTCCATGAAACGAGCCATCGCAGCCGCCGTATTCACCATCGCCCTGCCCGCATTCGCGGCGCCCGAGGTCTACACCATCGATGCGCGCCATACCTTCCCCGCCTTCGAGGTCAGCCACTTCGGCATGTCGCTGCAGCGCGGGCGCTTCAACAAGACCACCGGCAAGATCACGGTGGACCGCGCGGCGAAGACCGGCAGCGTCGAGGTGACCATCGATGCCGCGTCGGTGAGCACCGGCGAGCCCAAGCTCGAGGACCACCTGCGCAACGCCGACTTCTTCGATGCCTCCGCGCACCCGAACATCACCTTCAAGGGCTCGAAGTTCACCTTCGACGGCGACAAGGTGAAGTCGGTCGACGGCGAGCTCACCATGCTTGGCGCGACCAAGCCCGTCACGCTCACCGCCCAGCACTTCAATTGCGGCAACCATCCGATCAACAAGAAGGCGATGTGCGGCGCCGAGCTCACCACCACGATCAAGCGCAGCGAATGGGGAATGAAATACGCCGTTCCCGCCGTCGCCGACGACGTGCTGCTGCGCATCAACGTCGAGGCGTTCAAGGACTAGGGCGTTCGGAGGGCGGAGCAGGGGCCCCGCTTGCGGGGATGCGACCCCGGAGAACGCCCGGTGCCGACACGACAGCATTCAGCATCCGAGTGATGGATCGGAGGCACCAAAACCGTGCTCGTAGCGCATTTCTCCCGCCACCGCGAGGCCGACCCGGGGCGGCTGCACTTCGCCGCCCACAGCCACCATCCCTGGCCCGACGCGACCCGGGCGGCGCACGCCGCTTACTGGGAAGACAGCGCGCGGCTGCTCGACCGCAAGTGGGAACGCGTCCTGGGCGAGGTCGTGCCGCGCGCGCAGGGTCACGTCGCACGGTTGCTGGCTCTTTCCGATCCGCGCCAGGTCGCTTTCGCGCCCAACACGCATGAATTCGTGTCGCGCCTCTTCTCGTGCCTGGACGAGAGGCGCCCGGCGCGGGTCCTCACGAGCGCGCACGAGTTCCATAGCTTCCGCCGCCAGTCGAGGCGCCTGGCCGAAGCGGGCCGCATCGTGGTCGAGGAGGTCGCCGCCGAGCCGTGGGAGACGTTCGCCGAGCGGTTCATCGCCGCCGCGCGCTCGGGGCCGCGCGACCTTGTCTTCCTGTCCCAGGTCTTCTTCGACTCCGGCTTCGTGGTTCCGGGCCTCGCCGCGATCGTGGCGGCGGCGCCGTCCGAGGCGATCGTCGTCATCGACGGCTACCACGCGTTCTGCGCCCTGCCCGTGGATCTTTCGACGATCCACCGGCGCGCCTTCTACATCGCGGGCGGCTACAAGTACGCGATGGCGGGCGAAGGCGCGTGCTTCCTCGCGGTGCCGCCCGACTGCACGCTGCGGCCGGTCGATACCGGCTGGTATGCCTCGTTCGGCACGCTCGAGGCGGGCAACACCGGTCCGGTGCACTACGCCGACGGCGGTTATCGCTTCGCCGGCGCGACCTTCGATCCCTCGGGCCTCTACCGCTTCGATGCCGCGATGGCGTGGCTCGCCTCCACCGGCACCACGATCGCCGACGTCCACCGTCACGCGCTCTCGCTGCAGAAGCATTTCCTCGACGGCCTGGCGCGCATCGGCCTGGCTGAGCTCCCGGCCGCCGCGCTCGTCCCGCCGGCCGCCGTCGCACGCGGCAACTTCCTCGCCTTCGACGTCGACGACGCCGAGGAGCGCCATCGCCGCATCGCCGCGCAGAACGTCGTCATCGACCGCCGCGGCCGCCGGCTGCGCTTCGGCTTCGGCGTATATCATTCCGAACACGACGTGCGTTTGCTCTTGGAAGCGCTCGCGCGCGCACTACATTGAAAGGACTCAAGACGTGGAAGAACGAGTAAAGGGAGTCAAGAGAGTGGATCGGGCGAAGCTCACCGCGTGGTGCCGGAAGCTCGCAGTGACAATTGCCCTTTACTCCCTTTACTCGTTCTTCATCGTCTTGAACTTGCCGGAGGCGCACGCACAGGCGTATCCGTCGAAGCCGATCAGGTTCGTGGTCCCCTACCCCGCCGGGGGTCCGCTGGATACGATCGCGCGCCTGCTTGGGGCGAAGGTGGGCGAGAGCGTGAAGCAGCCGGTGGTGGTGGACAACAAGCCCGGCGCGGGCGGCAACATCGGCGCCGACATCGTCGCCAAGTCGCCGGCCGACGGCTACACCATCCTCATGGGCGCGGTGGCGACCCACGCGATCAATCCCACGCTCTACAAGTCGATCCCCTACGACCCGATCAAGGATTTCTCGCCGGTCACGCAGGTCGCCTCGACGCCGAACGTCCTCGTGGTGCATCCTTCGGTCCCCGCCGCGAGCGTGCGCGAGTTCATCGCCCACGCGAAGGCCAACCCGGGCAAGCTGAACTTCGGCTCGGGCAGCACCGGCAGCGCAGGGCACCTCGCGGGGGAGCTCTTCAAGTCGATGGCGGGCGTGGACATGACGCACATTCCCTACAAAGGAGCCGCGCCCGCGATGCAGGACCTCGTCGCCGGCCAGATCCAGCTCATGTTCGACAACCTGGCCTCCGCGCTCACCCAGGTGCGCGCCGGCAAAGTGAAGGCGCTCGCGGTCACGACCGCGAAGCGCACGCCCTTCGCGCCCGAGATTCCGACGGTGGCCGAGTCGGGTCTGCCCGGGTTCGACATCAGCACCTGGTTCGGGGTCTTCGCCCCGGCCGGCACGCCGCGCGAGGCGCTCGACCGCCTGCACGCCGAATTCGCGAAGGCGCTCGCCGCGCCCGACGTGCGCGAGAAGATGATCAACATGGGCGCCGAGCCCGTGGGCAACCGACCCGAAGAGTTCGCCGCCTTCGTGCGCGCCGAGGCCGAGAAGTACGCCGGCGTGATCAAGGCCTCGGGCGCGAAGGTCGACTAGCCGCTATCGCCGCTTCTTCCCGCCGGGCTTCGCGAAGCGCGCGAGCCACTTTTCGAACTCGCGGTACCAGAGCCGCGAGTTCTGCGGCTTGAGGATCCAGTGGTTCTCGTCGGGGAAGAAGACAAGGCGCGAGGGCACGCCCTTGGCCCTGAGCGCGTTGTAGTACGCGAGCCCCTGCGAGTCGGGCACGCGGTAGTCGAGCAGCCCGTGGATCACGAGGGTCGGCGTTTTCATGGCCTTCACGTTCGCGCGCGGGTTCTGCGCCTCGACGCGCTTCATGTCGTCCCAGTAGTTGGCGCCCAGGCTCTTCGGCGACCAGTACCAGACGTCGTCGGCGCTCATCGCCACCCAGTCGAAGCAGCCCGCGTGGCACACGAACGCCTTGTAGCGGTCGGTGTGCCCGTTCATCCACGCGACCATGTAGCCGCCGTAGCTCCCGCCCGCGGCGACGAGGCGCTCGCGGTCGATGTAGCCCTGCTTCAGCATGAAGTCGGTGCCGGCCTCGACGTCGAAGAGCTCGCGCTTGCCCATCTGGTGCGCGATCGACTCGACGTACTCCTGCCCGAAGGACGACGAGCCGTGGTAGTTGACGCAGACCACCACATAGCCCATGGCGGCGAAGGCCTGGTTGTTCCAGCGCATGTGGAAGTTGTCGCCCCACATCGAGTGCGGCCCGCCGTGGATGTTGTGCAGCAGCGGCCAGCGCTTCTTCGGGTCGAAGTCGGGCGGGTAGACGGCCCACATCTGCACGTCCTCGCCGCCATAGCCCTTGATCGTGAACTCGCGCACCTCGCCCAGGCGCAGGCGCTTCATCACGCCCGCGTTCAGCCGGTCGATGCGCCGCTCGTTGCCGTCGGCGGTCCAGAAGACGGCGTTGGGCTCGCTCATGTTGTTGCGCACGAAGGCGATCGCGCCCGCGGCGGCGTCGAAGTCGCTCACCATCCCGCCGCGCGCCGCCACCTCGGGCGCGGGGCGCCCCAGGGTCCAGCGGAAGAGGTGCTGGCGCGCGCGATCCTCGGCGCAGAAGAGCAGCTGCGAGGAATCGGCGGTCCAGGCGATCGGTGCGTGGAAGGTGCCGTCCCAGCGGGTGCGAAGGGCCTCGAGCCTGCCGCTCGCCCGGTCGAGGATGGAGATGCGGTACGGCGATCGCGGCGACTTCTTCAGGTCCTGGGTGACGAGCGCGATCCTGCGCCCGTCGGGCGAGTAGCGCGGGAACTCGTGCGACAGGCGCGTCCCGGTGAGCGCGCGGAACTTGCCCGATCGCAGGTCGAGCGCGACCAGCTGCTGCTCGCGGTCGAAACGCTTGTCGTCCTCCACGTCGTGGCCGAAGGCGATCTCGCGGCCGTCGGGCGAGATGTCGTAGTAGTGCGCGCAGGTGTCGGCGCGCAAGAGCTCGTAGCGCGAGCCGGCGAAGAGGTCGCGAATCCTCCCGCTGTCGACGTCCACGGTGAACAGGTGCGGCACGCGCCCGTCCGAAAGCCATCGATCCCAGAAGCGGTAGGACGAATGCTCGACCACGTGCGCCTTGACCTTGTCGTCCTTGAGTGCCTGCCAGCGCCTGGCGAGCTTGCCGAGGCCGCGCGTCTCCGGCCACACCCAGGAGATGAAGGCGAGCCGGCGCGAGTCGGGGAACCACTTGATGCCGCAGGCCCCGGTCGCGATGTCGGTGAGCCGCCGCGCCTCGCCGCCGTCGGGCGCGATCAGGTACACCTGCGCCTCGTCGTCGCCGTCGTCCTTGCCGGCTCCGGCGCGCGTGGCGACGAAGGCGATCCAGCGCCCGTCGGGCGACCACTTCGGCTCGCCATCCTTCTCGCCCATCGTGGTGAGCCGGCGCGGCTCCCCGCCGAATGCCGAGAGCAGCCACAGGCTCGCGCGGCCCTTGTTCTCCTTCATGTCGTACGCAGTGACCGAGACGCAGGCCTGGGCCCCGTCGGGCGAGAGCGACGGCTGCGCCGGGCGCTCGATTTTCCACAGGTCTTCTACGGTGAGGCGCTTGCCGCGTGCCATGGGAGGTTGTTCCTCGCGAAATAGCGCGGGATTGTAGCCCCTTGCCGCCTGCGCCGAGGAGTACGATTGAAGCGACGCCACAAGGAGGCCCGAATGAAACCGATCCCCGCCCTGCTCGCAGCGCTCCTGCCGGCCCTCGCCGCCGCGCAGCCCCCGGTCGACGTACGCTTTGCCGACCTCGCGAGATTCAGCGACTTGCGCAACACCGAGCTGCGTAACGAGCGCGAGAGCACGGCCCTCGCCGAGGAGCTGCGCAAATACCTGGAGGTGAGGGCTCCGGCACACCTGCCGCCCGGCTCCCGCCTCACGGTCACCATCACGGATGTGGACATGGCGGGCGAGTTCCTGCCGATTCCGCGCGCCTCGCACCAGCCCGTGCGCATCGTGAAGGAAGTCTATCCGCCGCGCGTCGACCTCGAGTTCAGGCTCGCTCGGGCCGACGGACGCGTCGAGCGCGAGGGGCGCCGCGAGCTGCGCGACCTCGGGTTCCTCTCGAGGACGCGGCTTGCCGAGCGCGAGACTCTCGGCCACGAGAAGGCGCTCCTCGACGAGTGGCTGAAGCGGGAGTTTCCGGCCGCACGCTAAAATCCACGCCTGTAACCCGGCCGGAGCGCCCATGAAGCCGAACGACATGAGGCCCACTTTCAAGTGGGACGACCCCATCCTGCTCGAAGACCAGCTCACCGAGGACGAGCGCATGGTGCGCGACAGCGCACGCGCGTACTGCCAGGAAAAGCTGATGCCGCGCGTGACCGAGGCGCACCGGCACGAGAAATTCGATCGCGAGGTCTTCAACGAGATGGGCGCGCTCGGCTTCCTCGGGCCCACGATCGAGGGTTATGGCTGCGCGGGCGTGAACCACGTCGCCTACGGGCTCATCGCGCGCGAGATCGAGCGCGTCGACTCCGGCTACCGCTCGGGCATGAGCGTGCAGTCCTCGCTCGTGATGCACCCCATCCATGCGTACGGCACCGAGGAGCAGAGGAGCAAATGGCTGCCGAAGCTCGCCACCGGCGAGCTGCTGGGCTGCTTCGGCCTCACCGAGCCCGACTACGGCTCGGACGCCGGCAGCATGATCACGCGCGCGAAGAAGGTGGACGGCGGCTTTCTGCTCAATGGCGCCAAGATGTGGATCAGCAACTCTCCGTACGCGGACGTCTTCGTGGTCTGGGCGAAGGACGACGCCAACGAGATCCGCGGCTTCGTGCTCGAGAAGGGCATGAAGGGCCTCACCGCCCCGAAGATCGAGGGCAAGTTCAGCCTGCGCACCTCGCCCACGGGCGAGATCGTGATGGCCGACGTGTTCTGCCCGGAGGCCAACCTGCTGCCCAACGTGAAGGGCCTGAAGGGCCCGTTCGGGTGCCTGAACAAGGCGCGCTACGGCATCGCCTGGGGCGCCATGGGCGCGGCCGAGTTTTGCTGGCACGCCGCGCGCCAGTACACGCTCGACCGCAAGGCCTTCGGCAAGCCGCTCGCGCAGAACCAGCTGATCCAACTGAAGCTCGCGGACATGATGACCGAGATCACCCTCGGGCTGCAGGCGGCGCTGCGCGTCGGGCGCCTCATGGACGAGGGCCGCGCGACCCCCGAGATGGTCTCGCTCATCAAGCGCAACTCCTGCGGCAAGGCGCTCGACGTCGCACGCAAGGCGCGCGACATGCACGGCGGCAACGGCGTGGCCGACGAGTTCCACGTGATCCGCCATGTGCTCAACCTCGAGGCCGTCAACACCTACGAGGGGACCCACGACATCCACGCCCTCATCCTGGGGCGGGCTCAGACCGGGCTCAACGCTTTCTAGGCTCGGCGCCGCGCTCGCGGTCGCATCCTTCCTGGCCGCGCTCGCGCCGGCCGGGGCGCCAGCTTCGTCACCCCGGACGCCGCAGTTGTGGCAGAGCCTGCCCCGGCACTCGGTAAGCCGGGGGTCCGGGGCCCAATCCGCACCGCGGGCGATCCCTCCGAAGGCTTCGGTGGGCACCGAGTATCTGGCCGCCATCGACCTGCGCGCCTTCGTCGAGCGCCATAGCGACCGGTTGCGCGACCCGGAGACCGCGTTCTACGTATCGCAGGCGCTGGAGGAGTGCGCGGTGACGCGCGACATCGCCGGCAACGAGGATGTGCCGCCCGACGAGCGTCGCGCCGCGGGCCTCGTCGCCGACCACTGCCGCGGGTTCGAGGGCGAGGTGATCGATCCCGCGGCCATCCTCGAGCTGCTCCGCTACGCCGCGCGCTGGGGAGAGCCGCACGCCGAGGCACGGATGCTGCTGCTTCGCGACGTGGCCGCCCCGAAGGACGACGCCCTGCCCCACCTGCCGTGGATGCTCACCCTGCGCGAGCCCTCGATCGTGCGCGACGTGGGCGCGTTCCTCTCGCGCGGCGAGGCGCAATGGCGTTACGGCGGCGAGGACATTCCGACGGCGGTGGCCGCGATCGCCTGGGAGCTCGCCGCGTGCGACCTCGACCCGGCGTGCAACTCCTGGAGCCGCTTCGCGCTGACCCAGTGCGCCTCGCTCGGACGCTGCTCCGATCGGCGCTACGAGGATGCGGTGGCGCGCTTCGAGCCTCCGGAGCTCATGGCCGAGGCGCGGCGGCTGCGCATCGGCATACTGCGCGCGCTGCGCGAGCATGACTGGGAGTGGCTGGGACTGGGCTAGGCTGCGCGCGTCAGAGCAGGGCTTCCTTCGCCGGCGGCCGGGACCCGGCCACAAGAGGTTCTGCCGCACGCGCGAGCTTGTCCACGGCGGACGAGCACACCGCCTTGTGGCGGTTCACGTACCCCTCGTGGTTGCGCTCGACCTCGGCCAGGTCGTACACGTAGTTCACCATCATCCCGAAGGACTGCGCCTCGCCTCTGGGCGAGGGATCCGCGGCCCAATTGATGCGCTCCAGCCGTGCGCCGTTGCCGAGGTGGAAGCATGCGACCGGATCGAGCGCGTGGCCGTCGCGCCACTCGCGCGTGAGGTACCAGGCGGCCAGCGGCTCGAGTCCTTCGCGGCCCTGCGGCAGCGCCTCGCCGACTTGCGACGTCGCCCAACGGCGCAGGCCCGGGACCGGCGACAGCGTGGCGAAGACCTTGAGGTTCGGAAGCTCGGCGTGCAGGTCCTCGGCCACCTGCTTGATGAGGAAGTTGCCGAACGAGATGCCGCGCAAGCCCTCCTGGCAGCTCGTGATCGAGTAGAAGACCGCGCAGCGCGCCTGGCGCGGGTCGCCGACTACGCCGTCGAGCGCGAGGATGGGCGCCACCGCGCTGGGCAGCTCGTTCACGAACGCCACCTCGACGAAGATGATCGGCTCGCCGGGCAGCGCGGGATGGAAGAAGGCGAAGCAGCGGCGGTCGCGCTCGAGCCGGCGCTTGAGGTCGGGGAAGCCGCGGATCTCGTGCACGGCCTCGTACTCGATCAGCTTCTCGAGCACCGCGGCGGAAGTGCCCCAGTCGATGCGCTTCAGCTCGAGGAAGCCGCGGTTGAACCAGGAGCCCAGCAGGTGCGCGAGGTCGTGGTCGACGGCCGAGAGCTGCGGATGGTCCCGGATCGCCTCGAGCAGCTCGCGGCGCAGCTGCACCAGCGCGGCCGTGCCGCCCGGGGCCATGTTCATGCGGCGGAAGGCCTCCTGCCGCAGCGGCTCGGTCACGCGCTGCAGGGTCTGGAGGTGGGCAGCGCCGGGATCCGCGTGGTAGGCGTGGGCGGCGGCGAGCACCGCATCCCGGTCCGGCGAGAAGCGGGTCGCGAGGAGGCTGAAGAGGCGCAGGCGCCCGGCCGCGTCTAGGCCGCGGTAGAGCGCCACCGCCCGCCGCGCGAGCGTGGCCCCGGTAGCCTCGCCACGTTCGGAGACGAGCGTCTGCAGCAACCGCCCCAGCCGGTCCGCGCGGCGCGTCATGCGCGAGGCAGCGATCGTGCCCACCAGCCGGTCGAGGATTCCCCCGCTCATCCCTTGAAGCGCTCCCTCAGCACGTTCTTCTGCACCTTGCCCATGGCGTTGCGCGGCAGCTCCTCCACCACGTGGACGCGCTTGGGCACCTTGAAGTTCGCGAGCCGCCCCTTGAGCGCGGCGATGAGCTCGGCCTCGGTGGGACACGCCCCCGCAGCCGGCACGACGGCAGCTGTGACCGCCTCGCCGAAGTCCGGATGCGGCACGCCCACCACGGCGGACTCCTTCACCCCGGGGAGCTCGTCGAGGGCAAGCTCGATCTCCTTCGGATACACGTTGTAGCCGCCGGTGATGATCAGGTCCTTGGAGCGCCCGACGATCGTGAGGTAGCCGTCCGCCGAAAGACTGCCCATGTCGCCGGTGCGGAACCAGCCGTCGGGCGTGAATTCCTCCTTGTTCTTCCCGGGCATGCGCCAGTAGCCCGAGAAGACGTTGTCGCCCCGCACCTCGACGTGGCCGTTCTCGCCCGGCGGGCAGGCGCGTCCGTCAACGTCGACCGCGCGCACCTCGGTTCCCGGCAGCGCGGGCCCCACCGAGCCTGCGCGCCTCTCGCCCTCGAGCGGGTTGGAGGTGAGCATCCCGGTCTCGGTCATGCCGTAGCGCTCGAGGATGCGCTGGCCGGTGCGGCGCTCGAACTCGATGTGCGTGTCGGCGAGCAGCGGCGCGGATCCCGAGACGAAGAGGCGCATGCGCGAGCAGGTCTCGCGCGTGAGCCCGGGCTCTGCGAGCAGCCGCGTGTAGAACGTGGGCACGCCCATGAAGACGGTCGAGCGCGCGAAGTCTTCGAGCGCACGGCGCGCGTCGAACTTCGCATGGAAGCGCATCGGGCTGCCGTTCATCAACGCGCAGTGGCAAGCGACGAAGAGGCCGTGCACGTGGAAGAGCGGCAGCATGTGCACCAGCACGTCGCCCGGCCGGAAACCCCAGGCGCGGTGCAGCGCCTGCGCGTTCGAGGCGAGGTTGCGGTGCGAGATCATCGCGCCCTTCGAGCGCCCGGTCGTCCCCGAGGTGTAGAGGATCGCGGCGAGGTCGCCGCCCGCCCGCGGCACGGTCGAAAATCGCGGCTCGGCCGCGCGCGCCGCGTCCACGATCGAGCCCGCGCCCTCCTCGTCGAGCGCGAAAAGGTGCTCGATCCCGCGGCGCTTCGCGAGCGGCTCGAGCCAGGGCATCGAGCGCGGCTGCGCCACGACCGCACGCGGCTCTGCGTTCTCCAGGAAGTAGCCGACCTCGCCCTCCTGGTAGGCGCTGTTCAGCGGCAGGTACGCGAGCCCGGCGCGCAGGCATCCGAGATACAGCAGCAGCGCCTCGGGCGACTTCTCCACCTGAACCGCGACGCGGTCACCGGGCTCGAGGCCCAGGGAAGCCAGCAGCGATGCGTAGCGCCCCGCGCCCTCCTCGGCCTGCCGGTAGGAGATCGCCGTGCCGTCGGCGAGCAGCAAGAGGGGCTCGTCGCGATCGGCCGGGAAGCGCGATTTGAAGAGGCGATAGAGGCTCTCGTCCGCGGCCTTGCTCAAGGCGCGGCTCCGGGAACGATGCCAATCCTGAGCTCCTCCTCGGCCACGCCCGCTTCCTTGTAGGCCTCGAAGTCGGGCGTTGCATCGGGCCGCTCGCCGCCGAGGATCGCGGCCACCGCCGCGCCCGGGAGCACCTGGATCTCCGCGCCGTGCAGGCTCGCCACCCGCGCGGCGGGAGCGGCCAGCGCGACGTATACCCCGCCGCCCGCCTGGCCGAGGATCGTGAGGCCGACGCGCGTGCCCTTCGCGGCGAGCGCGGCGAGCGCGCGGCTCATCCCGGCGATGAATTCCGAGAGCACCAGCTTCTCGTCCTCCAGGCGCGGCGCGTGCGAGGCGCAGTCGAGGTAGACCTCGAGCCGGGCCGGCGGATGGGCGGTGTGTTTCCACGCGAGCTCGGCGAAGCGCCAGGCGCGTGCCGCGCCGACGGGCTTGTGGCCGACGAGCCCGATGAACGCCTCATCCTCGCCCGCGCGCTTACCGCGTCCGGCGAGGAGCCCGTGAGCTTCCTGCGCTTCGTAGCCGTCGTCGTAGATGTTGTGCAGGTCCCTGCGCTGCACCGCCTCCATGGCAGGCTCGGGCTCTTTCGCGATGCGCAGGCCGAGCGCGTTGTGGCGCGCGTGCGCGTCGCTCTTGTCGCCCAGGGCCTCGCGCAACCAGGCTCCCACGTCCGTGCCGGCTTGCCAGACCGAATTCGCGGGACAGGCCTTGGCGCGCGCGGACGCCGCGAGCGTCGCCTCGGCCATGGCGCGGAACATCTCGTCGAGCGCGTCCATGCCCGCGGCGGCGGCGAGGACGGCCGGGCCCGACATCGCGAGACGGGTTTGCGGTCCGAAGAGGCGCTGCGGAGCGAGGTGCGCGAGCATGCTCGAGCCGCCGTAGCAGTTGTTGCCGAGGATCGCCGCGAGGTGCGCCCCGCTTCCGGCGGCCTCGAGGCCGGCGCGATAGAGCGCGCGGAATGCGCCGAGCGCCTTCAGTCCCTCGGAGACCTTGGCGCCCGCCGAGTCGAGGTAGAGGACCAGCGCCGAGCGCTCCTTCGCCACGACCTTGAAGAGAGCGGCCATGCGCTCGGCCTCCGCCACGCCGATCGACCCGCTGGCGAAACGGTTCTCGACCAGGGCCACGCGCACCGGTTTGCCGTCGAGCGTGCCCCGTCCCCAGCTGAGGTTGAAAACGCGCTCGCCCTGGGGCTGGAAGGCGATGGCGCTGCGCAGCGCCTCGAGGAGCGCGGTCGCGCTCACAGCGCCCTCGCGAGGAGGGCCACGGGATGGAGCGCCCCGCGCCCCGT
>Ga0307505_10001241_pt1 | contig 21642 bp, 20 predicted proteins | sample 23_S_MG_FD_202183 | JGI IMG/M metagenome (GOLD analysis project Ga0307505, IMG submission 202183) | Soil microbial communities from Populus trichocarpa stands in riparian zone in the Pacific Northwest, United States - 23_S | ecosystem: Environmental > Terrestrial > Soil > Riparian zone > Trees...
TGGACATCAACGGTCCGCCGGCGCCCTTCCAGCACCGCGAGCGCTACCCCGTTCTGCGGATGGTCAACCTGCCGCCGGACCCCTGGGCCATGCCCGCCGGGAGTCCCCAGCAGGAGGCCTTCGACCGGGCCCGCCGGCGGGGGTGACGTGTGGATGTGGGAACGTGTGAGCGTGTCAGGGTGCCTTTGCCACGTCCATACCTCCATTCGTCATACTCACCGTGACACTCCGTCTCGCCACGGCGGCGGACGCTCCTGCTCTCGCGGGGCTCATTGAGGCGTCAGTGCGCGGCCTCGGGCCGCCACACTACGACGCGACGCAGATCGAGAGCTCGTTGGTGCACCTGTTCGGCGTCGACACCGCGATGATCGACGACGGCACGTACCTGGTCGCGGAGGACGCCGGCCGGCTGGCCGGCGCGGGAGGGTGGAGCCGGCGCCGCACACCTTTCGGCGGCGACCGCGCCGGCGCGGTGCGCGACGCCGGCCTGCGCGACCCGGCGACGGACCCTGCCATCCTGCGCGCGTTCTACGTCCACCCCGACATGTCTCGACGCGGGGTGGGCCGGCTACTGCTCGACGCCGCCGAGGCGGGCGCCCGCGCGGCCGGCTTCACGCGCTACGAGCTGGTCTCCACCCTGCCCGGGCTGGCGTTCTACGCCGCGAACGGGTATCGCGAGGTGGAGCCGGTCGAGATCACCCTGCCCGATGGCGTTCCGATCGGTGCCGTGCGAATGCAGAAGATCGGTTAGTCCGCCGCCCTTACAACGGCCGGCCGAACACCTGCGTCCAGTAGCCCTCCCGCGCGGCGACGCCCATCTCGACGTAGCCGGGGTGCATGACGTTCGCGCAGTGGCCGGCGCTGGCGAGCCACATGTCCACCACCTCACGCGCCGGCCGGTTGGCGAGCGCCAGGTTCTCGCCCACTCGGCGCCACTGGTAGCCGGCGTGCGTTACGCGGTCGCCGACGGTGCTGCCGTCGGAACCGGTGTGGGCGAGCACGCCGTGCTCCGCCATGTCCAGCGTGTGGCGCTCGGCGGCGCGCTCCAGTCGGCCGTCCCACGCGACGGGTTCGGTGGCGCCAAACGTCTCGCTGCCGCAGGTTCGCGGGTGCGCGCGGGCCTCGTTGACGGCGCTCACCAGGTCGGCGTACGCCGGCGGCGGATCCTCCAGCGAGTAGCCGGACGGCTCGGCCAGCACGTCGCAGCCGAGCGGGGCGAAGGCGACCAGCACCAGGGGTACGGCGAGCGCAGGGCGCATCGGCTCCACGGTGTGTGGGCCAACGACATCGTCCCGCGCAAGCGCGATCTGAAGCCTCTGCCGTTCAGGTCACGCACTTCGTGACCCCTACGCGCCCGCGCCGGCCGGTTTACCGCCGAGCCGCGACCGTCACCGGGGCCTCGAACCGCACCGTGCGGGGCGACAGGCAGATGCGCTCGTCGCACGCGGCGTAGCGGACGGACCCCCGCACTACGTGCCGCCCCGGCCTCGCGCCGGCGCCGGCGCGGACGTCGGCCTCCACCGTTACCAGTCCCGCGAAGTAGTCGTAGTCGACGCCCAGCACCTCGTCCCGGCCGGCACGCGTCGGCGCGGTCTCGCGGGGCGGAACGATAACCTCGAAGCCCGGCGGCAGGTCCGCGAGTCCGACGGCGAGCGGCCGGCCCGTGACGGACGGCGCCATCGCGTAAACACGCCATCCCTCCGCGATGCGGCCGGTGACGGTGATCCGGTACGTGCCGGCGCTGCCGGCCACGGGCCGCACGGTCGCGTTCCACGCCACCACGTTCTCCGGGGCCGGCGCGGCCGGCGCACCCATGTCGATCTCGGCGATCTGGGCGCCGGCGGTGGCGCTCAGGCTTGCGAGAAGGAGGATGGTGGCGACGCGCATTGTTGCTGGCTGTCAGCTGTCGGCTACCAGTTTCGGCTCGCAGTTGGCAGTTGGCAGTTGGCAGGTTACGCCGGTCGGAGTCCCGTCAGCGCCGCATAACCGCAAACCGCAAACCTGCCCCCTGATCCTCCACCTACAACGCCGCCTCCTCCGGCTCGACTCGGACCTTCACCTGCGACGCGTAGAGCGGATGCAGGCGCACGGTGGCGGTGTACTCGCCGGTGGTGCGGATCTCCTCGTCCATGGTGACCTTGCGGCGGTCGACGTCGAAGCCGCGCGCGGCGAGCTCCTCCGCTACCTGCTGCGTGGTGACGGTGCCGAACAGCCGGTTGTCCTCACCTACGCGCATCGCGAATACGATCTCGGCGCCCTCGAGGCGGGCGGCGGTCTCCTCGGCGGTGCGGCGCTCGGCCTCGACCTTGTGGCCGCGCTGGCGCTGCTCCTCCTCGTACCGCGCGACGTTGCCCTTCGTGGCGACGACCGCCAGCCGGCGCGGGATGAGGTAGTTGCGCCCGTAGCCGTCCTTCACTTCGACGACCGTGCCGCGCGCTCCAAGGCTCTCGAAGTCCTCAGTCAGGATGACTTTCATGGGTTGCTAGTTGGTGGTAGCTCGTTGCGCGTGGATGACGCATCCACGAGCGACGTGCAACCCATCACTTGACGTTGTCGGCCACGAACGGCAGGAACGCTACGTGCCGGGAGCGCTTGACGGCGGTGGTGAGCTGGCGCTGGAAGCGCGCCGAGACGCCGGTCAGCCGGCGCGGCAGCAGCTTGCCCTGGTCGTTGAGGAAGCGCTTGAGCGTCTCGACGTCCTTGTAGTCGATGTACTCGATGTCCGCCCGGACAAACGGGCACACCATCTTCTGCTGGCCGGCGTTCGGCGCGGCGATGCGCGCGAGGTTCTCGGCGCCGGGCGTCGACAGGCCGATCGTGTCGGCCGGCTCGTCGCCGCCGCCCTGGACGACGGGTTCAGTGATTTCAGCCATGGTTCTGTGGTGCTGCGGTTACGAGTTCTGGATCGCGATCGACGGTCCGATGGGGGCCGTCGGGCCCTCGCGACGCGTCTTCTCGAAGTGCCGCAGCATCTTTGCGTCGTAGCGCAGGATGAGGTGGCGGAGGATGTCCTCGTTGATGCGCAGCGCACGGTCCAGCCGCGCGATGAACGGCCCGGCCGCGTTGAAGTAGACGTTGACGAAGAAGCCGTTGCGTTTCTTCTCGATGGGGTACGCCAGGCGCTGGCTGCCCAACTCGACAGTCTCGGTCAGCTCCGCGCCGTCGCTCGTCAGGTACTCCGTGACGCGCTCGACGATCTCCTTCGTCTGCTCGGCGCTAAGCACCGGGTTGATGACATACATCAACTCGTAGAAGGCCTTGGTGTCGGCCATTAGGCTCCCTGTGGGATACGTGGGTGGTATGCCCGCCGGCGAGGCGACGCCAGGCGACGGGCAGGGGCAGGACGGTGAAGTTAGTCAGCCGTCCGCCGTCGGCTGTCAGCTATCGGTGAACTGTCAGTGGCAGCGGGCAGCGGGCAGCGGGCTATCAGGTGCCAGCAAGACGTGGCTGGCAGGTGGCAGCACTCCGCGCGCCCTGCCCCCTGCCCGCGGGCGCTGATCGACGTCCAGGGAGACCTGCGAGCTGCAAGCTGCGAGCTGCTGGCCCTGACAGCTGACAGCTGATAGCTGATAGCCGACAGCTGAAAGCTGATGGCTCCTAACCCGCCGCCACCCTCAACGCCTGCACGATGGGGTCGAGGTCGCCGGCCAGAACATCCTGCAGGGCGTAGTTCTTCTCCTCGCCCTCGAGGCGGTGGTCGGTCACGCGGGCCTGGGGCCAGTTGTAGGTCCGGATCTTGGCGGAGCGGTCGCCGGAGCCGACCATCGCGCGGCGCGCGTCGGCCCGCTCGGAATCGCGGCGCTCGCGTTCGAGCTGGTACAGGCGCGCGCGGAGCACACGCATCGCCTTGTCCTTGTTTTTGTGCTGGCTCTTCTCGTCCTGGCAGGTGACGACGAGCCCCGTGGGGATGTGGGTCAGGCGCACGGCGGAGTCCGTCGTGTTGACGGACTGGCCGCCGGGACCGGACGACCGGTATACATCCACCTCCAGGTCCTGCGGGCGGATCTCGACGTCGACCTCCTCGGCCTCGGGTAGCACCGCCACCGTGGCCGCCGACGTGTGGATGCGCCCCTGGCTCTCCGTCGCCGGCACGCGCTGGACGCGGTGGACTCCGCTCTCGAAGCGCATCGTCCCGAACACGTCCGGCCCCTTGAGGGCGAAGACGATCTCCTTGTACCCACCGGACGCGCCGGCCGACGCGTCGATGACCTCCACGCGCCAGCCGCGCCTCGCGGCGTAGCGGCCGTACAGATCGAACAGGTCGCCCGCGAAAAGCGCGGCCTCGTCCCCGCCAGTGCCGGCGCGGATCTCCACGATGCCGTCGCGCGAGTCCTCCGGGTCGCGCGGGATCAGCGCGTGCGTGACGGCCTGCTCCAGCGCCGGCAGCCGCACTTCGATGGCCTCGAGCTCCGCGCGGGCGAGGTCCGCGAGTTCGCCCCCCTCCGATGCCACCAGCTCTCTCAGGTCGTCCCGCTCGCCCGCAGCGTGGCGATAGGCCTCCACCGCGCCTACGGCCTCTCGCAGCGACGCCATCTCGCGCCCTAGCGCCGCCATCCGCGCGGGGTCGGTCGCTATTTCCGGCCGCGCCATCTCATCGGTCAGCTCGGCGTACCGCGCGAGCACGCCGTCGAGTCGAGCAGGGTCAATCATCGGCGAATCGGCTCATCGGGGTATCGGGGGAATCGGGGGATCCGGCGATTCAGCGATTCAGCGATTCAGCGATTCAGCGATTGAATACCTGCCCGGGCACCTGGTCCCGCCGGCGCCGGCTAGCGGCCTCCCCGAACCACCCATCACCCATCGGCATAACCCATCACTCAACCGTGACGCTCTTCGCCAGGTTGCGGGGCATGTCCACGTTCGCGCCGCGCATCACGGCGACGTGGTAGGCGAGCAGCTGCAGCGGGATCACGGTCACGAGCGGCTCGAGGCCGTCGAACACGGACGGGACCTCGACTGTGTATTCAGCCAGACGGCTCAGCTCTCCACCATTGCCCTCGTCAGTGATCGCGATCACGTTCCCGCCGCGGGCGGCCACCTCCTCCATGTTCGAGATCACCTTCTCGTAGAGCGGGTCGCGCGTCGCGATGAACACCACGGGCATGAAGCGGTCGATCAGAGCGATCGGGCCGTGCTTCATCTCGGCCGCGGGGTAGCCCTCGGCGTGGACATACGAGATCTCCTTGAGCTTCAGCGCCCCCTCGAGCGCGACCGGGAAGTTGGGCCCGCGGCCGAGGTACAGGAAGTGCTGCACGAGGCGGTAGTCGCGGGCGATGACCTTCATCTGCGCGTCCGTCCCCAGCGCGCGGCGCACCTTGTCGGGTATCTCCGCCAGCTCTCGCAGCGCGGCGAGGTACGTCTCCTCGTCCAGCGTGCCGCGCTCGCGTCCGAGGAGCAGCGCCAGCATCGCCAGGACCGTCACCTGTCCTGTGAAGGCCTTCGTGCTCGCTACGCCGATCTCCGGGCCAACGTGCAGGTACACGCCGGCGTCGGTCTCCCGCGCGATGGTAGAGCCGACCGTGTTGCAGATCCCGATCGTGAGCAGCCCACGCGCCTTCGCCTCGCGGACGGCCGCCAGCGTGTCGGCCGTCTCGCCGCTCTGCGAGATCACGAGCACCACGTCGCGGTCGGTGAGCACCGGGTCGCGGTAGCGGAACTCGCTCGCGTACTCCACCTCGACCGATATCCGCGCGAAGTGCTCGATCAGGTACTCACCCACCAAACCGGCGTGCCAGCTGGTGCCGCACGCGCATATGACGAGCCGCTCCGCCGCGCGGAGCTGCTCCATCACGTCCTCCAGCCCGCCGAGTTTGACCAGGCCTTCCTTCGGCCGGACGCGCCCGCGCATTGCGTTCTCCAGCGACTCCGGCTGCTCCATGATCTCCTTGAGCATGAAGTGCTCGTAACCGCCCTTCTCGATCTCCTCGAGGCTCCAGTCGAGCTCGTGCACCTCTTTGGCTACCGGCGCCCCGTCGATCCGGACGACCTCGTAGCCATCGCGCCGGACGACCGCCAGCTCGCCGTCGTTCAGGTAGACCACCTGCCGCGTGTAGCCGACGATCGGGCTGGCGTCGGAGGCGACGAAATGCTCGTCGTCGCCCACGCCCAGGATCAGCGGGCTACCCTTGCGGGCCGCGATGAGCACGTCGGGGTCGTCCTCGCTGACCACCACGATCCCGTACGCGCCCTCCACGCGGGTCAGGGCCTGGCGCACCGCCTCGGGCAGCGGCAAGGCGGTCTCCTTCTGGACGTCCGCAATCAGGTTCACCAGGACCTCCGTGTCGGTCTCGCTCGTGAACGCGTAGCCCTTCCGCTGGAGAGCCTCGCGGAGCGGACCGTAGTTCTCTATGATTCCGTTATGCACCAGGGCCAGCCGACCCGACGCGTCGGTGTGCGGGTGCGCGTTGGCGTCGGAGGGCGCGCCGTGCGTCGCCCAGCGCGTGTGCCCGACGCCGACCGTCCCTTTTACGGGGTCGCTCTGCAGCAGCGCCGCCAGGGCGTCGACCTTGCCCTCCTTCTTCCGCACGTGCACGGCGCCATTCACCACGGCCACGCCGGCGGAGTCGTACCCGCGGTATTCCAGTCGCTTCAGGCCGCCGACCAGGACCGGGCCGGCCTCACGGAATCCGACATACCCGACGATGCCGCACATTGTGGGAGGGGCAAGAGGGAAGAAGATAGGGTGGGAGGCCGAGCCCGGGGGGCCGGGGAGACGACGGAGGCGAGGGAATGGAAGGAGATGAGGGGATGGCGAGCGACGAGCGACGCGCGGAGACGCCGGGGTAAGGGGCCACGCTCGCGGTCGCCCGCGGGCCACAGCCGTAGTCGTAGGGGCGGGTCTTCAGACCCGAACTCGTTGCCCAAACGGACCCGCCCTCGTTGCCCACCCGGACCCGCCTTCGCCGCCCACCCGTACCCACGGACCCGCCCTCGTTGCCCAAACGGGGTGCCTCGTTGCGCAACGGAGTCGGCGAGGCTCCGCGCCGGCGCGGTGGATGGCTCGCATCCCCACCCATCGCCCATCACCCATCACCGGCGGCACGCGCTCACGCCGCGGCCGCGACGCGCTCGTCCTCCTCCAGCGCCGGCGCGACCGTGCGGCCGACCGCTGCGGCGATGCGCCTCACCTGGTCCATCATCTCCGCGAAGTCGGACAGGTAAAGCGACTGCGGGCCGTCGGACAGCGCGGCCGGCGGGTCCGGATGTGCCTCCACGAGGAGACCGTCGGCCCCGACAGCGATCGCGGCTCTCGCCAGGGGCGTCACCTTGTCGCGGAGGCCCACGCCGTGGCTGGGGTCGACGAATACCGGCAGGTGGCTGCGCTGCTTGACCACTGCCACCGCCGCGAGGTCCAGCGTGTTGCGGGTCGCCGTCTCGAACGTGCGAATGCCTCGCTCGCAAAGGACCACGCCGGAGTTGCCCTCGGCCATCACGTACTCCGCGCTCATGAGCCACTCCTCGACGGTGGCACTCATGCCGCGCTTCAGCAGCACCGGTAGCCCGGTCCGTCCGGCTTCGGTTAGCAGCGGGAAGTTCTGCATGTTGCGCGCGCCGATCTGGATCATGTGGGCGTACCGCGCCACGACCTCCAGCTGGCTACTGCGGAGCGCCTCCGTCACGACCTTCAGTCCGTGCCTGTCGCCGGCCTCGCGCAGGAGTCGAAGGCCTTCGACCCCGAGGCCCTGGAACGCGTACGGGCTGGTGCGTGGCTTGAAAGCGCCGCCACGGAGGACGCGCGCGCCGGAGCGCGCGACAGCCGCCGCCGCGGCGTCGATCTGCTCCTCGCTCTCGACCGCGCACGGCCCCGCCATGACCACCACTTCCGGCCCGCCGACGGGGACGCCGTCGACGTCGACCACGCTGTCCTCGGGGTGCCACACGCGCGCGGCCAACTTGTAGGGGCTCGTGACGCGGAAGACGTCCTTGACGCCGTCGAGGACGCGCACGTGGCGGATGTCGAAGTCCGGAGGCGCGCCGACGGCGCTCAACACCGTCAACTCACCGCGGTCCCCCATGCGCCCGATGGGACGGTGTACCTCGAAGCCGTAGCCGCGCAGGCGCGCGACAACGCCCTCGGCGACCGCGGGCGCGGCGCCGGCCTCAAGGACCACGACGATGTCGGTCGCTGCGCGCTCCACGGGGCGTGTTTCGGTCGACAGTGAAAGATAGTCTTTCGAGCTCTCGGCTGTCAGCTCTCAGCTGTCAGCTATCAGGGACCGATCGCCCTAGTTCAGCATCGCCCAATCCCCACAACGCTCGGCGACCCGATACCCCGACACCCCGACACCCCGACACCCCGATACCCCGATACCCCGAATCCTCCAATCGCTCAATCGCTCAATGCCTGAACCGCGTATCCCCCATTAGTCTCCCAGCGCCTCCACGCGCAGTGGCAGTCCGTCGGCGTCCATGAGGCAGAGCGCGCCGGCGGTGGCGGTGTACGCGTGGCCCTGGGTCTCGAGCCGCGCGCGGAGGGCCTGCCAGGAGCGCCACGGGAGGCAGAACGTCAGCTCGCCGAGCCGCGGGTCGGCCACGCCGGCGTCGTCGCCCTCGACGAGCTCGATCACGTCGCGCCCCTCCGCGTCGGTGAGGATGGCGCGGAGGTGCGCCGGCCGCACGGGGTCCATGTCCACATTGCGGAGCGTGAGCCCCAGCGTGCCGGCGTAGAACTGGAGCGCGTCGTCGAAGCACCGCGAGACGACGCGAATGCGGTGCAGCCAGATTGTCGATGAGGGCCGACGGATGGCACGCTCAGCGAGGGCGGGGGTGGCCGGGCGGCCGGAGTATGACGGGGGAGGCATCAGGATGTGGTGGCGAGCCGCCGTAGCGCGGCCGGATATGCACTTCCACGGGTCGTGCCACGTTCGGGGAGCCCCCTTCGACGCGCCCGGCCGTAGCGCGGGGTTGCCAATGGGCGACGGTGTATGACTGAGGTGGCAGCGCACAGCGTGCAGCTCGCGGCGGGCAGCGCGCGGCTTGCGTGCCAGGCGGGAGTGTTCGCCCTGCGCGCCGGTTGCGGGCGGCAGCCCTGCAGAACCGTAGCCGATCGCACGGCCCCGAGGCGGAACGGTGCCCGCTGAAGTGGCGAAATACGCGTCAGGCGATAGATGCCAGCCGCACGCTGCCGGTCCTGGCCGCCGCCGGCCGTTGGCTACCTGCTGCAAGCCAGAACTGCCACCTGAACCACGGAAAACTGCCCACTACCTCCTCCTCTCCCCCGTCGCCAGCTCATTCGCGATCGCGTCCTGGCCATAAACGGAGCGCAGCGATTCCATGACGGCGCGGACATCTACCATGACGTTGCGGCCGCGGTTCGGGAGGTAGATGTAGTCGCGCAGCAGGCCCTCGATCGTCCGGTCGAAGTTGAGCCCCACCAGCTCGAGCTCGCGGTTGAGCACGGGCGAGCCGGAGTTGCCGCCGATGGTGTCGGAGGTCGAGGTGAAGTTGATCGGCGTCGACATGTCCAGGCGGTCGGAGGCCGCGACCCAGCGCTCCGGGAGTGTCCACGCGGAGGGCGCCGGGAAGCTCGCGTGGCGATCGAACAGGCCGTAGAACGTCGTGAAGGGCGGCGCCTCGGTGCCGTTGTAAGGGTAGCCGCGGACAACGCCGTCGCTGAAGCGGAGCGAGAACGTGGCGTCGGGCGGGACGGTAGTCCCGTAGGCGGCGTACCGCGCGCGGCCGAGCCGGCGCGTCAGCGCGACCTCGGCCGTGGACAGGCGCTGTCGGTTCGCGTCGTAGGCATCGTAGTCGTCCGCGATCGCGCGCACCACCGCGACTGCGGGGTCGCCGGCCAGACCGCTACGCTCCTCCAATGCCGCGCCGGCCGTCTCGGCAGCGGCCAGCGCGGAGGCCGCTAGCAGGCGATCGGCGAGCGCCCCGGCCGAACCTGCCACGAGCGACGGCGGCAGCGGCCGGCCGGCGTCGGCGTAGTAGCGCCGGAGGCCTTCGAGCTCGGCGACGAGGAACCCGCGCTCGACGAGCGGCCGACGGTCCGCGATGCGCGAGAACCGGGTGCGCGAGGCTTCGAGTGCGTCCCCGTCGACGCCCTCCTGGACGACCACCTCCCGAGCCCGGCGCAGCAGGGTCGACCCGAGGGCGGGGTTGTAGAGCAGGGCGAACGCTCGCGTCGCGGCGGCGTCGCGCCGGCGCGCCTCGGCGAGGATCGCCAGCGAGTCGACGATCCCCGCGGCCTCCGGTCGCGCGGTGATGAGGTCACGTTCCGCGGCCGCGCGGCGCGCGATGACGTACGGGTCCGTCAGCGCGGCGAGCCGGCCTATGAAGACCTTCTCGGAGTTCGAGATGCCGAAGAGCTGCGACCGTGCCTCGTCCACGTCCTCCGGTTCCGTCGCGATGTAGGCCCGTAGCACCTGTGCCCGGGAGCGGAGCGCGGCCAGCGTGACGGGCACGTTGATGTCCCGCTGCGCCTCCAGGCCAGCCTCCGTGAGCGATCGCTGGGTCGACCCCGGGTTTCCGATCACGAACACGAGGTCCCCGGCGCCGATGCCGTCCTGGCTCAGCGGGAAGTAGACAGGCGATGCTAGCGGGTTGCCGTCGGGCCCATAAACGCGCAGCAGCGAGAAGTCGAGGGCGTAGCGTGGGTAGGTGAAGTTGTCGGCGTCGCCGCCGAAGAAGCCGAGCTGCGACTCCGGAGCGAACACGAGGCGGACGTCGTGGAGACGCCGGTATGTATAGGCCGAGTACCGGGCCCCGTCGTAGAGCCGCGCGACCTGGACGACGAAGGGCGGCTGCTCTGCGTCGGGCGGCACCCCGCGCGCGCCGGCCAGTCGGTCGCGGACGGCGCTCATGGCGCCGCTCTCGCTCGCCCCACCGCTGATGAGCGATTCGACTTCGCCGGTGACGTCGGCGATGCCGTCGAGTTGGTCAACGTAGACGCCCGGAAGAGGCCGTTCGTCGGTGGTGCCCGTCGAAGCGAAGCCGTCGTCGAGGAGAGACTCTCCCTCGCGGGTGACCTGGACCAGGTAAGCCTGAACGCAGTGGTGGTTCGTCGCGACGAGGCCGTGCGGGGACACGAACGAGGCGGAGCAGCCAGGCAGGCGGAGGGAGGCTAGCCGGGCGTGGCGGAACCACGACGTGTCCGGCCGGAAGCCGTACGTCTCCTGCAGGTACTCGTAAGGCGGAGCCTCGAAGAGCCACATCTTGCCCCCGTCGAGCCGGCCGGCGCGGATGGTGTCGACGTTGGCGGCGGGCTGCGCGGCCGGCGCGGCCAGCGGGAGCGCGAGGCTGGCGAGGAGGAGGAGGAACGACCGGCGAAGACGGGGCGGCATGGTCTTGACGTGGTAGTGGTATAAACTTAGCACCTGCGACGTGGCTCTTCTCCGCGTATTCGGGCGGCGCGGCGAACGGCGGCGGGCCTGCGTACGTTAGTCGCCAATCGTAAGCTCGCGCAGCTCCCCCATGCACGCCCCGATCGTCGTCGCCGCGCTCGCCGCGGCCCTCTTCACCGCCGGTTGCCAGTCCGGCCCCTCGGCGGACGTGACCGCCACCCAGCCGGCGACGCCGGCGGCCGGGCCGGCCGAAACACCCGTGCGGCCGGTGGCCAACGTCGATCCCGACCTTCCTGTGGTCACGGTGTACAAGAGCGCCACCTGCGGCTGCTGCCAGGGCTGGGTGGACCACCTCCAGCACGAGGGCTTCCAGGTCGAGGTGGTCGAGATGAACGACCGCTCGGCGGTCTCCAGCGGCCGCGGCGTGCCGCGCGAACTCGGCTCGTGCCACACGGCGGTCGTAGGCGACTATGTGGTCGAGGGCCACGTCCCCGCGGCCGACATCCGGCGCCTGCTCGAGGAGGCGCCCGACGCCGCCGGCCTCGCGGTTCCGGGCATGCCCATCGGCTCCCCCGGCATGGAGCAGGGCGACTACGTGCAGCCCTATGACGTGATCTTGATCGACCGCACCGGAGAGGGGACTGTGTTCGCCCACCACGGGGGGTGAGGGGACGTCCGGATTCAGCGATTGAGCGGTTCAGCGATTAGCGATTCTGAATCGCGTCGTCACGCGAACGTCCTCTCGACGGATCCGCAATCGCTCAATCGCCCGATCGCCGGATCGCCCGATTCCCGTAGCGGAGAGGGAGGGATTCGAACCCCCGCTACCCTTGCGGGCAGACCGCATTTCGAGTGCGGCGCATTCGACCACTCTGCCACCTCTCCGGGGCCGAAGCTACTGAGGGGGCCGAACGGGCCGAAGTGAAGAAGTGGGGGTGATCGGGGGCTGGTGGTTCGCGGGTTCGCGGGTTCGCAGTTCGCGGGGTTCGCAGTTCGCGGTTCGCCGTCGCGGTTCGTGGGTGATGTTTCTGATAGCTGACAGCTGATAGCTATTAACTCGTGCTCGCGCATTTCCATCAACGAGCAACGCGCTTCGTGCCCGTCCATCAACGAGCACCGTGCAACGCGCTACGTGCACGTCCCTCAACGAGCAACGTGCAACGCGAGACGTGCACTTCCATCAACGACCGCGAGCAACGCGCAGCGCGCAACGAAGAAGGCGCCGGGGCGGAAGAACCGCCCCGGCGCCTTGCGTTCAAGCCTTCCTGACTCAGCGAGCGACGGTCAACTGCTGCACGGCGGTCGCGCCGGCGCCGGCGGCGCGGATCACGTAAACCCCGGCCGGGAGCTCGGCGACGGCGACCTCGAGGTCGCGCGCCTCGCCGGCGCCGACGGTGCCGTCGAAGACTGTCGCGACAATCCGACCCAGGACGTCCACGAGGACGACCCGGACGTCCTGCGCCTGGTCCGAGCGGAGGACGAAGCGGGCGCCGCCGGTTGACGGGTTAGGCGCCGGCGCCGTCAGAGAGAGAGCCGTCAACGCCGACGGCCCGCCGTCGACCGCGGTCGGCAGGGGCATCGTGACGTTGTACCCCTGCGTGTTGAAGCTGGCGAACATCACGTCGAGGTCGGCCTGCTCATAGTCCAGGTTGCGCGCTGCCTGGAGTACGGCCTGGGCAGCCGTGGGCTGGATGGTGGAAACCCCCGTCAGGCGCAGACCCTCGTGGACGGCCACGTCCGTCTCCGTGCCTCCGATCACGTCCCAGATCCGCATGTTCGCCGTGCTCCAATGCTGCCCGCGCTGGTGGGGCGCAGTCCCGGTGGGATAAACGGCGGTGTAGTTCGTAATTCGGCCCGGCCAGAACGGATTGTGGCCGTCCCACTTGAACACCCAGTTGTACGAAGGACTGGCCGGGGTCTGGAGTCCCAGCGCGCGCGAGTAACTGACGGCGACGTAGTCCCCGTGGCCCTCGCTCAGGCCGTCGCTGTTCGACGGCCCGCCGCCGGTACCAACCAGCCAGTGGTGGATCCCGTGGCCCAGCTCGTGGATGATGACGTCTGCGTCTTCGGCATCATCGACGCCCCCCTCGCCGAACTGGAGGCGGGCCGTGCCGCCGGAGTAAGACGAGTTGTCGGCGCCGTTGAAGCCGTGGTGATCGAACGGCACGATGCCGTTGGTCCCCCCCTGGAAGGGTCGACACGTGATACCGAGGTCCTCGTTGAGGTACCGCATGAAGGTGTCGATGTGGTAATACGTGTTCGCGGCCTCGAAGTCACCGGGCGAACGAGTAAAGCTCCAGTCAGGAGTCGGTTGCGGGGCAGTGCCGCTGAACGGCGCTGCCCAGTCCAGGACGTTCGTCCAGGGCCCGCGCAGGTGGTACATCCCGGCGTCGAAGGTCACGTCGCGGAGTGTAACCGCGGAACGCGCCGCGGTCAGTTGGGCCGTGTCGGCGTCTCCGCCGTCGACGTAGCCGGTCTGGCCGTACGACGCGCCAGTCCGTGTCAGCGGGTCCGGGATGAACACCATCGCGGGCGCGTCCACCGTAACCAGCCGGTTGGCCGCCTCGATGGTCGGGATCGGCGGATCGTCGTCACCGCCGTGGTAGAGCATGCGGTCGACGACGCGAAAGAGCTCGCCGGAATTGGCGTCGACGAGCGCCTCCCACTCGCCCATGGGCGCGTCGGCGAGCACGCGCACCTGCCATGCCAGGCGTGCGCCGTCGGCGGTCGGGGCGACTACGAGTTCGGTCTGGTCGAAGTGAAGCGTTCCCGCTACTCCGAGGTGGTCGAACGCGGCCGCGCGAGCCGCGCCGGCCGCGATGGTGGGCGTCGTCGACGGGACGTCGATCTCCGCCTCGTGGTTCAGGAGGGCGAACGGCACGCGGTTGTCGTGCGTCACGTTGACCACAACGTCGGCGTTTAGTACGGGCACGCCGGCCACGGTCTGCTGAAAGTGGACCGCGTAGCCGGCGCGGCCGTCGGTGGTGACATCGTGCGCGAGGGCGCCTACCGCCGGCAGGCGCGCGAGCTCCGAGTACGCCGCCAGGAACTGGCGCGCCATCGCCTCCGGGGAGGCCGGCGTGGCGCGGAAGTCGAGGTTGAATAGGCCGGTCGGAACGTTGGTCCGTGCGTCGACGCTCATCGCGCGCGCAGCGTCCATCTGGATCTCGCGGACGTAATCGTGCCCGATCTCTAGCGGGCTGCGCGGCATCGGCTTCTGCGCGAAGGCGGCCGGCGCGAGCAGCAGCGAGGCTGCCGCCAGGGCTGTAATGCGAAGGTTCATCGGTGGAGGCATGGAGGTCACGTTAAGATCGGGCGCTCCATGGAGGGTCGCAACCTCTGCACGGGAATCGCACGGTTGAGGAGGCAGGATGCAGCTGGCAGCTGGAGGCACGCGGCTGCACGTGGCTCGCAGCCGGCGCGCTGCTGCCAGCCGGCTTAAGGGTTGGACGGCCTCATGCGGTGCACATCTGCGAGCTGCCAGCTGGCAGCTAACACCTACCGCCCTTCATTCCGCATCCCCTCCAGCTGCCTGAAACTCACGCTGGTCAGGGCGGCCTGGATCTGCTCGTCCGTCATGTTGCGGCCGTCGGCCACGACGAGGAAGCGACTGGCGACAAACGCCTGGAAGTTGCCGCTGCGGTTCTCGCGGTCATACTTGATGTACGCCGGCTGGCCGCCGATCTCGACCGTGCGTTCGTACTCGCGGTCGCTCTCTCGGTCGATGGACGCCATGGTCCATGCCGCGCCGAACATCGCGGCGGCGCCGATGCCCCCGAGGTCGGAGATCTTGATCGTGAGGCGCGGCGCGGCGCCGTCGCCGTCCGCCTCGCCCTCGTACGTGCCGGTCGCCTGCGAGATGGTCATGCCCATGGCGCCGGAGCGCTCGCCTTCCATGCCGGTCCGCGGCAACCCGGACGCGTCGTCGGGAAGGAGGCCCTGAAGCGTGCGGAAGTCGATCGGCTGCGCCGCCGTGCCACCGCCCTCGCTGCCACGCGACATCTCCTCGGCCGCCTCCGCCATGCCCTCCGCGGCCTGACCCATCCGGCGCAGCTGGCCAAGCGGGCTGTCGTCGTTCTCGGGCACCCGCTCCGGATCGGCTCCTGGGATACCGCCGGGGATACCGCAGCCGCCGCCGAGGCAGCCGGGGAGTGCGAACGCGCCGGCGAACAGGAGCACGGTGAGCCTGGACATGGCCGCCTGGGTAGGTGTTACCTGATCTTACTGCATCGGGTCCTTTCGCGCGCCATCCGCCGGCGACGGCGGGAAGATGAGGCGCGGGCCGCGGTCGTACGTGAGGTAGTTGTACAGCCAGGAGACCATCACCTGCAGCCTGTTCCGGAGGCCCACCAGGTTGATCACGTGCACGAATAGCCAGCCTACCCAGGCGATGAACCCCGTCAGGGTCCGGCCACCGGGAGTCTGCAGGACGGCGGCGTTGCGGCCGACGGTGGCCATGTTGCCGAGGTCGCGGTAGCGGAACGGCAGCGGATCGAGGCCGCGGAGAGCGCGGCGAATCTGGCGAGCGGCCAGTCGACCCTGTTGGATCGCCACCTGGGCGACCTGCGGGTAGAGAGTGCCGTCGGGTGCCGCCGCGCCGGCGAGGTCGCCGATGACCATCACCTCCGGGTGGCCGGGCACCTGGAGCGTGTCGTCAACCGCGACGCATCCGCCCCGCGTGACGCCGACACCGAGGATCTCGCCGAGCGGGTGTGCGCGCACGCCGGCCGCCCAGACGACGGTGGCAGCCGGTAGCCGTTCGCCGGACGACAGTTCCACGCCGTGCTCGTCGACGCGGGTCACGCCGGCGCCGAAACGGAACTCCACGCGCCGGCGCTCCAGCGTGCGCCGCGCGTACTCCCCGATATGCGGCCGGTAGGCGTCCAGCAGCCCCTCGCCAGCCTCGATCACGATGACCCTCGCCTGCGAGAAGTCGAGCCCGGGGTAATCGTGCACGAGGACCCTGTCGAAGAGCTCCGCGAACGCGCCGGCCGTCTCGACGCCCGTCGCCCCCCCGCCGACGACGGCGACCGTGGTTAGCCCGGGCGGCACGGCAGCACCGGGCGTGGCCATCCGCGCGCGGTCGGCTTGCTCGAAGGCCGCGAGCACACGCCGGCGGATTTCGATCGCATTGGCGAGGGTCTTGAGCGGTAGCGCGAATTCGTCCGCGCCGGGAACGCCGAAGAAAGTCGTGGTCGCACCGGCGGCGACCACTAGCCAGTCGTAGGCCTCCTGCGTGCCGTCTGCGAGGGCAAGGTTCCGTGCGCGCAGGTCTACGCCGACGACCTCGCCGAGCCGGAATCCGACGTTGCGGTAGCGCTGGAGGATGTGCCGCACCGGCTGCGCGATGTCGCCCGGCTGCAGGCCGGCGGTGGCCACCTGGTACAGCAGCGGCTGGAATGTGTGGTAGTTGTGACGGTCGACCACGAGCACGTCCACGTCCTCCCGGCGTAGGCCGCGCGCGATCTCCAGGCCGGCGTGACCGGCACCGATGACGACGACGCGCGGCCGGCGCGGAACGCCGGCGCCGTCGCCACCGGCCGCGGGGTCGGCAGTCGCCGTCACCACGAGTGCCCGCTGCTGGAAGGGGTGGCGCTCATAGCCTCAGATGCGTGCGGCTCCTGATTGGCCGACGCGTCGCAGCCGGATTCCGACGGCCGGATTGTGATGGCTGACAGCTGACAGCCGACAGCTGACGGCTCACCTCACCTTCGCCGGATGCCGCGTTTCCCACGACCCACCTACGTCGGGGCTCGCCATGCGGAATGCGACCATGCGGCGGATGAGGTCGTGCGGGATAGGACTCGCAAGATCGAATCGCGCCGTGCCCTTTCCGGTCTGGTGTGCCGCGATTTCGCCCTCGAACGCGGCGTCGCCCTTTGGCACGGGGTACACGCCGAGGTGCTTTGCGTAACCGGCGAAGTGGATCAAGTTCTTGCCGCCGAGGACGAAAGTCGGCATGCCGTACTTGATCGCCTCCTCGGCGTCCGGCACCACGCCTCGGATCGTGTGCCTGACCGCCCGCAAGATTGACTGGACGTCGGCCGGGAAGTCGGCGATGTACGCGTCGATGGTCTGAGGGCTTTCGATCGTGGGCTTCATCGGGGCAATGCAGTCTGGAGCTTCTCCGCCGAACGTAGACGCGAGCCACCATGGTCGCAACCGGCGCCGGTCAGGGGCGTTCCCGATACCCTCGCGTTTCGCGAACCCGGCCGTCCGGAACGGGTTCGACCGATCCCGCAGAAACGCCGGCCGCGCCGGCGCACCGTTCCTATCAGCACTCGCCATGAACCACGAACCGACCCCGACCAGCAAGAAGCTCGACGAGCTCTATGAGCTCATCGATGACATGGAGATCGCGCTGATGACGACCCGCCGCCCGGATGGCATGCTGGTCACACGCCCGATGGCCACGCAAGACCGGGGCCCCCTCGCCGACCTCTGGTTCGTGACGAGTATCGAAACGCATAAGGTCGACGAGTTGCAGGCCGATCCCAACGTCAGCCTGGGCTACTACGACAGCGGCAGCCGAGCGTGGGTGTCGGTGAGCGGCACGGCGACCATCACGCAGGATCGGGCGCGTATCCACGAACTGTACGCGCCGGACTGGAAGTTCTGGTTCTCCGACGAGGGCGGTGCACGGAACGGCGGACCGGACGACCCGCGGCTCGCCCTGATCCTTGTCGACAGCCACAGCGTGGTCTACATGAAGGCCGACTCGAAGCCGGGCGTGCTGTTCGAGATCGTGCGCGCGCTGGCGACGGGGCAGACTCCAGATCTCGGGCGCGAGGAGCGTCTATCGCACGAAGAGCTGGCCGGGTCGGGCGCGGCTTAGCGCCCGTCCGCACGACGCGGTCGGCGCCAGCGCGCGGAGTTCGAGCGGCTCAGTGGCCGTCGATGTGCTCGCGAATCGCGCCGGCGCAGACGGCGGGTTGCTCGCTGCAAACGTCGTGCGTGCCACCCGGGATCACGAGACGCTCACCGTCGGGGACCGCATTCGCGAGTGCGGGGTCGATGAGACGTGCGATCTCGAGACCTCGTTCGCCGCTGATAACGAGTACGGGGATGTCCAGCCGTCCCAGGTCTTCGCGCGTGACCCGTGGGAAAGCGTCCGAAGACGTCATGATGGCCTCCCACTCGCGAACGTTCGCGCGAAGCAGGTCGAGGATCTCCGTGGGTAGTTGGTCCATTGCCCCCGGGAATGCCAGGTACTCGAGGCTCGCGCGCAGCGCTCCCTCCGAGTCCCCGGCCCGGAACGCCTCCCGCGTGGGAGCCACGAGCTGCTGATCGAATGCGATAGCGGGCTCAGCGCCGCCCGGCAGGTCTGGTAGCCAGCGGATGAGTGGAGGCTCGACCACGACCAGGCTTCTCACCAACTCGGGATGACGAAGGGCGAGGAGCAGCCCCGTGTAACCCCCGTAGGAGACTCCAACGACATGGGCGGGTCCGAGCCGGCGTGCGCGGATCAGGGCAGCGAGATCTTCCGCCTCGACCGCAGCGGAATGATCCGTGCCCGCGAAGGGGTTCTCGTTGGGGTAGTTGTAGCGCCGGCTATACGTGAGGGTCCGATACTCGCCCGCGAGTTGGTCGGCCACCGGGCCCCACTCTCGGAAGTCGACCAGGCTTCCATGTACGAACACGATGGGTGCGCCGGCGCCGCGCTCGTGAAAGTGAAGCGAAACACCGTTCACGCGGGCCGACCCGGTTACCTCGCCGAGCTCGCCCGCACCGGGCGCGCCGGAGCCGGCGCTAGTCGCTGGTGGGCGAGGCTGGCATCCGAGGACGCAGAGCAGAACGAGGACGAGAGAGCGGAGGACACTCATGACCGTTCGTGCGGAACTCTAGTGGCCGGGTGGCGCCTCGATCCTCTCCATCCGGTAGGTCCGCTCCTGCTGCTGCCCGAGCATGGTCGCCGTGAGGTGAGCGGACCATGCCGTTGGCGACTCTCGCGTCCACGTGTACGTACCGCCGCCGCCCTCACGCACAAAGTGGACGTGATCGGCATCGATCTCCGTCGCCGTTGCCGTCGCCGTCGTGGCTGCGCCGCCAGACGTGAGGACGCCCCCTGACACCACTATCCGAATGCTATCGGCCACCTCCGCCAGCGTCGAGTCGGTGAACAGCAGGCCCCGGATGGTGCTGTCATTGACGAACTGGTACCCCTCGTGGAAAGCGGGGACGTCACCTCCCGTCCCGCGCCAGTAGCCCTCGAGCCAGCGCAGCGACTGGAAGTCCGCCGGCGTGACCCGGGCCGGTACGACGGGCGCCGGCGCCGGCGCGGACTCTTGCTCGGGGTCGGCCTCCGGCCCCGGCTGGCGGCACGCGGCCAACGCGAGGACGATGCAGCCGAGGGCGGCGACAACTCGCATGCCGGATCACGGGTTGAGAAGCGCCGATGCTAAGACCGCCGAACCACCTGCGGACACAGTTCCGCCAGCCTACCTCCTGTCGTGATACTCCTCGAGGAAGAAAGGCTCGTCGTGATACCGGCGGCGCCACCCGGCCCGCACCCCGTCGAGCAGCAAGGCCTCTGTCGCGCCCACGGGATAGAAGACGACGCGTTGCCAGGACGCGAGGTCGAGGCTGGCCATCTCGTCGGCAAGCTGCATCCGCAGAGCGTCGAGTGCCGCGCCGTACGGCACGTAGTCGTCGAGCTCACGGAACGCCGGCGTGGGTTCGTAGCCCTCCGCGGCCGCCTGAGCGACGGCGTACTCGGTATAGCGGGCGACCCCCTCCTGCCAGAGCTGGAAAGAGAGATAGCGGTAGTCCGGCTCGGCGAGGCTCTCGCGCAGGGCCGTCCTGGCGGCGAAGTATTCCTGTAGCCGCAGGTCGGCATCGGCCCCGCCCGCAGCCGCGAGCGCGGCCTCAAGCGCAGTCGTGTAAGCACCGAACCGCTCCGCCACGGCCGGCGAGTCGTACGGGAAGGGGTAGTTGATCTGCCACATCCCCGTCTCGTCCCCGCCGGCGAGGTCGAGCGCGGCCACGCGGTCGTAGTACCCCGGCCGCGTGTACTGGAGTTGGTGGAAGTGCTCGTGCAACGCAGTGATCACCCACAGGGTCGAGGACTTGCCCGTGTGCTCCGGCTGGCCTATGACGACCGTGTTGACGCCCTGCACCGCGGGAAACGTCGCGAGGAACGTCAGCGCGTACCGGCCGGAGTTCGGCCGGTGGTGCACGTTCGCTGCCAGCAGAGAGTCGTATCCAAGCGGTGCGAAGTCCTCCGAGGGGTACGGGTGGCTGACCAGGAACTCGTCCTCCGGCGTGACGAGGAGCACCACGAACGGCACCTCGCTCCAGCCGGCCCAGATGGAGTCCTGCACGGAGTCAGCGAGGCGAAACGCTTCGGCGATCCGCACCCGATCCGCCTCTCTCATCGTCGGCTGACCGGAGGCCGCCGGGACCGCAAGCACGACCAGCAAAGAAAGGGTGTAGGGCTTCATGCAGTGACTCATCACTCACGCCGGCGCATCCGGGAGCCGCAAACCGACCCGTGCCCGCGCTGATGAAGCTAGCCCGCACCCCTCAATTCCACCCTGGCAGCCTATCGGCTTAAGTAGAGGTTTCGCATTTCGTACGGCCGGCTGAAGTGCTCGTCCGTCAGGTCGTCGACGAACGCGATCGCTTCGCCGGTGGACTTCATCTCGGGGCCGAGCTCCTTGACCACCTCGGGGAACTTGTCCCACGAGAAGACGGGCTCCTTCACGGCGTAGCCGTCGAGGTGCCAGTCGAGCTCGCCGCGCTCGCGGAAGTCGGCAAGCTTGGCGCCGAGCATGAGCTGGGCGCCAATGCGCGCGACGGGCACGCCGGTGGCCTTCGCAACGAAGGGCACGGTGCGGCTGGCGCGCGGGTTGGCCTCGATGACGTAGACCGTGCCCTCGCGCACTGCGAGCTGGACGTTTATGAGCCCCACAACACCCAGCCGGCGCGCGATGTCCTCCACGTAGCGCCGGATCGTCGCCTGGATCTCATCCGACAGGTTGAACGGCGGGAGCACGGCGGTCGAGTCGCCGGAGTGCACGCCGGCCGGCTCGATATGCTGCATGATGCCGGCGATATGGACCTCCGTGCCGTCGGATAGCGCGTCGACGTCGACCTCGATCGCGTTCTCGAGGAAGCGGTCGAGCAGAATCAGGTTGTTGGGCAGCATGCGGAGGATGTGCGCCACGTACTCGGCGACCTCCTCCTTGTTGATCGCGATCCGCATGCCCTGGCCGCCGAGGACGTAGCTCGGCCGAATGAGCGTGGGGTACCCGATACCCTCCCCGACTTCCACCGCCTCCTCGACGTTACGGGCCATTCCGTACGGCGGGAACGGGATCTCCAGCTCCTGCAACACGCGCGAGAACTTGCCGCGGTC
>Ga0307505_10001242_pt1 | contig 21642 bp, 27 predicted proteins | sample 23_S_MG_FD_202183 | JGI IMG/M metagenome (GOLD analysis project Ga0307505, IMG submission 202183) | Soil microbial communities from Populus trichocarpa stands in riparian zone in the Pacific Northwest, United States - 23_S | ecosystem: Environmental > Terrestrial > Soil > Riparian zone > Trees...
CACTGTGGGGCTGCGCGTTCCTTCGCACCCGGTTGCGCAGGAATTGCTGCGCGCCTTCGGCGGCGCCATCGCCGCCCCGTCGGCCAATCGCTACGGCAAGGTCTCCCCTACCACCGCCGCGCACGTGCGCGAGGACCTGGGGCAGGACGCGGCGCTGGTACTCGACGGCGGGCCGAGCGAGGTGGGGATCGAGTCCACCATCGTGGATCTTTCCGGCGCGCAGCCGGCGTTGCTGCGCCCGGGGCACATTTCCGCCGCGCAGCTCGAGGCGGCGCTCGGCGTGCGCATCGCCGCGAAGCAGGCGGACTCCCCGCGCCATTCCGGCGGGCTGGAGCGACACTACGCGCCGCGGACGCCTGCGCGGCTGGTGCCCACGCATGAACTCGACCGCGAGATCGCCTGTCTGAAGGACAAGGTGGCGGTACTCGCTTTTTCGCGCCCCGACGAGCGCGTGGACTACTGGCTGCGCATGCCGCGCGACCCGCGGGGGTACGCGCAGAAACTCTATGCGGCGCTGCGCGAGTTGGACGGGGCACGCTGCGAGAGTATCCTCATCGAGGCGCCGCCCGAGACGCCGGAATGGGCCGGGGTGCGGGACCGGCTGCTGCGCGCGACCTCATGAGAATCCTCACCCTCTTCGTCGTTCTCTTCCTCGCCGGCTGCTCGCACACGCACGTGCAGGGCGGCTGGGGCGGCACGGGTTCATCGGGCGGCAACGCGTCGGTGGGCGTGAGCGGCAGCTCGGTGGCCTGGGCGCTGATCGGCATCGGGCTGATCGCCGCGGAGCATGGCGGGAGCCGGGCGGCGCGCGAGCGCGGACTGGAGGATCCCGGCGTTCCGGTGCTTCCGCTGGACGGGGCGCGGCGCGTGAACGAACAGGACTGCACGCAGCCGATCAAGGACTGGTCGGCCAACCTCAAGTGCCGATAGTCGTGCTATTTTTTGGCATGAATGTGCTAGCATCTGGCCATGTCCATCGGCGACGCCCTCTTCTCCGACAGCCAGTCCCGCCTGTTCCGCTGGATCTTCGGGCAGCCTGAGCGCAGCTTCCACCTCAGCGAGCTGCGTCGCCTTACCGGATTGGGAAGCGCGTCCCTGCAGCGCGAACTGAACAAGCTGGCCGACACGGGGTTGGTGCGCTCGGAGCGCGTCGGCAATTTGCGCCGGTTCCAGGCGAACCCGCAAAGCCCCGTCTACGGCGAACTGGTCGGCATGACGCGCAAGACGCTGGGGATCGAACCCATGCTGCGCGAGGCCCTGCTGCCCCTCGCCCCACGCCTGCAGGCGGCCCTGATCTATGGCTCCGTCGCCAAGCGGACCGACACGGCAGGAAGCGATATCGACGTGATGCTGATCGGCAGGAACCTGCTCCTGGGCAAGGTGCTGGAGCTGCTGGTACCGCTGGAAGCGCAACTCGGGCGGAAGATCAATCCCACCTGCTTCACGCCTGCCGAGTTCAAGCGGCGCCGCGTGGAGCCCGATTCGTTCGTCAATCGCGTGCTGGCGCAGCCCGTCATCGTGCTGATCGGGGAGGCCCCTGGACCCGCACGCGCTTGAGAATCTGGTGCGCGCCGGCCAGCTCAAGGCCGAGCCGCGCAACGAGGCCGAGGCCAGGCGCATGCTCGCCATGGCGCGGACCCGCCTGGCCGACGCGGGGCTGGCCGCCGCCTCCCCGCGAAGGCCGCTTCGCCAGCGCCTACAGCGCGGGCCATGCGGCGGCCTTGGCAGCCCTGCGCTGGCATGGCTATCGCAGCGAAAACAGGTTCATCGTGTTCCAGTGTCTCGCGCATACCGTAAACTGGCCCGCACCGCGCTGGCGGGTGCTGGATTCCGCGCATCAAAAGCGGAATCGAGCCGAGTACGAAGGCGCGCTGGACGTGGAGGAGTCGGCCATCGCGGAACTGTGCGTCGTGGTGGCCGATCTGATCGCGGACGTCGCGAGACTGATCGATTCATAGGGATCCATGATGCCGGTGAGCGCTTTTCCCGATCCGCGCTACCTGATCGGCGCGCCCGGCCTGCGCGCGCGCCTGGGCGAGGTGACGCTGCTCGACCTGCGGCCGGCGGAGGATTTCGCCGTCGGCCACATCGCGGGTAGCCGGCATCTCGACCTCTACGGCGTCAGCCTCAACGATTCGTCGGAAGCACCGCTCGAGGCCTTCCTCGCCATGTTCCGCGTGCTGTTCGGCGCGCGCGGGGTGTCGCTCGACAAGCCCGTGGTGATCTACGACCACGAGAGCGGGGAGCGCGCGTCGCGCGCGGTGTGGCTGCTGGCGGTGCTGGGGCACCCGGAGGCGCGGCTGCTCGACGGCGGGACGCAGGCCTGGGTCGCTGCGGGCGGAAAGCTGGTTCGCGTTGTGTCTGCGCCGCCGCCGGTCGATCCAACCAAGGCGCCGCCGACCGCGCCGCCGTTCAAGGGCACGATGAACATGGATCTCGTCGCGACGCGGTTCGGCGTGCACCGCGCGATCGGGAATCCGGAGTTTGCGATCGTCGACGTGCGGCGCGAGTCGGAGTACCGCGGCACGGAGAAGCGCGCGCGGCGCGTGGGGACCATTCCGGGGGCGGTGCACGTGTTCTGGCGCGAGCACCTGGATGCGAAGGGCGCGCTGCGGCCGGCGGAGGAAGTGCGTGCGCTGTATGCGTCGCGGGGCGTGACGCCGGACAAGACGGTGATTCCGGTGTGCCAGGGCGGGTACCGCTCGGCGAGCACGTTCCTCGCGCTCAAGTCGCTCGGCTATCCGCGGGTGAGGAATTACGTGTCGTCCTGGGGGGAGTGGGGCAACCGGGAGGATTCGAAGATCGTGATTCCGGAGGCGGCGGGGTAGTTGCTGGTTATTGAACGTTGGACCCCATAGTCGGCCGACACCATACATGCTTGGGTACTCTGGAACGCCTCTCGCATCGAAACTCGGCATCAAGCCCGGGTACTCGCTATTGGTCGTGGGCGCGCCAACCGGGTACCAAGGCTTGCTTCATCCATTGCCAGAAGGCGTGGTTTTCACACGAAAGGCCTCCGAGCGAACTGATCTCGTTCATTTCTTCTCGGCAAGCAAGTCCGACCTCTCGAAGGCCCTCAAGCAATTCCGCGCAAAGCTCAAGCCATCTTCCCCGGTCTGGGTTTCATGGCCGAAGCAATCGTCGAAGGTTGCCACGGACATCACTGAGGACACTGTGCGCGAAGTTGCACTTCCGCTAGGCTTCGTGGATGTCAAGGTATGTGCGGTCACTGAGGTGTGGTCGGGCTTAAAGCTCGTGGTCCGGAAGGAGCTTCGGTGAGTCTGTGGCCCGACCCCATGGTGCAGCCGACGCGCATGAAACCGCGCGCGGCTGACCAAGCACGTTGGACGGCTGCATCAGGCGGCTTGACGTATATACATCTCGAATATACACTAGGTCATGCGGTTCACGTGGGACGAGGCGAAGCGCAAGCGGAACCTGAAGGACCACGGTCTCGACTTCGTGGATGCCGAACGGGTATTCAATGGCCCCACGTTCACCTACGAGGATGATCGTTTCCGTTACGAGGAACAACGTCTCGTGACGCTGGGGCTGTTCAAGGGTATCCCGGTGTCCATTGTCCATACGGAGACGAAGGACCGTATACACATCATCTCATTTCGAAAGGCGACAAGACGTGAAACAGCAATCCTCTTCGAGAACCTCTAAGACCGACCTGGCGCGTGTCCGTCGCATGAAGGGCAAGGATATTGCGCTGTCTGCCGAGCATCCCGAGATCGACGTACGACATATCGTGCGCGGAATCGTGCGCCGGGGCCTCAAGCCTGTATCCGGAAAAGCGTCTATTTCACTCCGGGTAGACGCGGATGTTCTTGAATGGTTCAGGGCGCAAGGGCCGGGATATCAAACCAAGATAAACGCCGTGCTCCGGGCATTCAAGGATGCTTCCGTCTAACCGCCGGTTCGTGACCAGCGCGTTCCGCGCGGCACAACCGGAACGTTACCTGTCACGATGAGTCACAACCACCACTTATGGTGAAGGGAGACACATGCGCACAGGTCTGTTCCTCCTCTCCGGTTTCCTGTTTCTCGCCGCATCGCTCATCGTGGGAAAGCTCTTTTCCGCGAACTATCCGGCCGGTACGACCGTCGCGACGGTGCTGTTCGTAGTCCTGTGGCTTGTCATAGCGAGCGTCAACATGTGGGTTGGTGTGGCCAAAGCGGGCTATTCGGTCGCCGACGAGCTTCCAATCCTCGCGCTGATTTTTGGCGTCCCCGCAGCCGCGGCGATCCTTGTGCGATGGAAGTTCCTGTAGGTGTCGAAAGCGCCAATTGCAACCTGGCCGGAGGAAAGTCGGCTGCCGGCCTGTGAGAAGATGAGCCGCAAATGTCGGTATTCGAATACCTGCGCATGCTCACCACCGCGGACGCCGGCCGCTGGCAGCCGATGCTCGCCGGCCTCGCCCTCTTCGGCGCCGGCATCGGCGCGTCGGTGTACTTTGAAGTCTCCGACCTGGTGGCGGCGCTGCTGACCGGCCTGTCGCTCGCCGCCTGGGGCATGGGCGCCTGCGCGATGGTGGGCTACGTGCGCTGGGTGTTCGCCGAGGAAAAGGACAAGGCGCGGCGCGAAGGCGCCGGCATCACCGGGAAGGGCAGGAAGTAGCCGGATGACCCGCCGCGACCGCGCCTGGCAGCTCGCCCTCGTCGCGGGCCTGCTCGCCCTGTTCGCCGTCAAGGTGTGGCTGCCGACGCGGGGCGCGTCGGAGGTGGGTTACGTGGAGGGTTTCGCCAACGCCATGATCTTCGGCCTGCCGCAGCTGGTCTGGCTGGCGGCGGTGGCCGCGGCGAAGAACGCCGCCAGGTTCGTGAACGCCCTGGCCGCCGTGGCCGTCTTCTCGGCCATCTACGCGGTCGCCGGCTTCCTCCCCGGCATGGAGTACCGCGCGTCCGGAGGCGTTTCGGAGTTCCAGCTGCAGTTCGCCTTCATGGTCGAGGTGGCGTTCTCGATCCTCCTGTTCACCATCGGCGGGCAGGACGAAGTTCCCGTGAAGCGCGCCTGAGCGGCGCGCCGCCCTAGGCGCGCTGCGCCCCGGGCTTGCCGTCCTCCACCGCGAACGTGGCGAGCGTGCTGCACGCCGAATCGCGCGCCTGCACCGAGTCCAGCGCGCGCAGCTCCACCTGCATCCGCCCCGGCGCGAGCTCGACGCGCGCGTAGCCGCGGTAGCGGCTGTCCACCAGCTTCATGTGGGGGTTCTCGGCGCGCAGCTTCTCCAGCCGCTCCTGCGACCAGGCCTGCGAGGTGACCGAGGTGCCGACGAACTCGCTCGCCACCACGGGCGATTTCTCGTCGTCGAAGTCGAGCTTCAGGTCCGACACGTTGAACGAATGCACGTCGCCGCCCAGCACCACCGGGTTGGCGACCTTCTTCCCGGACAGGTGCTCCAGCAGCCGCCGCCGCGCCGCCGGATAGCCGTCCCAGCCGTCGGTCCAGGCGCGCCGGCCCGGCCCCGGCTTCTGGTCGAACTGCGCCATCGGCGTCTGCTGCGCGACGAGGTTCCAGCCGGCGCGCGATTCATCGAGCGCGTTCTCCAGCCAGCGCTCCTGCGCGCGCCCGAGCATCGTGCGCTCCGGATCGGCGAGCGGCGCGCACTTCTCCACGTCCACCGTGTTCGAGCCGCCCAGGCGCCCGCGGCGCGGGCAGGCCTGCCAGGAGCGGTATTGCCGATCGTCGAGCACGTAGAAGCGCGCGAGCCGGCCCCAGCCGAGCTGGGTGTAGAGGCGCATGCCGGAAGCGCCCGGGCGCATGCGCGCGGGCAGCGGCATGTGCTCGTAGTAGGCGCGGTAGGCGGCGGTGCGCCGCGCGAGGAAGCGCTCGGCCGGCAGGTCGGCCCCGGTGCGGTCGGCCGCGTAGTCGTTCTCCACCTCGTGGTCGTCCCAGGTGACCACCCACGGGCAGGCGGCGTGCGCGGCCTGCAGGTCCGGATCGGACTTGTACAGCGCGTAGCGCTGCCGGTAGTCCTCCAGCGTGTAGGGCTGGCCGCCGGTGTGCTTGCGCACGTGGCTCTTGCCCCAGGAGGATTCGTAGATGTAGTCGCCGAGGAAGGCGACGAGGTCGGGCGCGTCGGCGGCGATGTGCCGGTGCGCGGCGAACCAGCCCTGCTCGTACTGCTGGCAGGAAGCGAAGGCGAAGCGCAGCCGCGCGACGTCGGCCTGCGGCCGCGGCGCGGTGCGCGTGCGCGCGACGGCGCTCGCCGCGCCGCCGGCGGTGAAGCGGTACCAGTACCAGCGATCGGGCTCCAGCCCCTGCGCCTCGACGTGGACCGAGTGCGCCCATGCGGGCTCGGCGAGCGTGTCGCCCGAGGCGACGATGCTGCGCATCGACTCGTCGGCGGCGATCTCCCAGCGCACCGGGTAGGCCACGGGGTCGAGCTCCCCCGCGAGCCGCGTCCACAGCACCACGCCGGCGGGATGCGGGTAGCCGGAGGCGACGCCGAGCGTGAAGGGGTCGCGCGCGAAACCGAAACGAGGCGCGGCGACCTGCGCGCAGCCGGGCAGCGCCGGTGAAACAGTGGCCGCGGCGAGGGCCTGCAGGAACCTGCGGCGGGGGAACATCCGCATAGAATAGCGGCATCCCGAGAAGGAGAAAGCAATGATTCATTTCGTCGTGCACGAGGAAGGCGACGGCGTCGGCGTGGTGGTCGTCGAGGGCGTGAAGAAGGGCCAGGAGCTCAACGGCTGGATCATGGAAGACGACAAGGACCTGAAGATGGTCGCGCAGAGCGACATCCCGATCGGCCACAAGCTCGCGCTGAAGGACTACCAGCCGGGCGACACCGTGATCAAGTACGGCGTGGACATCGGCAAGGTGGTGGCGCCGATCAGGAAGGGCGAGCACACGCACATCCAGAACCTGAAGACCAAGCGGTGGTGATTATGGAATTGCAAAAGGCGAGTTTCTGGGGTTTTAAACGCGAGAACGGCCGTGTCGGCGTGCGCAACCACGTCCTCATCCTGCCGGTGGACGACCTGTCCAACGCCGCCGCCGAGGCGGTGGCGAACAACATCAAGGGCGCGCTCGCGATCCCGCATCCCTACGGGCGGCTGCAGTTCGGCGCCGACCTGGATCTCCACTTCCGCACGCTGATCGGCACCGGTTCGAATCCGAACGTGGCCGCCGTGGTGGTGATCTGCATCGAGGACGGCTGGGCGAAGAAGGTGGCCGACGGCATCGCCGCCACCGGCAAGCCGGTGGCGTACTTCGGCATCGAGCAGCACGGCGACCACGACACCATCCTGCGCGCCTCGAAGAAGGCCAAGGAATACGTGCAGTGGGCGAGCGAGCTGCGCCGCGAGGAGCGACCGCTCAAGGACCTGTGGGTCTCCACCAAGTGCGGCGAATCCGACACCACCTCGGGCTGCGGCGCGAACCCCACGGTGGGCAACGCCTTCGACAAGCTCTACCCGCACCAGGTGACGCTGGTGTTCGGCGAGACCACCGAGTTGACCGGCGGCGAGCACCTGGTGGCGGCGCGCTGCAGGAACGACGAAGTGCGCAGGAAATTCCAGTTCATGTTCGACCGCTACCAGGCGATCATCGACAAGCACAAGACGAGCGACCTCTCCGACTCGCAGCCCACCAAGGGCAACATCGAGGGCGGCCTCACCACCATCGAGGAAAAGGCGCTCGGCAACATCCAGAAGATCGGCCGCAAGTGCGTGGTCGACGGCGTGCTCGACAAGGCCGAGGCGCCCACCGGGTCCGGCCTGTGGTTCATGGATTCCTCCTCGGCGGCGGCCGAGATGGTGACGCTGTGCGCGGCGGCGGGCTACACCGTGCATTTCTTCCCCACGGGCCAGGGCAACGTCATCGGCAATCCGATCCTGCCGGTGATCAAGCTGTGCGCCAACCCGCGCACGGTGCGCACCATGAGCGAGCACATCGACGTCGACGTGTCCGGCTTGCTGAGGAAGGAACTGTCCCCCGACCAGGCCGGCGACAAGCTGCTCGAATGCATGTTCCGCACCGCCAACGGCCGGCTCACCGCCGCCGAGGCGCTCGGTCACCGCGAGTTCGTGCTCACGCGCCTCTACGAGTCGGCCTAGGCCGCGCATGGCGTCCTTGCGCGGCGCCGATCTCCTGGCGCGCACGCTCGCGCTGGCGGGCGTGAAGCACCTCTTCTCGCTCTCCGGCAACCACATCATGCCGGTGTACGACGCGGCGCTCGACGCGGGGCTCGGCATCGTGCACGTGCGCCACGAAGCGGCCGCCGTGCACATGGCCGACGCCTGGGGCCGGCTCACCGGCGAGCCCGGCGTCGCGCTCCTCACCGGCGGCCCGGGCCACGCCAACGGCGTGAGCGCCCTCTACACCGCGCTCGCTTCCGAATCGCCGATGCTGCTCCTTTCCGGGGAGGCGCCGCTCGCCGAGCGCCGCAAGGGCGCGTTCCAGGAAATGTCCCAGGCCGCGGTCGCCGCGCCGCTGGTGAAGGCCGCCTTCACCGCGACGAGCGCAGGCATGCTGCCCACGGACCTGGCGCGCGCCTGGCGCCAGGCGAAGTCCGGCCGCCCCGGCCCGGTGTACCTCGGGCTGCCCTTCGACGTGCTCGAGGCGAAGGTCGACGAGGCCGCGTGCCCGCTGCCGGGCAAGGCGGCCTTCGCCGTGGAGCCGATCCCGTTCGGCGAGGCGACGGCGCAGGCGGTGCTCGCCGAACTCGCGCGCGCCCGGCGACCGCTCGTCCTCGCCGGCCCGGCGATGGGCACCGACCGCGGCCGCGCCGCGCTCATCGCGCTCGAAGGCGCCACCGGGATTCCGGCGCTGTGCATGGAGAGCCCGCGCGGCATCAACGACCCGAGCCTGGGCGCCTTCGCGCGGGTGCTCGCGCAGGCCGACCTCGTCGTGCTGCTCGCCAAGCGCCCGGACTTCACGCTGCGCTTCGCCCAGGCGCCCGCGCTGGACGCCGCGAGCCGCTTCATCGTGCTCGATCCCGATCCCGAGGCGCTGCGCCAGGCCGGCGACGCGATCGGCGACCCCGCGCGCCTCGCGCTCGCCGCGCTCGCCGACCCGTTCGAGGCCGCCGCGCAGCTCGCCGGGCTCGCGCGGCCCGCGCGCTCGGCCTGGCGCGACGAAGTGAATTCGGCGGTGCAGCGCCGCCCGGCGGCGTGGGCGAGCATCGCCGGCAAGGGCGCGCTGCACCCGGCCGAGCTCGGCCGCGCGGTGCAGCGCCACCTCGACGCCGCGCCCGAGGCGGTGCTCATCGCCGACGGCGGCGAGTTCGGCCAATGGGCGCAGGCCTGCGTCAACGCGCCCACGCGCCTCATCAACGGGCCGGCGGGCGCCATCGGCAGCGCGCTGCCTTTCGCGCTGGCGGCGAAGCTGGCGCGACCCGATGCGAGCGTGCTGGCGCTATTGGGCGACGGCACCTTCGGCTTCCACATGGCCGAGTTCGACACCGCGGTGCGCGCGAAGCTGCCCTTCGTCGCGGTGGTCGGCAACGACGCCTGCTGGAACGCCGAGCACCAGATCCAGCTGCGCGCCTACGGTGCGGTGCGCGCGCACGGCTGCGAGCTGCTGCCGACGCGCTACGATCGCGTGGCGGCGGCGCTCGGCGGCCACGGCGAGCACGTGGAGCGCGGCGCGGACCTGCCCGCGGCGCTCGCGCGCGCGGCGGCCTCGGGCCTGCCGGCCTGCGTCAACGTCTCGATCGAGCGCCTGCCGGCGCCGGCGGCGCACGCATGAGCACGCTCCAGGTGCGCGTGCGGCGCGGCGACGCGTTCCAGGCCTACGACGTGCCGCGCCACGAAAGCCAGACGGTGCTCGACGTGGTCACCCACATCCAGCGCCACCTCGATCCCACGCTCGCCTACCGCTACGCCTGCCGCGTCGGCATGTGCGGCTCCTGCGCCATGACGGTGAACGGCGCGCCGCGCTGGACCTGCCGCACCCACGTCGACAAGGTGGCGCGGAACGGGCGCCTGGAGATCGGGCCGTTGCGCAACCTGCCGGTGATCCGCGACCTGGTGACCGACATGCGTGAATTTTTCGACAAGTGGGCGCGCGCGCAGGGCCGGTTCAAAGGGGAAAGGAAGCGCGGCGACGATTTCGCGCGCGTGGCGCCGGAGTCGGAAGAGCGCCGGCTCGCCGACGCCGGCATCGAGTGCATCAATTGCGGCGTGTGCTACGCCGCCTGCGACGTGGTCGCGCGGAACCCGGACTACCTCGGGCCCGCGGCGCTCAACCGCGCCTGGACGCTGGTGAACGACGCGCGCGACGCGGCGCAGACCGAGCGCCTGCGCGCGGTGGCGGGCGACGCCGGCTGCCAGGCCTGCCACACGCACGTGAGCTGCACCGAGCGCTGCCCGAAGGGAATCTCGCCCACCGCGGGCATCGCCGGCCTGAAGCGCGCGACGCTCGGCGCGGCGCTGCGGGGCAGGCTGTGAAGACCCAGGTCCTCCTGTGGGGCGCGCAGCGCGCCAGCGCCGCGGTGCTCGCGCTGTGCGTGCTGGTGCACCTCGCCACGCTCATCTACGCGGTGCAGGGCGGCTTGAGCGCCGCCGAGATCCTCGCGCGCACGCGCGGCAACGTCGCCTGGCTGGCCTTCTACACGCTCTTCGTGCTGGCGGTGACGGTGCACGCGCCGATCGGCCTGCGCGCGGTGCTCGGCGAATGGCTCGGCTGGCGCGGCCGCTCGCGCGACGCCGCGCTATGGATATTCGCAATCGTTCTTTGCGCGCTGGGCCTGCGCGCGGTCATCATGGTGTTCGCATGAGCCGCCGGGTGGCGCTGGTGCACCGGGTGTCGGGAATCGCGCTCGCGCTGTTCCTGCCCGTGCATTTCTGGGTGCTGGGCCAGGGCCTCGCGATGGACGGCTTTCTCAAGTGGACCGAGCAGCCGCTGGTGAAGGCCGCCGAATGGGGACTGGTGGTGCTGCTCGCCGCGCACCTCGGCGGCGGACTGCGCGTGCTCGCGCTCGAGTTCCTGCCCTGGCGCGACTGGCAGAAGGGCCTCGCCGCCGCGGCCGCCGGCATCGCCTTTGCCGCGGGGCTGGCATTCGCGCTGGCGCTGTAGGATCATCGACGGACAATCAGACAGGAGGATGCAATGAAATTCGCCAAACTCGCCGCGCTCGCCGCGGGCCTCGTCGCCGCCTTCGCGGCCGGCGCGCAATCCTGGCCGACCAAGCCCGTGCGCTTCATCGTGCCGTTCTCCCCGGGCGGCGCCACCGACATCTCGGCGCGCCTCCTCGGCCAGCAGCTGCAGGAGACCTGGGGCCAGACGGTGGTGATCGAGAACCGCGCCGGCGCCGGCGGCGGCATCGGCGCGGCCGAAGCGGCGCGCGCCGAACCCGACGGCCACACGCTGTTCTTCCCCTCGGGCTCGGTGATGACGGCCAACCAGCACATCTACGCCAAGATGAACTACAACCCGGAGAAGGACTTCGTCCCGGTGACCAAGGTCGTTTCGGGCCCGCAGGTGCTGGTGGTGAACGCGAAGGCGCCCTACCAATCGGTGAAGGAGCTGATCGACGCGGCCGTGGCGCAGCCCGGCCGCCTCACCTTCGGCCACGCCGGCATCGGCTCGCAGACCCACCTCGCCGCGGAGAACTTCGTCAACACCGCGAAGATCGACGCCGTCGCCGTCCCGTACAAGGGCGAAGGCCCGGGCCTGGCGGGGCTGATCAGCGGCGACACCACCTTCTTCGTCGGCAACGTCGCCGCCGCCATCGGCCACATCAACTCGGGGCGCCTGCGCGCGCTCGGCGTCACCAGCAAGGCCGAGTTCCCGCAGCTGCCCGGCGTGCCCGCGATCGCCAAGACCCTGCCGGGGTTCGAGAACACCGGCTGGTTCGGCATCGTGGCGCCGGCCGGCACGCCGCAGGCGGTGATCCAGAAGGTGTACCGCGACACCAAGAAGGCGCTCGAATCCTCGCAGTTGAGGGGGCGCCTCTATGTGCAGGGCCTGGCGCCGGTGGGCGACACGCCCGCGGAAATGGGCCGCGCCATGAAGGAAGAGACGCAGCTCTGGGCGCGCGTGGTGCGGGAACGCAAAATCTCCGTGAAGTGAAGGTCGACCTCCAACAGGTCGAGGAGGCGGCGAAGGAACTCTACATCCGCGCGCTGAAGCTCCTGCCGCCCGACGTGAAGCAGGGCTTCGACCGGCTGGCGCAGAGCGAATCCGACGCGGGCGCGAAGCGCATGCTCGGCACCATGGTGCGCAACATCAAGGTGGCCGAGGACACCGACAACCTGCTGTGCCAGGACACCGGCATCCCGATCTACAACGTGACGATCGGGCGCGGGGTCGAGGTGGACGGCGTGGCGCTGAAGGAAGCGATCCGCAAGGGCTGCGCGCGCTCCACGCGCGAGTATTCCTTCCGCTCCTCCATCGTGCACCCGACCACGCGCCACAACGCGCAGGATTCCACCGGGCGCGGCGTGCCGGTGATCCACGTCGACTTCAGCGAGGCGCCGGAAACGCTGGAGATCGAGATGCTGCCCAAGGGCTCGGGCTCGGAGAACAACTCCTGGCTGAAGATGGCGATCCCCGCCGAGGGCGTGGACGCGATCAAGACCTTCGTCGTCGACTGCGTGCTGGAGGCGGGCGGCAAGACCTGCCCGCCGACCATCGTCGGCGTCGGCGTGGGCGGCACCGCGGACCTGTGCATGCACCTGGCGAAGATCGCGGCGACGCGGCCGCTCGGCTCCAGGTGCGAAGACCCCGAGGGGGCGGCGCTCGAGACGGCGCTTACCGGCGCGGTGAACGCGCTCGGCGTCGGGCCGCAGGGCCTGGGCGGGGATTCGACCGCCTTCGCCGTGCACGTGGAGACCGCCGCCACGCACATCACCATGAACCCGGTGGCGGTGAACATGCAGTGCCATTCGGCGCGGCGCGCGCGCGCGACATTCACCCCCGCCGGCATGCAGTACGGTTACTGATGGCGCATCACGACTTCACCATGCCGATGAGCGAAGCCCAGGTGCGCGCGCTGCGCGTGGACGACACGGTGACGCTGAACGGCACGCTCTACGGCATCCGGGATGCCACGCAGATCCACCTGTTCGACCGCGGCCGCAGGACGCGCTTCGACCTTGCCGGGCACGCGGTGATCCACACCGCCCCCAATGTACGCAAGGTGGCGAAGAGCGCCGCGCACCCGGTGGGCTACGCCCCCTTGTGCATCGGCACCACCACGAGCGACCGCATGGAGCGCTTCACGCGGCCCCTGATGCAGCAGTGCGGGGTGCGCCTGGTGATCGGCAAGGGCGGGCTGCGCGAGGCCTCGCAGGCGGCCTTCGACGAGCTCGGCGGGGCCTACCTCGCCATCATTGGGGGCACCGCAGCATTGGAGACCACCTGGGTCGAGGCGATCGAGGACGTGGACCTCGACGAGCTCAACCCCGAGTCGCTGTGGAAATTCCGCGTCAGGGGCTTCGGCCCCCTGCTGGTGGCCATGGACAGCCACGGCGGGAGCCTGTATTCCAGAGTGCGAGACGCGGCCCGCGCCAGGCGCGCGGCGGTCTTGAAGCGCCTCGGCGTGGGGTAGAATCCCCCCCGTTCCGCAACAAAACCCAGGGATTCTGGAGGATGACACCATGACGAAATTCGTGCGCATCGCTGCGCTCGCCGCCGCCGGCATCTTCGCCGCCTCGGCGCAGGCGCAGAACATTTCCATCGCCACCGGCGGCACCGGCGGCGTGTACTACCCGCTGGGCGGCGGCATGGCCGCGGTGCTGTCGAAGTACGTGGCCGGCATGCAGGCCACGGCGGAAGTCACCGGCGGCTCGGTGGCCAACCTGCAGCTGGTCGGCACCGGCAAGCCCTATCTCGCCATGACCATGGTCGACGCGGGCCTGGACGCCTACAAGGGCCAGGAGAAATTCCAGGGCAAGCCCGTGCCCGTGCGCACGCTGATGGTGATGTACCCCAACCGCATGCACGTGGTGTCGGTCGAGGGCACCGGCGTGAAGAGCATGCAGGACCTGAAGGGCAAGCGCGTGTCCACCGGCTCGGGCGGCAGCGCCACCGAGGTGATGGCGTTCCGCGTCATCGAGGCCGCGGGCCTGGACAAGGACAAGGACATGAAGCGCGAGCGCCTGGGCGTGGCCGAATCGGTCAACGCGCTCAAGGACCGCAAGATCGACGCCTTCTTCTGGGTGGGCGGCCTGCCCACCGCGGCGGTCACCGACCTCGCCAACTCGCCCGGGGCGACGATCCAGATGATCGACCACGCCGACCTGGTGCCCGCGATGAACAAGAAATGGGGCAACCTGTACGTGAAGGACGCCATCCCCAAGGAGATCTACAAGGGCATGAAGGCGGACAACCCGCAGGCGACGGTGATGAACCTGCTGGTGGCGCACGCGAGCATGGACGAGAAGACCGCCTACAACATCCTGAAGACCATCTTCGAGCACCGCGAAGAGCTGATCCGCGTGCACAAGGAGGCGGCCAACTTCACGCTCGCCAACCAGAAGGGCGAGGCGGCGGGCGGCATTCCGTGGCATCCGGGCGCGATCAAGTTCTACGCCGAGAAGGGCGTGAAGCTGAACTGAGCGATAGCGGCGGCCAAGGCCCCGTCCAGCCCGCTGGCGGGGCTTTTCCGTTTCTGGGGGAGCGATGAACGAAGAAGTCGCGCGGCTGCACCAGCCCGCCAAGGAGGTCAGCGCCGAGGCGCTGGCCCGCGCCGAGGAGATGATCGAGCGCGAAGAGGGCGTGCAGAACCGCCTCGGCGGCGCCCTGGCCGCCTTCATCACCGCGGTGGCGGTGGGCACGTCGCTGTTCCACCTGTACACCGCCTACGCCATCGTGCGCCCCGAGCACCTGCGCGCGATCCACGTCGCGCTGGTGCTGCTGCTCACCTTCCTCATCTTCCCGCTGGCGCGGCGCTACAAGAACCGCGTCATGTGGTGGGACTGGGCGCTGGCGCTCTCGGCGCTGGCCAGCGCCGGCTACCTGATCGCGGGGGGCGACGACTTCTTCGACCGCTCGATCCTGCCCAACCAGTGGGACATCGCGTTCGGCCTCGGCCTCGCGGCGCTGATCCTGGAGGCGATGCGGCGCACCACCGGCTGGATCATGCCGTTCGTCACGATGTGCTTCCTGCTGTACGCCTTCTTCGGCGAGTACCTGCCCGCGCCCTGGACGCACAAGGGCTACGAGATCCCGCGCCTGGTCGGCCACATGTACATGACGCTGGAGGGGATCTACGGCACGGCGATCAGCGTGTCCTCGACGCTGATCATCCTGTTCACCATCTACGGCGCGTTCCTGCAGTTCTCGGGCGCGGGCAAGTTCTACATCGATTTCTCCTTCTCCGCCATGGGCGGCAAGCCCACCGGCGCCGGGCGCACGGTGGTGCTGTCCTCGTTCCTGCTCGGCGGCCCCTCGGGCTCCGGCGTGGCCACCACGGTGACCCTCGGCGCGGTGGCGGCGCCGATGCTGGCCAAGGTCGGCTACGAGAAGAACGACGCCGGCGGGCTGCTGGCGGCGAGCGGGCTGGGGGCCATCATCTCGCCGCCGGTGATGGGCGCGGCGGCGTTCCTGATCGCCGAATTCCTCAAGATCTCCTATCTGGATGTCCTGTTGATGGCGGTGATTCCCACCTGCCTGTATTACCTGACGCTGTTCCTGATGGTCGAGATCGACGTGCGCAAGATCGGCGTGCAGGACGTGGTGTTCGAGACCGTCGAGTCGGTCTGGGGCCTGACGAAGAAGTACTGGTTCCACTTCCTGTCGCTGGTCTCCATCGTCGCCTTCATGCTGATGGGCTTCTCGCCCGAGCTGTCGGTGTTCTGGGCCACGGTGGTGTCCTTCGTCACCAGCTTCCTGCACCGCGACTGCGCGCTGTTCTCCTACGACTTCCTGCGCGGGCGCGAATCGTTCGCGAAGGGCTTCTTCGGCGCGGGCTTCTTCAAGGCGCTGGACGGCGGCACGCGCGCGGTGCTCAACGTCGCCGCCACCTGCGCCGGCGCGGGGCTCATCGTCGGCGTGGTGACGCTCACCGGCCTGGGGCTGAAGTTCAGCTCCATCGTGCTCGCCTACGCCGGAAACTCGCTGTTGCTCACCGCCATCTACACCGCGCTCATCGTCTGGATCGTGGGCCTCGCGGTGCCGGTGACCGCCTCCTACATCATCTGCGCGGTGATCGCCGCGCCGGCGCTGATCGCGCTGAAAGTCCCGGAGTTCGCGGCGCACATGTTCATCTTCTACTACGCGGTGCTCTCCGAAGTGTCGCCGCCCACGGCCTTGTCGCCCTTCGCGGCCGCCGCGATCACCGGCGGCGACCCGTACAAGACCACGCTGCAGACCTGGAAGTACACGACGCCGGCGTTCCTCGTGCCCTTCATGTTCGTGCTCGACCCGAGCGGGCAGGGCCTCTTGCTCACCGGCTCGTTCAAGACGCTGGGCAACGCCGACTGGGGCTCGATCGCGCTGGTCACCTTCACCGCGGCGGTCGGCATCCTCGCGCTGTGCGGCGCCTTCCAGGGGTGGCTGTTCAAGCGCACGCCCTACTACGAGCGCTGGCCGCTGCTGGTGGCCGGCGTGATGCTCGTCTACCCGAAGCCCCTGTTCGACGTCATCGGCTTCATCATCGTGGCCGCGGTGCTGGCCTCGCAGTGGCTCAGAAGACGGGAAAAATAGGGACAGTCCCTATTTTTTCGCTGTGCGAAACGTCGATACGGATGTTCTGATCCTCGGCGCCGGCGGCGCCGGCCTGTTCGCCGCGCTGCACGCGCACCAGGCCGATCCGGCGCTCTGCATCACCGTCGCGGTGAAGGGGCTCCTGGGCAAGTGCGGCTGCACGCGCATGGTGCAGGGCGGCTACAACGTGGCCATCGCCAGGGAGGATTCGGTCGAGCGCCACTTCATGGACACCATCGAGGGCGGCAAGTGGCTGCCCGACCAGGACCTCGCCTGGAAGCTGGTGACGCTGGCGATCGAGCGCATCCACGAGCTGGAGAACGAGCTGGGGTGCTTCTTCGACCGCAACGCCGACGGCACCGTGCATCAGAAGGCCTTCGCCGGCCAGACCTTCGATCGCACGGTGCACAAGGGCGACCTCACCGGCATCGAGATCATGAACCGCCTCGCCGAGCAGGTGTGGGCGCGGAACATCAGCCGCCTGGAGGAGCACCGCGCGGTCGAGCTGGTGAGGACGCGCGACGGCGGCGCGATCGCCGGCGTGCTGATGATCGACATGCGCACCGGCGAATACGCGTTCGTGCGCGCGAAAGCGGTGCTGCTCGCCACCGGCGGCGGGCCGACCATGTACCGCTACCACACGCCCTCGGGCGACAAGAGCTGCGACGGCCTGGCGATGGCGCTGCGCGCGGGGCTTCCCTTGCGCGACATGGAGATGGTGCAGTTCCACCCGACGGGGCTGCTCGCCGGCACGCATACGAGGATGACCGGCACCGTGCTGGAGGAAGGCCTGCGCGGCGCGGGCGGCTACCTCCTCAACGGCGCGAAGGAGCGCTTCATGCCGAAGTACGACCCGCTCGCCGAGCGCGCGACGCGCGACTTCGTCTCGCGCGCCATGTACACCGAGATCCGCAACGGCAGCGTCACCCCGAACGGCGGCCTGTACATCTCCATGGCGCACCTGGGGCCCGGCAAGGTGGCGAAGGACTTCAAGGGCATGGTCGAGCGCTGCGCCGATTGCGGCTTCGATCTTGCCGGCGGCCTGGTGGAAGTGGTGCCCACGGCGCACTACATGATGGGCGGGGTGGAATTCAATCCCGACTGCACGACCGAACTGCCTGGCTTGTTCGTCGCCGGGGAGGACGCGGGCGGCGTGCACGGCGCGAACCGCCTCGGCGGCAACGGCGTGGCCAACTCCACGGTGTTCGGCGCGGTGGCCGGCGACACGATGGCGGCGTGGGTAAAGAAGGAAGGCCTGCGCGACCCCGACCAGGCGGCGATCGTCGCGGCCGTCGGCCGCTGCGAGCCGAAGACCATGGCCTCGCACGGCTCGCTGGAGCCGGTGCGCGAGCGGCTCTACGGCCTGATGTGGGACAGGGTCGGCATCATCCGCGACGCGGCGGGATTGAGGGCGGCGCTTGCCGAGCTGGGCCAGATCGCGGACGAACTGGCCAACACCGGCATCGCCGACGCCAACCGCGCCTTCAACCTCAGCTGGCACGACTGGCTGAACCTGAAGAGCCTGGTGGCCACCAGCCAGGTGATCGCGCAGGCCGCGCTCGCGCGCGAGGATTCGCGCGGCGCGCACTACCGCGAGGATTTCCCCGAGGCGGGCGCGCTCGAGACTTCGGCCTACACCAGCGCGCGCCTCGAGGGCGAGCGCCTCGCCATCGGCATGAAGCCGGTGGCCTTTACCCGGGTGAAGCCGGGGCAAACGCTCCTGTAGGGCGGGCCCTTGCTCCCACCATGGGAGCATGGTAGATTGACCGATGCGGATCATCGCGTTGGGCACCTTGCGCGAGTTCTGGCGCAGGCGCCCGGACGCGGAAGTGCCGCTGCGGGCCTGGTATGCGATTGCGCGCCGCGCGGTGTGGCGGCGGCCCGCCGAGATCAAGGCGGATTATCGGAGCGCGAGTTTCATCGCGAGCAACCGCGTGATCTTCAACATCAAGGGGAACGATTACCGCCTCGTGGTGGTGGTGCACTACAACCGCGGTTTGATGTTCGTGCGCTTCGTGGGCACGCACCGCGAATACGACCGCATCGATGCGGCCGACGTCTGAGGTACGGAACATGCAACTGCGCCCGATCCGTAGCAAGCGTGACCACGCAGCGGCCCTGAAGGAGGCCGAGGCGCTCTGGAACGCGCGTAAAGGCTCTCCGGAGGAGGATCGCCTGTTGGTGCTGACGCTGCTCATCGAAGCGTACGAGCGCGAGCATTTCCCCATCCCGGCACCGGATCCGATCGACTTGCTGCTGCACGTGATGGAGGCGCGCGGCCTTACCCGCAAGGATCTGGAGCCCTACATCGGCTCGCGCGCACGGGTCGCGGAAGTTCTCAACCGTGTGCGTCCGCTGACCATAGAGATGATCCGCCGGCTACGCGACGGCCTCGGCCTGCCGGTGGACGTGCTGATCCAGGGCTACAAGCTGCGCCAGGCTGCGTAGCCGCGTAGGGTGGGCCGTTGGCCCCCTCTACCCGAGGTGCTTCCTGAAGAACTCCACCGTGCGCTGGCGCGCGAGCTTGGACGCGTCCACGTTGTAGGAGCCGCGCTGGTCGCAATTGAAGCCGTGCCCGGCGCCGGCGTAGAAATGCGCGGTGACTTCCGGGTGCGCCTTGGCGATGGCCCTGGATTGCTCCAGCGTCGGCGACTGGTCGAGCTCGCCGAAGTGGCACAGGGTCGGGATCTTCGGCTTGTCGCCGATGAAGCCCGGCATGCCGCCGCCGTAGTAGGGCGCCGAGCAGGCGAGGCCCTGCGTGCGCGCCGCCGCCACCCAGGACACCGTGCCGCCCCAGCAGTAGCCGACGATGCCCACCTTGCCCGCCGTCTTCGCCTCGGCGATCGCCGCGTCCACGTCGAGCAGGGTCTGCTTCCAGTCGAGCTTCTGCATCAGCGCGATGCCGGCCTGGATCTCGGGCTGCGAATAGCCGGTGTCGTAGCCGCGCTGCGCGCGGTCGAACATCGCCGGCGCGACGACCCGCCAGCCGTCCCCGGCGTAGCCGTCGGCCACCGACTTGATGTGGCTGTTGACGCCGAAGATCTCCTGGATCACCACCACGGCGCCGCGCGGCTTGCCGGCGGGCTCGGCGCGGTACGCGGCGAGTTTGTGGCCGTCGGCGGCCTGCAGTTCGATCGTGCTGCCCATGCGTCCTCCTCCTGGAAAAGCTGCGGTTAGAATCGCCATTATGAAGAAGAAGCCGCAGGAATTGTTCCGGCTGGCGAGCGAGGCGCTGCGGCGCGCCGGGGCGCACGAGGCGATGGCCCGGGCGGCGGCGCAGCACCTGGTGCGCGCCGAGGAGCAGGGCCTGCCCACGCACGGCATGTCGCGCGTGCCGTTCTACTGCTCGATGCTGAAGAACGGCCGCGCCGACGGCGCCGCGCGCCCCTCGATGGCGGCGGACAAGGCGGCGGTGTGCCTGATCGACAACGCCGACGGTCTGCCCTACGAGTCGGTCGCCTGGGCGATCGAGGAAGCGATCCAGCGCGCGCGCCGCAACGGCATCGGCTTCGCCGGCATCCGCAACAGCGCGCACGTCGGCGTGCTCGGCATCCACCTGCTCCAGGTGGCCGCGGCCGGCATGGTCGGCGTGGCCTTCACCAATTCGCCGGCGGCGATTCCCGCCTGGGGCGGGAAGAAAGCCCTGTTCGGCACCGATCCCGTCGCTTTCGCCTTCCCGCGGCCGGGCACCGACCCCATCGTGGTGGACCTCGCGCTCACCACCGTGACGCGCGGCAAGATCATGGTGGCGATGCAAAAGGGCGAGAAGATCCCCGAGGGCTGGGCGCTCGACCGGCACGGCAGGCCGACCACCGACCCGAAGGAGGCGATCGAGCAGGGGAGCCTGTTTCCCATCGGCGGCACCAAGGGCGCGATGCTGGCGCTCGCCTTCGAGCTGGTGTGCGCGTCGCTCACCGGCGCCGCCATCGGTCCGGAGGCCGACTCGTTTTTTTCCGAGCAGGGCAACAAGCCGAGGATCGGCCAGGCCTTCCTCGCCATCGACCCTGGCGCGCTTGCCGGCCAGGACAAGTACTTCGAGCGCGTGGAGACGGTGGTGCGCACCATGCTCGCCGACGAAGGCGTGCGCCTGCCCGGCGCCAAGCGCTTCGCCTCCGAGAAGAAGCTGCGCCGGGACGGCATCGACGTCGCCGACGAATTGCTGGCAAGGATCGAGAAACTGTGTACGACGTAATCATCGCCTTCCCGAAGATGAAGGTCGGGGTCGCCACGCGCGACGGGCGCGTCACCGGCATCCGCTACCTGCCGCCCGCGACGGAAGCGCAGGCGCCGGCGAACGCACTCGCCGAGCGCGCGGCGCGCCAGCTGGAGCGCTACCTGCAGGACCCGGACGTGAAGTTCGACCTGCCGCTGCTCATCGAAGGCACGGAGTTCCAGCGCCGCGTGTGGGACATCATGTGCTCGATTCCGCGCGGCAAGACGCTCACCTACGGCGAGGTTGCGCGCCGGCTCGAGGGAGAGGCTCGCGTGGTCGGCCAGGCCTGCGGCGACAACCGGCTGCCGATCGTCATCCCCTGCCACCGCGTGGTGGCCGCGGACGGCATCGGCGGCTTCTCGCATTCCACCGGCGGCTACCTGATCGAGGCCAAGCGTTGGCTGCTGATGCACGAATCCAGCGCGGACGCGTTCCAGCTCGCGCCCTGAGCGCCGCCGACGCGAAGGCCGTGGACGCGTTCTGCGACGCGCTGTGGCTGGAGGACGGCCTGGCGCGGAACACGCTGGAGTCCTACCGGCGCGACCTGGCGCAGCTCGCCGCGCACCTGAAGGGCCGCCCGCTCGTCGGGGCAGGCGAAGCCGACCTCTTCGCCTTCCTCGCCGCGCGCCGCGGCAAGAGCACCAGCGCCGCGCGCATGCTCTCGACGCTGAAGCGCTTCTACCGCCACTGCCTGCGCGAGCGCGTCATCGCCGCCGATCCCACGCTCAAGCTCGACCCGCCCAAGCGCGCGCCGCGCTTCCCGAAAACGCTCTCCGAAGCCGACGTCGAGGCGCTGCTCGCGGCGCCCGATGCCGCCACGCCGCTCGGC
>Ga0307505_10001243_pt1 | contig 21637 bp, 18 predicted proteins | sample 23_S_MG_FD_202183 | JGI IMG/M metagenome (GOLD analysis project Ga0307505, IMG submission 202183) | Soil microbial communities from Populus trichocarpa stands in riparian zone in the Pacific Northwest, United States - 23_S | ecosystem: Environmental > Terrestrial > Soil > Riparian zone > Trees...
CGCGGGGCCGGCCGGGCGGGCGCCCGGCCGCGTCTGTCTCCCCGGCGCCGGGGTCGCGGCGGCCGCCGCGGCGCCGGCCCCCGCCCCCCCGCCCCCCCCGGCGGGGGGGGGGGGGCGGGGGGGCCCCCCCCGCGAGGCCGCAAGGCCTCGCGTCAAGGAGGGCGTAGGAACACCCCCCTCCCAACCTCCCCCTTCAAGGGGGGAGGGGATATCGACTTGCAGCCTTGGGCGCTGATCGTCGAGACCGCGCACGGCCCGCGCATTACCGCCGCCAACGACGCGGGGCTCAGGGCAGGCGCGCGGCCGGGCATGCCGGTGACCGACGCGCGCACGCTGTGCCCCGCGCTCAAGGTGTTCCCGGCCGACCCCGAGGGCGACCGCGCGTTCCTCGAGCGGCTGGCGGTGTGGGCGCAGCGCTGGGGGCCGTGGACCGCGCTCGACCCGCCCGACGGGCTGCTGGTCGATACCAGCGCGCTCGCGCACCTGTTTGGCGGCGAGGCGGCGCTGCTGGCGGACGTGCGGGAGCATCTCGGCGCGCAAGGGCTCATCGTCCGCGCGGCGATCGCGCCGACCGCCGGGGCGGCCTGGGCGCTTGCCCACTACGGCCCGGAGGAGGCGATCCTCGCGCCGGAGGACGACGCGCAAGCCCGCCTCGCCGGCCTGCCGGTGGCGGCGCTGCGGCTCGAACCCGCGACGGTGCTGGTGCTGCGGCGGCTGGGCCTCAAGCGCATCGGGGACCTTGCCGATATAGGCCGTGACGCGCTCAAGCGCCGCTTCCGCGGGCGCGCGCCGGAAGCTGACCCACTGCTGCGGCTCGACCAGCTGCTCGGCCGCAAGCCCGAACCGTTGCTCCCGGTGGTGGCGGTGCCCCCGGCGCTGGCGCAGCGGCGCTTGCTCGAGCCGATCCGTCATCGCGAGCTGCTCGACCGGGTCGTCGCCGATCTCGCCACCGACATGGCGCGCGAGCTCGAAGCGCGCGGCGAAGGCGCGCGGCGGCTCGAACTCGGCCTGTGGCGTGTCGACGGCGAGGTGGCGATCCGCAGCCTCGAGCTCGCCGCGGCGACTCGCGAGGCGGCGCATATCGCCCGCCTGTTCGCGGGCCGGCTCGACGACATCGACGCCGGATTCGGCATCGAGCTGGTGCGGATGCGCGCAGCCAGGTTCGACGCGCTGGCGGTCGCGCAAGCCGATCTCGACCGCGCCGCCGATCAGCGCGGCACATCGCTCGCCACCTGCCTCGACCGGCTCGCGGTACGGCTCGGGGCCAAGGCCGTGCGCCGCCCGGTCCCCCACGCCAGCCACATCCCCGAACGGGCGCAGCGCTGGCAGCCCCCGCTCGCGCCCGGGCCCACCGAGCAGGAGGAGCTCGCGTTCCACGCCCGGCCGCTCAAGCTGCTCGACCGCGCCGAGCCGATCGCGGTGCTCTACGCCACCCCCGACGGCTATCCCAAGCAGTTCCGCTGGCGCGGCGGCCTGCACGAGGTGGTGCGCGTCGAAGGTCCCGAGCGCATCGCCCCCGAATGGTGGCGCGAGAAAGGCACCGCCCGCCTGCGCGACTACTACCGCATCGAGGACGGCGAAGGCCGCCGCTACTGGATCTACCGCCTCGGCCTCGTCGGCGACGGACGAGGGGGATTGCCTGGCTGGTTCCTGCAAGGATTGTGCGGCTGAGCCGTCACGATGCTGTCCGCTCTCGACGGAAATCGGCAGCAATGCTACACGCGAGGGATGCGGAAATATCGCCTAAGTCTTGCAATCGTCGCGGTTGTTTCGCCCGCACCGGCACTCGCCTTGAGTGAAGGCTCGACATCGGCCGAAAGGCGCCATCCTTTCGAATCCTGCCTGACCAACAGGGCGCTCGGGCTCGAACCCTCTGGGGCACAAGTGAGCGAGATTCTCACTGTCGCAGAGCGAGCTTGCCGAAACGCAAAAGGTGAGCTTGCAGAGGCGGCTGTCAGCGAGATCGCTTCCAAGGTTCGACTTGCAGTGATGCAGCAGCGGACGAACGCACTGAACACCCGCCGGCGCGGATAGACGAAACGGCGTGAATCAAGGTCCGCAATGGACTGTTAGCCGCGCCTACTTCTCCCGCAGGCGCGGCATCAGCTCGACGAAGTTGCAGGGCCGGTTGCGGCTGTCGAGCTGCTCGGCGAGGATCCCGTCCCAGCCGTCCTTCACCGCGCCGTTCGAACCGGGCAGCGCGAAGATGTAGGTCCCGCGCGCCACCGCGGCGCAGGCGCGCGACTGGACGGTGCTGGTGCCGATCGTCTTGTAGCTGATCCAGCGGAACAGCTCGCCGAAGCCCTCGATGTCCTTCTCTTTGACGCGATCGATGGCTTCCGGCGTCACGTCGCGCCCGGTCAGGCCGGTGCCGCCGGTCGAGACGATCGCGTCGATCGCCGGATCGTCGATCCAGTTGGCGAAGCGGCGCGCGATCGCCTCGGCGTCGTCCTTCTCGATCGCGCGCGCGGCGAGCCTGTGGCCCGCGCCCTGAATTCGCTCGGCGAGGATATCGCCCGACGTGTCCTCGTCCGGCCCGCGCGTGTCGGACACGGTGAGCAGGGCGATGCTGATCGGCTTGAACTCGCGGGTTTCGTCGACGGCCATCAATCGCCGCCAGCCGAGAGGTAGACGCGCCCGCTGCCTTGCTCGGTACCCGGGAAGCCCGGCCAGGCGTTCTGCGCCAGCGCCGCGCGGCTTGCGGAAAGCGCCTGCGCCTGCCGCTCGTACATCCAGTAGTTGCGCATCACGATCGCGACGTAGCTGCGGGTCTCCCAATAGGGGATCGATTCCATGTAAAGCAGCGGATCGCCCTGGTCGTTGATCTCGGAGTTCCAGCGCGTGATCGGGGTCAGGCCGGCGTTGTAGGCGGCCATGATCTTGGGCAGCGCGCCGCCGGTCGCCGGGCTGTCGCGCAGCATCTCGAGGTTGCGCTGGCCGAAGGCGAGATTGACCCGCGGGTCGAAGATGTCGACCTGGCTGGCGTTGAGGCCGAGGCGGGGCGCGTGCTCGCGCACGGTGATCGGGGTGATCTGCATCAGGCCCTGGGCCCTGGCGGGACTGACGGCAGAAGCGCGGAAGTTCGATTCCTGCAGCGTGTGCGCATAGGCCAGCGCCGGATCGACTCTCCAGCCGGTGGTCGGCACCCATTTCGGTGCCGGATAATGCGAAGCCGGGTCGGGCGCGCCCCCGCTCGGCGCGTTGTTCGCCATGTAGAGCTGGGTCGAAGGCAGGCTCAGGTCGCGCGCGAGCCGCGAGAGCGCGGCATAGTCGCCCGGATCGCCGATCCGCGCCTGGTGCAGCAGCACCTCGCTCGCCAGCTCGTCGCGCCCGAGCTCGGCGAGCGCGACCGCGACGCGCACGTTCTCGATCCCGCCGATGCGGCGCCAGTCGGCCGTGCTGAACTCGGCGCCGGCGACGCGCGGGGGCAGGGCTATCCCGAGCTGCTCGGCCGCGAGCATGCCGTAGAGCGTCTCGTCGGCAGTGGCGGCGGAGCGCAGCAGCGCGCCGCTGCGCTCCGGCTGGCGGCAGCGCAGTGCGGCGCGGGCGGCCCAGTATTGCGCGGCGGCGCGCAGCTCAGGGTTCTGCGCGCCATAGGCGGCGCGCTCGAACGCTGCCCCCGACTGCGCGCAATCGCCGAGCCGCCAGGCGGCAAGGCCCATCGTCCAGTCGCCTTCCGCCACCCAGGCGCCGCTGCCGGCGGCGACCGTGGCGGCCAGCGCGAAGGATTCCGGATCGCGGTTCTCGATGTAATAGCTCCAGGCGACCTTCTGGCGCCATTCGGCGCGCGCCTCCGCGCTGAGCGCAGCATCGATGCCGTCGAGCAGCAGCCGGGCGCCGTCGGGATCGTCGTTGGTGATCCGCTCCTGGATCGCCGCGGAAACCGATGCCGGCATGGTGCCGTCCTCGACCGAGCGCGGGCGGGTCCGCTTGGCGACCGAACCGGTGCCGTAGAACGGACGAGCGGAGGGAAGATCGAACGGCGCGGTCGCGCCGCGGGTCAGGCCCAGGCGGGCGAGCTGGACGGCTTGCGGCAACATGCGGCCCGCAGGCATCCAGGCCTCGATCTGGGCCAGCTCGACGCGCGGGGAACTGGCGGCGGTGTAGAGCTTGGCCAGCGCCACCGCGTGCAGCAGCCCGCCCGGACGCTGCGCCAGCAGTGCCTGGGCGCCGGCCCAGTCCTGCCGGTCGAGCGCCGCGAAGATCGCCGCGTAATACTCGCGCGCCTGCTGGTCGAGCTGGCGCGGCGCGGCGCTGCGCGAGGCGAGGCCGGTGTAGTAGTCGTGGCTCGGCTGCGCCGCCGCGGGGGCGCCTGCCCACAGGGCGGCACCGGACACAAGCGCCGTCAGCAGCTTTCTCACGCAGATCCCTCGTCCGTCCAGTCGAGCCAGGCTCGCCACAACGCGGCGCGCTGCCGGGCATTTCCGAGCAGCCGTTCCGGTGCGTAGCTTGCCAGCAAGGACACTGGGCGTCCTTGAATCGTCAATTCGCTAACGCCGGGAGAGGCTTGCGCTGGATCGTGCCCGAGCAGCGGCAGGATGCGCGTTCCGAGCACCATAAGCCGCTGGGGCGCGGCGAGGCGGAGGTGATGGAGCAGGATTTCGCCGAGCCCTTCGCCGCGCAGCCGCTCCCAGTCGGGCACCGGAGTACGGCGCGGCAGCGCGGCGGCGACGCTGACCTGCGCCGCTTCCAGCCCGGCGGCGGCCGCGAACGAGGCGAGCAGGCGGCCTTCGGGGCCGGACAGCAGCGTGTCGCGGTCGCCGGCTTCGGGCATCGGCACCAGGATCATCAGCACCGCGCCCGTCTCGCCGCGCGGGGCGATGCGCGGCGCCATCCCGCCCTCGTCGAGGCTCGGCTCCTCGATCCACCAGCGGCGGAACGCGCCGAGGTCCTGCGGCCACGCGGATGGGTCGCCGCCGATCCTGGGCTCGGGGGGAGGGGCTGGAGCGTCGGCCGCCGCGCCAGGTTCCATGCGCGGCGTTTCGTCCGCCAGCCAGGCCTGCGGCTCGTCGTGAAACGACAGGTCGACGCCGGCCTCGCGCCACCAGGCCTGCGCGGCGGCGATGCTTTCCGCGAGCGTCGAGGGAGCGTTGTCGGTCATCGGCACGGGTCTTGACCTGCCGCACGGGCCGTATCAAGCCCGCAGCCGTGCCGATCCCCCAGCCTCGCCCCGCCGAATGAGCGCCGAGCGACCCGATCGCGAGTCGATGCCGGTCGACGTGGTCGTCGCCGGCGCCGGCCCCGCCGGGCTGAGCGCCGCGATCCGGCTCAAGCAGCTGAACCCCGGTCTCGAGGTCGTGGTGCTGGAGAAGGGCTCGGAGGTCGGCGCGCATATCCTCTCGGGCGCGGTGGTCGATCCGCGCGCGCTCGACGAGCTGCTGCCCGAGTGGCGCGAGAGCTGCCCGCTGGCCCAGGTGCCGGTGACGGGGAACCAGCACTGGATGCTGACCCGAACCGGCAAGTGGGCCATCCCCCACCTGTTGCTGCCGCCGCTGATGAGCAACAAGGGCTGCTACACGGGATCGGGCGGCAACCTGTGCCGCTGGCTGGCCGAGCGGGCCGAAGCGCTCGGGGTGCAGGTGTTCCCCGGCTTTCCCGCCAGCGAAGTGCTGTTCGACGAGAGCGGCGCGGTGATGGGCCTGGCGACGCAGGACATGGGCGTCGCCGCCGACGGCTCGCACAAGGGCGATTACCAGCCGGGCATGGAACTGCATGCGAAGTACACCCTTTTCGCCGAGGGCGCGCGCGGGCACCTGACCAAGCGGATGAAGGCACGCTTCGCGCTCGATACGGACTGCGAACCTCAGGTTTATGGCCTTGGAATCAAAGAGCTGTGGGACATTGCTGCCGATCGGCATGAGCCTGGGCACGTGATCCATACGCAAGGCTGGCCGCTGTCGGAGAACGACACCTGGGGCGGGGGATTCCTCTATCACCAGGCGAACGGGCAGGTCGCGCTCGGCTTCGTCACCGCGCTCGATTATGCGAACCCGTACATCAGCCCGTTCGAGGAATTCCAGCGCTGGAAGCACCATCCGGCGATCCGCGCCGTGATCGAAGGCGGCAAGCGTGTCGCGTACGGCGCGCGGGCGATCAACGAGGGCGGCTGGCAATCGGTGCCGAAGCTGGCGTTCCCGGGCGGGGCGTTGGTCGGCTGCTCGGCCGGGTTCGTGAACGTGCCGCGGATCAAGGGCACGCACACCGCGATGAAAAGCGGCATGCTCGCCGCCGAGGCGATCGCCGCGGCCATCGCCGCCGGACGCGAGAAGGACGAGCTGGCGGAGTATGACAGCGCGCTGCGCTCGAGCTGGATCGCCGACGAGCTCGAGCGGGTGCGCAACGCCCAGCCGCTGGTGTCGCGCTTCGGCGACATGGTCGGGACGCTGCTCGCCGGGGCGGACATGTGGCTGCGCACACTGAATATCCGCCTGCCGTTCACGCTCGGCCACCACACCGACGCCGAAAGCACGCGCCGCGCCGATCTCTACCGGCCGATTGCTTATCCGAAGCCCGACGGGGTGATCAGCTTCGACCGGCTCTCCTCGGTATTCCTGTCGGGCACCAACCACGCCGAGGACCAGCCGAACCACCTGCGGCTCAGGGACCCGGCGCTGCCCGAGAAGGTCAACTGGCCGCTCTACGCGGGCCCCGAGGCGCGTTACTGCCCGGCGGCGGTTTATGAATGGGTCGGGGTCGAGGAAGGCGAGCCGAAGCTGGTCATCAACGCGCAGAACTGCGTCCACTGCAAGACCTGCGACATCAAGGACCCGCCGCAGAACATCGACTGGGTCACGCCCGAGGGCGGCGGCCCTAACTACCCGAACATGTGATGGAGAGGGCGCGGAGTCTCGCTCTCTCCCCTTCAGGGGAGAGATACGAAGGCGGACGAGGTTGCTCGCTAGCCGAAGTTGGGAGGGGCGGCGTGGCTCCCCTCTCCCAACCCTCTCCCCTGAAGGGGAGAGGGCTTTGATGCATCTCGCCGAAACTGCCTGGGCCAAGATCAACCTCGCCCTGCACGTCCGGCGGCGGCGCGACGACGGGTATCACGAGATCGAGACGCTGTTCGCCTTCGTCGATGCGGGCGACCGGGTGACGGCGCGCTCGGCGGAGCGCGATGAGCTGCGGGTCCTCGGCGAGTTCGCCGATCAACTAACTGATCCATTTGGTAATATCGTCGCCAGGGCGCTCGCCGCGCTGCCGCGCCCGGACGGGCTGGCGATCATGCTGGAGAAGAACCTCCCGGTCGCGGCCGGGCTTGGAGGCGGCTCGGCGGATGCGGGAGCGGTGTTCCGGCTGGTTCGCGAGGCGCATGGCCTGCCGGACGACTGGCGCGAGCGGGCGGGGCGGCTCGGCGCCGACGTGCCAGCCTGCGTCGAGAGCGTGGCCTGCGTCGGACGCGGCACCGGGACCGAGCTGGAGCCGGTCGCGAACGACCTCGCGGGAACGGCGGTGCTGCTGGTCAACCCGCGCATGCCGCTGGCCACCAGCCCGGTGTTCGCCGCCTGGGACGGAGTCGACCGCGGGCCGCTGCCCGAAGGCCCGGCTTCGCTGATCGCGCGGGAAGGGCGCAACGACCTCGAAGCCGCGGCGATTGCACTATGCCGACCGATCGCCGCCGTGATGTCGGAGCTTCGCGAGACCGAGGCGTCCCTGGTCCGCATGAGCGGTTCGGGCGCGACCTGTCTCGCCCTATTCCGAAGTCATGACGTCATGCGCAGGGCTATGGAAAAGCTCACCTTTCGTCATCCTCAGTGGTGGCAGCTCGCAGGCAAGTTGAGATGAAGTCTGAAGAAGCGTTCCGCATCGTCGGCGAACCCCGCGAAGGCGGGATCCTGATCGTTTCAGACCATGCCTCGAACCGCGTGCCCGACGACATCGATCTCGGCATCGAACCGTCGCTGCTCGGCGAGCATGTCGCCATCGACATCGGCGTGGCCGCGGTGGCCGAGCGGATGGCGCGCCAGCCTGGCGTCGCCGCATTCCTCGGCAACGTCAGCCGCCTCGTCTGCGACTTCAACCGCGACGAGGATTCGCCCGCGCTCGTGCCTCATGCGAGCGACGGGCACGCCATTCCGGGCAACCTGTTCGACCTCGAACGGCGCGAGGAGCGGGTTGCACGGTTCTACCGACCCTATCACGCGGCGCTCGCGGCCCTGCTCGAGCGCGCTCCTCCGCGCCTTGTCGTCTCGCTCCACAGCTTCACACCGAGTCTCAAGAGTCGGCCGCAAGAGCTACGCCCCTGGCAAGTCGGCGTTCTCTACAACGCTGACGATCGCGCTGCGCGGCTGGCTATTCCGTTGCTTGGAAACGAAGGCCTGATCGTCGGCGACCAGCAGCCCTATTCAGGCAAGCTGCTCAACGCGACGATGAACCGCCATGCCGAAAGCCGCGGCTTGCCGTACGTGGGCATCGAAGTGCGCCAGGACGGGATCTCCGACTCCAACGGTCAGGCCGGATGGGCCGAGCGGTTGGCGCGCCTTGCCAACGAGGTGGCGGTACGGCTGTAGGGGCTCGTGCGCGTCCTTCGAGACGCGCCTTCGATACGCTCCCTGCGGGCGCTACTCAGTCGCTCCTCAGGATGAGCGGTCTATTTCCAACCCAGCGGCGTCCCGAAGACGCGTCTCGAAGGACGCAGGAACCAAAAACTTGACCAACCCGGGCATCGCCGCGATTGCGCCGGAAGAAGGAGCCTCCGCGTGCCAGCCCAGTTCGACAAGTCCCGCCTGCCCAGCCGCTACGTTTCGGTCGGCCCCGAGCGCGCGCCGCAGCGCAGCTACTACTATGCGATGGGCATGACCGAGGAGGAGATCGCGCGGCCGTTCGTCGGGGTGGTCTCGGCGGGCAACGACAGCGCGCCGTGCAACACCACGCTCGATTTCCAGGCCGACATCTGCCGCGAGGGCGTGGTCGAAGGCGGCGGCACGCCGCGGCGGTTCAACACCATCACCGTCACCGACGGCATCGCCATGGGGCACCAGGGCATGCGCTCGAGCCTGGTCAGCCGCGAGGTGATCGCGGACTCGGTCGAGCTGTCGGTGCGCGGACACTGCTACGACGCGGTCGTCGGTTTCGCCGGGTGCGACAAGAGCCTGCCGGGCATGATGATGGCGATGCTGCGGCTCAACGTGCCGTCGATCTTCGTCTACGGCGGCTCGATCCTGCCGGGCCGCTACGAGGGCCGGGACCTCACCGTGCAGGACGTGTTCGAGGTGGTCGGCCGGTGGAGTTCGGGCAACTGCCCGCTCAGCGAAGTCACCGCCATCGAGAAGGCCGCGTGTCCGGGGCATGGCGCGTGCGGCGGCCAGTTCACCGCCAACACCATGGCCTGCGTCGGCGAAGCTATAGGATTATCCTTACCGAACAGCAATATGGCTCCGGCTCCTTACAAATCGCGCGAGGAAATCGCGCGCGCCGCCGGGCGCCAGGTCATGGCGCTGGTCGAGCGGCAGTTGCGGCCGCGCGATATCTGCACGCGAGCCGCATTCGAGAACGCCGCGCGGGTCGTCGCCGCGACCGGTGGCTCGACCAACGGCGCGCTGCACCTGCCGGCGATGGCGCACGAGTGCGGCATCGAGTTTGACCTGTTCGACGTCGCCGAGATCTTCAAGTCCACTCCTTACATCGCCGATCTCAAGCCGGGCGGCAAATACGTCGCCAAGGACATGCACGAGGCCGGCGGGGTCTACATGGCGATGAAGACGCTGCTGGCCGGGGGCCTCCTTGATCCCGAGCCGATGACGGTCACCGGCAAGACGCTCGGCGAGAATATCGAGGCGATCACCTGGAATCCCGACCAGAAGGTGATCTACGACGTGAAGGCCCCGATCACCCCGAGCGGCGGCGTGGTCGGCCTGCGCGGCAACCTCGCGCCCGACGGGGCGATCGTGAAGGTCGCCGGGATGAAGACGCTGCAGTTCCGCGGGCCGGCGCAGGTGTTCGAGTGCGAGGAGGATACCTTCGCCGCGGTCGAGGCGCGGCAGATCCGCGAAGGCAGCGTGATCGTCATCCGCAACGAAGGCCCCAAGGGCGGTCCCGGCATGCGCGAGATGCTCGCCACCACGGCCGCGCTTTACGGCCAGGGCATGGGCGAAAGCGTGGCCTTGATCACCGACGGGCGCTTCTCCGGCGCGACGCGCGGCTTCTGCATCGGCCATGTCGGGCCCGAGGCGGCCGACGGCGGCCCGATCGCGCTGGTCGAGGAAGGCGACATGATCGCCATCGATGCCGAGGCCGGCACGATCGAGCTCGAAGTGCCCGAAGAAGTGCTGGCCGAGCGGCGCAAGGCGTGGACGCCGCGCGGGCACGACTACAACGCGGGCGCGCTGTGGCGCTATGCGGAAAACGTCGGCCCGGCCTGCAAAGGCGCGGTGACGCATCCGGGCGCCAGGGCCGAAACGCATGTTTACGCGGATATTTGAGAGGCTGGCCTAGCGTGCGTGCTTCGACAAGCTCAGCACGAGCGGACGGGGGACTTGCGGCCCTGAGCCTACTCGCGCTCGCCCCGAGCCTAACCCCGCTCACCCTGCGTCTACCTCCACTCGCCCTGAGCCTGTCGAAGGGCGCGCTCGGCGCAGGCGTAGTTCTGGCCCTGGCGGGTTGCTCGGCGCCATCGAGCCAGGCCGAACCGGCCCATCGGGCCACCCTTGTCGAATGCGCGGTCGGCGGCGCGGCCACGTTCGCGCTCGATTGCCAGGTGGAGCGGAGCGAGCAGGACGGCGCGCCGATCCTCGTCGTGCGTCATCCGGATGGGGGCTTCCGCCGTTTCGTGGTGATCGGCGGCGGGACCCGGCTCGCCACGGCGGATGGCGCCGAGGCGGCCGAGGTCACGCCGCGCGACGACGGCATCGAAGTCGCCGTCGGCACCGACCGTTACCGTTTCCCGCTCGCGATGACGGGCGATGACCCCCGCTGACCCCGTCCTCACCGTCGCGCAGATGCGCGCGGCCGAGCAGGCGCTGATCGACGCCGGCGAGACCGTCTCGAGCCTGATGGAGCGCGCCGGCAAGGGCGCGGCGGACTGGGTCTGGCGGATCGCGGCCGGCCGGCCGGTGAGCGTGCTGTGCGGCCCCGGCAACAATGGCGGCGACGGCTACGTGATCGCGCGCGAACTGGCGCGACGCGGCGCGAAGGTGGCCGTGGTGGCTCCGATCGAGCCGGCCACCGACGCGGCGATCGCGGCGCGCGCCTGCTACGACCGCTCGGCCGATGAACGCGGGCACGGCGGAGTGCTGGTCGATTGCCTGTTCGGCAGCGGCCTCACCCGGCCCCTGTCGCCCGAATTGCTGCGACTGCTGGCGGGCGAAGCCGAACGCCATTCGGTGCGCGTCGCGGTCGACCTGCCGAGCGGGATCGACAGCGACAGCGGCCGGCCGCTCAACGAGGGCCTGCCGCGATACGACGTCACGCTGTCGCTCGGCGCGTGGAAGCCGGCGCACTGGCTGATGCCGGCGATGGCGGCGATGGGCGAGCGCCGCCTGGTGCCGATCGGCGTTTCGGCGCCGCACGATGCCGCCATGCTGCTGCCGCGCCCCCGCTTCGCCCCGCCGGCGGCGGACGCGCACAAGTACTCGCGCGGGCTGGTGCTGATCGTCGGCGGGCCGATGCAGGGCGCGGCGCTGCTGGCGGCCGAAGGGGCGATGCGCGCCGGTGCCGGCGCGGTCAGGCTTGCGGCGGAGAGCCTGCACGCCGCCGCGCCGCCCGACATCGTGCTCAAGCCGCAGCCGCTCGCCGAGCTGTTCGAAGACGAGCGGACCGGCGCGGTGCTGATCGGGCCGGGCCTCGGCCGCCATGAGGATGCACGCGAGAGGCTCGCCGAAGTGCTGGCGGCCGGGCGCGCCACGGTGATCGATGCCGACGCGCTGGCCCTGCTCGGCCCGCGCGATCTCGAGCGCCTGGACGCGCCGCTGGTGATGACGCCGCATCACGGCGAGATGGCCAGGCTCGCCGAAGCCTTCGGAATCAAGGCCGAAGACAAGATCGGGCAGGCGCGCGAGCTCGCCGCGGCGGCGCGCGCGGTGGTGGTCTCCAAGGGCCCCGACACCGTGATCGCGGCCGCCGACGGACGTACCGTGCTGGGGCCGTCGCCCACCAGTTGGCTGTCGGTCGCCGGAACCGGCGACGTGCTCGCCGGACTCGTCGCGAGCCGGCTCTCGGCCGGGTCGGAGCCGTTTGACGCCGCCTGCGAGGCGACCTGGCTGCACGGCGAGGCGGCGCGGCTGGCCGGGCCGGCCTTCATCGCTTCGGAGCTGGCGCGGACCGTATCGCGGGCCTACGCCGCGGCCTTGTGAGCACCGCCGAAGAGATCGTCCGCGTCGCCGCCAAGGGCGACGGCGTCACCGCGTCGGGGCGCCACGCGCCGTTTGCCGCGCCGGGCGACGCGCTGCTGCCGGACGGCACCGTGGAGCCCGGACCGCACCGCGCCCAGCCGCCGTGCCGCCACTTCGCCCTTCGACAGGCTCAGGGTTGCGGCGGGTGCCAGCTGCAGCACCTCGACGAAGAGACGCTGACACGCTTCGCGCGCGACCGGGTGCTCTATGCCGCCGAGGGACAGGGCCTGGTCGCGGAACACTTCGCGCCGGTCCACCTCTCCCCGCCGAACTCGCGCCGGCGCGCGACGCTGCGTGCGGTCAACGGCGGCGGAAGGCCGCTGATCGGGTTCAACGAGGCCGGTTCGCACAAGGTCGTGGACATGCGCGAATGCCACGTGCTGGCGGGCGAGCTGTTCGCGCTGGTCGAGCCGCTGCGGATGCTCCTGGCGCCGCGCCGCGATCGCTACGCGCTCGAGATTGCGCTGGCGCTGACCGGCCAGGGCGTGGATTGCGCCATCAAGGGGCTAGAGCTCGACGGGCTCGAGCAGACCGAGGCACTGCTCGACTTCTGCCGCGGGCAGGCGCTGGCGCGGATGACGCTCGACCAGGGCTACGGCGCAGAATCCTTCTGGGAGCCGGACCCCGTCACCGTGACGCTGTCGGGCGTGGCGGTCGATTATCCCGCGGGTGCGTTTCTCCAGGCCACTCCCGACGGCGAGGCGGCGCTCGTCGCCGCGGCGCGCGAATGGCTCGGCGGGAGCGAACGGGTGGCGGACCTGTTCGCCGGCCTCGGCACGTTCGCCTTCGCGCTGGCCGGTGCGGCGCGCGTGGTGGCGGCGGAGGCGGCGCGCGACGCGCATCTCGCCTGCCGGGCCGCCGCCGGCCGCGCGGGACTGCCCGTCGAGGCCGCGCACCGCGACCTGTTCCGCAACCCGCTGCGCGCCGCGGAGCTGCGCGGTTTCGACGGTGTGGTGCTCGATCCGCCCCGCGCCGGCGCGCGCGAGCAGGTGCTGCAGCTGGCCGCCAGCGGCGTGCCGCGCATCGCCTATATCAGCTGCAACCCGTCGAGCTGGGCGCGCGACGGCCGGGTTCTCGCCGACGCCGGATACCGCCTGGCCGAGCTGCGTCCGGTCGGCCAGTTCCGCTGGTCGACCCATGTCGAGCTGGCGAGCCTGTTCGTGCGCTAGCCCTCCAGCGCGGCGACAATCTGCTCGAACAGCCAGTCGCGCGCGGCGGGCTCGACGAAGGCGTGGCTGGCACCGGGGCAGCGAGTGATGCGCTCATCGTCGCCGCCCCATGCGGCGACGAACGCCTGCCCGGTGCGGTCGCGCTCGGCAACCAGCAGACGCACGGGACCATCGAAGGGCGCGAGGCCCGCCTGCATGTCCTGCGCCAGCGTGGTCGGAGCCGGCGGAGCGCTCGCCGCCCGCAGCAGACCGCCGGCGAGCTTGCGCAGCGAGACCTTGCCGGTGGCCAGCCGCACCAGTTCCTTCGGGTTCTTCAGCTTCTCGGCATAGCGGGCGCGGATCGCCTCGGGCGGCAATGCGCCGTCGTCGTGCTCGATGGTCCACGGATTGGCCAGCACCAGCGAGTCGCAGCCGGCGCCGCCATCGAGCATCAGCGCGCTGGCCGCGTCGCAGTTGCCGAAGCCGACGGTCCGGCGGAGACCGGGCCGCTCGGCCTTGAAGGCGGCCAGCGCCGCCGGGATGTCCGCGCCGCTGCCGCGAAATCCGCCATTCTCGCCGGTACTGTCGCCGATCCCGCGCCGGTCGAAGCGGAACACGGGGTGGCCCGCCGCCGCGATCCGGGCCGCGAGCCGGGCCTGGCCGGCGAAAGCTCCGCTGCGAATCTCGTTGCCGCCGCTGACGATCAGCAGGCCGGCATCTCCCGCCGCATCGTCGAGCGTGCCAAACAGCGTATCGCCATCGCAGTCGAACGTGAGATGACGGCGGCTCACGTGCCTGGCCCATCGGCGACGATCGCCGCCAGCGCTTCGGCTTGCGCGGGGTCGTGGTCGGGCTCGGCGCGCAGCCACAGGCCGGGGCCGCCGATGTCCGCCTGGGCGATGTTGGCGAGCGCCGCCCCGCCGGAAGGCTCGGCGCTCTCCAGCTCGCGGATCATCGCCGCGCCGAGGCGGTATCCGGCGAGATCGAGGCCCGACTGCCGCCCGATCTCGAGCAGCGCCTCGCGAGCCTCCTCTACGCCGGCTTCCTTGCTGGAGATGACGCGCGCACGCAGCATCCCGCGCAGCACCGCCGAGCCCGTCGCGGGGGCATAGCGCCACACAGCGAGGTCGTCCGGCGCGCAAAGGGCTCCGCCGCGGACCGTCAGGACATGCGTCGCGCCGAAATGAGCGGCGGCGGCAGCGGCAGCCTCTCGCCAGCCCGCCAGCGTCTGGTCGTCGAGCGCGGCGCGGCTTTCGTTGCAGCCGGGCAGGTCGGGCAGGAAGGTGTCGATGCCGGCCGCGTCGAGCCGCCGCATCGTCTCGACGGTGAAATGGCGCAGCTTGTTGGCTTCGTCGAACAGCGCGGGAAGGACGAGAATGCGCCGCTCGCGGCCCCGGTCGATGGCGATGGCGTACTCGTCGCTGCCGTCGCTTTGGGGCCAGGCGGCGATCACCGCGGCGTCAGCGGTCCTGGCGCTTCGCCGTCACGAAGCCGAGCAGGCCGCCGTAGGTTTCTAGCATCTCGCCGTCGACTTCGTCGTCCTCGATGACGATGTCGAGCCGGTCCTCGATCTCGGTGAGCAGGCCTGCGACGGCCATCGAATCGAGCTCGGGCAAGTGGCCGAACAGGCCGGTCTGTTCGGTGAAGGCGGCGGTACGCTCCCGCGACAGGCCGAGCACGTCCTGCAGCACCTGGCGCAGGATCGGATCGGTTTCGGACAGTTCGCCGCTGGCGGCCGGTTCGCTCGACATGCGCCGCCCCTAGCCAGCCGCGCGGCGGGAGACAAGCTGGCCGAGCCACGCCATGCCGATCGCCATCCAGTTGCGCGGGTCGCCGGCGCGCCAGCAGGTCAGGCGATAGCGCGGGCGGACCTGCTCCATCCAGTCGCGTTTGTAGGGGTCGTCGCCGGTGCCGAAGTCGACGCATTGGGCACGGTCGCGGTCGATGACATGCTCGAACAGCGCGGCAGTGAGCGTGGTGCCGGCGGAGAGCGGCCTCGCGCTTTCGAGATGGGCGAGCTTGTGGATGTAGGCCGTGCCGCTCTCGACCGTCCACATCTGCGCCGCGACCACCGCTCCCTCGTGCCATGCGACGCCGAGCCGCAGCCGGCCCGCGGCGCCTTCGCTCTCGGCGAAGCGGCGCAGAAGTTCGGGATCGCCCTCTTCGGGCTTCCAGCTCTCGGCGTAGACGGCCTGATAGCTTTGCCACGCCTCAGGCTCGAACGCGGTGAGAATTCCCACCTGGACCTTCTTCGCCTTGCGCTTGAGCGTGGTGCGAAGATGGCCCGGACGCGCGGCCAGGTAATCCGCGTAGCTGCGCCCCGCGACCGGCAGGACGTGGTTGCTGTCGCAGCGTTCGCGCAGCACGAGCCAGCCGGCGGCGCGGAAGGCCTGCTCGAGGCGGGAAGCGGTGCCGTCCTCGTCGGGCAGTTTCGTCAGCGTCAGGCGCCCGGCGCGGCCGGCGAGGTCGCGCGCGAGCCGCTCGAGCAGCGCCGGCCGGGCTGACGGCCCGGTGGCGAGCTCGGCCCAGGTGAAGGCGTACCAGTTGGTGAGGTTCTCCAGACCCCGCGCCCCGCGCGCGAGCGGCAGCGCCACCGCCTCGTCGCCTTCGCAGGCGAGCGCCACGAACGGCCGAGCGCCGGCGTTCTCGAGCAGCGTGAACCACTCGCGGCGCGCGAACGGACCCTGAGCGGTGAAGACCAGCCCTTGCAGATCGTTAACCGTGTCGTGATAGCTGACCGCCGTCACACTCGCCGTCTCCAGGAACCCCAAAGTCATCATGCCGCCCGCGCCCGACCCCACGCCCCGGCCGCTCGACCACCTCGCCGAGTACGGGCGCGACGATGCACCGGCGCTGGTGCTGCGCTCGGGGACGCTTAGCCGGAAGGATTTAAGAACCCGTGTCGCGGCGCTGGCCGGCTGGCTCGCGCAAAGGGTGCCGGTGCCGGGCGCACGCGTGGCGACATGGGCGGCCAAGGGCGAGCTGACCTGCCTGATGCCGCTCGCCGCGGCGCGTGCGCGGCTGGTGCACGTGCCCATCAACCCGCTGCTCAAGCGCGCACAAGTCGCCCACATCCTCGCCGACAGCGGTGCGAGCATGCTTATCGGCACGGCGGCGCGCCTGGCGACGCTTGAGTTCGACGATATTCCAGCTGGCTGCGAGGCCGTCGCCGAGGACGAGGCGCTGGAAATGGCGGGTTCGAGCGACCGTTCGCTCCCGGCGTCGACGGCCGACCCGAGCGATCTCGCCGCACTGCTCTACACCAGCGGATCGACAGGGCGGCCCAAGGGCGTGATGCTGAGCCATGCCAACATGTGGCTCGGCGCGGTCAGCGTGGCGAGCTATCTCGCTTTGGCCGACGATGACGTCACGCTCGCGGTGCTGCCGCTGAGCTTCGACTACGGTCAGAACCAGCTGCTCTCGACGTGGTACGCCGGCGGCTGCGTAGTTCCCCTCGACTATCTGACGCCACGCGACGTGAGCAAGGCGGTGTCCCGCCACGGCGTCACGACGCTCGCCGCGGTGCCGCCGCTGTGGGTCCAGCTGGTAGAGCAGGACTGGCCCTCGGGCGCGGTGACGCCGATGCGGCGGCTGACCAACAGCGGCGGCGCGCTGACGGTCGAGCTGGTGCGCAAGCTGCGCGCGCTGTTCCCCGAGGCGCGGCTGTTTCCGATGTACGGGCTGACCGAGGCGTTCCGCTCGACCTATCTCGATCCTTCGCTGGTCGACACTCATCCTACCTCGATGGGCAAGGCCATTCCGTTTGCCGAGATCCTGGTGATCGGCGATGCAGGTGACGTCACGGCCCCGGGCGAGGAAGGCGAACTGGTCCATTGCGGACCGCTGGTGGCGCAAGGATACTGGAACGATCCTGCAAGGACCGCCGAACGGTTCAAGCCGGCGCCCGCCGCGTCGGAATACGGCGGGATGGCGGTGTGGTCGGGCGACCGGGTCCGGCGCGACGCTGACGGGCTGCTCTATTTCGTCGGACGGCGTGACGCCATGATCAAGAGCGCGGGCAATCGCATCAGCCCGCAGGAGATCGAGGACGCCGCGCTGGCGAGCGGACTGGTCGCGGAAGCGGTGGCGCTCGGCGTGCCCGACGAGAAGCTGGGCCAGGCGATTCACCTGGTCGTCCGCGGCTCCGGCGACGACGAGGGCTTGAAGGGGGCGCTGAAGCGCGATCTACCCAATTTCATGCAACCGCAGGTGATCCGCTGGGTAGAGACGATGCCGACCAATCCGAACGGCAAGATCGACCGGACCGCTCTCCAGGCGGAGGCGTCGGCGTGAAGCCGCTCGGTCCGATCCCGCCCGGTTTCGAGACGATCGACGGCGAGCTTGCCGTCGGCGGGCGCACCACGACCGTGCTGGTCGAAGAGGCGGGCGGCACCCCGCTGTTCGTCTATTCGGGCGAGCTGATCCGGCGAAGGGTTGCCGGGCTGAGGGCCGCTATGCCGGCGCAACTCAAGATACATTATGCCGTCAAGGCAAATCCCTACCGTCCGATCCTCGAGCTGATGCGAAATCTGGCCGATGGCTTCGACATTGCGTCTGGCGGCGAGCTCGACATGGTGCTGGCTGCGGGACAGGACCCGCTGCTGACCAGCTTCGCCGGACCGGGGAAGCGCGACGAGGAGCTGGCGCTGGCGATCGCTCACGGCGTGACGCTCAATCTCGAATCCGAGGCCGAGGCGCGCCGGGCGCTCGACGTGGCGCATCGTCTCGGCTCGACCCCGCGCCTCGCGATCCGGGTCAATCCCGATTTCGAGCTTCGCGGCTCGGGCATGAAGATGGGCGGCGGCGCCAAGCCGTTCGGGCTCGACCAGGAACGCGTGCCGGCGCTGGCCAGGGAGGTCATCGCCGCCGGAGCCGAGTGGCGCGGGCTGCACATCTTCACCGGCAGCCAGGCGCTCGACGCCACCGCCATCGCCGAGACGCAGGGCAACGTGCTCGACCTCGCCGCCCGGTTGACCGGCGAGATCGGCGCGCCGCTGCCGCACCTCAACATGGGCGGCGGGCTCGGCATCCCGTATTTCCATGGCGACCGGCCGGTCGACCTCGCGGTGGTCGGCGAGGCGCTGAGCGAACGTTTCGCAGCATTGCCCGCCGAGCTGGGAGAAACCGAATTCGCGATCGAGCTCGGCCGCTACCTCGTCGGCGAGGCAGGCGTGTATCTGACCCGGATCGTCGACCGGAAGGAAAGCCACGGCCAGACGTTCCTGGTCACCGACGGCGGTTTGCATCACCAGCTTGCCGCCTCGGGCAACTTCGGCACCGTCGTGCGCCGTAACTATCCCGCGGCGATCGCGACGAAATTCGCCGCGGAGCCGGAAGAGGAGGCGAGCATCGTGGGTTGCCTGTGCACCCCGCTCGACCGCCTCGCCGACCAGGCGCTGCTGCCGCGGGCCGAGACAGGCGACCTCGTCGCGGTGTTTTGCGCCGGAGCCTACGGCGCCAGCGCCAGCCCGGCGGCGTTCCTCGGCCAGGGACCGGCCCGCGAAATGCTCGTTTAGACCCTGGCGTCGACCTGTCCCTCGCCGGGACACCCGCTCTCAAACCCGCCGAATCGCGCGGTTTTGGGCGCCAAGACTAACGGGATGTTCACCTATTTCCGCGACAAGGCGGCCCCGTATCCAGAGGTGGGCCGCATGCTGCCTGCCGCCATCGCAAGGACGCAGCGAATGCGCATGACCAAACCCATCGCCGCCCTGGCCGCGAGCGTGAGCCTGGCGTTGACCGGCTGCGGCGGCTCGAGCGGTCCGCAGCTCGCCCCGGCGAGCTTCGTGGCGATGCAGGAAGGCCCGGGCGAGGAATACGTCATCGGCCCGCTCGACAAGCTGACCGTCCACGTATGGCGCAACGACGAGCTCGGCGCGTCGGTCCAGGTCCGCCCCGACGGGCGCATCACCACGCCGCTGGTCGCCGACATGCCCGCCGTGGGCAAGACCCCGACCATGCTCGCCGAAGACATCCGGCTGCACCTCTCGCAGTACATATCCGAGCCGCTGGTGACGGTGATCGTCAACGAGTTCGCCGGCACATTCAGCCAACAAATCCGGGTCGTCGGCGCCACCGAGAAGCCCGCTTCGCTGCCCTACCGCGCCAACATGACGCTGCTCGACGCGATGATCGCGGTCGGCGGCCTCAGCGAGTTCGCCAGCGGCAACCGCGCCAAGCTGATCCGCTTCGACAAGACGCTCGGCCGCCAGCGCGAATATGCGCTGCGCCTGGGCGACCTGCTCAAGAACGGCGAGAGCCGGGCCAACGTGATGCTCGCGCCCGGCGACGTGATCATCATCCCCGAGAGCATGTTCTGAGGGAGCCGGACGCTTGAACCTGCTCATCGAGGAAGCGCGCGCGGCGCTGTGGGCGGTGTGGAACCGCCGCTGGCTGGCGCTCGGGGTGGCTTGGGGCGTGTGCCTGCTCGGCTGGCTGGCGATCGCGCTGATCCCCAACAGCTATGAATCGCAGGCGCGGCTGTTCGTCCAGCTCGACGACATGCTCGCCGACCAGATCGGGATTGGCTCCGATGCGCGCAAGCAGGACATCGAGCGGATGCGCCAGACGCTGGTCAGCGCCACCAACCTCGAGAAGATCGTCCGCTCGACCCGGCTCAGTCAGACGGTTGGGACCCAGAGCGACATGGAGCGGGCCGTGCGCAAGCTCGGCGAGGACATCAAGCTCGTCGGCGACGAGAAGAACGTCTTCACCATCACCGTGACCAGTGGGCGCAGCGACCTGTCGGACGGCCAGAACGCACAGCTGGCACAGGACGTCGCCCTGCGGCTGATCGATATCGCGCGGGAGACCAACCTCGGCGGCAGCCGCGGCGAGATGCGCGAGACGATCGAGTTCCTCGACCAGCAGCTCGCTCAGCGCCAGCGCCAGCTCGAAGATGCCGAACAGCGCCGGCTGGCGTTCGAGTCCGAGCATCCCGAGATGATCGGGGGCGCCGCGGCGATCTCGAGCCAGCTCGCCGCGACCCGCTCCGAGCTGCGCAGCGTCGAATCCGACCTCGCCGCGGCGCAAAGCGCGCTCGCCTCGATCGACGGTCAGCTCGCCGGCACCCCGCGCACGCTGCTCACCGCCGGAGCCGGCGGCCCGCGCGCCGCGCTGGCGCAGGCCGAAGCCAATCTCGCCGCGCTGCAAGGGCGCGGACTGACCGATACCCACCCGGACGTCGTGGCGCTGCAGCGGCAGATCGTCTCGCTGCGCTCGCAGGCCAGCGGCCCGAACGCCGATGCCGGCGGCACGCCGAACCCGGCCTGGTCTTCGCTCCAGGCGATGAAAGTCGAGCGGCAGTCGAGCGTGATGGCGCTCAACTCGCGCGCCGCGGCGCTGCGGTCGGAGATCGCCGCGATCAGCGCCAACCGGGCCACCGAGCCGGCGGCGTCGGCCGAGGCGCAGCGGATCAGCCGCGACTACGAGGTGCTGCGCAAGCAGTACGACGAGCTCCTGCAGGACCGAGAGGAGCTGCGCCTGCGCGGCCAGGTCGAGACCGAGCGCAGCAGCGTGAAGTTCGAGGTCATCGATCCGCCGAACACCCCGCGTGTGCCGGCTGCGCCGCACCGGCCGCTGCTTCTGTTCGCCGTGCTGTTCGTCGGCGCCGGAGCCGGGGCGGGCACCGCCTTCGCGATGGGCAAGCTGGGTGGGACGTTCGCGACCGCAGGCACGCTCGAGCAGACCTTCGAGCTCCCGGTCATCGGTACGATCTCGCACTCCCTGACCGAGGCGGGACAGGCGCTCCGCAAGCGCAAGAGCACGCGGTTCGCGATGGCTTCGGGCGGGCTCGGCGCGCTGTTCGTGATCCTGGTCGGGGTCGAGTTCGTCCAGCGCGGGATGGTCGCCTGATGACCGAGCAGAGCAAGATCCCGCTGTCCGAAGGCGAGAGCGGCAAGTCGCTGTTCGAGCGCGCCGAGAGCGCGTTCGGCGGCTTCGAGGGCTTCAAGCCCGCGCCGGTGCCCAAAGAGCTGGCCGAGCCGGCCAACCGGCGCTGGACGAAGCCTGTGCGCAAGGGTGCGCCTGAGGTTGCCGAACCTCAATCTCCGTCCCGCAAGCGGGAGGGGCCAGGGGTGGGCCAGTCCAACGTTGGCGCTACACCCGACACACCCCCCCCCGCCCCCGGCCGCCCGCGGCCTGGCGCAGGAGGCGTCGGGCCGG
>Ga0307505_10001244_pt1 | contig 21632 bp, 21 predicted proteins | sample 23_S_MG_FD_202183 | JGI IMG/M metagenome (GOLD analysis project Ga0307505, IMG submission 202183) | Soil microbial communities from Populus trichocarpa stands in riparian zone in the Pacific Northwest, United States - 23_S | ecosystem: Environmental > Terrestrial > Soil > Riparian zone > Trees...
GTCCCAGTACTTCGTGCCACCGGTTTCCTGGTCCGCGTACCAGCCTTTGAACGTGGGAGGCGGCGTACTCATAGTCCCAGCACCTTCGCTTTCGCAGTGTCGTAGTCGGCCTGCGTGATCAGGCCACTGTCGAGGAGCTTCTTGAACGTGGTGAGCTTCACGAACGCGTCGTCCTCGGACACCGTGGGCGTCGAGCCCTCCACTCCACGCGAGGCGATCGACGGGTCCGAGACGGGCTGCTGGAGACCCGCGACGCCCGCGGTGCCGGTCGCGATCGCCATGCCGAGGATCCCGCCTGCCCCGTCGGTCTCGCCGGCCGCCTGCAGTCCCGCAGCGACGGATGCCTGCAGGTTCGAATTGCCGCGAGCGCCGAGAAGGGCATCCGCACGTTGGACGGTCTTGAGCAGTTCGCGCGTGTGCTCGTCGTAGTCGAGCCCGACGATCGCCGTGCTGACGATCTCGAGTCCGCGGCCGGAACGCCACTTGTACGCGCTCTCCACTGCCTCCGAGAGGCTCTGCGCGAACCCGACGGTGTCCTGCTGGATGCGCGTCATCCGGTTGCCCTGCGACGGGTCGTTCGTATAGAGCGAGAGCGCCTGGGCAAGACTCCCGACAACCTCGTGGAACAACTGCTTCCCGGCATCGTTGCCCCCGTCTGTGAAGTCGAATACCACCCCCGGCTGGAGATACTTCGCGGGAACACAGTTGCGGATGAACAGAATGGGGTCGATTATCCGAAGCGTGTAAGTGCCCCGCGCGAGCGCCCCCACCTGAGTGTTGAGATAGGCGTCATCCCAATAGATCTCGCTCGCCGTGCCGAACCGGTTGTTCGGCAACTCCTTCAGCGACACGAAGAACGCCCGCTGCTGCGCGTGCGGACGGCCGCCGAACTTGAATCGCTCCCACGACGTTTCGATCAGCGAACTCACGAGTCCGTCGCCGGCGAAGACCGACTGCGAGTCGGGAGCATCCGAGTACCATTCGTAACCGCCGGGCTCGGCGACGACCCCTGTAATCCCACCCTCTTCCATGAGGACGAGCCCGTAACCCTCGGGCACGACGATGCGGCTGCCATTTGTGATGACACCGGCCGACCCCCACGTGTTGGCACCGCGTCCGGCGTTGGTGCCGCGGGGCACAGCCGCGAACAGTGCAGCCGTGGGGCGCAGCCCGTCTGGGACGGTGTAGAAGTCCTTCCACTGGTCGGCGAGCACGCCGCCGAAGGCATCATATGCAGCCTTGATCAGTCCCATGTGGTCAGCTCCGCCGGATCAGCCCGAGGTCTCTCCGGCTTCCATTTCTCTGTTTCAGCATCCGAAGCGATGAACCAGATGACTTCGTAGGCGTCGGGACTTCCCGCACGGTGGCGGTTAGTCGGACGAGGCCCTTGGCGTCGTGGCCTCCCCAGAGGCCACGACGCTAACTCTCATATACACCTGTGCCCAAATGCAAGTTGTCCGATAATGCACGACGGTGTCGATGGTTGACGGCGCCTCGTCAGGACTCATGAAAGCCCATGTTCACAAGCACGCTGATTGAGCGCACTCTGCCGAGAGTCTGGACTCATGAAGGCACCGCGCTCCGAGGCATCCGCCCACGTCGGCGCGCTCGTCCGCGATCTTCGCCACAAGGCGACCATCAGTCGGAAGCTGCTCGCCGAGCGTGCCGACATGGACGTCAGCCACCTTGCCAGAATCGAGTCAGGGCAGGGGAACCCGACGCTCTACGTGATGATCCAGCTCGCGACGGCTCTGGACGTGAAGCCTGAAGTCTTCATGAAGGGGCTGACGGCAGCGCACCTGCCGGGGAACATCAAGCCGTACTCCGAGGCGGACTTCCGAAGGGAACTGCGCAAGCGTGAGAGCGTCCGACCGGACCAGGCCTAGCCAAGAGCACCCGCCGAGCGGCCCAGGGACCTACTCGCCCTCGCCTGTCTCCTGCGTTTCGGCGATCTCGACGACCGGCTCAACCGGGATCACCACGGATTCGACAGCGCCCTCCCCGAGGAGCCCGACCAAGCCGATGTCCACGGGTGCGGCATCCGCGAGGCGCTCCGCGGCCGTCTCCGGGTGAAGCGGCTCGCCTGGAAGACCAGGCAGCTCGTCGTTGAACTCCGGTCGCTGTGTGAACAGTCCCATCCTGCAATTCTCACACCACGAACCGCCACAGGTACTCCACGCCGGTCTCTGGCCGGAACCACGCGAGCGTGACGAGGGCGTCGTCGGGGTCGACATCGCACAGGCACACCTCCGCGGTCTCGCCGGGGAGCATCTGTCCCCACAGCTCGGTCCGGGCGGGGGAGCTCGGGGCATCCACGAACACGCGCACGAAGTCGAGCGCGGTTCCGCCCGTGTTCGTCACGAGCGGATGCGTCTCGTAGACGCGGTCGACCCTCCAGGGCAGGGGGTAGGCGGGGGATTCGTCGGGTTCGATGGCGCGCAGCATGCCGGTGACGCTAGGAGCGGCATCCGACGCGAACGGCCTGGATTCTGCCGGCCTGAGCCTCGCCTGTGGAGAACTCGTCGCGACCGCCTCCTGTGGAGGACGGGTCTACCGTGCGGTCCGCTCGTCCGTGTCGTACTCGGCGCGCGCATCGTCCAGGGCAGATCCGATGTCGATCGTGTGGATCTCGTCGCCGCGCGCCTCGACCCTCTGAGCCCATGCGGCGAGATCCTCATCAGAGACGGATGCCGCGGCATCCGCCTCATCGACCTCGCGCCGCCTGCGCTGCGTGACCGCTCCGCCCACCTTGCGCGCCGCCCCGCCGACGGCGCTCGCTCCGCGCGACACTCCACCCGCGATGGCTCCGCCCGCGCGGCGGATGCCGCGCCCGGTGGCGTGCTCCAGGCGCGTCGCACCGGGACGGGGCTCGAGGTCGGGAGGGAGCAGTGCGGGCGGGAGGCCGAACGCGCGTCGCGCGTTGACGAGCACCCTCCGCCCGAGGATGTTGTTGCCGGCGCCGCCCACGGCAGCGCCGATGCCGAAGGGGAGCGCCTTGCCGAGCCAGGACGCGCCGCCGCGAGCGGCGAACTGGCGGATGAAGGTGTTCTTCAGTCGATCCACGAGCGGCCCCACCGCGGCGCGGGGGAGCGTCTTGGTGACCAGCTCGCCCCAGTACCTGTCGCGGGTGACGCCCTTGCCGGCGGCCTGGCCTGCGAGCTGCGAGACGAGGTCGATGCCCTCCTTGCCGAGCATCAGTGTCAGCACGAGTGCGCGGGCACGGTCGGGATCGGAGACCGGGATGCCGTGCACCTCGGTGACCGACTGCGCGAAGAGGGCGGTGGCCTCGAGGAACGCGACGGTCTCGACGCCGCTCAGTGCGAGGGTGACGCCGGTCCCGATCCCCGGGACCACCGCGGTCGCGCCGACGGCGGCGCCGCCGGTGGTCACGGCGGCGAGATAGCGCCGCTCGAGCATGCGGACGATCTGCTCGGGCGAGGAGTCCGGATGGCGAAGACGGATGCTGCGCAGATGCGCCAGCACGACGGGGCGCTGGATCGACAGCACGCGATCGAGCGCGCGGATCGTGCGCGGGTGCTCGTCCGAGCCGGCGGGCGGCAGCCCGCCCCGCCATGCCGAATCGTCGGGCAGCGAGTGGATCCGGTGCACCTTGTCGGCCATCACACGGTGATCCTATGCGCGCGTCACTGGACGCGAGCTGGGCTTGACACGTGTCAGACGAAGAGGTTGGCGCGCTCGAGGTCCTCGGCGAAGTCGACCTCGACCGCATACAGGTCGGAGATGTCGAGCGGTTCGATCAGCAGGCCGTCCTCCGCGATCGCGAGCTCGAGGCCGCGCTCGAAGTAGTCCTGGTCGTCCACACGCGTCAGCTGGCGGATGAACGCCTTCTTGGCGCTGCTGGAGATGTAGTTGATGCCGACGGCCTCGCCGATGCCGCCCTTGATGGTCTTCGACAGCTCCTTGATGAAGCCTTCCGCGGTGACGGTGTACTTGACCTCTTCGTCGCTCACCTTGGAGGTGTTGACAGTCACGAACGACTGGTCACGCTCGATGAGGTCGATGGCGCGGCCGAGCACCAGCGGGTCGAACACGACGTCGCCGTTCATCCACAGCACGCCGCTCCTGCCCGTCGTCGTGAGGGCGCGCAACAGGCTCTTCGACGTGTTCGTCTGGTCGTACCGGTCGTTGTAGACGTAGTCGACCTGCGGGAACGCCTCGACGATCGTCTCGGCGCGGTAGCCGACGACGGTCGTGATCTTCGCGTCGTCGCCGAAGGCGGCACGGATGTTGTCGTGCTGCTGCTGCATGATGCTGCGGCCATCGCCGAGTTCGGTCAGCGGCTTGGGCAGGCTGCGGCCGAGGCGCGAGCCCATCCCTGCTGCGAGAATGACGGTCTGAATGGTCAAAGTCTGCTCCTGGAGTGCGTGATTTCACGGTCGGTTCACCGACTAGACACTCCGTCGTGCCGGGTCCATGGTAGCGATAGCACCTGGGAACGTGCATAATGCTGCCCCGCCGTTGTCGTTTCGTGACAATTCGCAGTTCCTGTGACTCCGCGACATGCGTACCCGTCGTCGGCGACCCGCTTGGTACGTTTGAGCGGTGACAGCTTCCCTGCCGATCTCGCATGAAGCCGATCCGGACGAGCCGGACGGCCGACACGCGAGCGCGGAAGTGGTCGCACTGCCCATTGCGGACGCGCGCGCCCCGCGCAAGGCGCCGCGTGCGCGACCGGGCAAGCCCAAGCGCCCGCATGCGGTGAGGGACTCCGAGCCGACGGCACCAGCCGAGCCCCCGCCTCCGCCGAGTTTCCCGGCCGACCTCGCCGCCGCTGGAATCGTCGTGCCGCCGAAGCCGCCTCTGCCGGAGCCGGAGGTGCTGCCCGAAGCGCCCGCACGCGAGCCGGTGCCCGAGACCGAGCCGCTCCCCGAGGTGCCGCAGCCCGAGCCGGTGCCTCTCCCCGAGCCGGTGCCGGAGCCCGAGCCCCACCCGGTCCCGTCGCCCGAACCCGAGCCCGAGCCGGTGCCCGAACCCGAACCCGAGCCCGAGCCCCACCCGGTCCCGTCGCCCGAACCCGAGCCCGAGCCGCTTCCCGAGGCGCCGGAGCCGGAGCCGGTCCCCGCCCCCGAGACCGAGCCGGCATCCGCCCTCGGACGGGCCGCGGAAGCAGCATCCGTCGCCCTCATCGCCGCCGACGATGTCCCCGAGGTGCTGACCACCCCTGCTGTGGCAGGAGACGCGCTCGTCATCCGCGGCGTGACGAAGAGCTTCGGAGGCACGCGGGCCGTCGAGGGCATCGACCTCACAGTCCCGGCTGGCACCTTCTACGGACTGGTCGGACCCAACGGCGCCGGCAAGACCACGACGCTGTCGATGATCGCGGGACTGCTTCGGCCCGACCGCGGTTCGATCACGGTGGCGGGAGTGGATGCGGCATCCCGCCCCCTCGCCGCGAAGCGCATGATGGGCGTGCTGCCTGACCGCCTGCGCACCTTCGACCGGCTGACCGGTCGGCAGCTGCTCTACTACTACGGCGTCTTGCGCGGGCTGTCGCCGGCGATCGTCGAACGGCGCACCGCCGACCTGGCGCGAGCATTCGACCTCACCGACGCCCTCGGCCGCGCGGTGTCGGACTACTCGGCCGGCATGGCCAAGAAGGTCATGCTCGCGGGTGCGCTGATCCACTCGCCGCGCCTGCTGGTGCTCGACGAGCCGTTCGAAGCGGTGGACCCGGTCTCGAGCGCGATCATCCTCGACATCCTCTCCACGTACGTCGCGCACGGCGGCACCGTCGTCCTGTCCAGCCACGGGATGGAGCTCGTGGAGCGCGTGTGCTCGCGCGTCGCGGTCCTCGTCGCGGGCCAGGTGCTCGCCGAGGGAACGATCGACGAGGTGCGCGGCGAGCTCACCCTCGAACAGCGCTTCATCGAGCTCGCCGGTGGCCTCAGCGACGTGGAGGGCCTGGAGTGGCTGCATACGTTCTCCGACTGAGGGTCGCGCTGCTGTTCGGTGCCCTCCGCGGTGACGCCGGCCACGTCGTGCGCGTGCTGCTCGGGCTGATCCTGCTCGTCGGCGGCACCACGGCGGCGTGCTGGGCGCTGCTCAGCCTCGGAGACGCCGATCCGGATGCGGCGCTCTCGGTCACGGTGCTGGGCGGGGCGGCGGTCACGCTCGGCTTCGCGCTCGCTCCCATCGTCGGCGCGGTCAACGACCCTCTCGACCCACGCCGGTTCGCAGTGCTCGGTCTGTCGCGCGGGAGGCTCGCAGCGGTGCTCGCCGTCGCAGGCTTCATCAGCATCCCGATCGCAACCCTGTCGGCGGTCGCGATCTGCACGGCGATCGTGTGGTCCGAGCACGGCGCGCCGTGGCTCGCCGGCGCGGTCGGCGCGCTGCTCGCCGTCGCGACGTGCGTGCTCCTCGCGCGCGTGTGCATGGCGCTCACGTCGCTGTTCCTGCGCGAGCGCCGTTCGCGGGAGCTCTCGGGACTGTTCGCGCTCGCCATCCTCGTCGTCGTGGTGCCCGTCGGCGTCTTCCTGACCTCGCTGGAGTGGGGCGGCTCCGTGCCGGCTCCGCTCTTCGAAGCAGTCCTGACTCTCTCCGCCACGCCGCTCGGCGCGGCCTGGGCGTACCCCGGGCTCGTCGCCCGAGGCGATGACGGCGCGGGGCTGACACTGCTCATCGCCGTCGCGACGCTCGTTGTGCTGGTCGCGCTCTGGGTCCTCCTGGTGCGCCGGCTCCTCACGACCACCGAACGTCCGACATCCGGTCGGGAGCGCGGCGGACTCGGCTGGTTCGGCGTCGCGCCCGGCACGCCCGGCGGCGCGATCGCCGCGCGAAGCCTCCTGTACTGGTTCCGCGACCGCCGCTACATCGTCAACGTGCTCGTGGTGCCGGTCGCGGCCGCGGTCACCGTCATCCCACTGCTCATCGCGGGAGTGCCGCCCGAACTGGTCGCGCTGGTGCCGGTGCCGTTCGCCGCGCTCTTCCTCGGCTGGCTGCCCCACAACGACCTCGCGTACGACTCGACGGCGGTGTGGATGCACATCGCCAGCGGCGTGCGCGGGGTATCGGACCGCATCGGGCGACTCGTGCCGATCCTTCTCATCGGGATGCCGCTGCTCGCCGTCGCGATCCCCGTCGCCATCTCGGTGCATGACGACTGGGCGCTCCTGCCCGCGCTGGCGGGAGTGTGCATCTCGCTCTTCCTCTGCGGCCTCGGGCTCTCGAGCATCGCGTCGGTCGTCGCGCCCTACGCCGTCTCGCGGCCGGGCGAGAGCCCGTTCCAGCAGCCGCAGCGCACCGGCGCCGGCAGCGCGGTCGCCCAGGGATTGGTCATGCTCGGCACGATCGTGCTGAGCGCCCCGGTGCTGTGGTGGGGCTGGCTGGCGCTCACGACCGACATCGAGGCGGCGAGCCTGGCGCTGTGGGGCGGCGTCGCGATCGGGGTCGGCGTGCTCGCGGTCGGCGTCACCATCGGCGCGGTCGTGTTCGAGCGCCGCGGCGGGCGGCTGATGGAGTTCGCCGAGTCTACGTAGCGGCCGCGCCGCGGCATCCGTCCGCCCCGTCGCACGCTCCCGCGGGCTAAACTGACTGACCATGAGCACCCCCCTCGAAAGCCCGGATCAGGGCGGCCTGGCCACCCTCGATCGCGAACTCGAAGAGCTCATCCGCGAGGAGAACATCGAGCCGGGCGACCACGAGCGCTTCTCGCACTACGTCAAGAAGGACAAGATCCTCGAGTCGGCGATCACCGGCAAGCCGGTGCGCGCATTGTGCGGCAAGAAGTGGACGCCGGGGCGCGACCCGGAGAAGTTCCCGGTCTGCCCCACGTGCAAGGAGATCTACGAGTCGCTGATCCGCTGACGCGTTTCGTCTCCTCGGCTCGCTCGAGACGAAACCGTCACCGAGCGTCGGAATACACCGTCGGGATCGCCGGGTCCGAACGGCTGAGTGCCAGCGCCCGCACCGGCAGCTCCTCGCGGACTCGGGCGTGGTGGGACCGTGCCGCCCGGACTCCGGCGTGGCCCTCGAACGCCTCATCGATCTCGCCGTCGACGACGAGTGGCACGTGCAGAGCCCGCGCGTCGGGATGCTCGGCCGCCGTGCCCAGCTCCTCGAACCCGTCCGACACCACGATCAGCTCGCTGGTCGCCGTGCCGGCATCGAGAGTGCGGAAGGCCGCCTTGCGCCCGCCCTTGGACACCTTGTCGGCGGATGCCTTCTCGACTCCCACCCACGCTCCGTCGGATCCCTGGCGGGCGACGAGCTTGTAGACCATGCCGGCAGTCGGCGTTCCCGAGCCGGTGACGACCGACGTGCCGACGCCGTATGAATCGACGGGGGATGCCGCGAGCGCCGCGATCGCATACTCGTCGAGGTCGCTGGTCACGGTGATCCTCGTCGAGGTCGCGCCGAGATCGTCGAGCTGCGCACGCACCTCGGCCGCCACCAGGGGCAGATCTCCGGAGTCGATGCGGACGCCGCCGAGCTCCGGGCCGGCGACGCGCACGGCGGTCGCGACGCCCTCGCGCGTGTCGTAGGTGTCGACGAGCAGCGTCGTGCCGGTGCCCAGCGCCTCGACCTGCGACCGGAAGGCGTCCTCTTCGGTGTCATGGAGCAGTGTCCAGGCGTGCGCGGCGGTGCCCATCGTCGGGATGCCCCAGCGCCGGCCCGCTTCGAGGTTCGAGGTCGCGCCGAACCCCGCGATGTACGCGGCGCGGGCGGCCGCGACCGCCGAGGACTCGCCGGCGCGGCGTGACCCCATCTCGGCCAGGGGGCGGTCGCCGGCCGCGACGCTCATGCGGGCGGCGGCGGTTGCGACGGCGGAGTCGTGGTTGAGCACGCTCAGCGCGAGGGTCTCGAGGATCACCGCCTCGGCGAACGTCCCCTCGACCGTGAGGATCGGCGACCCCGGGAAGTACAGGTCGCCCTCGGCGTAGCCGGTGATCGTGCCGGTGAAGCGGTACTCCTCGAGGAAGCGGAGGGTCGCGGCATCCACCACCCCTTCGTCGCGAAGGAACCGCAGTTCGTCGTCGCCGAAGCGGAAGTCGCGGATCAGGCTCAGGAGGCGCCCGGTGCCGGCGACGACGCCGAACCGGCGTCCGCCGGGAAGTCGTCGGGCGAACAGCTCGAAGACGCAGCGGCGGCCGGCCGTGCCGTCGCGCAGGGCGGCGTCGAGCATGGTGAGCTCGTACCGGTCGGTCAGCAGGGCGGTCGAGGCGCTCATGCGCGCAAGCCTAGTGAGGAGCCGGCGTTCGGTTCACAGGACGATCGCGCTGTGGGACGCAGGAGATCGGCGTGTCGGCTGGCTCCGGCCCGGATCTCCTGCGAACCGAACTGCGAGCACGGTCTGATCGGGCTGGCGTAGGCTGGTCCATCGTGAGGGACGCGCCGATCGGAATCTTCGACTCCGGTGTCGGCGGGCTCACGGTGGCGCGGGCCATCTCGGCGCAGCTTCCGCGCGAGTCGCTCCTCTACATCGGCGACACCGCCCACTCGCCGTACGGGCCGAAGCCCATCGCCGACGTGCGGCGGTACTCGCTCGAGGTGCTCGACACGCTCGTGGACCAGGGCGTGAAGATGCTCGTCATCGCGTGCAACACGGCATCCGCCGCGATGCTCCGCGATGCGCGCGAGCGCTACGACATCCCTGTGGTCGAGGTGATCGGACCTGCCGTCCGCACCGCGATGTCGACGACCCGCAGCGGCCGCATCGGCGTGATCGGCACGGCCGGGACGATCGGCTCCCGCGCGTATCAGGACATGCTCGAGGTGAACGAGAACCTGACCGTGCTCGCGCAGGCCTGCCCCCGGTTCGTCGAGTTCGTCGAGGCGGGCGTGACCGACTCGCCCGAGGTGCTCGCCGTCGCCGAGGAGTACCTCGCGCCGTTGCGCCACGCCGGCGTCGACACGCTCGTGCTCGGCTGCACCCACTACCCCTTCCTGGAGGGCGCGATCAGCTACGTCATGGGCTCCGACGTGTCGCTGGTCTCGAGCGACACCGAGACGGCGAAGGACGTCTATCGGCAGCTGGTCTCCCGCGACCTGCTCGCGGGGACGGATGCCGAGACCACCCACATCTACGAGGCGACCGGCGCATCCGCCGACGACTTCCTGCGCCTCGCGCACCGGCTCATGGGTCGCGAGGTGCGCGAGGTGCAGCTCGTCCACACCGGCGCCATCGATCTGCCCACCGCCGACCGCGTCGGCTGACCCGCCGCATCCCGAGGAGACCCATGACCGACATCACCCGCGCCGACGGCCGCTCCGTCGACGAGCTGCGCACCGTCACGATCGAACGCGGCTGGAGCACCCACGCGGAAGGGTCGGCGCTGATCTCGTTCGGCGGCACGAAGGTGCTGTGCACGGCGTCGTTCACCAACGGCGTGCCGCGCTGGCTGACCGGCAAGGGCAAGGGGTGGGTCACTGCCGAGTACGCCATGCTGCCGCGCGCGACCAACTCGCGCAACGACCGCGAGAGCATCAAGGGCAGGGTGGGCGGGCGCACACACGAGATCTCGCGTCTCATCGGCCGCGCGCTGCGCGCTGTCGTCGACACGAAGGCCCTCGGCGAGAACACCATCGTGATCGACTGCGATGTCCTGCAGGCCGACGGCGGCACGCGCACCGCGGCGATCACGGGCGCCTACGTCGCCCTCACCGACGCGATCGAGTGGGGGCGGGCCAAGAAGTTCATCGCGCAGAAGGCGACGCCGCTCATCGACTCGGTGTCGGCTGTGTCGGTCGGGATCATCGACGGGACGCCGATGCTCGATCTGGCCTACGTCGAGGACGTCCGCGCCGAGACCGACATGAACGTCGTCGTCACCGGCCGCGGCCTGTTCGTCGAGGTGCAGGGCACCGCCGAGGGCGCGCCGTTTGACAAGCGCGAGCTCGACGCACTGCTCGAGCTCGGCATCGCCGGGTGCGCGTCGCTGCGCGACCAGCAGGCCGCCGCGCTGGCGGTGGAGTGATGGACGCTTCGACAGGCGCTGCGACCGGCGCGGAGAGCGTCGTCGACGACGACGAGTCCCTGACACCGTCGAAGGGGCGGCGCCGGGTGGTCCTCGCCACGCACAATCCGCACAAGGTCGAGGAGTTCGGCGCCATCGTCGCCGCGACGCGTCCGGATCTCGAGGTCATCGGCTTCGACGGCCCTGAGCCGGTGGAGAACGGAACGACGTTCGCCGACAACGCGCTCATCAAGGCCCGCATGGCGTGTGCGCACACCGGGATGCCGGCGCTTGCCGACGACTCCGGCATCTGCGTCGATGTGCTCGGCGGAGCGCCGGGCGTGTTCAGCGCGTACTGGGCGGGCCACGCGAAGGATGCCCGCGCCAATCTCGAACTCCTGCTGGACCAGCTGAGCGACATCCCCACGCCGCACCGTTCCGCGCAGTTCGTCTCGACGATCGCGCTGGTGCGTCCGGACGGCACCGCTCACGTCGTCGAGGGTCGCTGGCCCGGCCGGCTCGCGACCCACCCGTCGGGGTCCGGCGGGTTCGGCTACGACCCGGTGTTCATCCCCGACGGCCAGGATCCGGGATCCGAGCGAACGGTCGCCGAGTGGTCCGCGGAGGAGAAGAACGCGGCATCCCACCGCGCCCTCGCCTTCGCTCAGCTCGTGCCGCTCCTCGCCGACCTCTGATCGCTCGTGCCGCGTTCCGGTACAGCCGCCGTGGTCCGCGAGACGGCATCGGTGCACCGAGACCGCAGCTACGGACCGCAGTCTCGGTGCACGGATGCAGTCTCGCGGGTGAGCGGGTGGGCGGGTAGGCGGGTAGGCGGGTAGGCGGGTGAGCGGCCGGCGGGAGTGAGAACCGGGATCATTCCCGACTAGCCGGATCGGCCCGGCTGCGGCATCCGCCGGGCTTAGCCTGGCCTGATGCATGACCACGCGCCCACCGGGATCCGCGGCGCGAGCAACCGCCGCCTGCTGGCGATCTCGCTCGCGATCACCGCGGTCGTCATGGTGGTCCAGGTCGTGGGCGCGATCCTCACCGGGTCGCTCGCGCTCCTCGCGGACGCCGCGCACATGTTCACGGATGCCGCGGCTCTCATCATCGCTCTGGTGGCGAGCATCGTCGCCGCGCGGCCCGCCAACGACCGGAACACCTTCGGCTACCAGCGCGCCGAGGTCTTCGGAGCGCTGGTGAACGCGGTGATCCTCATCGCGCTGTCGGCGTGGGTCGCGTTCGAGGGCATCCGCCGGCTCATCAACCCCGGCGAGATCGAGGTCGCCGGCGGGCTGATGCTCGTCGTCGCGATCGTCGGACTCGTCGCGAATGCGGTGGCGCTGTGGCTGCTGAGCGCGGCGCAGCGGCGGAGCATCAACGTACGCGGCGCGTACCTCGAGGTGCTGGGCGACCTCATCGGCTCGGCGGCCGTGATCGTCGCGGCGATCGTGATCGTGACCACCGGGTGGATGCCGGCGGACGCGATCGCGTCACTGTTCATCGCGGCGATGATCGTGCCGCGGGCGATCGCGCTGCTGCGCGAAGTCATGTCGGTCCTGTCCGAGTCGACGCCGAAGGGGATGCACGTGGAGGAGATCCGCGAGCACATCCTCTCGACCCCCGGCGTCGTCGACGTCCACGACGTGCACGTATGGCAGCTCACCCGCGGCGCGCCGGTCTTCAGCGCGCACGTCGTCGTGGACGAGGAGGCGATCGGCGACGGCGGGCCGGGTGCGCTGCTCGGGAGACTTCAGGGCTGCCTCGCGGAGCACTTCGACGTGGAGCACTCGACGTTCCAGCTCGAGCCCGCCGGACACGTCGAACACGACGCGCACGCCTGAGCTGCCCGAACCACTGCTCGCCTGTCACACTCTGCGGGCGCGCCCGGCGATTCGTGACAGGCGAGCGGATGCTGTGCGGACGCTGGCCGGCCCGGCTCAGGACTCCCGGCGAACATCGGCGGGGGACTTGTCGGGCCGCAGTCCCCGCCAGCGCGAGTGACGGAGGATCCCGTCCGGCGTGAACTCCGCGAACTCGACCTCCCCGACGAGCTCCGGTCGCACCCAGAGGGCGTCCGAGGCGTCTGCGGCCGGGATGCCGACGAACGGGTTCTCGTCGCTGCGCAGCGGCGTGAGCACGGCGTCGAGCCTCGCGAGCGTCGAGTCGCTGAACCCGGTGCCGACGCGCCCCGCATACCGAAGTCCGTCCGGGCCGGGAATGCCCAGCAGCAGCGAGCCGATCGACCCGGTGCGGCCGCCTTTGCCCGGGCGGATCGCGCCGATCACGACCTCCTGGGTGCGGGTCAGCTTGATCTTCAGCCAGTCCTCCGACCGCAGCCCGCGCCGATACGTCGAGCCCGGGTTCTTCACCACGACCCCCTCGAGCCCGAATCGGCGACTGGCGCCGAGGGCAGCATCCACGTCGTCGAACACCGGCGGCAGCACGATCGCGTCGATCGCTTCGGCGGCGAGGGATTCGAGGATGCCGCGTCGAGCCGCGAGCGGAAGGGATGCGGCATCCGTCGCCCCCGCCGACAGGACATCGAAGAGGTGGTACTTCACGGGGGTGCGCGGCGCTTCGTGCTCGATCTCGCGCGGTTTGGAGAGGTTCATGCGGGCCTGGAGCCGGGGGAAGCTCGGCCGCCCCTTCGCGTCGAGCGCGACGATCTCGCCGTCGACGACCGCGGGCTCGGAGCCGAACCCGACGTCGACGCGGGTGAGCTCGGGGTACTTGTGCGTGATGTCGTTGCCGCTGCGGGCGCGCAGGTGCAGGCGGCGGCCGTCCCAGACGCCGATCGCGCGGATCCCGTCCCACTTCACCTCAGCCCAAGCGACGTCGTCCCACCGTTTCGCAGCCGCCCGAGCGACACCGGCCGTTGCGGTCGTGGCGAGCATCGGCTTGAGGTCGGCAGCGGCCGTCGCGGTCGGCCGGTCGGCAACGCCCATGGTCGCTGAGCTCGTCGAAGCGTCGCGGTGGGAGGTGTTCGCCCCGACGGTCGCTGAGCTTGTCGAAGCGTTGCTGCGGGAGGTGTTCGACCCTTCGACAGGCTCAGGGACCGCTGGTGCGCGCTCAGGGACCGATGGAGCCCGCCCACGAACCGAGCGGCCGCCCTCGTCCGCCTGTTCGGACGCGACGACGGGCTCGCCGTCCGGCTGCGGGCGACCCTCGGCATCCGTCTTCATTCGATGAAGAAGCCAGGTCGACTTCTCGCCCTCGCCGTCGGTGCGGATCAGCACGAGCCGCACCCGCCCGAGCGGACCGCCGGGCCGCCCATCGAGGGTGAAGATGATCTCGTCGTCGCGCCACTTCTCGAGCTCGTACCGGCCGTCGTCCCAGATCGTCATCGTCCCGGCCCCGTATTCGCCGCGGGGGATCGTGCCCTCGAACGTCGCGTACTGCATGGGGTGGTCCTCGGTCATCACCGCGAGGCTATTGCGAGAGGTCGAGTGCGGGATGCCGCGCGGCACCGCCCAGCTCACGAGGACGCCGTCGCGCTCCAGCCGCAGGTCCCAGTGCAGGCGGCTCGCGTGGTGCTCCTGGATCACGAAGACGGGCAGCTCGCCGTGCGGCGTCGATCCCAGCGGATTGTCGGGTACGGGCTCGGGGGTCCGCGAGGCGCTGCGCTTGGAGATGTACGCCGACAGGGGGCCGTCTTCCGCCTCGCGGCCCCCGGCGTGAAACCCGAGGACGCCCATCGGGTCGCCGATCGACTCCATGCGCTCGAGCACCTCGTCGAACATCAGCTGCCGCAGCTCGGGATCGTCGAGCTCGTCCCACGCACGCGGCGCGGCGACTGTCGGATGCGAACGCCCCCGCAGCGAGTACGGCGCGATCGTCGTCTTGGCGCCGTTGTTCTGGCTCCAGTCGATCAGCACCCGGCCTCGTCGGTCGGTCTTCTTCATCGAGCTCACGACGAGATCGGAGTGGTCCGCCTCGATCGACCTGGCGAGCTCGTTCGCCAGCAGGGAGGCCTGCTCGGTGGACTGTCCGGGCGGCAGCGCGGTGTACAGATGGATGCCCTTGCTGCCGCTGGTCACGGGGAACGGCGTCAGCCCCATGTCGGTGAGGATCGTCCGCGCCCAGCCGGCGACGAGCGCGCACTCCGCCAGCCCCGTGCCTGGGCCGGGGTCGAGGTCCAGGACGAGCCGGTCGGCGAAGCCCCGGTCGCCGTCCGGTGTGAAGCGCCACTGCGGGACGTGCAGCTCGAGGCTCGCGACCTGTGCGAGGTACACCAGCGTGGGGATGTCGCCGACCAGCGGATAGTGCTTCGTTCCCGTCGAGTGGGGGATCGGCATCCGCTTCACCCAGGAAGGTGCGCCCCGTTCGAGGTCCTTCGCGAAGAAGACGGGCTCGGGATGCTCGTCGGTCCCGACGCCTTCGACCCAGCGCTTGCGGGTGACGGGTCGCCCGATCACGTGCGGGATCAGCAGCGGCGCGATGCGCGTGTAGTAGTCGATGACCTCGCCCTTGGTGGTGCCGGTCTCGGGGTACATCACCTTGTCGAGGTTGGTCACGCGCAGGCGCCGGCCGCCGATGCTGACCAGCTGCTCGGCCGAGCCCTTCCGCGACGCCTGCGCCATGCGCCCATCCTGCCGTGTCCCTCGCGCCCCCGCAGTCGCGCCATCCCGCGCTAGCATGCGCCGTATGGCCGAGACCAGGTACCGCATGGTCTCGTTCTCGCTCTGCACGCGCGCCGGCCGGCTTCTCGGCACGACGCCGGAGATGCGGATGCCGCGAGCGCCGGGCTGGAACGACACCAGGCCGCTCGTCGCACTCGCGCGCCGGGAGTGGGCGCTCGACGCCGTCGTGCTGCGGCTGATCGACGCGGCGAAGCGCGACGGCATCCGTCATCTGAGGTACGCCGTGGAGATCTCGCGCCCGCCGACGGTCGCGCTCGTCCCGTCGCCCGCGGGCGACTTCGCCGACGAGCCCCTGCGACAGGCGTGGGCGCGACCCGGCGGTCCGGCTCGGCAGCTCGAGTGGGCCGCACGCGAGCTCGCCGCGCGAGGGACGCCGATGACGGGCGATCCCGAACAGGTGCGGTCGTGGAATCTGTCGTCGCTATGGCGGCTGCCGCACCGCGACGGCGCGGCATGGCTCAAGGCCGTCCCGTCGTTCTTCGCGCACGAGGGCGCGGTGATCGAGCGGCTCCACGGCTACGACGTGCCCCGGCTCATCTCGCGCTCTGAGGGTGTCTGCCTTCTCGACGACATCCCCGGTGACGACCTCCACCGGGCGCCGCTCGGCACGGCGCTGCGCATGGTGGACACGCTCGTCGACATCCAGCGGGGCACGGTGGCGGATGCCGCGCTCAGGTCCGTTCTGCCCGACTGGCGCCTGTCCGCGATCGCCGAGGGCGCCATCCGGGTGCTCGAGCGATGGGCGGCGGAGCTGTCCTCCGGCGAGCGCGCCGCCGTCGCCGGGCTCGTCGACGGACTGGATGAGCGGGCAGGCCGGCTGCAGGACTGCGGCCTTCCCGACGGTCTCGTGCACGGCGACTTCCATCCGGGCAACGTGCGCGGCACGTCGGGACGACTGACGCTGCTCGACTGGGGCGACAGCGGGCTGGGGCATCCGCTCCTCGACGTCGCCGCTTTCACCGAGCGCATGTCGGCGGCGGATGCCGACGCCGTCGTCGCGCACTGGACCCGGGCGTGGCGCGCCGCGGTCCCGGGCAGCGATCCGCAGCGCGCGCTGACCCTGATCGAGCCGGTGGCCGCCCTGCGCCAGGCCGTGGTGTACCAGCAGATCCTCGACCGGATCGAACCGGCCGAGCGCCGGTATTTCACGGACGATCCCGTGCTGTGGCTGCGCCGCACGGCTCTCGCCGTCGAACGGCATGCGGCTGCACCCTAGCCGCGACGGGTGTGACAGGTGTGTACTGGTGTGATGAGGGCGATCTGGAAGGGTGCACTGACCTTCGGTCTGGTCAACGTGCCGGTGAAGGTCTATTCGGCGACCGAGGACCACGACGTGTCATTGCATCAGGTGCACGCGGCGGACGGCGGCCGCATCCGGTACCAGCGGATCTGCGAGATCGACGGCGAGGTCGTGCCGTACCAGGACATCGACAAGGCCTACGACGACGGCGAGAGGACGGTGGTCCTCACCAAGGAGGATCTCGCCTCGCTCCCCGCCGAGCGAAGTCGCGAGATCGACGTGGTGGAGTTCGTGCCGAGCGAGCAGGTCGACCTCCTCACTCTCGACCGCGCGTACTACCTCGAGCCCGACTCGGCCTCTCCCAAGGCGTACGTGCTGCTGCGCAAGACGCTCGAGCAGACCGACCGCACCGCGATCGTGCGGTTCTCGCTGCGTCAGAAGACGCGGCTCGCGGCGCTCCGCGTCCGCGGGGACGTGCTGGTGCTGCAGACCCTCCTGTGGGCGGACGAGGTGCGTGAGGCGGCGTTCCCGTCGCTGGATGAGCCGGTGCGCATCTCCGCCAAGGAGCTCGAGCTGTCGGCATCCCTCGTCGAGAGCTTCGCGAGCGACTTCGACCCGTCCGAGTTCAGCGACGAGTACCAGGAGGAGCTGCGGACCCTGATCGAGGCGAAGCTGGAGAAGGGCGACGCGCTCGACACGTCCGAGACCTTCGGCGACCACGAGGACGAGGATGCCGGCGGTGAGGTCATCGATCTCATGGCGGCTCTGCGGGCGAGCGTCGAGCGGTCGCGCGCTGCGCGCGAGGGGACGGATGCCGCGACGGCGCCCGCCGGGAAGGGAGCCGCCGCGAAGGGGGGCGGCGCAGATGCGAAGCCGAAGAAGGCGCCGGCGAAGAAGAAGGCTGCCAAGAAGGCGTCCTGACGAGGTGAAGACCGCCCGCGCTCAGGCCTTCGGCGCGTCGCCCTCGTGTCCGCCCTCGTGCTCGGGGCCCCGGTCGAAGATCTCGGGGTCGAGCACGAGCTCCTTCGCCTCGTCGGCGTCGGTGACGACGTCCTCTCCAGCGGCCTCGGCCTTCCGGGCCTTGCGGCGCTCGCTGAAGTAGTGCCACAGCGTGATGATCGCGGTGCCGCCGACGGCCGTGAGGAGGATGACGTCGATGTACTCCTCCACGAACCACGCGACGGGCGGGATGAAGCCGATGAGATAGCCGAACATGGTGAGCCCGAACCCCCAGATCACCGCGCCGATGAAGTTGTAGAGGGTGTACTTGCCCTTGTGCATGTGGCCGACGCCGGCGGCGACGGGAGCGAAAGTCCGCACGATCGGCACGAAGCGGGCCAGGATGATGGTCAGGCCGCCGAACCGTTCGAAGAACGCGTTGGTGCGTTCAACGTTCTTCACGCTGAAGACCCCCGATTCCTTGCGTTCGAACACGGCGGGACCGCCCTTGTGCCCGATGTAGTAGCCGACCTCGCCGCCGATGAACGCCGAGAGGCCGATCAGGAGGGCGACCCACCACACGCTGATGCCGAACACGCCGTGCGGAGCGTAGTCCTGCGGATGTGAGAGCAGGCCGGCGATGACGAGCAGCGTGTCGCCCGGCAGGAGGAACCCGACCAGCAGGCCGGTCTCGGCGAACACGATGAACAGCACCACGACGAGCGCCCAGGGCCCCGCCCACTCGATGATGGCGGCTGGATCGAGCCAGGGGATGAGGGCTAGCGGCTGCAAGAGAGGGTTCCCGTCGGTCGTCGCGGTCGGCGGTCTTGGTGGTACGCGTGTCGTGCGTGCGGAAGGTGGGACTTGAACCCACACGCCCGGAGGCACAGGAACCTAAATCCTGCGTGTCTGCCAGTTTCACCACTCCCGCGGGTGGGTTCAGTCTACTGAGCGACCTGGAGGGCCGCTGTGGGCCGACGCCTGCTGTGCGCGCGGTCAGGTGCGGTGCCTGTGGATAACTTCCCGGTGCATCCGCCGTGACTTGCGAGGATTCTCGGGTGACTCTTGCGCCCGTCTCCACCCCCGCCGCGGCGAGTGTGGCCGACCGCGTGCGCGAGCGTCTCCGCGCCGAGCGGGCCGATCCGGCGCGCGACCCCGAGCTCGCCGCGCACATCGCGCGGAGTGAGGTGCGTCGTCACAACGACTTCGCGCTCGCCCGGGGACTCGCTCCGGTCGACGACGAGGCGGCGTGCGTGCGTGACGTGCTCGCCTCGGTCGCCGGGTACGGACCGCTGCAGCCGTACCTCGACGACCCCACGGTCGAGGAACTCTGGATCAACTCTCCGGACAAGATCTTCGTCGCGCGCGGAGGGGTCTCGGAGCGGGTGCCGCTGACACTCACCGACTCCGCTGTCCGCGATCTCGTCGAGCGGATGCTGCAATCATCCGGGCGCCGAGTGGACCTGAGTCAGCCGTTCGTCGACGCTTCGCTTCCGGACGGCAGCCGCCTCCACGTCGTCATCCCGGATACTGGTGGAGCCTCATATCGAATTGGCTGGAATAGCGCTCGAGATCGGTGGCCTTTGGGACGCCTGGTGACTGTCGGAGCGGTTCCTGAATGGCTGTCGCTTGACCGCTGGTGTGTGCGCTGATTGGCTGGGGCCTAGTTACTCATCAAGCTGAGGAGAGTCATGTCAGAAGCGGTTTCGGGACCGGTAGCGGGTACGGCGATGACGCCAGAGTTCGTGAAGACAGTGGGGCGCTTCGCATACGTCTGGGGGTGGCCGATGGTGTCGATGCTCAACCGCCGGACCGGGCTCACCTCGGTCCCGGAGCCGGGATTACGCGGCGGCGTGCTGCCGAACGCACCGGTCGGCGGGGTATGCATGATGACCGACTACATCTCCCCTTCGCAGCGGTTCGTGGCCTGCACGAACCAGGACGTGTTGTACGGGTTCGGGTTCGGCAGTCTCGACGAGCAGCCCGCGGTGTTCCAGCTCCCGGACTTCGGTGACAGGTTCTGGGTCGCTGCGGCGTGGGATCACCGCACCGACTCGTTCGCCAAGATGGGCAAGCAGTACGGCACGAAGCCCGGCTTCTACGCCGTCGTCGGTCCGAACTGGGACGGCGAGATCCCGGACGGCATCACCCAGGTGTTCCGCTCAACGACGGCGCTGGCGGCCTTCTGCCCCCGCGTGTTCCTGGAAGACACCGCCGAAGACCGTGCGGCGGTCGCCGAGCTGGTAAAGAAGATCAACATCTACCCGCTGGATGAGTTCGACGGCACCGTCAAGGAGTACGACTGGGCGAACGTGCCAAGCTTCCCGGTGCCGGGCGCGGTCGCCGATAGCGAGATCAAATGGGTCGACCCCGACGTGTTCTTCGACCAGCTCCTCGAAGTGCTCGATACGGTTCCCCCGCTGCCGGGCGAAGAAACCCTGTACCAGCAGTTCCGTGCCGTGCTGGATGCCGCAGCCGCCGATCCGGCGCTGAAGGAGGCTCTGCACGAGGCCGCGGTGGAGACCGAGCATGACGTGATCACCCCGTTGCTGCGGTGGGAGCACAATGGCCCCGCGGCCGGCAACGGCTGGTACTCCCCGAAGAACAACTCCGCCTTCGGCACCGACTACCTGACCCGTACCGCGATCGCCCGCTCGAACATGTTCGAGAACACCCCGATCGAGACGAAGTACATCTTCACCGACACCGACGTGAACGGCGACCAACTCAACGGCACGAACGGATACACCGTCACGTTCGAAGCCGGTCAACTCCCGCCGGTGCACGGGTTCTACTCGATGACGCTCTACAACAAGCACCACTTCTACTTCGAGAACGACCTCGGCAGGTACTCCCTCGGAACAAAGAACCCCGATCTCGTGCACGGCGACGACGGGTCGCTCACCTTCTACGTCGGCAATACCCCACCCGAAGGAGCGCCGTCCAGCAACTGGCTGCCTGCGCCAGCCGACGACTTCTCGGTCTACATTCGCGCGTACTGGCCCGAACAGGCCATCCTTGACGCGACCTGGCAGCCACCGAAGGTCCAACGCATTTCATAACGCGCCCGGACTGACGGTCACACTCGCTCGGATTTCCAACCGAGTGTGACTGTCGTCCAAAACACTCTCAACCTGGTGCTCATCGAGAAGCGGGTGTTTGAAACCTCAGCCGAGGACGCGACTTCTCTGCCATCATGCGCAAGAACAGGAAGGCGGTTCGCCCGTGAATAGCGTCATTGGTGAGATATTGCCACTCGCCCTCGGTATCGCGATCAGCCCCATCCCGATCATCGCCGCGATCCTGATGCTGCTCTCATCAAAAGCGCGGGTAACCAGTGTCGGGTTCCTGATCGGATGGGTCATCGGCATCATCGTGGCCGTGGTGGCGTTCACCCTGCTGTCATCGGTCCTGCCCGAAGACGACCCCAATGCGTCGAAACCCATCCAGGGCGTCATCCAGCTCCTCCTCGGTGTCCTGCTGCTGCTGCTGGCGGTCAGGCAATGGCGAGGACGACCGAAGAACAATGAAGAGCCCACCCTGCCGAAGTGGATGCGGGCCATCGACAACGTCACCTTCCCCGTCGCGTTCGGCCTCGGATTCCTGCTGTCGGCGCTCAACCCGAAGAACCTCATCATGGCCGCAGGCGCGGGCGTCGCCATCGGGTCGGCCTCACTAGACGTCGGGTCGATCGTGATCGTGGTCGGCGTGTTCACTTTCATCGCCGCGTGCACAGTTGCGATCCCTGTGATCGCGTACCTGATCGCCGCCGACAAATTGCGAGGACCACTCGAAGGGCTGCGCACCTGGCTCGAGAAGGAGAACGCCATAATCATGGCCATACTGCTGCTCGTGATCGGTGTCTCCCTGATTGGCAAAGGCATCGGCAGCTTCTAG
>Ga0307505_10001245_pt1 | contig 21630 bp, 21 predicted proteins | sample 23_S_MG_FD_202183 | JGI IMG/M metagenome (GOLD analysis project Ga0307505, IMG submission 202183) | Soil microbial communities from Populus trichocarpa stands in riparian zone in the Pacific Northwest, United States - 23_S | ecosystem: Environmental > Terrestrial > Soil > Riparian zone > Trees...
GGGAGTAACGATGGCACTCACGCTATTCTCGCTGAACTTCCTGGGCGATGGCTTGCGAGATGCTCTAGACCCGCAAACGAGGAAGTTCTAAGTCCAGCAAACTTCAGTTTGCTGATCTTCGTGTTACCCGAACTTCTCGAACAATGACGCAACAAACTGAAGTTTGTTGAACTTATGAACAACGGCACAATACTTTCGGTCAAAGACCTTAAGACTTATTTTCAAACCGAGGACGGCGTGGTAAAGGCTGTCGATGGGATCTCGTTCGAGTTGCAGAAGGGCGAGACGCTTGGGATCGTTGGCGAATCGGGTTCGGGGAAATCGGTGACGAACCTTTCGGTGATGCGGCTGATCCCGGAACCGCCGGGAAAGATCGTCGGCGGCGACGTCGTGTTCGACGGCATCGACGTGCGTTCGCTCCCCTTAGACGAGGTGCGAAAGATCCGCGGCAAGCGAATCGCGATGATCTTTCAGGATCCGATGACGTCGCTCAACCCGTTCCTGCGGATCTCGACGCAGTTGATGGAGGTCACACAACTCCACCTCGGGCATTCGAAACAGCAGGCGTATGAGCACGGTGTAAAGATGCTCGAGACGGTCGGCATACCGGATGCACGAGCCCGCATGGACGGCTATCCGCACGAGCTCTCGGGCGGCATGCGACAGCGCGTGATGATCGCGATGGCGCTCTCGTGCGACCCGGAATTGCTGATCGCTGATGAACCGACGACCGCTCTCGACGTTACGATCCAGGCACAGATACTCGAACTCATCAAAGACCTCAAAGCCCGGCTCGGGACGAGCGTCATTCTGATCACGCACGACCTCGGCGTCGTGGCGGGAATGACGGACAAGATCATCGTGATGTACGCCGGCAAGGTGTTCGAGCAGGCTCCGACGCGCGAGCTTTTCTCGACGCCGGCGAATCCGTACACGAAAGGCCTCCTCCGAAGCGTCCCCGATCCGGCCCACGAGCAGGGTAAGGAACTCTACCAGATCCCCGGCCTGCCGCCCGACGTCGCTCACCTGCCGCCCGGCTGCCCGTTCGCCGAACGCTGCGACCGCGCAAAGGACATTTGCCGTAAGGAGTTTCCACCGTTCGTCGAGATCAACACGGACCACCATTCGCTCTGCCATTTTGCGAAGGAGGTTTACGACGAGTCCAAACAGGAGAGGGCCGAGGCCGCAAGAGCACACAAATGAAACGAAATTACATAGCATTTCTCATCCTCACGCTCGCCGTCGTCGGATGTAAGCTCCCGGGATTCTTGAGCGGCGGCGGCGGTGGTGGAAGTAGTGCTGGCGGCAAGGGGACCGCGACCGGCGGAGCGGATCCGAAGGCGGACGTGATCGAAGCGTCGAAACGCTTCATCGCACTGCCATCGTTCGCTGCAAATATGGAGGGCACGGGCCAGACCGAGATCAAATCTCAGGTCAAGTATCTCGCACCGGATCACTTCCACGTCACGTATCTGGCGGGAACCGGCGCCGGAATGGAACTGATCTATATCGGAAAGGACGGCTATATGAAGTCGGGCGGCGGCAGTTGGACGAAGATGCCCAACACCGGCCAAAACATTCCCAATCTTCGCGATTCGTTTACGGAGGATGGCCTGAAAACGCTTTCGGATGTTAAGTACGAGGGTGACGACACCGTAAATGGCGTCGCGACATCGGTTTACAGTTACAAGAATGTCACGCCCGTCGGGTCATTTTCGTTCACCAGCAAGATGTGGGTGCGAAACGATACGGGCGTCCCGCTGAAGATCTTTGTTGAATATACGGACAACCAGGCTCTAAAGAACATGACCGTCAACTACGACACCGATGCGAAGATCACGATCGAGCCGCCGATAAAATGAAGCATCTCGCCGCATTTTCGCTGATCCTTTTGACCTCGGGCACGTTCGGGTGTTCGTGGTTCAGCGATCAGCCTGCGTCGAACTCGGCATTGTCGGCGAACGCAAATCAGGCAGCCGCCAACACGGCACCGGCAGTTGTCCGCGAAAACCCGGTCGCCGATATCGACGCGATGGCGGACAAGTTTCTTGCCCAGAAGTCGTTCCGAGTTAAGCGGAGTGTCTTTGGCGACAAAGATTTTACGACGGTGGTAGAGTACGTTTCGCCAGACCGGTTCCACATTAAGACCGGACCAGGCCTCGAACAGATCAGGATCGGAAACGACCTCTATATCACTCTCGATAATAGTTGGGAGAAGATCCCGACGGACTCAGCTTCTCCCGCTGACGGTCTGCGGCGAGCATTTAAGGACGATCGGAGTAAATTCTTCAGTAACGTCCGCTTTGTCCGCGTGGATTCGGTTGACGGCAAAGATGCCTACTTGTACGAATACGAGAACAGTTCCGCAGGTATGGCCGGTTCGAACGATTCCAAGATCTGGATCGGTAAAGATGACAGGTTACCGATCCGGATCGAGTCTATCTACAAGACCGGCAGCGTAAAGTCTGAAGTCATCGAGTACCAATACGACCCGAACATCAAGATCGAGGTGCCGAAAACGAAATAGATGGAAGCAAACGATAACAACCTGATCTCGCTTCAGGACCTGCAGGTTTACTACCGCATCGGCGGCGGGCTTTTCAGCGAGCCAAAGACCGTGAAGGCGGTGGATGGCGTGACACTCGATATTCGCAAGGGCGAGACGCTCGGCTTGGTCGGCGAATCCGGCTGCGGCAAATCGACGCTTGGCAAGGCGATCCTCCGGCTCACCGAACCTACGGGCGGGAAAGTGCTCTACAACGGCAAGGACCTCGCACACCTGCCAAAGGCTGCGATGCGCGAACAGCGCAAGCATCTGCAGATGATCTTTCAGGACCCGTACGCCTCGCTCAACCCGCGAATGACTGTGGGCCAGATCATTGGCGAACCTCTTAAAACGTTCGGACTCGGCAACGGCAGCATCGATGAAAAAGTACAGTCGCTGATGGAAACCGTTGGCTTGAGCCGCCGATTCATCAAGCGATACCCGCACGAATTTTCCGGCGGACAGCGCCAGCGTATCGGCATCGCTCGCGCACTCGCCGTCGATCCGAAGTTCATCGTCGCCGATGAACCGATCTCCGCGCTCGACGTATCGATCCAGGCTCAGATCATGAACCTGCTCGAACGCCTTCAGGCCGAGAAGGATCTGACCTACCTATTCATCTCGCACGACCTCCGGGCCGTCCGCCATCTCTCCGATCGCGTCGCCGTGATGTACCTCGGCAAGATCGTCGAGCTCGCACCCGGCAAAGACATCTACGCCGAGCCGCTGATGCCCTACACGAAAGCGCTCATCTCAGCCGTCCCCGTGCCGGACCCTGAGATCGAGGCGACCCGCGAACGCATCATCCTCAAGGGCGACGTTCCCTCGCCTATCAATCCGCCCGCCGGCTGCCGGTTCCACACCCGCTGCCCCTACGCCATCGACGCCTGCCGCTCGACCGTCCCGCAACTCGTCGAGATCAAGCCCCGACACTTCGCCGCCTGCATCCGCATCAACGCCGAAAATCCCGATATCGACGCCAACGCCGAAGCCGGATTGGGGGCCTTAGGGTGAAGCTATGTCGGAACCTGAAACAAAAGAAGGGATGCGTGCCCGCCAACAACGAAACTTGGAAAGAATGCTGCTTGATGGCCTTGAGAGTAGCTTCTCGCGGTGGACGAAGGAAGATAGTGAGGATATCAAACGTCGCGGACTTGCTCGGCTAAAGAAAAATGGCCGCCCTTCCGGACGGCCGCAGCCAATCAAACCGTGAACGAAAAGGATAATTAACGGCTTGATGTGGCCGATGTTGATCGGTCATTGAAAGCGTCTCTCAACGCCTTCGTCTTATCGTGAGCGGCAACGACACCTTGGTACTGTCTTTGGACGACCTCACGCATATAGTCCGGCAGGAACCCGTCGAGAGATTCCTTATAGGCCTTTTTCGCCGAATCTTCACCGCGCTCGCACTCATTCAGGATAGCGCCTTCGTCACTGCCCGTAACGGCGGCCTTAATGTTGATCCACCCGCGGTGCAGGCTGCCGGCGATACTGCCCGAATCCTCTGGCTCTTCTCCAAGCGTACGCACAAGCGACTGAAGCTCGCCCGCAAACTGTGATCGCTGCAGCGAACATTCGCTAAAGAACGACTTCAGATCTGATCGCTCCACGCCTTCCGACGCTTCCTGGAACCCCATCTGCCCGTCCTTACACGTCTCGATCAGCCCGTTCAGAGTTGAGATAACCCTATCGTTGTCGACGGCATCGCGTGTGTCTGCCTCGGGTACTATCGGTTTCGTTGCTTCGTAATCGTTGATCATGATTTATTTACCTCCTTGATGTTGAAAGATTGCTTGATACCACCCGTCTCCATTCAATCGCCGTGCCCAAACGGTTTAACACTGCAATTGCGGGACTTAGCATTATTCGGGTCAGATCCCTGCAATCCCACCGAACGCCGCCTGCATCGAAACATGTCACGCTTCGTACGCATTTGGCCGAGGCACCGGCAAGATATGGCATAATCCACGTATAGCGTTCACCCGCGGTACCCACAATTTGTTGAAACTGTGTAGGGATTAGGCATATCTAGCAGGTATTACTGATTCACCACCCCGAAACGTGCGCCATGCACAGGCGTACTCAGGGGTGGTTTGTGCCCATACTCGAATGAATGCCGATGAGAGCATCGACCTGACATTGGAACGCCTTGCCGAAGACCACGGCGTGGCGGTTGTCGTCCTGGACGAGAACGCCAATGAGGTTGCCGCAGCGAATAACAACTCGATCTGCGCCGAATTTTACTCCTCTGCGGAGTTGGGGCCGGCGTGCGCCCAGTATTGCGGGCGCGCGAATGCGATGGCCGCCGAGGCAGGCGGCCCGGTCGAGTACGAGTGTCATGCGGGACTCGTCTGCAGGGCGGTTCCCTTCAAACAGGGCAACAAACAGTTCGTAAGCATCGTCGGGCGCACGTTCGTAAAGTCGGAGAATTATCGGCGGGCTGCTGAGAAGGCCGCGACCGGAGATTGGGGCCGGTTCGCAAAAGATCTTTTCGACAACGTGATCCTTACCGGTTCCGCGGCGCCTATCGAGCGAGTCCAGCAAGAGTTGAATGCTGCCGACAAGACGTTCTTTGCCGACTTCATCAAGAACGCGAAAAAGGTCAAGCCTAAGGCCGTAGTCGATACGGCAACGCCGCCCGTCGTCGAAAAACAAGCAGCCGAACCGTCTCCGGATCCGTTCGAATCGTCACTGCTCAACTATCAGCTTCCGAAAGAGGAGACGGCTCCCGATCCGTTCGAATCGTCGATGGTCAACACGCCGCGCATCGACCTTTCGCTGACCGCGGAAGAGCAGGACCTCGACGACCGCGAGGCCTGGCGCGCGTTCATCCCGTCGCTGCTCAAGGTTTCGTACAGGTTGGCTTGCCGACGGATCCTCGAGTTTCTCGCTCGCCGCTACGGCATCGAATCGTCTCTCTGGCTGCAGCGTGACGGCCAGCAATTCGAAATGGCAGCCGTGCTCGGCGAGCTTGAGGACAAGCCCGTCCGCATCGAGATCCCGGTCGATGACAAGCGCATCCGCGCCGCCGTCCGCGACGATTCGCCGATCGTGCTTCGCGAGGTGCAGGCGGAAGGTAAGAAGGCGCGTGTCATTCAACTCTTCCCCGTCGTTATCGGCGGCGAGGTTCGAAACGCCCTCGGTATCTCTCGCGAAGAGATCGGCCCGGAGCTTGGCCTTCGTATCCTGAACTTTTGCCGCTACGTCGCGTCTCGTCTTGAGATACTTCGGCTGCGTGACGCGGTCGCGCATCAGGAACGCATCTCACGAGTTCTCAAGGAGTTCAACGATCAACTCCGGGACATCGATGCCGAGAATTTTTGGGAGAAGCTGACCGGCGTAATGGCGCAGCTTGTCGATGCCGAACGCGCTTCGCTGCTCGTTCTTGGCCCCGCAGAATCGCTCACGGCAAAGGCATCGTTTGGCTCCCTCGTGGATCTGAACGCCTTCCCGGATCTCGGGGCACGCGTCGCCCGAACGATCCTTGAGAAAGGGAAACCGGCACTAGTTTCCGACGTCACGAAAGCCTCGCTTGCGTCGGTCGACGCCGACCGGCGATACAAGACGCCGTCGTTCATCAGCTACCCGATCGTTCTCGGCGGCGCGGGTATCGGCGTATTAAATTTCACAGATAAGGCCGGCGGCGAACGTTTCGACAAGCAGGACATCGAGGCTCTCGATTCGATCGCGCCGCAGATCGCGGTCGCGCTGGATCGCATTTCGTTGCGTGAGAAGGTCGGCGAGTTCGCACAACTCTCCGTTACCGATCCGCTCACGGGCCTGCTTAATAGACGCTACATCCAGGAACGCCTCGGCGAGGAAGTAAACCGCTCCGACCGCTATGGCGAGCCGCTGAGTTTCCTGATGATCGATGTCGACGAGTTCAAATCGTACAACGACAGGTTCGGCCATCCGGAGGGCGACGAAGCCCTTCGCATCCTGGGATCGATCCTGCGACAGAATCTTCGCGGTGCCGACGTGGCAGTTCGCTACGGCGGCGAAGAGTTTTCCGTACTTCTCCCTGCTACAAGCATCGACGAGGCCGAGGTGATCGCACATCGCATCCGGTCGCACGTCGAACGCACCGATTTCCCCAGGCGACGGGTAACTGTCAGCATCGGGGCCGCCACCATTACCGATCAGGTCCGCTCCGTAGAAGACCTGATCTCTGCTGCCGATAAGGCTTTATTCCGAGCAAAGGAAATGGGACGCAATAACGTCCAGATATTTGACCCAATTTTGGATGGCGAAGAGAACTATCATTAAATGACCCCCAAGAGCCCACAGAAGATCCTGTCCCGCGTAAACAACGGGGACTTTGCCAGCCGTGTCGAAACGGCCGAGCGGATCTATCTGTCTGCGCTCGCCGGAAGCGGATCGTCGTACATTCGCATCGCCGGAGCACCGGGAGCGGGGACATCCGAACTCCTTCGCCATACTTACGATCGCCTGTTCATCGAACAGCGATTCGTCGTTCCGTTCTATTTCTCGCTCCGAGCCGAAGATGGATCGGCCCGTTTGGCGGCGACGCGATTTGTGTATGAGTTTCTGCTTCAGGCAGTCGCGTTCCGGCGCAACGATCCCGCACTGATCGCCGCCTCGCCCGACATCTGCGAGCTTCAAAAGCTCGCACCGCTCGCCGATGCCGGCTGGGTGAAGGAACTGTGTGATTCGTGCGATTCCGAGAGTCTGTTGAACGACGCGCAAGGCGCGATCCGCTCGGCGCTCGCTGCTCCGATCCGGGCGGCAGCAAAGGGACGATTCCGCGTTTGCGTGATCATCGATGATCTTCATAACGCTGCTGTTCTCGAGGGCGGCCCCGCTTTCCTTGCACAGTTCGAACGCATCACGCCAAATGCGGGCTCGACGATCATGCTTGCCGCCCGTCGTAAATTCGCTCTCGCGGGTGCATCGCATCAAACGATCAATATCGAAGTTCCGGATCGGGCCGCCGCATCCGCTATTGCCGAAGGGATCGCCGCGGATCTGCAGGTCGAACTGTCGGAACCTGTCCGCGACCTGATCGCCGTCCGCTCCGACGGCCGCCCCGGCGTGATGCATTCTCTCATCGCTGCGGCCCGGGACAGTAGGATCGCACTCGACAGCTACCGAAACGCGACTCGTGTATATGCCACGAAGCTTGCTAAGATCGGTTCACAGTTTGAACTCAGTTCGAGCACGACGCTTGTCGAAGCCCTTTATTCAACAGGCGACAATTCGTTCCCGCTCGCAGCCCTGCAAGATCGGCTATCGATAAGCGGCGAAGAGTTTTCACAACTCGCCGATCAGCTCACCGTAAGCGAGGTGATCGAGGTCGCCGGCACATCGGCGCGGTTGAATAGCTCGCCGCTTCTTCGCGACTATCTCGAACTCCGCCACGCAACGGACGTGCGGGGAATGTCTGCCGATGCAGCGGCCGCGAGTACAGCTCTTAGATTTCTGCAACACTCCCCCGATGCGATGGCGCGTGAGTATCGACGCGAGGCTGCTGTTGGTCTCCGCGAAATCCTGACGGCATTCGACCTTCAAGAGGTCCCGCGGGCCGCGATCGATTACCGGGCGTTTCGCGATAAGTACAAAGGATTGTCCGACTCAGAAATCCGCGATCAGATCGCCGGCGACACGAACACGTTTCGGCTCCCGCAGATCGTCCACGCGGCTGAACTTGCGTCATTCGCTTCGTCGTCGGCTTTTGAAGCCGAGCGCTCCGTCGCGGGTGTCGGATTCGCCGACCGCACCTATCGCGACGAAGACAAGATCGTCTGGATAGCCGCGGAACTCGATTCGAAGCTTGAAGCAGACCCCGACCTCGTCCGCGACGCATTCGAACGTCTCGATGCCGCAAGTGCCGAAGCCGGATTCGAGAATGTCCGCGTATGGCTCGTCGCACCCGAAGGCTTCTCGGCCGGAGCGCTTGAGATCATTTCCGAGCGCGGTGGCATCGGTTCGAGCCGACGACAGCTTGCGATCCTCCGCGAAGCGATCCACGGCGTTGCGAAAGAAGGTGACGACGCAGAGACCTTCGAGATGACGATACCTGTCGGCGAAGAGACCGAACTCATCGCCGCACACTCACTCGAAGAGATCGCACGCCGTCACGAGTTTCCCGCGAAGGCGATCAATCAGGTCAAGACCGCTCTCGTCGAGGCGTGCATCAATGCCGCCGAGCACGGCTTGTCGCCGGATCGGAAGATCCATCTGAAGTTCGCGTTCTACCCCGACCGGCTCACGCTCACCGTCTCGAACCGCGGCCTTCGCCTCGCCGATAAACTAGCGTCACAGCCCGACGCGGAACCCGCCGCCGACACGCGCCGCGGCTGGGGCCTTGGCCTTATGCGGTCCCTCATGGACGACGTCCGCATCGAACCAGTTGACGATGGCACCCGCATCGTAATGACCAAGCTTAGATCTCTCTAACAGTTAGCAGTTTGTCAGTCTCTAGTTAACAGTTTGAGGAAACTGATACCTATTAACCTACCAACTATTAACTGCTAGATCGCCTCTTGCGCTTCGACCTCACCGCGTTTTCGGATTAAACTTATACAATAGGTTCTACTCCCGCCTGGCGGTACCCCAATATGATCTGTCCCGAGTGCGGCAGGGAAACTTCGAATGAACAGGCGTTCTGCAAACAGTGCGGCGCTTACGTCCGTTCGCAGTTCGGCAAGGTGCTCGCTACCGGGCCGCTGGTTCCGCTCGCGCGTGCGATGGAGACGGGGCCGCTTGTTCAACAGATCGCAAAAGATTCGCTTGCCCAGCTTGAATGGGCCGAGATCGAAAAGCTCATCATCGCGGAAGACAAGCTCTGGCCCGCCGAGACCGTCTTCGCGATCAATACCGACGAAGACACCGAAGCCGAGGCGGAACCCGAAGCTGACTTTGACGACGCTCTCGCTGACGATGATCTCGAACAGAGCCAGTCCGGGAAGGTGAAACGCGAAGACCTTGATGTACAGAACGCAGCCGGCCCGACAGTTGAGGAAGACCCGCACGCGACCTACATTCCAGACGTCCCGCAGCTTCCCTCGCCGGTCCATGAACCACGGAAAGCCGATCCGTTTCTCAAAACCAACCCGGATATGTTTCGCGAGGTTGTCTCGCCCGAACCGGAGACAAAGCCTTTTCGTTGGCGGCGTGCACTCACCATTACCGCTCTCGCTCTCATTCCGATCGTTGTCTTCGCGGGTGGAGTCGCGACCGGCGTACGATTTGCGGATTACGCAAAATACGAAACGCCCGCTGAGACCGCAGTGCCTCCCGTCTTGACCGAACCGCCGCAGATCATTCCGCCATCGGGTATGGCATACATTCCGGGCGGCAGTTTTCTGATGGGCAGCGACAACGGCGACACGATCTCGAAGCCGCCGCATTTCGAAACGGTCGGGCCATTTTTTATGGACACGATCGAGGTGACGAACGCTCAATACGCCGAGTTCCTCAAGGCTACCGGCCAGGTCCCGCCGCGTGCGTGGAAGGAAGGCGTCTATCCCGAAGCCGAAGCGAATTTTCCCGTCACGGGCATCAACTGGTACGAAGCCGCCGAGTACGCCGCGTGGAAAGGGAAGCGGCTGCCGACCGAAGCCGAATGGGAGTTCGCCGCTCGCGGAACCGACGGGCGAATGTATCCGTGGGGCGACGAGTGGGACGCATCACTCGCGAATGCAGGTAGAAATGCGAAGGGGCTGCGGCCGGTCGGACAGGGCGGCGTGTCGCCGTACGGGCTCTACGATATGGCCGGCAACGCATGGGAATGGACCGCGAGCGATGCCCGGTCATATCCCGCGGGCAAAGAATTTCCCTGGTCGCGGATGCGGCTCAAGATCATCCGCGGCGGCAGTTGGCAGAGCGCCGAGCGGTCGGCAACGACATACTTTCGCGGCTTCTACGGTGCGGCGGGTGAACGCGAATATGGCGGGACAAGCTTTCGATGTGTGAAAGATCTTCCAAAATAAGGATCGCGAGTCTCGCGATAATCGTGGCGATCTCCGCCGCGACGATCTTCGCTCAGGGCGGAGGCGGCCGCAGCGACAGCGTTCGAACCTCTACACCGTCAAGCGAACGCACCAGTCGCCCGGCCAAACGGCCGCTCCGCACCAACCGTACGCCGACACCGAAAGTGGTTCTGCCCGAGACCGGCCGGGTCACTATCCGCGTTAACGAGGGAAGTTCGCTGGTGAAGATCCTCCGCGACGGAGCACCCGTCGAAACCATCGATCTGCCCGAGCGTTCCACATCGCTCATCATCCGCAAACTCGATGTCGGCTCTTACACGATCACCGCGGCGAAGTCCGGCTTTCACGACGAGACGCGCGACATCGCGATCGAAAGGAACGAGAGCCGCCGCGTCTCGATCGACCTTCGCCCGAAAATGGCGGTGCTGTCGGTTGCATCGAACGTCGCGGACGCCAAGATCTCGATCGACAAGCTCGGTGACTTCGAGCGGCCCGTCGAGAAAGCCCTCGTCAAGCCCGGCATTTACAAGATCAAGGTCAGCCGCCGCGGATACGTTACTCGCACACTTGAGGTCGATGTCAAGATCTCGGGCAGCGAAGAGAATCTCAATGTCATTCTTGAACCGCTTCGGATCGAAGCCGTTCTCGATCTCGCGTTCGAACATATCAAGAATGAAAAGCTCGATGACGCCCAGGCTCTCGCCGGTGACGTGCTTGCGCTCAATCCCGAGCACGCCCGAGGAAATCTCACGCTCGGGATGATCGCGCTCAACCGGCCGGACACCGACCGCGCCGTCGATCGCATCCTGCTTGCGCTCAGCAACGGCGAGACGTTCAACATTCCCATCACCGTCCGTATCGACGAAACCGAATACGCAGCCGTGCTCAGACTCGACAAGCACGCGATCGCATTCGATATCGTCGACCGGCCATGGCTCAGCTTCACCATCGCCCGCCAAGATCTGACGAATGCCGAAACCGACGGCAACGCCCTGACCATCGCCGGCCGGAGCAATTTCCACGGCCGCCCGACCGAGCCCAGGCTCCAAGTCTTCTCCCCCCTCGCCGCGACCGCCTGCAAAACCAACTCGACACTCCGCACCTGCACCTCCGACGTTCACCTCCTCCGCACCCTACTCGCCGAATGGCGGAAATAGTTCAAAGTCCAAGGTGCAAGGTCAAAGATCGGATCCTGAAAAAAACCTGTTGTTTTCTCCAGTCCATTGTGTTAAACAATAGCTTAAGTTTTACCCGAAACTTCGCACTCTGATACAAGCAAGGAACTAAACTTACGTGATCCACGATCTCGAATTCGGAGCGGCCGTCGCCGTTGCGTCCGAAGCTACGATCTTCTCCCCAACGTCCACGCCCGTACGGGTGCGAACCGTCGCGGTCGTCCACGCGGGTGATTACCTCAACAAGCTTTCCGGCGAGTCGGTCGAGCGCGAGTGTCGCGAGCGCATCGCCGAAGGGGCACGCGAACTGATCCTCAACTTCTCGCGGACCGAGATCGTCAACTCGATCGGCGTCTCGATCCTGCTCGGCGTGATCGACGCCGCACGCTCAAGCGGAGCGCACGTCGTGTTCACCGGCGTCAACGAAGGCACGGCGGAGCTGTTTGAGATGCTCGGCCTCACCAACCACGTCGAACTCGTCTAAACCGAATGTCCAAACCTCTCTACACACTTGCCGAACCGATGCGAAAGCCGGCCGAACGCGGCAGCAAGATCGTTCACGCCTTCGGAGCATTGGCCGATCTCGGCGCCGAAGTGGCAAACCGCGGCAACTTTCAGGATACGATCCGCACGTCGCTGCATCTGCTGCTCGGCTCGCTGGGAATAATGCGCGGCGGCGTGGGCCGATATTCACTGTATGACGGCGAGGTAGTTTTCGCGGCGGTGCGCGGACTCGGCGACGAATTTCCACTTTCGATCTCGCTCACACGCGACGACGAGCGGCTGATGCTTGAATGCGGGACCGCCGCGCTCGAGGTGCTCGACGCGCGCGATCTGCCGGTCCTGTCTCGTTTTGGCTGGATCTTCGAAGCAAAGGGAATTGAGATCATCGTCCCGCTCGTCGTTCGTGACGAACTGCTCGGAATGCTCGTGGTCGGTGAAAAGGCGACCGGCGAAGTCTACGCGAACCACGATAAGGACATCATCTGTGCGATGGGCCGCCACATCGGCGTGGCGATATCGCAGCGAAACCTGCTGACGGAATTGGAGCGAAAGGCCGACGAGACGCGCAAGCTCTACGAAGATATGCGCGCTACCTACAACGACACGGTCCGAGCCTTTGCCGCTGCCATCGATTCAAAAGACAAGTACACCGAGGGGCATTCGACCCGCGTCGGCAAATATACCGAGATCATCGCCCGCGAACTGGGCTGGCCCGACGACGAGATCGAGGGAGCGTCCGTCGCCGGATATCTGCACGACGTCGGCAAGCTAACCGTCGAGCGCAAGATCATCAACGCCCCGTACAAGATCGACGCAAAGGAATCAAAGGAACTCAACCGCCATCCGGCCGTCGGATACGAGATCCTTTTGCCCATCCATCACCCTTACGCTGACGTGCCGCTCGCCGCGAAATATCACCACGAGCGGCTCGACGGCCGCGGCTATCCGGACGGCCTCTACGACCGCGAGATCCCGTACATCGCAAAGATCGTCAACCTCGCCGATTCGTTCGATGCCATGACCACCGACCGCCCTTACAAACGCCGTCGCCCGGTCAATGAGGTCATCGAAGATCTTCAGCACAACTCCGGCTCGCAGTTCGCCCCCGAGATCACTTCGGCGCTTCTCCGCGGCATCCTGCGCGAAACCACAGGCGAAACCAAAGACAAACGCTTCCGCCGCCTCCTCGGCCGCGAGTACATGGAAACCGAAAACCTCTCGCCGCTGATCGCCCACGCCCTCGACAATATCGGCGCGACGCAATCAATTGTTCTCACGGCCTAACCCTCGCAGAAACGCCAGTGTAAACGAGCAAAATGCGCTTACGTCTTTCTCTCTGTAAGATGCATACGAGTTACTACTTAGTGTTGCCGTCAACGTGTTGCCGTCAAAAATACCGGCAATAACATCGAATAAATTCTGGCCCGGCGTCACCATACCCTATGAGCTTTTCCGCTTGATCATGTACAGCGGAGTGTTCTTCTTCTCGCTGGATGCATACAGCGTCAGGCCGTCACGTCCATATGAGACGCCTTCGCCTTGCTTGCGGTCGCCGACGTTGACGAACACGGGCTTCTGCTTCCAAATGTCATCAACGTTCGTCGAACCCGCGGGAAGCACAAACTCATAGCCGCCTTTCTTGTCGCACAGCATCAGCCGCGTACCGTCCGGCGAAAACGATCCTCCGGTAAGCAAGCCTTCGGGCGATGACGGAACCGAAATGTCTCCCATCTTCTCGGTCTTTAATACCACGGGCGAGCCGTACTGCTGTTTGATACGGTGAACTCCGGCCGGGCCTGCCTTTTCCTTTGTCACGATGTATACGTCGCCCGACTTTGGATGAACAAGCAGCGTTTCGGCGTTCTGACTTCCGTCAGAGTACGTGTATTTCAATACGTCTGCACCAGCTGTCGCGATCGGATTCGACACCGTCGACGAACTGCTTTCGACGGTGATCGCCGGTTCGGGAACGCGGTAGATCTCAACGTTATTCCGTGCTTCATCGTTATCGCCGAAGTCAGCGATGAGCAGAAAGCACTTGCCGCTCGCGTCTCGATGCGTCGCGATCGATTCCCAATCCGTACTTTGTGCTCCAGTCACTTTCCAGGTTCCGAGGTGCTTTCCTGTGAGATCCATCGCAAAGATGAGCGGCGAGTTTCCGGCATCGTTATGTGTCCAGAGAACGTCCTGACATTCGGACGCTGAGAGCCCGCTGCTTTCTGTCACGTCACCTGACTCGATCCGTCCGACTATTAACGGCGGCCCGTAGTCCGACGAGATGTTATCCGCAGCAGGCGTGGCGGACGTTCGCGATTCGCTGAAAACTGTTATTAAAGCCACTACTGCGACGACACCTGCCGCCAACAACAACAAAAATTGGATAGATCCTGCCTTGATCATTTGTCTTCCCCCTTGATCCCCTGCAATGTAAGACTCAGTCCCGGCGCTTGTCCGGCTCCTTTGCCACGCCCTTGAACGGCTGGTTGTCTTCCTTTAGGTCAATGAATTGTCCGGTGCTTCGATCCCGCTTCACATACTTACCATTCTTTGGATCGAGATCTAACTGTGTACGGTTATCGACCGCCCCTTTCCGGCTGTCTTTTCCAGTGTTTTTCGCCATAATGTCTCCTCCCGTGCCCTGAACCGGGCGTTTGATAGAACTCCGATGCAAGAGCAATGCCGTTCACGTCTCGCGGCGGATCTTTTGTGATTCGCGGGACGTGAACCGCACGCAATTCGGCGATAAACTCAGGACAAGCGTTTGGCGAATTTAAGGATCTTTTCACTTTTAAGCTTTTGAACTTTAAAACGCGGTGCAGGGTGCGCGTTTTGCGCGGCGACGTTTCCGGGATCGAACCAAAAAAGCGCGTTCTTAGCTTTCCTCGGAGTCTTTGGCTTTAGCGGGAATTTCGGTTTCTTTGTCATCAGGCTTATCGATCGGGTCGAGGAACTTTACTTCAAAGATATTCACGAACCGAAGCACGAAGAACACGATCGCGGTCGAACCGGCCGCAAGGAAATAGCGTTCGAGCCCGACGAGGATGCCGATAGCTGCGGTCGTGACGATCCCGGCGGCTGTGGTTAGGCCCTTTACGTCGCGTTGCTCTTTGCGGAAGATGATCATCCCGGCCCCGAGAAAGCTGATACCGGTGACGATCGCCCCGACGAGATTCGCCGCGTCAAAACGTACGTGATCGCCGTAAGCTCGGAACGACACGGCCATAAATTCGCCGACCACGGTAAATAGTACGGAAGCGACGCCAACGAGAATGTGCGTCCGCAAGCCCGCCGCCTTGCCCGCCGATTCGCGTTCCCACCCGAGAATGCCCGCCAGCAGGCACGCCACGAGTACGCGAAGGAGAATAGAAAGGTCGTCTTGAAACATAAGAGATCTAGTCGCTCGTGAGCCAGCGGTTCGCCATCTTCTGGTCGCTGAAGAGCCTCACGTCGATGCCGTTGTAAACGGCGATATCGCGGCCGTATTCGTTGACCTCTTCCTGATCGATAAAGCGGTCTACATACGCCATCCGAATACCCGTAAATCCGAGGTCAGGCAGTTCCGAGGCGACGCGATACGCAACCTCTTTCGTGGCCCCGGCGGAAATGTTTTCCTCGATCAGGACCTGCTTGAATCCGCGCGAGCGGACCTCGTCGGCGATCTCTCGTAGAAAGCCGCAGAGCACGTCATAGCCATACTCTTCTCCGTGGACGAGTGCGTATAGGTAGGTCGGATAATCTTCAAAAACGATCGTGTATTTGCGATCGGACTCTTCCTTCACGGCGTGCCTCCCGTAACCCTGCATAGGACCTCCCGTTCCAAGGTGTTGTTCTGAGGCTTACGATTATATATCCGATGTCAATCACCTTCTGCCGGCCTCGGCGAGGCTTCGAGGAGTTGGACAAATTTCTTCGCCGCCAGCGACAGGTTCCGATCCGTGCGAAAGATGACGCCGACCGGCCTGACCCATTCCTTCTCTGCGAGTTTCACGACCGCCAGCCGCCCGGCCTTTTCCTCGTCGACTACGGCAGGCAGCGGCAATATCGCAAGTCCGAACCCGACCTCGACCGCGCGTTTAATGGTCTCGATATTGTCGAACTCAGCGACTTTACTGACCTCAACCCCGGCGGCTTTCAGGATCTTGTCCGTAGCTTTCCGTGTCGGTGTATCCCGCTCGAAAAGTACGAAAGGCAGCCCATTAAGGTCCTTTGTCTTGATCTGGGCACGCTTAGCGAGCTTGTGGTCCGGCGGAAGCGTAAGGACCATCCGATCACTCGGCATCTGGACGATCGTTAGCCCACGTTTCGCCTCGGGAAACGCCAGAATGCCCAATTCTACGGCTCCGGACATCACATCCCGCACGACCTTGGTCGTCCGCGAATACTCGAGATCGATGCGTGCCGACGGGAACTTTGACATGAATTCGCCGACCTTAACCGGCATCTCGTGGAGCCCGACAGAGTATGTACAGGATATTTTGACCGTGCCCCCGATCTTCCCGACGATCCCACGCAAGCTCTCCTGCAGCTCGGCGTACGCGGCCAGCACCTTCTTAGACTCGCGAAAGAATACCTCGCCCGCGGCCGTCAACTTCACCTCACGCCGTCCCCGAACACGCTCGAGCAGCTTTCGCTTGAACTTGTCCTCAAGCGACCGTATCTGCTGGCTCACGGCCGATTGGGTAATGAAATTTCGCTCCGCCGCGAGCGAAAAGCTCTGCAGGTCAACGAGATCGCAAAATATCTTGAGCGTTTCTATGTGCATCAGTTTAAATATAAATATGTCTTAAGATAAAACGCAAGAGTATTCACTTCCCCTAATAAGTTGGTCGGCATATAATTGGCTTGAAGAGGCGCGAGTGGTCATGATCTATGCACCTGAAATGACGCTGGCCGAAGCGCGGGCCGAATATTTTCGTCGCAGCGGTTTTGGCGAGAAGGGCGGTTACGACGAGCGGTGGATAAAGGTCAAGGTTTGGCAAATACCGGTCTGGCTTCCGAATACGGCCGGGCGTATCGCGGCGGTGAAGTTGCACGATCTGCACCATGTCCTGACCGAGTACCCGACAACGTGGCGCGGCGAGGCAGAGATCTCGGCTTGGGAGGTAGGTTCGGGCGGACTAAGGCGGTTTTGGGCGGGATGGTGGCTCGACCTGATGAATGTTGCCCAGGGGCTCGCAATAAATCCCGTCGGTGTTTATCGAGCTTTCATGCGTGGCCGCCAGACGTCGAACTTGTTCGGCGCTGTGTTCAATGACGACCTGCTTCAGAGCCTCGTTGGCGAATATCGGCACCGGCTGAACCTTGAGAACGGCGTCGATCCGCCGGGCCTAAAAGACAAACTCGCATTCGCATTTTGGGTCGCGATCAGTGTGTTGGTTTACATCCTTTCAGTCGGGCCGCTTGTAGCGATCCCGCTGGTTGTCGTCTACGGGATTTTTATACGGTAACCGTTGCCTGTTATATTGTTCGTACTCAGTTCTAGTCAGGCTGCTCACTGGTATCGAAGATGGCGATCAAATTCAGCAGGACGTTCCTGCTCAGAAAGCTGCATCAACTGACGGGTATCATCCCGCTCGGCGCCTTTTTCTTCGTGCATATGTTCACGAATTCAAAGGCGATGAACGGCGAAGCCGCATTCGAGAAGGCCGTTCAGGAGATCCACGACATCCCCGGACTCCTCATCGTGGAGATCTTTGGGATCTTTATCCCGCTGTTGTTTCACTCCATCTACGGCGTGATCATCTCGAGCGAAGCCCGATCGAACGCCCTCGGATATTCTTACGCTCGCAACTGGTTTTACTTCTTCCAGCGAGCGACCGGGATTTTCCTGTTCGCGTTCATCCTGTTCCACATCCTGAACCTCCGTTTTGGGCTGATACCCAACTTGAATGAGATAGCCGTCGCGGGAAATGCGGACCTCTCGTTCAACATTATCGAGCGCGAGTTCGCGATTCCGTGGGTTCTTGCTCTGTATATGCTCGGCATCGCGGCGACGGCGTGGCACTTGGCGTACGGGTTTTGGTTGTTCGCGGTCGATTGGGGGATCGTGATCGGTGAGAACGCACAGAAGTATGCGTTGTATGCCTGCATCGCGCTGGCGGTCGGATTGTTCGGGATGGGAGCCAACGCGGCGATCTCATTCGTCCGGCCATGCGGATTGTTTCCGCAGGCGTTGTGTGATCACAAACCCGAGGCGTACAAGATAACGAAACCACCGGAATCAAGGCGATTCTAATATGGCAACTGGATTGAAAATTGCGATCGTTGGCGGCGGGCTTGCGGGGCTTGCGGCGGCGATGAAGATCGCGGAGGCGGGACATGACGTCGATCTGATCTCGGTCGTGCCGGTGAAGCGTTCGCACTCAGTTTGCGCGCAGGGCGGCATCAACGGTGCGGTGAATACGAAGGGTGAAGGCGACTCGCCGGCGAAGCATCTCGACGACACCGTTTACGGCGGCGACTTTCTCGCAAACCAACCGCCGGTCAAACGAATGTGCGACATGGCGCCGGAGATCATCTATCTCTTCGACCGCATGGGCGTACCGTTCGCGCGCACGAAAGAGGGCCTGCTCGACTTTCGCCGATTCGGCGGAACGCTTCATCATCGGACCGCCTTTGCCGGCGCGTCGACCGGCCAGCAGCTTCTCTATGCTCTCGACGAACAGGTCCGCAAATGGGAAGTGCAGGGCAAGGTCACTAAGTACGAAGGCTGGGAGATGCTCTCGCTCGTGCTTGACGATCACCAGGTCTGCCGCGGCCTGGTTGCGATGAACCTGCAATCTCTCGAGCTGAAGTCATTCGCGGCAGATGCGGTCATCATGGCGACCGGCGGACCGGGGTTGATCTTTGGTAAATCGACGAATTCCATGACCTGCACGGGCAGCGCCGTATCAGCCTGCTATCAACAAGGTGCACGCTACGCGAACGGCGAATTCATCCAAGTCCATCCAACCTCGATCCCAGGCGAGGACAAACTGCGGCTGATGTCCGAATCAGCCCGCGGCGAAGGCGGCCGCGTTTGGGTTCCGAAAGCTGACGGCGACAAGCGTCGCCCGCAGGATATTCCGGAAGGCGAACGCTGGTACTTTCTCGAAGAAAAGTATCCCGCGTACGGCAATCTCGTTCCGCGTGACATCGCAACACGTGAGATCTTTCAGGTCTGTCTCGAAGGGCACGGAGTCGGCGGCGAGAATCAGGTCTACCTCGACCTCACGCACATTGATGCTGAGACGCTCACGCGAAAGCTCGGAGCGATCCTCGAGATCTACGAGATGTTCGTCGGCGACGATCCGCGATTCGTGCCTATGCGGATCTTCCCGGGCGTGCATTATTCGATGGGCGGCCTCTGGGTCGATTTCGAACAGCGCACGAATATCCCGGGCCTGTTCGCGGCAGGAGAGTGCGATTATTCTATCCACGGAGCGAACCGCCTCGGTGCCAACTCGCTCGTCTCGTGTGTCTACGGCGGCTTTGTCGCGGCTCCGTCGGCGATCGAGTACGCAAAGAACGTCGAGCGCGGAAGCACCGAGACAAACGGCATTTATGACGCGGAACTCAAACGACAGCAGGAGATCAACGATTCGATCGTAAAGAACGAAGGCGGAGAGAATCAGTACAAGCTCCACGACGAGATGGGCAAGGTGATGACCGACAACGTGACTGTTGTACGCTATAACGACCGGCTCAAGGCGACGGACGAAAAACTGCTCGAACTTCAGGATCGCTTCGGAAAGATCTCGATCAACGATTCGAATCTGTGGGCGACGCAAGCGGTGCCGCACGCTCGACAACTTTGGAACATGCTCCAACTTTCCCGCGTCATCACGCTCGGAGCGCTCAACCGCAACGAATCTCGCGGAGCCCACTACAAACCCGATTTCCCGGATCGCGACGACGATAACTTCATGAAGACGACCATCGCCGAGTATTCCGACGAGGCTCCCGTTCTGAGCTATGAGTCCGTCGATGTTTCGCTCGTCGAACCGCGGAAGAGGGATTACAGTAAAGGGAAGGCGAAAGGAAATTAGGTAAAGAGTTCCCAACGCTCGACGTCGGAAGAAAATAGAGATGATCTCTCGCAATTGTTCGCTTCAGGGATCTGATAGGATCAGCCGATTTTGAGCGAGAATCACAAGGCGGGGCGATAATGGCACAAAAGGCTTGGTCACAAGAATTATATTTACCGGAAGAATATCTTTCTCGGGAAGAACTGGCCGAATCTCGCAGTGAGTACGATGACGGTGTTATCACCGCGATGGCCGGAAGCACTGTCGATCACCAGCAAATTACTCATAATTCGGCTGTCTCTTTGGATTCTAAAATTCGCCGGAACGGATGCAGGGTTTTCCCGACTGAAATGAAAGTGCGCGTAGAGTCGGTGAACAAATTTTATTATCCCGACATTACTGTTATTTGCGAACAGCCTGCGTTTTATCAGGAACGAAGGGACACGATCACGAATCCCAAGCTTTTGATCGAGGTGTTGTCCGACGGAACAGAAGCCAGAGATCGAGGTGAAAAGTTCTTTGCCTATCAAACGCTTGAATCTCTTCAAGAGTACGTCTTGATCTCGCAAGATAAACACTTGGTCGAAACTTTCACAAAACAATCGGACGGAAGCTGGAAATATCTCGCAACAATAGGATTGGAAAGCAAGATACAACTGCAATCGGTAGACGTAGAACTTTTCATGCGGGAGATTTATGCTCTGGTGGAACTAACCAATAGATGACGACGTTACATCACGAAAAGAAGCGGCTTGAGAATCCGCCGTCGAAGTTCAAGCTGAAGATACAGCGGCGGGACAATGAAGGTTCGCCGGTGCGGTGGGAGACCTTCGAGCTTGAGTATCGCCGCAACCTGAACGTCATCTCGGCGTTGATGGATGTGCGGAAGACTCCTGTCACGGCCGATGGAACAGCGACCACGCCGCCGGTGTGGGACATGAGCTGTCTCGAACAGGTGTGCGGCATCTGCACCATGGTTATCGACGGTCGCGTTCGGCAATCTTGTTCTGCCTTGATCGACGACCTTCTGCTCGCTTCCGGCACTGACACGGTCACGCTTCAGCCGATGTCGAAATTCCCGAACGTCCGCGACCTTAAGGTTGACCGCTCCGAGATGTTCGATCATCTCAAGAACGTCCACGCATGGATCGAACTCGACGGCAGCTACGCACTCGGGCCGGGACCGCAGGTGTCGAACGAACTCGCGCAGGACCGGTACGCTCTCTCACGCTGCATGACGTGCGGCTGCTGTCTTGAGGCCTGCCCGCAGTACGGCGACGGCAACTACATCGGCCCGCAGGCGATCGGCCAGGCACGGTTGTTCAATATGCATCCTGTTGGAAAAATGGAGATCGACGACCGGTTGAATGGCCTGCTCGGCGATGACGGTATCGCAAATTGCGGCAACGCGCAGAACTGCGTACAGGTCTGCCCGATGTCGCTTCCGC
>Ga0307505_10001246_pt1 | contig 21619 bp, 16 predicted proteins | sample 23_S_MG_FD_202183 | JGI IMG/M metagenome (GOLD analysis project Ga0307505, IMG submission 202183) | Soil microbial communities from Populus trichocarpa stands in riparian zone in the Pacific Northwest, United States - 23_S | ecosystem: Environmental > Terrestrial > Soil > Riparian zone > Trees...
GCGTAAGTTCACCGCCATCGGTGATCGATCAAAGCCCCGCACGGCAACGTGCGGGGCTTTTTTTTGCCTGCTGTCCCGACCGTGGCACACTGGTCCCGCGTGCGACGATCACCGATGCCCCGCAGCCGGGCGATGTGGATCGAGCTTCGCACTCATGGCCCACCGGAGTATTTCGCATGCGCACTGCTGCCCTGCTCGCCTGCATCGTCTTTCTCGCCACAACGCCCGGAATCCTGTGCGCGAGCGCGCCGGCCACGCCTGCCGAGGTCCAGTTCCAGTGGGGCGTGAAGATCCCGCTGCGCGACGGCATCGAGCTCAATGCGACCGTGTACCGCCCGCTCGATCAGGCCGGCGCGCTGCCGTGCGTATTCACGCTGACCCCTTACATCTCGGCCAGCTACCACGAGCGCGGCATGTACTTCGCAGCCAACGGCTACGTGTTCCTGACCATCGACGCGCGCGGCCGCGGCAATTCAGGCGGCGATTTCACGCCGCTGCTGCAGGAGGCGAAGGACGGCCACGACATCGTCCAGTGGGTGGCAGATCAGCCCTGGTGCAACGGCAAGGTGACGATGTGGGGCGGTTCCTATGCCGGCTACAACCAGTGGGCGACGGCCAAGGAGTTCCCGGCCGCGCTCGCCACGATCGTGCCGGTCGCCTCGCCCAAGCCCGGCGTCGATTTCCCGATGCGCAGCAACATGTTCTATTCCTACGACATGACCTGGCTTACGCTCGTCAGCGGCAAGGCCGCACAGGATGCGATCTTTGGCGACAGCACGTTCTGGGCCGCGAACTTCAAGCGCTGGTACACCTCGCACGCACCCTTCAACACGCTCGATCGCGTGGTCGGCAATCCGTCGCCGCACTTCCAGACCTGGGTTGCGCACCCGATGCAGGATGCCTATTGGGACAGTTACAGCCCGACGCCGGACCAGATGGCGCGCCTGAATCTGCCGATCCTCTCGATCACGGGCCAGTACGACGGCGACCAGCCCGGCGCACTGGCCTACTACAACGACCACATGCGCCACGGATCGGACGCGGCGAAGGCCCGCCACTTCCTGATCATAGGACCGTGGGACCACGCCGGCACTCGGACGCCGCGTGCGGAAGTCGGCGGGGTCAAGTTCGGTCCCGCCTCGGTGCTCGACATGAATGCGCTGCACAAGGCGTGGTACGACTGGACGCTCAAGGATGGCGCGCGGCCCGAGTTCCTCAAGGACCGCGTCGCGTTCTACGTGAGTGGCGAGGAAGCCTGGCGCCATGCCCCTACGCTCGAAGCGGTGACCGCATCGACCCAGACCTGGTACCTGGATTCGGTCGCCTCGCGCGCCAACGACGTATTCGCCTCGGGAAGTCTCGTGCGCGATCGCAAGCCGGTCGGCAAACCCGACCGCTATGTGCACGACCCGCTCGACACCTCATCGTTGCGCCTGCACGAGTCGAAGGAATCCAGCGCCTACCTGACCGACCAGCGTGCCGAGCTCATGCCAGGCCTTCCGCAACTGGTCTATCACACGGCGCCGTTCGAATCCGACACCGACCTTGCCGGCTTCTTCAAGTTGTCAGCGTGGATCGAGCTGGACCAACCCGATACCGACATCGCGGTCAGCATCCAGGAGATCAAGGCCGACGGCAGCAGCCTGTTGCTGAGCCGGGATGCGCTGCGCGCGCGTTACCGCCACGGCCCGCGCGAAGCGCGCCTCGTGCGGCCCGGCAGCGTGGAACGCTACGACTTCCACGGCTTCGATTTCATGGCCCAGCGCATCGCCAAGGGCAGTCGCCTGCGCCTGGTCATCGCAGCGGTCAACTCGATGTACGCCGAAAAGAACTACAACACCGGCGGCGTCGTGGCCAGTGAATCGGGCAAAGATGCGCGCAGCGTGCGCGTGACCCTGCATCACGATCCGAAATACCCGAGCGCACTGAGCGTGCCGATCGCGGCGAAATCCTCGGCAATGCCCGAGGGTTCCTGAGCGTCGCCGCGCCGGCACCGGCCGCGCGCGACGATCGCAGCCCGCCTGCTCGCGACACGATCAGTTCCCGCAGACGACGTTCGCGTGCCGTGCGGTCAAGCGCCAGGTACCGTCCCGCTTCATCCAGACGTTCGTGTAGCGTCGATTTATCGTCGTTCCGGCATCGGCCGACTTGCCGCTCGGGACGACGCGCTCGCTTCCCATCGTGATCGCCGTGTCTCCATGTACTTGAACCGACTCCAGCCGACGGACAAACGAAGCGTAGGTGATCGCCCCTGTTCGCACCCGCCCGATACTCGCCTTGCCGACCTCATTGAACGGATTGTTGACCGTCATGTCGTCTGCCCAGAGTTTCTCCAGCGCCGCGAAGTCAGCTCCAAGCACCGCTTCGGCTTCAGCCTGGTCGAGCCCGCGGATCGTTGCCTCAACCGCCTGGGCGGGATCGGGCGCGACCGCAAGGCCCGGGCTCGGAGCGGCCAGCAAGACTGCCAACAACAGGGGGATAGCGCGCATGCGGATTCTCCACGGAGCGATGCAGTGTCCTGCGAACAACGCGACCGGAAATGGATGGGTCCTGCGTTGGTGACGGATCATGATGGACGCAACCAATGGGGGGACCGCGGTTGTCGATCACCGGGCCGAACCGCCTCATTCGACGACGGGGCGGTTGGCGGCGATGCGGTCCTCGCCGTGACGGGCGACGGCGAGCCGTGACAGTCCGGATTGGTCTATTGCCACCATCCTCACCTGCGCGGCTCCCGCCCGCAGACACGCGCGGCGGGCCTCGCCCATCAATCGGGCACGGCTGACATAGACCTGGCCGGCGTTGTGTTGATCGAGCAGGCGCGACACTTCGTGCTGCTTGGGCAACACGGGATGGAGACAATCGATGATGATGCCCGGCGCAGCTCCGCCATGTGTGTCCGCGTGAGCAGGCAAGGCAAGGGCAGTGGACAGCAAGGTGACCGAAAAGACGGCGGAACGGATGGCATTCATGGTGAGGATTTCCCGAGGCAGACGAAGCCGGCCCATTGCCGGCACCGACAGCGTCGCCCGGCCGGGTGCAGCCGGTCTTGAGGCCGGTGCGAGGAAATGCTTGGGCCTGTTCGGCAATGCTTGGGTATTCCTTGGGCGGACCCGAAACGCGTTCTCATGGATTAGGATTCACGACGTTTCAGGGCCCTCCCCATGACTGCAAGCCATCCGGACAGACTTGTCCTCGACAACGTGGTGATCGATTTCGTGGGCCGGCGGGTCATTCGCGACGGCATCGAGCAGCCACTCGAGGCGAAAGCGTTCGCGGTGCTGGCACTGCTGGCCGCCGCGCCCGGGCAGGTTTTCAGCCGGGACGCGATCCTCGATGCCGTCTGGGAGCACCGCCACATCACGCCTGGCGTGCTGAACCGGGTCATCGCATTGCTGCGGCAGGCGCTCGGGGAAAATGCGCAGCAGCCGCGCTTGCTGCACACCTTGCATGGCATCGGCTACCGGTTCGATCTTCCGGCAGCCGGGCGATCCCCGATGCCCGAAGCCTCTTCCGAGCCCGCCGAATCCGAGGCTTCCGTCACCGCGTCTGCACCGACGCGCCGCCACATCGGCTGGATTGCACTCGGCGTGGCGATACCGGGTTTGCTCGTGGGCATGCTCTGGTGGCATGCCCGTGTGCAACCGGGTTTGCCGCTGGAGCCATCTTCCACTCCGACGCCGACGTTGATCGTGATGCCGTTGAACGCAATCAGCGGGAGGCGCGAGGATCGCACCCTGGCTGCGGGGCTGAGCGACGAACTGATCGGTACGCTGGCCCGGGTCGACGGCCTGCGCGTGATTGCGCGCGAGTCGACGAGCCTGGCTTCGGCCGATGCAGACGATCTCGCGACGCTGGTTGCGCGTCTGCGAATCAGCCATGCACTGGAAGGCAGCGTACGCCAGGAAATCGGGCAATTGCGCATCTCGTTTCGCCTGGTCGACGCCCGCAGCGGACAGACCCTGTGGTCAGAAAACTTCGACCGCCAATTCGAGGACATTTTCGCGGTCCAATCCGAACTGGCGCATGCGGTCGCCAACGCACTGCAGTTGCAGTTGCTGCCGGCAGGAATCAGCGGGGAAAGCCCCGAGCTTTACCGTCGCTTCCTGCTGGCGCGACAACCGTTTCTCGCCAACCAGGACTACGAAGCCGCAGCGCTTTCCGAAGCGGCCCTGCGCGCACTCGTCCAGGAGCACCCCGCCTACGCCCGCGGCTGGGGCGGATTGGCGAAGTTGCAGTATCTGCGCGCGCTCAGACCACGCTCTGACCGCGCGGCGTTGCTGGCCGATGCCGGGCTTGCCGCAGCGCACGCACTGGCTCTTGATCCGGACCAGACCGATGCGCTGGAAGTCCTAGCCGGACAAGCATGCCGCGAATGGCGGTGGCAAGAATGTCTGCAGCGCTCGCAGAACGTCGTACAACTTGCACCGTCCGAAGCGGGGGCGCGCAGCGCGTATGCGGGCTATCTGGCCACGATGGGCTATCTTGACCGCGCGCTGATCGAGATCGAGCGCGCTTCTGCGATCGATCCGGCATCGCCGATGCAGAATCTCGTGCGTGGACGGGTGCTCGACACCCTGGGACGCCACGATGAAGCGAGCGCGGCGCTGGTGCTGGTCGATCCGATGCTCGCGCAGACCGCGCGCCTGTTCAACGCGTTGTGGCGCGCGGATCTCGCGGAGGCACGCCGTATCACCGAGGGACAACCCGCGGATTTCCACTGGCGCGAATCGCAATTGGCAGCGCTTGACGCATTGCAGGATCCGAGTCAGTGGCCGCGCGCAATGGCGTCGATCGAACTCTCCGAGCGCACGCCTTCGCGTGACCTTGAGGTGGCGTCGTACAACTTCATGCGCCTGTGGTTGCCGGAACGCGACTATCCGCGCGACATTGCAGCGCTTGTCCACGTGCAACAGGTCGGCTACGCCAGCTATCACCTCGTCTTCTGGCAGCCGGGGGAGCGTGCCCTGAGACAGCATCCGGCATTCAAGGCCTACGTACGCGACAGCGGCCTCCTGCAACTCTGGCGCAGCGAGGGTTGGCCGCCGCTGTGTCGCGCAGTCGGCGACGACGAATTCACCTGCGACTAGCCCGCGCGGCAGGTGCCGTCCGGGCTGCGCGCGACGACAGCGAACCGCGCTCATGCAAACGCGCTTCGCCGCACGCCGGAATGTCCTTGCGCTCTACATCGAGTCTTTCAGCTCGCGATGCAACCATGCCCGCGCGAGGGTCCAGTCGCGGGTCACGGTACGCTGGGAGATGCCGAGGGCCAGCGCCGTCTCGGCATCATCGTAGCCGGCAAAATAGCGACACTCGACAACCTGCGCCAAGCGCAACGCTTCCGATGCAAGTCGACCCAGCGCTTCATTCAGCGCGAGCATCGCGGTATCGTCGTCGCCGGGCACGTCGAGCGCTGAAGCCAGGGGAAGCGGAACTGCTCCGCCACCACGCTTGTCGGTCAGACGCGCAACGGCATGCGTGACCAGCGCGTGCCGCATCGCCAGTGCGGCGGCTCGCAGGAAATGGGCATCGGTGTTCCAGCCCTGACTGCCGCGCAGCTTCAGGTAGGCCTCGTTGACCAGAGCGGTCGTCTGCAGGGTCTCGCCCGCGCTGACCCGACTGCGCTCGCGATGGGCGAGGCGTTTGAGATCATCGTAGAACAGCGGGAGCAACTGGTCGGCCAACGCGCGCACGTCGGACGGGACGGCATCGTCCCACGCGGCAGTTGCGTCGTCCTGGAGCACCTGGCCCGTTTCGCTCATGGCCGCATCATACCCAACCTTGCCAAGTGCGGCAGGCGGCCGGCGCCGGGTCGGAACGAGGATTCCCTCACATCTCGAGGAATCCCGTTACGGATTCCGATCCGCGGATCGGAGTGCTCCGAACGCACAAGCACGCGCACGGATCAGTAGTCGAATCCGTCACCAAGGAGCTGAACCCGCCTCGTTGCTATTGCCCGGACCGGCCACGACGTCGATCGCGCGCGTGTGCGTGGCGCCTGTCGCAACCCGCAGCACGGCCATGCAGCGAGCACGTAGCGTGAGCAGGTGCATGGTGATCTCCCTGGGAGGTGCCCGGCGCTCCATTCGCGGATCCGGCTCCCCGCAACTGCCGGAAATCGCGGCCACGGCCGCCATCGGCGCAGACCCCCTGCCATGTCTGCTTTCCACGCCGTTTCCGGTTCCTGTCAACGAGACCCACAGCGCGACTTCGCGTCCATTCGACAGTGAGGCATTCCGCCGGCGTTCCGTCGCATCGGCGAGCACAGGGATGAAGGCACGACAATGAAAACATCGCATCTTTCCAACGTCGCGTTGCTCATCGTGGCGGGAACCCTGGCCATGTCCGCTGCACAGCCCGCGCACGGCCAGTCGCCGCCGAACATCGGCATGGTCGTCAACACCGTCGCCGACCTGATCGACCACGATGTGACCGACGGCATATGCCGCACGAGCGCCAACACCTGCTCGCTGCGCGCGGCGATCATGCAGGCCAATCATCTTGGTACACCGGGGCTGACCGTCACGATCGACCTGCCTTCCGGAACGTTCACGCTCACTCGCCTGGTGAGTGGCGTCAACGGCGAGGATTCGGGCGATCTCAATCTGACCGCACCGACCAACGCGAACCAGCTCATCGTGATCCGCGGGACGAGCGCGGCCAGCACGATCATCGATGCCAACCAGATCGATCGCGTACTTCGCATCTCGCCCCAGCGCACCGCGGTCGTCCACGCCGTGACGATCCGCAACGGCAGAACAACCGGCACCCCGAATTTTGTCGGCGGTTGCATTTTCAACAGCGGCATCCTCACGCTGACGAGCAGCGTGATCGAAGGCTGCATGGGCAACTACGGCGGCGGCATTGCCAACACCGGTGCGCTGACCGTCGTCGCGAGCACGCTGCGTTCGAACGTTGCCACGCAGAGCGGTGGCGGCCTGTACGTAGAAGGCCAGGTCATCGTGCGCAACAGCACGTTCCACGGCAACACGGCCCATGTCAGCGGAGGTGGCGTCGCCGTGCCTGCGATCGGCCTCCACTTCTACGCGGTCAACAGCACGATCAGCGCGAATGTCGCTTACCTGAATGGTGGCGGCGTCCACAACCAGTCGACCACTTTTCTCTACAACACATCCGTCATCGGCAACGACGCCGATCACGACCAGGACCTGCAGGGCGGCATCGGTGGCGGCGTCTACAACGTGCCCGGTTCACGCCTGGCCGTGGTCAATACCTTGATCGCCGACAACACGCTCGGCAACGTGCCGGTCTTCAACGACTGCGCAGGCACCCTGGAAGCCTACGGCTGGAATCTTCTCCACGACATGTCGGGCTGCAGCATCCCCAATGGTGCGGCATGGGGATTCATCCTCGCCAACTCGTTCGGGATCCTCAAGGACAACGGCGGACCGACCTGGACCCATGCGTTGCTGCCGGGCAGCCGGGCGATCGATACCACCGACAACGATCTCGGCTGCATCGACGAGACCGGCGCCCTGCTCGCGACCGACCAGCGCGGTGCCGTGCGTGTCTTTGGCCCGCGCTGCGACGTCGGCGCGTTCGAATACGGCGCATTCATCGATCGCGTTTTCATGAACGGTTTCGACTGAGAGCCAGCGCGCGACTCCAGCAGCCTGTCGGGCACCTGCGTCGCACTTCGCAGAACACGCGCTCTCGCACGAGGCCATTCGTCGCGCGTGCAGAAGCCGCATCGCGAAACTCGTTCGTTCCGCTCGGGGTTTCGTTGCAGGCCTGCATGGCGGCTTCTCGCGCTGTTTGCAGTTCTTACAAGCAAGACCCGGCGAACGCGGAATTTCGGCACGAAGTGACCGACGTGGATCGCGCGAACCGGATCAAACAAGACGCGACGGATCAGCACGGAAAGGAGCATTGCAATGAGTCGGGCAGGCAAAGCAGTTGCGGTCGCTGTGTGCTTGGGAGTCATGGTCTGCGGAACGGCGATCGCCCAATCGAGTGGCGGCCAGTACCAGATCGATTCCGCCGTGATCGCGGGCGGCGGTGGGCCGATCGCGGGCGGCGACTTCCAGATCACGAGCACGCTTGGCCAGCCGGCTACGGCAACACTGGCCGGCGCCAATTTCATCCTATTCAACGGCTTCTGGAGCCCGGTCGGCGGCGGAGCGGGCGATTTGATATTCGCTGACGGCTTCGATGCCCATTGATCGCGCCATCCCACGTGTTCCCCAAGGAGTAACCCTGATGCGTACGCGCACGCTTGTTCTCGCGATCACCACCTTGCTTTCCGCCGGCGGCATCGCTTCGGCGCAGACCCTCGGCTCGGGCTTCACCTACCAGGGCACGTTCGCCGACAGCGGGCAGCCGGCCAATGGGAACTACGATTTCGAATTCGTGCTGTATACGGTCGCCACCGGCGGCAGCGCGGTGCAAACCGTCACCAAGGCTGATCTTGCGGTCAACGGCGGCCTGATCAACACCGTGATTGATTTCGGTGCGGAGACCTACAACGGCGCGGTCAGATGGGTCGAGGTGAGCGTCCGTCAGGGTGAGTCGACCGGCAGCTATACGGCGTTGACCCCACGTCAGGCATTGACCGGGGTGCCGTATGCACTCGGCTTGCCGATGCCTTTTCAGCGCATCGTGAATACCGGCGCTCAAGCTGCGTTCCGCATCGCGGCGGCTGATGGCGGTACCGCCATAGAAGGCTACAACCCGATCGGCAGTCCCGGCTTTCCCGCAGTGAATGGCATCTCTGCCGGTGGTGTAGGCGTACGGGGCGTTGGCGCAACTGGTGTGGAAGGCGCGGCCTCGAGCGGAGTCGGTGTCAACGGGACGGCGTCCCTGACCAGTGGAACCGGGGTTCGTGGCTCCAGTCCGGGCGGCGACGGCGTTCGCGGTCTCGGCATGATCGGCGTCCACGGTGTCGGCCAGATTGTCGGCGTATGGGCCGAAGGCGGAATGCTGTCCAGCGGGAACGTTTCCTGCAACCAGGCGGGTCACTGCGGAACCGGAATTCAGCCTGTACTCGATGTGCGCAACGCGACGATCGGCAACCTCATCGTAGCGCGCTCGGGTACACCTTCCACCGATGTGTTTCGCGTCAATGGCAATGGCTCGGTATTCGCCAACGGCGACTACAGCGCGGGCGGCGCCGACGTTGCCGAGTATGTGCCCGCGACCGAAGCGCTCGCGCCGGGCGATGTCGTCGAGATCGATGCGGTCAATGGCCAGGCCTTGCGCCTGTCCTCGCATTCCAACAACAGTGCCGTTGCCGGCGTCATCTCGACGCGACCCGGCCTCACGTTGAATGGCCTCGAATCCGAACAGGAAGCGTCGAAGGGAATGGCGAGACTCGCGTTGTCGGGCCGCGTGCCGGTCAAGGTGACCGCGGAGAACGGCACCATCCGCGCAGGCGACCTGCTGGTTTCGTCTTCGCGCCTGGGACACGCAATGCGTGCGCCGGAAAACCCGAAGGCCGGTACCGTGATCGGCAAGGCGATGGAGGCTCTCGACGGTGAAAGCGGTGCAATCGAGATGCTGGTGATGCTGCGATGATTGAGGGCGGCCCCCTTCGGCTTGCGCTGCAATGTGGGCGCATTCGAGCATGGGGCGGTCGTCGACCGGACGTTCCGCGGCGGCTTCGACCAGGGACACGCTGATCAAGTCTGCACAGGCGCCAGCGCATTGTCTCACTTGCAAGAACCCACAGTGAGCGCACACTCGCAATCTGGCATGCGTAGCAGGAGCTGAGCGAGTGCAAAGCGAACGATGGATGCGCATTGAGCGGCTTTTCGCCGACGCACTCGCATTGCCGGCCCTGTCCCGTCATGCATACCTCATTCGTGCCTGTGGCGACGACTCGGATCTGTTGCGCGAACTTGAGGAGCTCGTGCATGCCCACGATACGCCCGGTGTACTCGACGCCGCACCGCGCGCAGGGGATTCCCCGGCGATCGATCCCTCCCTCGCTGCGGGAACCGGCATTGGCGCCTGGCGCATCGAGAACCTGATCGGTCGCGGCGGGATGGGCGAAGTCTATGCCGCGACGCGAATCGACGCGGCATTCGAACAACGCGCCGCGCTCAAATTGTTGCGCCATGAGGCCGCAGGGCAACTCGAACGCTTCCATGCCGAGCGTCGCATCCTCGCCCGTCTCGAGCATCCGGGCATCGCGCGACTGCTGGATGGCGGCATCGCCACGGATGGTCGCCCGTACACCGTGATGGAATTTGTCGAAGGCCATCCGATCACCCACCATTGCCGCACGCATCGTTCCAGCTTGCGCGATCGCCTCGCGCTTTTCGCCCAGGTCTGCGAAGCGGTCGCTTTCGCGCATCGGAATCTCGTCATCCATCGCGACCTCAAGCCGGACAACATTTTCGTCAATGCCCACGGGGACGTGAAACTGCTCGACTTCGGGATCGCCAAACTACTCGACGTTGCGGGCTTGCCGCGCGAGGCGGACAACACGATCGCGCCATTCACGCCCGACTACGCCGCGCCCGAGCAGCTCAGCGGCGAGCCGGTCACCACGGCGACCGATATCTACGCGCTCGGGGTACTGCTGTTCGAACTGCTGACCGGCGAGCGGCCGCTGCGCACGCGCGGCCTGCCCTCGACCCACGCGATGAAGCTGATCCTCGATCGCAGTGCGCCGGCACCGAGCCGGACCGCACAAGCGAGCGACGCGCCGCCGCTGCCTGCGCGTCTGCTGAGTGGCGATCTCGACGCGATCGTCGCCAAGTGCCTGCGCAAGGAAGCCAATCATCGCTACGAAACGGTAAACGGGCTCAAACGCGATCTCGATGCCCATTTGCGCAACGAGCCGGTGCTCGCGCGCGAAGGGGCGCACGTGTACGTGCTCGGACGTCTGCTGCGCCGCTATCGCTGGGGGGTGGCGGCCGTCTGTGCGCTGATCCTTTCGCTTGCCGCCGGACTCGCAGGCACCATCTGGCAGGCGCGGCGTGCTGAAGCACAGGCGGCGCGTGCGAACGCAACCAAGGACTTCCTGCTCGGCGTGTTCAAGGCCAGCGACCCCCGCATTGCCTCCGACAAGCCGCGCGGGGAAATCACGGCGCGAGAATTGCTCGACCTGAGCTCGGCGCGGATCGAGAAGGAATTCGCCGCGCAGCCGGACTTGCAGATCGAGCTGCTCGGACTCACCGCTGCAATATATGGAAACTTGCTCGACGAGGAGCGTCATGCGGCAATGCTGAAGCGGAGGATGGAACTGGCGCGATCGAACTACGGATCATCGCATCCGATTGTCATTGAAAGCCTCATCGACGAGGCCGATTCCGCGTGTTTTCGCCAGGACCACGCCAAGGCGAATCGGTTGTTGGATGAAGCGGATGGATTGCTGGAAACCTCAGGCGGCGATGGTGGCGTGCTGCGCGCCCACTGGTGGCGGGTCAAGGCGAGAGCGCTCGGCGCTGTCGCGGGAGCTCGCACTGAACGCAATCATGCGCTCAGCCAGGCGCTGGCCCTCTACGCGAAACTCGCACCTCGCAGCAACGAGTACGCAGAGGCGTTGAACATGGCTGCAAGGGACCATGCGGAGCGCGGCGAGCATGTGCAATCCAGGCAACTCATGGAACAGACCCTGGAAGTCGCCGAGGCGGCACCGATCCGGAACGATGGCCAGATTGCCATCTATGTGAACAACCTCGCAAGAAAGTATGAGCGTCTGGGCGAGTTCGACGCTGCGGAAAGCGCCTACGATCGCGCCGAAGAGTTGGCGCGGCGGACTTTCGGGGAGCGCACCGACATGTTCTGGATGACTCGCGCATCGCACGCGCTGATGCTCCATCAGCGCGGCCAGCGCGAGCGTGCCAACCGTCTTTTCGAACAAACGCTGCCGTTGATTCCGAACGAATGGACGACCAACACGAACGACACGAGCGTCCGCGAAAAGTACGCCGAATGTCTTGCGGCAGAAGGTCGTGCCAAGGAGGCGATTCCCCTGCTGGAAGCCGCGCTCGAGGTCTATACCGCAAAGCTCCAGTACGAATCCGACCTGCGCGAGGTGCGCCGAAAACTTGGCGATGCGTATGACCGCGCCGGGCGGACGGACGAAGCTCGCACGATGCTGCGATCGTCACGCGACGAGTTTCTCGAAAAGGAAGCGCTGGATTCTCCGTGGGCATTGCGCATCCGGGAACGCTGGGCACGGTTCGTGCTCGACCATGCGCAATCCGGCGGCGCCGACCTGACTGCCGCCGAGACCGAGTTCCGGTCCGTTCTCGATCTGGCTGGCGAACGACCATTGCCCGAGTCCGCGCTGGCCCACGCTGGGCTCGCCCGCATCGCCGGCATGCGAGGCAACACCGCCGATGCGCTCCAGGAAAGCCGCCTCGCTCTGGTCGCGCTGGAGCGTGTGCAGGGTCTTTATGATCTGCGTTTGCAGCCGCAGGTCTGGCTGGTACATGGCAACGTCCTGCGGGAAAGCGGCGATTCGGCAGGCGCGCGCGAGTGGTCCGGGAAGGCGCTGCACGCCATTCGTCAATACGACGACGCTTCCAGTCCAGCCATCGCCAGTGCCGAAGCAGCGGTGCGCGACGCAATGGCCGCTTCAGTTCGATAGCTGGATGGCGCGCGCTGACAACCCGGTGCCGTGAGTCCTGCAGCTGTTGCCCTGCGCGTGCCGGACTGCAAGGCTTACCTCACATATGGCTGGATCTGACGCCATTTCCGGTTACTGAGTCCGTGGGCCCGGCGCACTGCGTGCGGTGCATCGGCTCCATCACTGCCGGCATTCAATGTCAGGAAGGACAGCAGACCCACCGACTGGGAGGCCGGCACGGGGCGGGGGCGTTGGTTGCCAATCGATTTCCCAAGCATTTTCGCACGAGTGCCATGCGCATGCCTCAAGCGTCCCGGGACCCATGAGTACATCGTGCCCGCGTGCTTTCCGGCCACGCTTCGTGCGCGCGCCGGGCGGTCGCGTGTTGGTTTTTGTTGTGGAGCAGCACGGGTTGTCGCAGGGCGGCGATGGCGTCCATCGGCTCGTTTTCCGCCAACCGCATCCTTGAGGGAAACATCATGCGCGTGGTCACCTGCATTCTCGCTTCGTTCGGCTTGCTCGCCAGCATTGCCTCGGGCGCGCCTCTCGGTTCGGGCATGACCTATCAAGGCCAGTTGACCCATGCCGGAATGCCCGCGAGCGGCCTCTACGACTTCGAGTTCGCGCTGTTCACCGTCGCCAGTGGCGGCTCGGCCGTCGACACGCTGAGCGTGGAGGACCTCACGGTCGACGCCGGCCTGATCGATACGACGCTCGATTTCACCGATGCGCCATACAATGGTCAGGCGCTGTGGATCGAAGTGAAAGTGCGCTCCGGTGCGTCGAGCGGTGCCTTCACGACCCTCGCTCCACGTCAGGCACTCAATGCCACGCCGTATGCACTGTATGCACTGGACGGCAATCCGGGGCCGCAAGGCGCGACCGGCGTTCCGGGTCCGCCCGGCCCAGGCGGTCCAATCGGTGTGCAAGGTCCGGCCGGGCCTGATGGCCCGCCAGGCCCGCCCGGTTTCGTCGCCTTGCCCTACAGCGCAACCGACGCGTCGCCGGTTTCCCTTCACGTCAACAACTCCAATACGGATCCGGGTGCAATCGCCGTGTCGGGCGCGGCCACAGGTCCCGGCTACGGCGTCTTTGGCATGGCCGGCGCGGGCGGTTTCGGTGTGTACGGTGTGGCGGACGGCGGCGCTGGCTCGGTGGGTGCGGTCGGTGAAAGCACGACCGGCACCGGTGTCGTCGGTCGAGCACACGGCGATGGCATCGGTGTGTTTGGCCTGTCCGACAAAGGGGGTGCGGGCGTGCTTGGTGTGGGTCTCGACGGCGACGGCGTGGTCGGCAATACCTCGTCAGCCAACGCCCACGGCGTCTACGGACAGGCGGTCGGGGCCAATGGGTCCGGAGTGTTCGGCGACAACGTGCTCGGCCCCGGCGTCTGGGGTCGCAGCACGTTCAACTCGGGCACGATTGGCGAGAGCACGAGCGGATACGGCGTATTCGGTACCAGCGCCGGCAGCAACGTGGCAGGTGTCTATGGATTCGCCGCGAACACCAATGGCGTACGCGGCGTCTCGACGAACAGCACGGGTGTGATCGGCGAGTCGACGAGCGGCTTTGGTGTTGTCGGAGTGACCAACGCCGCCGCCAACGCCGGCATCTATGGCACAGGCTGGATCGGCGTGCAGGGCACGTCCAGCAACACAGCGAGTTCTCAAGCGATACGCGGTGAGAATTTCGGGAGCAACAGCGTCGGTTACGCGGGCTATTTCAATGGCCGCGTATCGGTGTTCGGCAACATGCAGGTGGTGGGCACGCTTTCAAAGAGCGCCGGCGCGTTCAAGATCGATCACCCGCTCGATCCCGCCAACAAGACCTTGTCGCATTCGTTCGTCGAATCGCCGGACATGAAGAACATCTACGACGGCATCGCCACGCTCGATGGCTCGGGCCAGGTGAGCATCACTTTGCCCGAATGGTTCGAGGCACTGAACGGTACGACCGCGCAGGACAGTTTCCGCTACCAGCTGACCTGCATCGGCGGACATGCACCGGTGTACATCGCCGACGAGATTCGCGGCAACCGCTTCCGCATCGCCGGTGGCATGCCTGGCATGCGAGTGTCCTGGCAGGTGACCGGCATCCGCCACGATGCCTACGCACACGCGAATCGCATCCCGGTGGAAGAGGAAAAACCCGCGCAGGACCAGGGCAAGTACCTGAACCCCGAAGCGCACGGAGTTTCGGCGGACAAAGGCATGCTCGTGCCGGCCTTGAATGAGCCGCACACGACGCATCCCGATTCGCCTGCGGGGCCACCGCCATGACCGGGCATGTCAGGCGCCATGCAGTGAACCGCAACGAGGACAATACGATGCAACGAGCACTTTGCAGCTTGCTGATGACGATGTTGATGGCGAGTACGCTCGCGCACGCCGTGGATGGCGAGTACGACCCAAGCTGGCCCGGAAACGGTCGCATTCGTCTTGATGTTTCATCCGGCGCCGACCGCGCTGAAGCCATGATGATCCAGCCCGACGGCAAACTCGTCATTGCCGGAACCTGCAATGGGAATTCGTTCTGTGCTGCGCGATTGCATCCGAGCGGCAGCTACGACGCCTCATTCGGCAATACAGGTCTTGCGGGCCGATTCGTTCAGGACTTCTTCGGATCCACGCTCGACCTGACCGCCATCGCGATGGCTCCAGATGGAGGAATTCTTCTGGTGGGAAACATTGTCGATTCGGCGGAATACGGTGTGCTCATGAAGTTGAGTGCGTCGGGCGCCCTCCTGGAGTTCTTTCAGGTCAGCCCTCCCCTTTTCGGCGGCGAGTACCCGCTTCGCGCCATCGCTGTGCAGGCCGACGGAAAGATTCTCGTCGCGGGCACCGCAACCAACGGCAGCAACGATTTCGCGGTCACGCGACTTCGCGCGGACTTGACGTACTACGACGTGTCTTTTGGCGATCCTGGCGCACCGGGAACGAAACTGGTCGCCTTTCCGGGAGGCGGCTACGACAGTGTGTCGGCCATCGCGCTTCAAGCCGACGGAAAGATCGTGCTCGCTGGCGACTCTGGCGGCAAGGCGGCCCTCGCCCGACTTCTACCCAATGGGCAACTTGATGACGATCCGGTGACCGGCTTCGGTGATGGCGGTCGCGCCGTATTCAACTGGGGATTGTTCAGTCGCGCCAATGCCGTTGCGATCGATCGCGACGGCAGCTTGCTGGTCGCCGGATCGGCGTGGGGAAGTACGGGACCGGAACCCAGCGTCGATTTTCTCCTCAACCGGCTGAGTACGCGGGGTACCCAGGCGCCTGGTTTTGGTTTGCTTTGCCCACCCCCTTTCTGCTCTGAGGGACCGGTCTATTACGACTGGGCCAACAAGGATGATCATGCCTACGCACTGGCCGTGCAGAACGATGGAAAGATCCTTGTCAGCGGCTCGTCCAGAAGCGGCATCAACGACCTCTTCGCGGTCGTTCGCTTTGATTCCGCGGGCATCCCGGACAACACGTTCGGCAACGGCGGCCAGACCCGCAGCTGGTACGGGACATCTGCAGGCGTCGACAATGCAAAGGCGATCCTGATCGGCAACGGGGGCGTCATGATTGCCGGCTACAGCCGAGGCGCAAGCCTCGCGGAAGCGCGATTCGGCATCGCCAAACTCAAGCTTGACCTCATATTCGCTGGCGGCTTCCAGTGAAGCAGAGGATGCCCTGCCGACGCCGTTGAATTGGCAGCTGTACCGCACCCGTCGTCAATATTCGTGACGAGCCCCGAACTGCGCATGCAGCAGCCGCGTGCGGGCAGTGCATGCGCCTGATCGGCGTTCGCTCGCGCGGTTGAATGCGTGAATTTGGAGCTCGGTACATGCCTGCGGCCTTCGAGCGAAAAACCCGCGACCGCTACCCCCATCGCCATGCGACAGGACGAGAAGGACGCGCGGTGGAATCCACCCGCAATCGTGCCCCGCAGAGGTCGACCGAGGGTGGCCGGAGCGCTGCCAACACGAGAGCAAGATGGCCGTCGCAAGGGCGTCGAGACACAGCAACTCGCTTCGCCATGCCGAGATCCCGGGAACCTGCGCCGCGGCGCACGGTCCCATCTTCCCGCCGCATCAGCCACCGACGAGGCTTCCGCAATGTCCGATTCACTCCCTCACGCGCCCGCACCGCACCGGCTGCGCGCGATCGTTGGCGAATTCATCCCCACGATCATCGTCCTGTTGCTGCTGACCGCGGCACGCTCGTCGTTCGCCAACCACTATGTCGTGCCGAGCGGTTCGATGGAACACGCGCTGATGCCTGGCGATCGCGTGATCGTGGACATGAGCGCCTATGGCGTGCGCGTGCCGTTCACCGACACAGTGGTCGTGACCGGGGACCAGCCCGCACGGGGCGAGGTCGTCGTATTCGATTCGCCGGTGGACGGCACGCGCCTGATCAAACGGGTCGTCGCCATCGCCGGTGACCGCGTGTCGCTGCGTCGCGGGCGGCTCACGGTCAACGGCGAATCGCTCGCCACAGGCTACATGTCCGACATCGAGCGCATCGGCACGCGCGAGGTGCGCCTCAACCTGGCCCATGGCGGTGGCCCCGATATCGAGGACCAGGTCATTCCTGAGGGCAAGGTCCTCGTTCTGGGCGACCATCGCGGCAACAGTCAGGATGGTCGCATGTACGGTCTAGTGGCCGCTGACACGCTGTATGCGCGGGCGTTGGCGGTCTACTGGCGCAGCGGTTACGGCCTGGTCTGGAAACGCCTTTGAGGCCGAACGTTTGCACCGAGCGCGACCGCGCGACTGGGTGGGCGCTCACTCCCAGCGCATGCCGGCTTGAGGGTTGCTGATCCGAGCGCGTCGGCGCCCGTCGGGGCTGGCGGTCGCCACCACAGCGCGATCCACGCGAACGACCTTGAACAAGCCGCGCAAGGCGGCGCCGCATGGGCGAGATCGCGCCAGTGTTCGTTCTGCGCCGGCGTATCCGGCGTGGACGCGTCGATTGCGTCAGTCAGCAAGTCCTTCCCGCGCAGATCCTGGGCATCGTGCGTCGGCTGAAAGATTTCCCCGCGTTCTGACCAAGACAACTGCATTGCGCTTTCCGACTCCTGCCGGAAGAACGCGGCGCAGGCTTGCTTTCCGCTCCTGCCCCGCGGATGGCCGGATCTTGTGCCGTTTCGGGTTTCTACCCACAGACGGCCCGATCAAGCGGGCCATCCCACTGAAAAACGATGTGCAGCCGTGCCGACGCAAGCCTCCCGGCGAGCGGTGTGGGCCAAGGAATCTCTGTGTACCTCACGCGTCAGTCACTCGTCCTGGGCCATGCGCTGCTGGCGTTGGCCTTGCAAGCCGCTCCGCCGGGTCACTACGACCGCCGATCTCCTGGACAACGACCTCAGCGACGGCCTGTGCTCCACGAGCGCCAACACCTGTTCGCTGCGCGCGGCGATCATGCAGGCAAATCACCTGACCGTTTCGCTGACCCGCATCGAACTGCCGGCCGGAACCTACGTGCTCGTCCGGTCGCCGATCGGAGCCAACGGCGAGGAAAGCGGCGACTTGAACCAGCCGGCGCCGCTCGCTTCGGGTCAGAGCATCTTCATCGGCGGCGCAGGCGCCGCCACGACGATCATCGATGGCAGTCAGTCGGCGCGCCGACCCTTCCAGGCCGTCTCGCCGCCGATGCAGCCGTACGTCTCCAGGATTTCTCATGACGAACAGGCAATGCGAAACCCGGCTTCGCACTTCGATCTGTCGGCACGTGCCGGGCGGAGTCAGTCACCGGCTGCGCTCGTCCCCGTGCCCACGCCCGTCATCACACCCTCCGGGGAGAATGCCGTCGTGCCGAAATTTCCTTCCTGCGGGCGCGGGTCCATGGGCCGCTGCATGAGCGTTTCGATGCAGTTGCCACTCTGGTGCCTGGCGATCCTTGCGGCACCGGCAGCGCAAGCCGTCACGCCCGTGGTTGCGCTGGAGCGCGTCAGCATCGCGACTGACGGCGGCCAGGCCAATGGCGCGAGCTTCAGTTCGGCGATCTCCGCGGATGGACGCTACGTGGTGTTCGACAGTGGCGCCTCGAACCTGACGGCGGCGATGCAGCGCGAGCCGTCGGCGGGACCGGCAGCGCCGCTCGGCTTCCCGACCAACGTCTATGTGCGAGACCGGCTGCTTGGAACCACCGAACTGATCAGCGTCGCCGCAGGCGGCGGACCGGCGAACGCGGCGTGCAACAACCCGACGATCAGCGCCGATGGACGCTATGTCGCATTCACCTCGGTTGCGAGCAATATCGTCGCGGGCGACACCAATGCATTCTTCGACGTGTTCGTACGCGACCGCATGCTCGGCAAGACCGTGCGCGCGAGCGTCGTCGGAGATGGTCCGGACCTCGATGGCGGCGGCTACGGCAACGGCGATTACTACATGCCCACCTGGATGTCGGCGAACGGGCGCTACGTCGTATTCGTGAGCACGAAGCAGCTCACCGCGAATGCCACCACGTCGACGTTCCATCTGTATCGACGCGATCTGTTCGCCGGCACCACCGAACTGGTAAGCGTGACCCCGGGCGGAATGGCCGTGAACAACGTCAGCTCGGGCGGTGCGCTGTCGGCCGACGGGCGCCATGTCATGTTCCGGTCCGGTGCGACCGACATCGTGCCCGGCGTGCCGTCGTTCACGAACGTCACGCTGTTCGTGCGCGACATGCTGCTCGGCGTCACCACCTCGCTGACCCCGAACCTGTCGACGCCCGATCTGTGCTGGTCAATATCCGGTGACAACAAGACCTACAACCTGTCTGCGAACGGTCGATTCGCGGTCTTCGAGTCACTCTGCCGGGACATCGCACCGGGACAGACTCTGCAGGACCGGCTGTTCATGCGCGATCTCGCGACCGCCACGACCAGCGTCCTGCATCTGGCCCAGGGCGGCGCAGAAGATCCGCAAGGTGGCGCCAACTTCAGCGTCGCCAGCAGCGGACGCTACGTCGTCGCACGAACGGCAGCCGCGCTGATTCCCGGCGACACCAACAACCTGTTCGATATCTATCTTCGCGACCGGGCCACGGCGCAAACCTTCCGCATCAGCGAGCGCATCGATGGCAGTTCGGCGGATCAATCCAGCTACGCGCCGAGCATGGGTACCGCCGGGCATATCGTGTTCGCGTCCGCGGCGACCAACCTGGTCGACGGCGACACCAATGGGCACCGCCACATCTACGTCGCCACGCTCGATCCGATGTTTGAGGGCGGCTTCGAATAGCGCCCGGTGGCGCCCGGATTGGGGCGAGGCGTGCTTGCACGATTGCATCAGAAACCCCCAGGAATGCCGGCCATGACGCTGTGGCAGCGGCAGCTCCGGCCGTTTCTCCTGCGCGTTTGCGAAACCGCATGGCGGTAGCCACGGCTGTTTCCTGTACTTACCCGTGACGCCGTCGGCGACTGTCCGGGACATGGTATGGATCGTTTCAGGAATCCAGGGAGCACTCCAGCGCAACGGCAAGCGGATCTCCAGCGCGCGCATGTCGATTGCGGGCAATGTGGTGCAGTGGAAGTGCGCCTGACCTGCCCGCAAAGGACCGCACCGGTCTCGATACCGCCAGCAACGTGCGCCCGCGCCCAGGGCAGGCGCCGTGAGGGAACTCCAGTGATGACGCCAGAACGAAACACGATCCTCGTCGCTGTACTGCTTGGTCTGCTGGCGTCGACAGCGTCTGCCGGACGAGCCGATATCACCTACAACGTCAATACGATCGCCGATCTGATCGACAGCGATACCGACGACGGTGCGTGCCTGACGAGCGCCGGCACGTGCTCATTGCGCGCCGCGGTCATGCAGGCCAATCAACTGTCCGGGCCCGGTACCGTGCGCATCGTGCTGCCGGCCGGTACGTATACGCTCACGCGACCGATCAGCGGCGCGAACGGTGAAACCAATGGCGACCTGAACCTGACCGCGCCCAACAGTGCCAGTCAATTCGTCGCGATCGAAGGCACGAATCCGGCGAGCACGATCATTGATGGCAACGAGCTCGACGGCGTCATGACGATCGACCCGGGACGCAACGTGATGATTTCCACCGTCACCATCCGCAATGGTCGTCGTCTGGGAACCCGCTCGGGCGGGGGGATACTCAACACCGGCTCGCTCCTGCTTGTCGACAGCGTCATTTCGGACAACTTCACGAGCAACGGTGGCGGCGGCATCTACAGCGACAACCTGCTCTACGTGGTTCGCAGCACGATCGCGTCCAATGTTGCTCAAAGAAACGGTGGCGGCATCCACAGTTCGGGTTTCCTTGAAGTCTACGACAGCACCGTCCGGGCCAATCTCGCGCGTCAGAACTTCGGCCAGGGCGGTGGCTTCTATCTTGGCGGACCAGCAACGATCCGGCGCAGCAGTTTCTTTCTCAACGCCGCCAACAATGGCGCGGGAATTCTCGCGGCCGGCCAGTTGACCCTCGTCAACAGCACCCTCAGCTTCAAACGCGCGGACACGAACGGGGGCGGAATCTACAATTTCAGCAACACATTCCTGTACAGCACGAGTGTCATCGGCAACGTCGCCGACCACGACGATGACGGTGTCGGCACGGGAGGTGGTGTGTACACCGACGCAACAGCCGGACATCGCCTGGTCGCCGCAAACACACTGGTCGCCTCCAACACGATACGAAATCTGCAGATCTTCAGCGATTGCGCGGGGACTCTCGAGGTCTACGGATTCAATCGTCTGAGCAACCTGTCGGGCTGCGTGTTCACGGGCAACGGCCCAGGGGCCGTGGGTCTCGTCTCCCGCGATACGATCGACGGAATCGACGCGAACGGCGGCCCGACCTGGACGAATGCGCTGTTGCCTGGCAGCGAAGCGATCGACAGCACCACGGCACAGGGTTGCGTCGATGAGACCGGCGCCCAGTTGGCCACGGATCAGCGTGGCGCCGCTCGTGTTGCCGGCTTGCGCTGCGATGTTGGCGCTTTCGAGTTCGCGTCGGTCATCGATCGGATCTTCCACAATGGATTCGACTAGCCCGCATTTCTCACACCGGTCGCGGATGATCGCGCCGGAATCGTGGTGGCTGGCGCCGGTCCGCAGGGAGGTCTGTAGCTGGGCTACAGGCCGAC
>Ga0307505_10001247_pt1 | contig 21590 bp, 27 predicted proteins | sample 23_S_MG_FD_202183 | JGI IMG/M metagenome (GOLD analysis project Ga0307505, IMG submission 202183) | Soil microbial communities from Populus trichocarpa stands in riparian zone in the Pacific Northwest, United States - 23_S | ecosystem: Environmental > Terrestrial > Soil > Riparian zone > Trees...
TGTGACGTGACGGACTCCGAACTGAACTCACGATGCCCGACCGAATCGCTGTTGGTGGAATTGCGATGAAGACACTCCGACCCTACATCCCCTATATTGGGGCGCTTCTTGCGCTGAATGTAGTGCTCGCGCTCGCATTTGAAGTAATCCGGCCCGGCCGCTTGTCCTGGGATGGCCTGTGGAACGCCAGGACCGCCGTTTGGGCGGGTCTGCTTCTGTTCGACAACCTGATTGTGGTCTGGTGGTACGCCCACCTCACGCGCGAAGTGGCCACCTCGACTCGCGACGCGGCGCACTCAGCGACGACGCAGGCGCGGATCAGCCTGGAGCAGCAGAAGGAGTCCAGGCGTCCGTGTGTGGTGATTGAGTGGCAGTTCACGAAGCGATCGGTCCCCCACTTTCCCGATGGACACACATACATCGCCCGGAACGTCGGACGAGGCCTCGCACTGAACGTCGTCTATGTGGAGGATCTCGATGCTACAACCGTAGGCGACAGGCTGCACATCGGGGCGCTGGCGTCGGACGGATATGTGGAGCTTCCCCCCGAATTAGTACAGCAACTCAATCGCGAGGCCGAGCAGCCTATAGGCCGGACGCGCCACGTTCTTATCGCGGAGCCCGTTGACGGCGACGAGTGGATCGTGACCGAGAATCTCATTGAGCGGGGCGGCCGCCTTTCTCACCGGACACGCTCGAAGAAGCTCTCGCGCGAGCAGATCGGACAGATCCATCGCGACACCGCTACCGAGTACATCCACCGCAATTGGCCGGCTATTCAGGGGGAACTGAACGCGATGCTGGGGGAGTTGAAGTCTTCATGATTGCAGCCGTTTGCGCCCGAATGAGCCCCGAGTAGCACTGCTCGTGAACGTCAGTCGCAGGCCTGGGCACAGAGGCTCTTCTGCCCATGTCGAAGATCGGCATCCGCCGCGTGTGTCTTGCCCGCAGCTACGGACGGGCCGACCCGTTTCGGCGCTTGCGATTGCCTGGCCTGAAGAGGCCGACGAGTTCGCCAAGAAGCGAGCAGGCTGATCCAATGCGAGCCCTTCCGTCTGCTTCATGGCCAGCGGTTCATGGATCACGGTGGTGCTGACGGCGACGGCGAGGGGGCGGGCGTTCTTGCGCTGCCTAGGGGCCGCCCGCAGTCGGCTGTGAAACCCTCAGTGGGTCCGCGTGCCTCGGTCGTGACCCGTGGGGGGCCTACCTTTGGACAGGAAGCTCAATCGGTCGATTACACGTGTAATCGCTGAGGTGGACACGAAGGGCCAAGCCGTCGGTTGGCCGGTCATCCACCAGCCCTGCGGGGTCATTGGGTGCCCGTCGGCGCGCTGGCCGGAATGCAGTCTCTCTGAGCCATCGCCTCGAGTTGGCGTGGTGACGTCATTGCTGGTCGCGGCGCTGGTGGTGGCGGTGCTGGCGACGGAGATGGCCACGTTGCTGGTGACGGTGCCTGCGAGAGCGTTGGTACTCCTGCGCTGCACAAGGCGTTCAGTGCGCCGTCGGCCGAACCTTCATGGGCCTCGTTTGTCCGTCGTGTCCGCGCTGAGACTGAAGCTCCGTCGCGAGATTACACGTGTAGTCGCCAGGGGCGGGCTAGAAGAAGATGCCGTCAGTTGCTAGGGCATCGAAGAGCCAGGCCGCGCGGACCTGAGGTGGTGTTGGCTACCGCGACTGGCCGGTCAATTTGTCTGCTGTCGATCGACGGGTCGCGCCACCGCCTGCACCAAAATGGCCCTGCGCCTCGCTGCGCCTGGGGAGGACCAAGAGTCTAGAAGCGAGGTGGCGCTCACGCCCTGCGTGCCTGCGTCACTCCGGTATCTCGTAGAACACCTCCGACTCGATTGTTACACCGTTGACGGACGTCGGGTCATACCGAACCTCGAAATCTCGGCCCTCGATGGGTAGCCATTCGTAGTTCAGCAATTCGTCAACCACCTGGTGCACGTGGTCGTAACGACCAAGCGAAGCGACGAAGGCGTCGTATTCGACGATTGCGATGCCGTCGGATGAATCGACCCAAACCCAGTGGTCGCGTGCGACCACCATGTACGTCACGCGGGCGTAGTCAGTGACCGACCGAGCAATCCTTCCGATCGCGGCCAAGTGGCCAGGATGGCCGCTCAGGAATCTCCGTATTTCGTTAAGTTGCTTGAAGCCCTTGCGCACCTCGGCGTCCTGGCCAGGAATCTCGCGCGTCCTGACGATTTTGCGCATCCACTTCAGTTCGACGATCGTCAGTGCCGCCGCATCCTCGTCCACTATGAGCAGATCGATGTCTGGAACTGGGTCGGGCAAAGCCACGGGGCCTTGTAGGGAATGACGGCCGCCTGCGAGCGTTTGTAGCGCGGCCAGCGTCTCCTCTTCCTTCGTGGTCGATGTGATGTCGAACTGCTCCCTTCGCTCTTGCGACACGACCCGCAGGATATTCTCGTCGTGCCGGCTGCTCAAAGGAAATGGTGGGGCAACAGCGAGAGTTGCCCGGCCGACTGGCACAAAGGGATGAATCCGAAGCTCCACGGAGCGATCGAACTTGAAGGTCAAGTCGTCGATGATCGTGGAGCACTTTGTTTTGTCAACGCGGCTGAGCGATGACAAGGTGTCGACCCAGTGCTCCACCGAGCGAACGAGGACTGCGGACTCCAAAGGATAGGTGCCGAGGCCCATGCCCCATGAGAAGCACAGATGGTCATGCGCGCCGCAGACGGCGAGCAGCGCGACGTAGAACTTGTTGAAGTCGTCCAGTGAATAGCTTCCCATCGAGAGAGTCAGGGGTCTTCGACACGCGAGGCGAATCCGCACTGTGCCGTCCCCTAGCAGCGCGTTCCAGAGGCCAGGAGATACCGTGTAGTCGAAGCCCAGGGCGTTCGTGGCCTTCGCGGTGTCCATGACCTCCTGAAAGAGAGCCACGATTTGTGGCGTTTGGGGTACCGTCGCCGGCCTGTGTGCGGCGAAAGGCCCCTCGCGCGGTCGGATACCCTTCTGGTACGCGCTGACTTGTCGGTCTCGTGCGCTCCCGCCGGAGCTAAATCGTGCTCGGGTTGGAGCCAGTGCTTCAGCAGCGTATCGGTCCCTGTGGTACAGCGGAAAGCACGTCTCGAAGCGGCTGAAGTTCCTGGCCACGGACAGCGCCTCATCAACAGCGGCTGCCAATTCTCCGTTCCAACGGGGGCTAACACTACTTTGTCAGGTTGATCGCGGCCCTTACTGCGGTCGGCTGAGCGATCGAGCTTGTACTTTTCCGGCGAGTTCTGTACGCTGCGCGGGTGACGACGGGGCCCGCGCGGGCGCTGCTGCGACGCCTGGGCCAGTACCTCGACGGGTTCAGCGCGTGCTTCAGCCGACAGCCGCAACGGGCGGCGGCGAGCCAGTATCTCGATGGCCTGCTCAACGACAGTGAGCGGAAGTCCATGCAGGCGATGCATGGGCGGTTGAGCGACCCGGGCCAGTACCAGGCGCTCCAGCACTTCATCACGCACTCCCCGTGGGACGCCGCGCGCGTCTGGACACACCTGCGGACGGTCGTGCCCGTGCGCGCGGGCATTCTCGCCATCGACGACACCGGGTTCCCGAAGCAGGGGACGCGCTCGGTGGGCGTGCAGCGGCAGTACTGTGGGGCGCTCGGCAAGATCGGCAATTGCCAAGTGGCCGTGTCGAGTGCGTTGATCGCGGACGGGCGCACGTGGCCGTTGGCGTTCGACCTCTACGTCCCCGTGTCGTGGACCGACGATGCGCCGCGCCGGGCCGCGGCGGGGATCCCCGCCACACTCCAGTTTCGTGAGAAGTGGCGCATCGCATTGGCGCAGGTGCGGGCAATTCTCCAGGACCGCTTCACGATCACGGGCGTGGTGGTCGATGCGGACTACGGGAGCAACGCGCAGTTCCGCGCCGGCTTGGAGCGCTTGGGCCTGTCGTATGGAGTCGCGATTCGCGGGGACGTGTCGTGCGCGGTCGTGGGCGTGGCGGGCACGCAGTCCGCGACCGCGATTGCGCAGTCGGCCCCCGAGGCCGCTTGGGAGTCCGTGACGTGGGGGACGGGGACTGCCGGTCCATTGACGGCGCGGTTCTGTGCGCTGCGGGTCCGGCCCACCAAGGGGCGCGGCGACCGCTGGTTGCTCTGCGAACGCTCGGCGACCGACGAACGCAAGTACTACCTGCTGCACCGGCCGGCCACGACGACCCTCGTCGATCTCGTCGCCCTCGCCCGGAGTCGCTGGCCGATCGAACAGCAATATCGCGAGCTCAAAGACGATCTCGGGCTCGATCATTTCGAGGGCCGCACTTATCAGGGCTGGGCGCACCATGTCGTCCTGACGGCCGTGGCGTTTACCTTCTTACAAATCGAGCGTGGCCGGGCCGGCGTCGAGCCCAAACCCACGCTGCCTGTCGTCCGCGGGTGGGTGCGCGAGATCATGGGCTTGCTCTACGTCATCCACAGCCGGCGGCTCCTCTCGATGCTCGACAGCTTCCGCCGGAATGCGCCGCTCCGAAGGTGACAAAGTAGTGCTAAGGGGCTCTACCCCCTCCCATCCGTGGTCGTTAACCCACTTGAGAGCTACAGGTAGGAGACGGCCTGTGTTGATGAGCGCGGCAGCGAAAGTCGCCGTGTTGCTCCCGCCTGGACCCTTTTGTGCGCCCTCCACGACCCTGATGGATCCCACCAGGATCGCCCACAACGCGAGGTTGGATGGGTATTTCAGAATCTTGAGCGAGCGGAAGCAGTCATTTGCCGTTGCCTCGATGGAGTCGAGGGTCGCGATCACGTCTGCCGGTGCGTCCTTCTTCAGATGCACGTTTCCGCGTCGTTCGTATTCGAGTTCAGTCGCAGCTAGCGGACAGAGGTCCCAGTATCTCTCGAAGCCGGTCGGGGAGAAACGCGGGCCGCTATGTCGGCAAACATCGAGATGCTCTACGCGCAGGTGGATGTCAGCACATCAGGCCAGCAGCTTTGCCTTTTGCACAGCAAACTCTTGCGGAGTAAGCACCCCGCGCTCCATCAAGGAGGCCATGCGTTCTAGCTGGGCCGAGACATCGACAGGAGCAGTCGATGAGGCGGGCGGAGCCGAAGGCGAATGTGCCGCTCGGATCAGCGACGACACGATCGAGGAAATCTTGGCCACTTCCGCCTTCGGAATGCTCTTTACGATGCTCTTCCCGCTACCTGTGGCGATTTGCAGTTCGCCGAACATCAGCCCAGTTGTATGCGAGATAGAACTGATGTGGCGCAGCGGCAACTCGACTTGTTTGAGGCCGTACAGCATGCCCTTGTCGAGGAACAGCAGGCGCTGGTCCGTGACGGTGATAAGCCAGGTCTTTCCTTCGTACACGCCGGATGTCAGGGCTCGGATTGTCTCGCCTGGACTGAGTACCTCAGGCAGGTGCTGGATCTCTCGTCGTGTGAACCACTGGTGGAAGTCCCCAAGGGCCTTGATCTGCGCCTCGACGCTGCTCGCCGTAGCCTTCATGGGCAGGACCGTTGGTGCTGCAGCCTGGGTCTGGCCAACCTCAGCAGCGCCTTTTGGGCCAGGGGGCCGTGCGGCAGGTGGTTGGTCGAGTGTCGACTGGCAATTCCAGCACCGAGACTCCGTCTCGCGGCTGTGTTTGCCACAGGATGGGCAGGTTTGATATCTCATAGCAGGTTGACGTGGAAGTCATGCGGGTTGTCACCCGCGGCTTTGACTTGGAACAAGGCGGTGATGACCGCCATCGCGGTCCACGCGTTTACCGGAATCGGAAGAGCGTGCTTGGTCGATGCGTCCGTCATTGCACTTCGCTCTCCGGAACAACCCCTCGGGGCGTGAGCCTCAACAGAAAGGGCGGACACCGAGTCCGCCCTTCGATGAGAAGTCAACGGGAACCGTCCTCAGTGAATGGTGACGCCCACTCCGAACTGATCGACGTAGTAGGTACCGCTCGACACCCCGACGGCAAAGCCGTTGTAAAACGGCGTTAGGCTTACGTTCCGTCCGACACGGACATCCCATCCAAGGCCGAACAGCGCACCGGCACCGGTTTCGCTGACGCTATTGAAGGAGTTCCACGCCGAGATGGTTCCCAGGCCGCCGCCGGCCGTCAAGAAGAAGCCGGACGCAAGGGATGGGTAGACGCGTATGCGCGCGTCAAACGTGCCTCCGTTCACGGTGACTCCGTCGATGCTCTTGTACCAGCCCGTGGTCCCCACTCCGAGCAGCACTCTCTCGCTGATGGTGCCACCAAGGGACAGGCCCCCGCTGGCGCCGACCTCGCGGTCGAGGCAGCCGACACACCCGGCCACGCCCAGTCCGAGTCCGCCGTTGAACCAGAAGCCCTTGCGGGTCTGGAGACGCTGTAGCGCTGTAGACGGTTGTGGCCGTGGCTGACTGACTTGCGTTGGCGCAACCGGCGTAGCCCTCGCAGGGCCTGATAGCGCAGGCTCCGTCTGAGCGGCAACCAGCGCCTGTTCGATTCGGGAGAGCCGTTCGTCCACGCTGGGAGCGGGCGGCGCAGGTATCGCCCGTTCCGACGCAGCGATTGCCTGAGCCGACGGGAGCGGCTTCAGCGCGTTTCGGTCGATGGCATCGAGCGGAACGTTGACGCCCACCCATCCGCCACGGCGTGAGCCATCAGGAGCTGTCTCGACGACCCAGTAGAAGTTGCCCTGCTTCGTCTGAATCTCAAGCTTGGGCTGTCCCTGCGCAGCGGCTGTAGCCGCGGTCAGGAGAGCGATTCCGAAGACGTATGCGCGAATTGCCATCGATCCTCCATCTGGCTGTATCGGCCCACTCGCAAGACGCCTTCAACACGCAACGCAGTCGTGTGCATCAGGCTGTGGGCTTGGGCAGCGTCAAGAGAAGCAGGTATCTCGGCCGCTGCGCGTGGGGACCTCCCGGTGGGTGTTGAGGCCGCAGGTCGTCCCTGCCTTCGATCAAAGGACCGAGACGAGGCAAAGGGGAATGCCCTTGTGATCAGTGCTGGTGGAAGTGGCTGCTAGTGGGACGCGATGCTACGAGTGTTCGAGTGAGATCGGCCGATTGAACGGGCGGAAGAACTCCGCCAGCGACAAGCCGAGTGCTGCCGCCACCTTCGACATGCTGTCCAAGCCCACGTCGCGTTCGCCCCGCTCAATCCCACCGATGAAGTTCCTATGCAAGCCCGCGCGAGCGGCCAACTCCTCTTGTGAAATGGCAAGCTCTTGGCGCAAGTGGCGCACTCGCGCGCCCACGTCTCGCCGAAGACTGCCCCGCACGTTCGTATGGTGCGAAGGCGTGAAGAAATGCGCTACCCACTATGGTGGTCATTTCCCTCTCCCGATAAGCACGACATGGCCGGGTCACAAGGGCCGTCAGCGACTCCGTGTGGTCGAAGAGATTCATCGAACGCGACTGTCAGCGTCTTGCCAAGGAGTACCCCGTGCGCTCTGTCCTGCTCGTTGTCGCCCTTCTGTCGATCGGATGCGGCGGAGATTCAAACCCAGTTGGGCCGACGGCTGCGGCACCCTCGGTTGAGGGCCTTTGGACCGGCAACCTGGAATCGAGTAACTGGCCTGCGCGCGCCGTGAATCTACAACTGACACAAGCCGGAGGGTCGGTCAACGGGACCTGGGCGGCTTCGGACGGGTCCGACTGGAACGGCACCATCTCCGGCTCGGTGAGCGGTAGCTCCTTCAGTGGGAACTTTACGATGTCGGCTCCCAACGCCACGGGCGTAGGGGTGCGTTGCACGGGAAACGGCAGCGTCAGTGGGTCGGTCACACCCAACGCGACGACGCTACGATGGACCTCGCCGGGGTTCACGGGTTCTTGCAACGGCCAACCGTTGAACGTCGTCTGGAACCTGCAACGCCGGTAGATGGGCGGGCTCCGTATCACGCTAAAGGTCGCTGCCCTGGTCGTCGGCGGAGCGACCCTGTTCGTCGTCGGCTCGTTGATGAGTCGCCAATACGGCTTCTCGCATCGTCCCGCAGAAGCCAGCGAACCATCCCGCTCTCCTGACGTTCAGGTCTTCGACACGCCCGAGGACGAGCACGTTAGCGTCAGCGAGCCGGCGCCGCCCTCGTGTCTCTGGGCCATGGCGCGCGGCAACTTTCCGAACGCGACGTATTGGCACTGTGTCACACCGGCCGTGCCTAACGCCATTACGGAGGTGCAATTGCTTCGGGTGGCGGACCCAGGGAGCGCCGTCCTCTTGGGGGCCACAAGCGTTGAAGGGAACGTCATCAGCGTGCTCCGAGTCACGTACGACGGCATGGACGCCACGGGGATCACCCTGACGGCCAGCACTTGCATGCGGACCAACAGGTTCGCTGCGGCTTTCGGCGAGTTGTCGGCTGCTCTGGCCGTGCCGATTCTGGCAAACTTCGCCGCCGAGAACGCCGAATGCTACGACACACCTGGGCGCACATTTCGCGTCCCGACACCACCGACATCAACACAGATTCCGTTGCTTGCAGAGTCGTTTCGCGTTCAGGTCGCTGAGATTGAAGGCACCCGCATCTCCCTGTTTCACCGATAGGTCCGCCGGTTCGCGCAATATCCAGGCTCTTCCGAGGGTGCAGCAATGGGACTGGTCTTCTGCGCGGGAGCGCCCCGGCCGAGTGGACCGGCCACCGACGAGGACGACGCAATACACGGCAGCGTGGCCGGCCGTCCTCTGGCAGCGGGTCGCTGAGACTATCCGGAACAAGCGCGGCCACGGCTGCTTGGTACTGTTCTTGAACCCTACCGCCTTGGGAGAGCTTCTAGCATGGGTATGTGCGAAGCGATGGGGCTGTACGTGAGACGCTTTGGGCTGGCCCCACTGGGACCGCATCGGCCGCTTGCGGATCGGCTCCTGCAGGGCGCTACAGGGCCGTGCGGGGCATGCGTCGGCAAGGGCGTGGAGTGTGCGGCGTGTTCCGGCACTGGGCACGTTGTTCGATGGAGCCAGGCGCAAATCGACGCAGCGCGCGCACAAGTGCTGAGGGAGTTTCCAAACGCCGCAGTCCCAAAGGCTCAGCCCCCGGACGAGGCTCCGCTAGAGGCAGGCGCGTCCCTTGGTCCGAGTACCCCGCAGGACGTTATCGACGCCCTCGTGGATGAGTCCAGACAGCGCACGTCGAACACCAACCGTCTTGAGGCCCTCGGCGCGGAGTTCGCCGAGAACGGACCCGAGTTCGTTGGTGACGGCGACATGGGCATCCTTCTTCGGCTGGGGGACTACGCCGAGCTTCCAGATGGCACTGAGCCCTTGTCGATCGACGACCTGGACGACGTCGGCGTTTTGGCGGACTACCTACCGAGTTCGCGGTACCAGCGCATCGAAGACGGCGCACACCTGACGATTGACGAGTTCTTGCTCTGGCGAGATTTGACCGTGAACCAGCGATTCGAGGCCGATGGCCACACCGAGGCGTGGCAGATCATGCGAATCGAGAGCCGCGATGGCTTATCGGCGTTCGTGGCAATGACGGTGACAGGCGGCGCCAGAGAGGGCATCGAACGGGAGTTTGTCGGGGTGTTCGGGTCGTTCGAAGATGCGGAAATAGCGATCAAAGAGCTTGGCTATACGAGCCCAGAGGATCTTCGGCAGCGCGTCCGGGTCGCTGCGGTAGGACGCCGGACCTAAGTGGGAGGCAGGCCGCTCGCCACGCGAGCTATTTCTGGCCCTATCAGAAGCTGAATCGTGAAGGCGACATGCTCCAGTTCGTCCTCGCGGACTGCGATCTCGATCCCCGAAGCCAGTTCGCGCATAGAGTGATGCAGGCCCACGCTAATACCTGTTCCCTCGGGCAGCACCTGCCCTGTCTCGACGATTTCAGCGTCCCCCGCCAAGAGCCGCATCCTGCCAAAGACTAGGTCGATGTTAGTTTGCGGCGAGTGGCCGTGATGTTCGATGGCTCGTCGCACACTGAAGTACGAGAGGGCTGCGCGCCGGGACAAATCATTGATCCCCGCAAACGTCGTTAGCTTCTTTGGGTTGGACAGGCTGGTGTCGGTTGCGACCTCCCTATATGCCTCCTCCAATCGCGAATGTACGAACTCACTTACGGCTTGCGGCGTGTTGACGGTCGGAGGCACCTTCATCTGCGTCCCTAGCAATCGGCGAAACGCAATCATTCGATCGATGAACGTGATCAACTCACCAACCATTCCGACAAAACACCGGTTACAGAGGCGGGTGCGCGCCCCTTCGTCACTGTCGCCACTCGAACCGAGCTTGAATTGCAGGAAGGCCCCCGGCCGGGCTGTATCGGCTTTGACAGCGTATGTACCGTCGTCTAGTGACCTGAGCGCCGCCCGCACATCTGCGACGTGCCCGGCCACACCTTGAGAGAGAACAGCCAGGTGGAAGCTGGCGTCGAGTTGGACGTTGGTTCCCGGACCTGGCTCAGACACTACTCGTTCCTGATCGAAGTCATGACTTCAAGAGGCCCCGTTTCCCTCGTACCATAGTCTGATATCCAACACACGCATATGGAACCAGGCTCGGCCGACAATCGCGCGAATATCCGAGTCACACACCTTGGTCAGGTTTGTGGCGGTGTGATTGGTTGCACACACGCTCAAGCTGGCTCCTTTGATCTCAGGCAAGTCTGCTTGGTATCGGTCACGCCACCGAGTCAAGTAGCCCTCGTAGTCGCCCTTCGGCGTCCCTAGTGCAACTCGGGCCTGCTTGTCGAAAATAATGGACACGTTCTGGTGCCGTAACCACAGGAGTTTCGTGGCCGCTGATAGTAAGTCCCTGTCGTAGACTGCGGCGAGTTCTCGGCGCACCAGGCGGACCGTGTCAGCGAGGTTCTCGGCGGTGACTTCGCGAACGCCCGGATCGTCCAGGATCTGAAGGACTGGCTCTAACCGCTCCAGACCTCGATCGACGTCATATTCCTTTGGGAAGTTGCGAGCGATCTTGAAATGACCGGCAGCGCGACAAAGCGCGGCGAGTCGATTCGAGACATCCTTGGATGCGAGGCCCGCAACGAAAGCTTCCTCTTTGGCGAACCATGTGTCCGCGCATTCGAGGGCGCAGTGCTCGTACGATTTGATCACGGTGTGTGGTTAGACGTACAACGTCGTCTGGACGTCAGACGGAGACGGGCATCTGAACCGATGTGACACTTAGTCCAGCCGGCGACCGCATTTGGCGGCTTCAGCCACGGGTGAGCGGGCCGTCTCAGCAGTGAGGTCACTCGTCTCCACCGTCCAAATCGTCGAGAGGATTGTCGACGCCAGAGTCCCTAAATGGCCCTCGATGACTTGCATTAGCGCGGCTCTCGCTGGCGCGAGACGACGAGCGAAATGCCCACCAATAACACCATACAAGGAATACGTAGCCCGGACCCACGAGTCCGAACTCTTTGACACTCCATCCGATCGCAAAAAGCCACCCGAGCGCCGCCAGTGTAGGGCCGCATTGACGAATGATCTCAAGTTCCTCGGCCCAGTTGGTCGTGACTATCACGATGAAGAGGGTGAACGCCACACTACCACCGAGCAGCATTCGAGCCATGTCGCGATCGAGCACAGTGAAGCTGTAGATCGCACCGAACATGACCGCGAGGGCTGTCAGGTACAGGCTGGCATGAAGCCAGTTGATCCGTGACTCGTTGGTCTGGCGTGGCATAGACTCTCGACTCTCCTTTGGCCGGGTTCGGCTTGACGGAAGCGCCTTCGAAGGTGGGTTATCGGGACTGGATCTTGGTCCGGATGCTGGTGGCCCAGGCTCTGGCCAGGAGGCTGACCAAGAAGCCCGATTGTCATCCGCCCGTCTACCCCAGATCTTGTCGGCTCGGGGGTGCCTGACCGGCAGGCTGGCGTGGCTGACGGCGGCCGGCCAACACGTCGGCGTCACATAGGAGTTATGCGGACCCTGCGGGCGGGTTTTGGTGTCAAATCGGTTGGATGCCCTCGATGTCCCTCCGGCCGTTAGAACGTCGGGTGTCTGTTATCGCGACGCTTGGTTTGGTGTTTCTGGCCGTCGGCAACCAGGCAGCGCAAGCGGCCGAGGGGCGCCAGCCCGAGCGCGCGTTCGAGGTTGCCTCGGTTGTTCCCAACCGGTCGGGCAGCGCCCAGATGGTGATTCGGACGCCACGATCGGGCCTCGTGTCAGCCACGAACGTGACCGTGGCCACGCTGCTCCGGTACGCATACGACATTCCGGAATTCCGCATCGTCGACGCCCCGGCCTGGGTGGTTACCGAGCACTTCGACGTGACCGCCCGAGGACATGCGAACGCGACCGTGAGCGAAACCAGACAGATGGTTCGTGGCTTGTTGGCCGAGCGATTCTCGGTAGTCGTGCGGACCGCCCAGCGGGAGATCAGCATGGACGCCCTGACTCGCGCCGGGACTTCAACCGGTCCGCAGCTTCGTCCTTCGAGCGTCGAATGCTCTGCTGAGGGCGCGCCCCTTCCGTCGATGCCGTCAGCTTCGCCACATTGCACTCTGCGCGTGGCGTTCGGGCGAATCAACGGAACCGGTCAACACATCGCCGATCTGGTTGGGGCACTGAGTCGGCTGACTCGTCGGCATGTAGTTGACGAGACGGCACTCGCTGGGCGGTACGATTTCGTCCTCGCCTATACGCCCGACGCCGTGACGTTGGACCCAGCGACGCGATCGGAGTTCCCCGCAATCGATCCCGATGGGCCGGCGCTTAACACGGCCCTTCAGGAGCAGTTGGGGTTGCGACTGCGAACGACTCGCGGACCGGTGGACGTGCTCGTCGTCGAACGGGCGCTACCGCCCGGACCCAACTGACTACCCAGGGTTGACCCGACCGCCGGCCAAGTCCTGAACAAAGTCGGACGGTCAGGATCCGCCGGCTGGACGCTCTCAGCAGGTGCGTTTGCCGGTATGTCTGGTGTCCACGTCAGGTCAAACTCGAAGACGCCTGTGATTCCACTCGCGTCGCTCACGGGGCGTCGCACGAACTGCGACAGAATGCCGGCAAGCTCCGCGAGCGTCCGACCTCTAGCACTCAGCGACCCGAGGGTAAGCGCGATTCCGCATGCGGGTCGTTGCCCCGGCGGTGTGGGTGTCTGTGGCCCAGCACAATCGGCGGTTGAGGGCCGAATCTGTGGACCGAGCTTGCTGTCAGCGCTAGCCATGACAAGAAGATAGACGGGCATTTCGCGCGTGTCAGGGTGCACGCGAAGAGAGAAGCGGTCGGCAAGGAGTGCCCGCACCATCAACGGCATCGTCGCTGGCGGCCCTCCAGGGCTCGGCGGCGTCAGGGGTTGATTCTCAGCAGCCTTCGCTGAGATGTCGAAGCGATCGGAATCGAGCCACGCAGGGCCACCAATCACCTGATACTCCTGAAGCTGGTAGGCCCACGAGATGATCGTGCGGGCTGGCACGTTGATGGCGGTAAACCGGCCGCCTGGCTGCACGCCCATCGTCGCTCGGAGATCGCCAGAAGCATTCAGCTTCACCGAGGCGACCTCAAAGGCCGGCGCTTTCGGCTCTGTGGCGAGGCCCTGCATGTGTCCGTGGAGGTGAGAGGGCGCGACGACTACGACGGCGAGTGATGCGACGGACGCCAGGGTCAGGCGGGTCGTAACCAAAGGCTTCATTCGCAACCTTCCGGCCCGGTTAGACGTAGTTCGCGGGTCTTCGGTCGGCCAGTCGCATCGGAGCATCATCTAGCCGGGCGGGACGGAGGGGGGACACCCCTGCACGCGACCGGTGCGGGCCGGATGCCACTGAGCACGTCGCCGCGCCTGAAGGCGGCCACGGGCCGCTCAATCAGCCGTCGGCCGATCGATCTTCTCGATAACCACCACTGGCACCAGCGCCCGCTCGGTGACCAGCTTCAGCCCCAACTGCTCCTCCAGCGCGACGAAAATCGACGGCAGCAGCAACGTGTCAGCCGCGTCTACTGGTGCCGCCAGCGGTCGGTAGTCCAATTCGACGGCGTAGTACCCGGCGAGGTTTGTCTTATCGACGACCAGGCGCTCCGCTGCCGGATAGAGAATCTGCACCAGGCTCGCCATTGTCAGACCGCCGCTGTGGATCATCCCTGCCCTCGGCGCGCTGCGGATCAGGCAAGGCGCCACTGAGCCGGTCGGCGCAGGCGGCGCTGGCATGGGTGCCTTGCCGGCCTGCACATCGGCCCAGAAGACGTCGCAGTTCATGTCGATCGGTCGCAGCTTTGGACCGATACGACCGTCGGCGCGAGCACGCACCAGTGCGTAGACTGGACGGGGCTGCTGCTCCTCCCGCGCCACCAGGCCAAAGCGCTCTGCGAGCATCGACCGCAGCATCAGCCGCAAATGGCCTGGCGTGGCCTTCGGGTCAGCGGACTTGGCTTGGACGTCGAGGCGGGCGGTGCTGACCCAGTCCGGGGCGCCGTCCACGAAGGTGTCGGCTGGCAGGTCGTAGGCGTACGTGATCAGCAACATCGTCGTCGCGTTGACCGCCTCGAATCGGCCGCCGGGCATGACGCCCATGCGGCCCCGAGCGTGGTCGGCTGGGTTCGGCTTGATCGAGGCTACTTCGAAGGTGGGCCGTCCCCCAGCAGACTGTGCGGCGGTTTGAGTGCCGCCGACTAAGCCTCCTATCAGGAGAATCACCAGGGCACCTCGGGCGTTGAACGTCATCAGGCCCTCCATCCCGTATTCTCGGCTCGAATGCGCCACTTGCCCAGCCTGGCATCGGTCGCGGTCGATCAGATGCCGGCTCGCTTGAGTAGGCGAACTAGTTCAGCGAGTTCCTCATCGCCAAGTCGCTCAAAGGTGTGCTTGGGCACCTCGTCATAGGCGCCCACGACACTGACTGCTCGAAGGCCCGCCCGATTCAGCACGTCTCGCGCGACTGCGAACTGTGTTTCTAGGCTCACTGCGCGCCCTCCTGTGGGTCGAAGCAGGCGTTCGAATACTGCGAGCGCTGGATCGACCAGCATGGCTACCCGGCGGTTTGCAGCCTGACGGACCTGAGGTGCGCCACCACCGTGTGAACGACACACCGCTGCACCTCGAATCGCTGGTTTGCGACACGGTTGTTTGGTGCGGCTGGAATGGGCGCGACACCGTCTCGCTCCTATCAAACTCGCTGGCTGACTCATTGGGTTGCCACGATTCTGGACCAAGACGGCGATCGGCGCGAGCACGGACGAGCACGCAGACGGCCTTCGTCTCTGCTCCGTCGGAAACTGTCGCGACCCTTGAAAAGGGCCGACGCCTGAAAAGCCTCGGCCTGGGACGTGGCTGTCCGGCGTCTCCGGATATGTCATTCAGGCAGGCTAGCCGCCGAGTCATTAGTCCGGCTAAACAAGAGCTTGGGATCGAAGCGATGGGCGACGGTCCCGTTGGTGGCAAGAGCCATCGAGAATCTACGCCGCCGAGGGATCTTGCCCGTCCCCGATCAGCCGACTGAGATTACACGTGTAATGCACGAGCCTGGCGCCCGAGTCGTAGTCGTCGTGGCCGGCGACGAACAGCAAGCTCAGGCCGGGCTTCTCGCGACGGGCACTTCTTGATGCCCAAACTGATGCCCTAACCGACGGATACCAGTAGCAGCGCGCGGACGACCTGGACACGAACACCTTCGTTTTCCGAAGGCGATCGCCGGCCTGGACACGGTCGGACGCCCAGCCTTCGGATTCGTAATCAGCAGGTCGAAGGTTCGAGTCCTTTCGCCGGCTCCATATACAAACCCCGTTTCGGTGCGTTTTTCCTGCTACACTCGGCCGCCGGGAGGTCCGATGTGCGGAACCTGCGAACCCCAACCGCACTCCTTCTAGCGACGATCGTCGGCGCCACCGCCGCGCATGCCCAGGCACCGCAGGCTTCAGGTGGAACGGCGTCCTTCGACGTCGCTTCGATCAAACGGAACACCTTGGTAGGTGTTGAGACGACGCTGCGCGTGGATCCAAGTGGGCGCCTGACCGCCGTTGGCGCGCCGTTGATCTGGCTCATCGCGGGCGCGTATGGAGACGCTGCAGGGGCCTTACGGCCCGAGCAGGTTGTCGGCGCCCCAAGTTGGCTGCAGTCTGAACGGTATGACATCACCGCCCAGGTTGCGGACGCCAACGCGTTAGGCGAGGGCGCCACGTTCATCACGATGAGGCCCTCCCTTCGGGCACTCCTGGAGGATCGGTTCAAGCTACAGACGCATCGTGAGAGTCGCCAGCTACCGATCTACGGGCTGGTGAGATTGGGCAAGAGCGGCGGACTCGGATCGGGCTTCTCTCGTTCGACGGTCGATTGTTCAAAGGATCAAGCCAAGTGCGGGTTCAGAGGCGGTCCTGTCGGTCGCATTAAGGCAGAGGCGATCACGAGCGACATTCTGATGCAGCTGCTGGCAAACGTCAGCGGTCGAATTGTCGTCGATCGCACTGGCCTCGAGGGACCGTTTGCCGTTGATCTGGAGTGGTCGCAGGATCAGGCGGCGTCCGACAAGCCGTCGATATTCACGGCGGTGCAGGAGCAACTCGGGCTCAAGCTGGAATCGACGCGCGGACCAATTGATGTCCTCGTGATCGACCACGTAGAGAGACCGACACCGGACTAGTGACGCTCTGCCTCCCGAGTCCCCAGAGTGGCCGGGATTCGGGTACCATCGCCCCCGTGCCAGAGCCTCATCCCGTCGTCGCCCGCGCCGCTGCCCTCGCGCCCCGCCTCCTCGAGAACGCTCGACGCACCGAGCAGGCGCAGTGTGTCCTCCCGGAACACTTCGATGTCCTGGCCGAGGCGGGGATCTTTCGGATGGCAGGGCCCAAGAAATACGGCGGCGACGAGGTGGACTTCCAGACGCAGTGCGACGTGCTGGCGCACCTGGCGCGCGGTTGTCCGTCCACGTCCTGGGTCGCCACCATCTTCAGCGCGATGGCGTGGCTGGCCGGCACTTTTCCTGACGAGGCGCAGGAGGAAATCCTGGGCGCGCACGACCCGCGCATCAGCGGCGTCTTCTCCCCCACCGGCACCGCGATGCCCGTCGATGGTGGCTACCGCGTGTCGGGCCGCTGGGGGTTCAACACCGGCGGCCAGGGTTCGCATTGGACCGTGCTGCACGCCATCGAAGGCGAGGACGAGTCTGCGACCTCGCACTGCGTGCTCGTTCGGAGCACGGAACTGGCGCGCCTGGATGACTGGCACGCCAGCGGCATGGCCGGCACGGGAAGCCACACGGTGGTGGCCGACAACATCTTCGTGCCGACGCATCGCGCCGCGTCTCTCGTCGCGATGCTCAATGCGGCCTACACGACCAATCGTCACAACGCGGGAAACCCCTTCTTCAACCTGCCCCTGGCGGCCGTGCTCACGGTCAACGGCGGGGGTACGCCGGTGGGCATCGCGCAGGGCGCTCGCGAGGCGTTCCTACAGCGCCTGCCGGGACGCGGGATCACCTACACCACGTACGCCGTGCAAGCCGCGGCGGCGATCACCCACTTGCAGGTGGGCGAAGCCTCGCTCCTCATCGACTCGGCCGATTCGCACGTGCGCCGCGCCACGGCCCTTCTGGACGACCTGTCCGCGCTGCCGCTCTCCACGGAGAGCCGCGTGAAGGCTCGCGGACACGTGGCATACGCCACCGGGTTGGCCCGGCAGGCGGTGGACATCCTCTTTCACGGCAGCGGCGCGTCGGCCATTCAGCCGCACGTCCCGATCCAGCGGTTCCAGCGCGACATGCAGGCGCTGGCCAACCACGCGGTGATGCACGCTCCGACCGGCATCGAGCTGTACGGACGGGTGCTGTGCGGCCTCGAGCCGAATACGCTCCTGTACTGATGAGCCCGAGCGCGATGTTCTGGGCGACGCATGCGCTGGCGGCGTGTGCCCTGGTGGCGCTTCCCGGCTGTGGTGGCCGGGCCGACGATGCGCGGGCCACGGTTCAGCCGAGCGTGGCCTCCTTGGCGCGGTCCGGCGTTTCGCTCGAGGGTCGCGCGGCCTGGCGCCAACACCTGCGCTGGCCGGACGACTGCGAGGACGCATTTCAGGCGAGCCGCGCCGGGACCGACGGCGGCCTGACGTTCACGTCGATGGGCGACGGCGTTTCACTGGTAGAAGTGGTGTGTGCGGCCGGGTCCTATCAACCGTCGGTGGTTCGCGTGCGTCTGGTCGAGTCGGCGGGCGGCGTCCAGGCGACGACGCTGGTGTTTCCGGTCTATCAGTCCGACGACGGCCGGCAGGTGACCATGGTGCGCCACACCGAAGTGTGGGGCGACTCGAACGTGCTAGCCGACCAGCGTACGCTGGTGGTCCTGGCGTTGGCCCGGCAGACCAGCGACTGCGGCGTCTGGACTCGCTATTCGCTGGCCGACGCGGAGCCGCGGATCATCGAGGTCGCCGCCCGGCTGGATTGTCCGACGCCACCAGCCGATCCCGTCCGCCTCTCTCCCACCGAGCCGCCAAGCGGCTGGGTGTCCATTTCGCGAAAGGACTAGTGAAGCTCTGCCTCAAACCGTCCAGAGCTTCACTAGTCCCAGTATCTCTGGCCCGCGCGTCGCGCGGGCATGGACGTCTTGACCGGTGTGAGAAGCTTGGGGTGGTTCACTCAAGTTTCGGACCGGTCAGGACGTCCCGTCCATGCACATCGATCACACGGCGTTCTTCAACGGCTATCGCCAGGCGTTCGGGCGCCTCAAGCAAGGCCAGGTCACGGGCATCGAACTCCTTGGCCGGAACATGGAGACCGACGTGGCCCTCACGGATCTCGGGTGGGCGGCCTACATGCTGGCCACCGTCAAGCACGAGTGCGCGGACACCTGGCAGCCGGTGGTCGAGCGCGGCCCCCGCGCCTACTTCGACAAGTACGAGAGGGGCACGCGCCTGGGAGCCCGGCTTGGCAACACGCAGCCCGGCGACGGCTTCCGGTTCAGGGGACGCGGCTACGTCCAGATCACGGGCCGGGCCAACTACGCCAAGCTGACCGCCCGGTTGGGTCTGGGACCGGAGGCGGACCTCGAGCGCGATCCGGACCAGGCCCTGCGGCCGGCGATCGCGTACGGGATCATGTCCCTGGGAATGCGGAAGGGACTCTTCACCGGCAAGAAGCTGTCGGACTACATCTCCAAGCCCGGCGGGGCCGACTACAAGGAGGCCCGTCGCATCATCAACGGCGTGGACCGCGCGGCGCTCATCGCCGGCTACGCCACCACGCTCGACGGCATCCTTCGGGCCGCGATCGTGAAGTAGCCATGCGCGACTACCTTGCTCGCGCACACACCGCCCTCGACGCCTTCGACGCGGCGGCCCGGGCGCTGGCCACGGCGGCCGCCGGACCTGGCACTTCCCCGCTGCTCCAGAAGAGCCGCGACACCGCGCAGGCGCTCCTGGACGCGACCACCACCCTCCGTCGCTCGTTGTTCCTGCCGGAACACACCGCGGTGGACATCGCGGATCTTCAGGCGCGGCTGGAGGGTGAAACGCGCCAACTGGCGCGCCTGTTGAAGTCGCTCGGCGAGTCGGTTGAGCGTGCGGCCGGCGACTCGAAGGCCGCAGTGCCCACCCTCACGCCGGCCCTGCAGAATCTCGAAGAGCACGCGCAGCGCGTTGCCGCCGCCGTCTTCCCGAGCGCCATCGAGGGCGTGCGCGAGATCAACAAGGCGCTGTGGAACATGCGGATCATCTGGCGGGAATACGGCGAGGTTCTCGACAAGGCCGTCCGCGGCAAGTTCCCCGGTCTCACGTCCAAGCAACTGGACGCCGTCGATGCGGTGGCCGAGGAGGTGCTCGGCCGCTTCGACGCGGTGAACGACCTCCTCAACACGCTGGTCATTGCGCCGCTCGTGGGCGACTCCACGACCGTGACTGCCACGGTGAAGAGCGCCCGGGCGGAACTGCTGGCGGCCGTGAAACGCGCGCGGTCCAAAGCGGCCGAAGCCTACAAGCCGTTCCACGGCGTGCTGGGCCGCACCGAGAAGCTGGGGTTGGAGATCGCCGGCAAGTTCGACGACCTGCGGATTCCGGTCTTCCCGCCACCGGGCAACCTCGACGCGTTTGCCGCCTACGTGGACCACGACGTGTACCGTGCGCTGCCCGGTGTGCGGCGCTTCGCGCTGCTGAACATCGGTTCGCGCCTGCACAGCATCGAGACGGCCGCTGGTTCCGGCGAGATGTTGACCGCGCCCCGGTTCGATATCCGCGTCTTCGATGTCTTTCCCGATCGCATCTACTTCACGGCGCGAATCGAGTTCCTGAAGGCCGTCAAGAGCCTGGCCGACGACGGCGTGTTCACGACGGCACCCGCGGGCCTCCATCGCTACAACGACGGCAGCTACAAACAGAGAGGGGGCCGGAAGGGGAATCTCCAGGTCAGCTACGCCGCCGGCACGCCGACAGACCCCGCCGACCCGGCGCGCATCACGGTGGACGCCGACATCGATCTCTATCGGGGCACGGTGGCGCACCTCTTTGGCGAGGTGCTGGTGAACCACCTGACGGGGTCGAAGACCGACCAGTTCAAGGTGTGGGACATCCTGGCCGACAACGACGTCGCGCCGCTCGGTGGCTTCGACGTAATCTCCGTCTGAGCCGACCGGCTACGCCGTCAGCGGCCGACGCCTTGCCGGAAGTCGGCCAGCGCCTGGTAGATGGCCCGGCGTGCCCGGTTCATGCTGCCGAGCGGCCTGTGTGCCACCGGGGCATGCCACGGGTTGAAGCGCATCTGCTCGCACTGTTGCCACTGCTCGGCTGCGTCGATCCGCTGGGGCGGAATCCGCAACGTGGCCACGCGCTGATAGGGCGAGATCCGATCCGACCACTCCTCCATCGCATCCTCGATAGGAGTGCGCTTCCCGTCCACCTGGAGCTGGACCATCACGTCGAAGGTGCTCTCCGCCTCGGCCACGCGCCGAATCAACTCGTCGGTCAGGTACGACTTGGACGGGCGATGCGGTGGCGCTGGGCTGCGTCGAGACGACGTCGGATACACGCCGTATTTGACCGCGCGCCCCTCGCCGAAGAGATACGGCGTGGCGCTCCAATACGGGATGTCGAGGTGACAGGAATGGTGCTGCTGCGCTTCGAGGGCCACCTTCGCCGCGCGGGGATGCGCGGCGAAGTAGCCGACGCGGCTCATGCCGCCCGCCTCGTTCGCGCGCAGCAGTTCCATGAAGCTCTTCGCGTCGGCGGCCATCATCACCGGGTGGCTGTTGAGGACGAAGTCCTGATCGGAAACGCCAGGCGTCAGGTTCTCGCCCGCGACGCCGCGCACCTTGAGCGACAGCCCCCGGATGTCCTTCTCGGAGTCGTCGGCCGACGTGGCGTTCGCGAACCGGACGCGGGCCGCGTAGGTGCCGGGTCGCGCGAACAGCCCCACCTTCAGCGCGTCCGGGAGGTCCGCCGGCACGATGAACTCGGCGTCCATGCAGCCGGACGCACGCGCCTGGTTGAACCGCCGAATGCCGGCCGGTGTGCCCACCGCCCGCGCGGCGCTGGTCTCCTTCAGAAAGGAGATGAACGACTCGATGGTCGCCGCCTCGTCCGGGGGAATCGTCTCCTGCGCCAACATCGTCGTCTCCTTGCCGCGCTCGCGGCCCTCGCTCGTCGGCATCAGACGAACGCCGGGGGGTCGTACACCGACATGATCTGCGCCACCATGGCGTCTCGCGACGCGAACCGCGTCTCGTCGTAGCACCCCAGCGGGTTCTCCACCACGTTCACCAGGCACCGGTTGCAGTAGCTGCAGGGCTTC
>Ga0307505_10001248_pt1 | contig 21580 bp, 17 predicted proteins | sample 23_S_MG_FD_202183 | JGI IMG/M metagenome (GOLD analysis project Ga0307505, IMG submission 202183) | Soil microbial communities from Populus trichocarpa stands in riparian zone in the Pacific Northwest, United States - 23_S | ecosystem: Environmental > Terrestrial > Soil > Riparian zone > Trees...
CCGAGATGAAACGCGGCCTACGCGTGTTCCCCACGCGAGTGGGGATGAGTCCCGATCCCGTTCAGCGCCGATTCAGCCAATACCCGGCCCTGCGGCGCTGGTGCATGAAGGCAAGTACGCGAACTGTGTCGCCATCGATGCGATAGACCAGCGAGTACGGGAACTTGCCCAACGGCAACTTGCGTGTACCGCGTTCACCCGGCGTGCCGATCCCGGGTTGATCGCGCAGAATCTGCCGAGCGCGCTCCATTTCGGCCAAGAGATGGCCGCGTACCCGATCGCCAGACCTCTCCCAGTACCAGAGGGCGGCCTCTTCGGCCTCGCGCATCGCCATGCTGGTGAACTTGATGCGCATCTGGCGGTTCAGCCGGGGCGGGCCAGGATGGCTCGCAGGCGCGCAAACACTTCGTCGCCGTCGATCATCTCCACGTCGCCCCTGTCCATTGCCTCGACCCGCCGGGCGATTTCCTCGTCCCACGCGCGGGCGACCTCCTGCGGATCGGCATCGGGGTCGCAGTCCAGGCTGATGACCAGGCTTTGGATCAACGCGCGCTTTTCGTCGGGCGTGAGTTGCAGCGCCTGCTCATTGACATTGGCAAATTCGACGGCCATGGTGGTCACCTCTATCGCTGACTCGGCATGATGGTAGCAGCGCGGCTTCTCCCGGTTCTGGCAAGACTTGCGTGACCCCCTGCAAGGCTGGGATGCAACTGCTCGGCACCTGCGCGGCGAGGCCGAAGGCTATGTGCCCTTTCAGATGAGGTGATGTGCCATGCTGGTGGTAGTGTGCTACGGCGTGAACACGGAGACCAGCGCCGGGCGCCGCCGGCTTCGCCGCGTGGCCAAGGTGTGCGAGAGTACCGGCCAGCGGGTACAAAAGCCAGTCTTCGAGTGCGAGGTCTCGACCATGCAACTGGATGTGCTGGAACGCAGGCCGCTTGCGACCGTCGACATCGAGCACGACGGCCTGCGTCTCTACCGGCTATCGGACGGCGCCGGTTGCGGCAGCTACGTCGCGCGCCCTTCACGGAGCACGCATGAATCGGAACCGATCGTTCCGACCGCGCCGACCCAAAGACCGACCACACTTCCGCAAGAATCGGAGTTCATCATGTTCAGTTGGATGATCGTTGAAGGAACCCGCACACCATGAGCACCGTCTTCGAAAAACTGCTGTCCGGCGAATGGCCCTGCGCCAAGGTCTACGAGGACGAATGGGTCTTCGCCTTCATGGACGCCGGCCAGGTCAACGACGGCCATGTCATCGTCGCCACCAAGGCGCCGCGCGAGACGCTGATGGACTGCACCGAAGACGAAGCCGCCGCGCTGATGCGCGCCGCACGGCGCATCGCCATCGCCGTGCAGGCGGCCTTCGCGCCCGAGGGCATCACCGTGCTGCAGGCCAACCGCGCCGCCGGCTGGCAGACCGTGCCGCACCTGCACCTACACGTGCTGCCGCGCTTTGCCGGCGACGGCGTCGAGCTGGTCTGGCCGCGCAAGGAACCCGGCATCGAGCGGCTGCGCGAGCTGGCGGCGCGGCTGCACCTGTAGCGGCGCACGTCCTTCATGCTGAGGACGCCGCTGCAGGCCTGCGCGGCGTAGCATCGTCCCCCCACCCTCAGGAGGCGACACCATGGCCGACTATCTGCAGGACCTCGACGAGGTCCGCGCCCTCATCCAGCTCTACATCGACGGCGCCAACGGCGACGTCGCCAAGCTGAAGCAGGCCTTCCACCCGGACGCGCGCATGTTCGGCCACGTCGGGCCGATGGACACCTACATACCGATCGGTGGCTTCTTCGACATGGTGCAGGCCCAGCCGGGCCTGGCCGGGCCCCGGTACAAGGCCATCGTGCGCTCCATCGACCTCAGCGGCGATGCCGGCGTGGCGGTGCTGGTCGAGACCGACTACCTGGGCTGCGACTTCGTCGACTACTTCTCGGTGGCGCGCATCGGCGGGCGCTGGCAGATCACCAACAAGACCTACGCCCACACCGGCGGGCAGCCGCCGTCGCGCTGAGCGCCGCCGCCTTCAGTAGCGCGCCGGCACGATCATCTGCGCCGGCACCGGGTTGCGCACGTAGTCCTCGTGGCGCTCGCGCGGCGGCAGCAGCACCGGTTCGCGCTCCACTTCCGCATAGGGCATCTGCGCCAGCAGGTGGGCGATGCAGTTCAGCCGCGCCTTCTTCTTGTCGTCGGCCGGCACCACCCACCACGGCGCCTCGGCGATGTGCGTGCGCTCCAGCATCGCCTCCTTGGCCTTGGTGTAGTCCTCCCAGCGGCGGCGGCTCTCCAGGTCCATCGGGCTCAGCTTCCACTGCTTCAGCGGGTCGTGGATGCGCCCCAGGAAGCGCAGGTGCTGCTCGTCGTCGGAGATCGAGAACCAGTACTTGATCAGCTGGATGCCGCTGCGCACCAGCATGCGCTCGAACTCGGGTACCGAGCGGAAGAACTCCTCCACCTGCTCGTCGTTGCAGAAGCCCATCACGCGCTCGACGCCGGCGCGGTTGTACCAGCTGCGGTCGAACAGCACCATCTCGCCGGCCGCCGGCAGGTGCGCCGCATAGCGCTGGAAGTACCACTGCGTGCGCTCGCGATCGTTGGGCGCCGGCAGCGCCACCACACGCGCCACGCGCGGATTCAGCCGCTGCGTGATGCGCTTGATGACGCCGCCCTTGCCGGCCGCATCGCGGCCCTCGAACAGGATCACCACCTTGTGGCCGCTGTGCTGCACCCAGTCCTGCAGCTTGACCAGCTCGCGCTGCAGCCGGAACAGCTCGCGGAAGTACTGGCGCCGTGCGTCGTGGCCGGACCTGGCGGCGTTGCCGTCCAGCGCCGCGGCCAGCGCGTCGACGTTGCGGTCCTCGAGTTCGAGTTCCAGCTCCTCGTCGTAGCCGTCCTCCAGGTCGCTCTGGATGCGGCGCAGCAGTTCGTCGTCGTTCAGTGTCAAGCGGCCTCCTCGCGCGCGCAAAGGGCCAGCTTAGGCGGCGAAGATGGCAATTCGATGACGGCACGGCCAGCCGCTATGCTTGCCGGCCCCATGGCCAGCATCCACATCACCGACATCGAATCCGCCATCAACTGGTGGCGTGAGCGCTCGCCCTCGCCCGACGGCCTGCGCGCCTGTGACGAGGTGCTGGCGCTGGCCGAGGTGTATGGGCTGATGGTCTACTACCACGAGGCCGATTGCGACGAGGCGACGATGCCCGCGCGCGCCCGCCAAGCCTGGCTGGCCTGGTATGCGTCGACCCCGGACGCACCCTGCATCGCCATCTGTTCCACCTCGCAGGGCGACGCGGTGTGCAAGGGCTGCGGCCGCAGCTTCGAGGAAGTGCAGCACTGGCAGGTCCTCAGCCCGGCACACAAGCGCGCGGTGTGGCGGCGCATCACCATGGAAGCCACCGCCTGGCGCTTCAACCGCTATGCCGAGCGCGCGCGCCTGGCCAGCGGCGCCGACCACCCCGGCCCCGACAGTTTCAAGGCCGCTTCGTGAGCGCGCTGCCCGGCGATGCGCAGGCCCTGCCCCCGCGCCTGGGCTGGCGCGATTCGGCCGCGCGCATCCTGCCGCTGGCCTGGCCGGTGTTCATCGCCCAGCTGGCGGTCATCGCCTTCGGCACGGTGGACACGCTGTTGGTGGCACGCTATGCCGCGCTCGACCTGGCGGCGCTGGCGGTGGGCTCGGCCGCCTACATCACGGTGTTCATCGGCTTCATGGGCATGGTGGTGGCGGTCGGCCCGATCGTCGGCCAGTTCTTCGGCGCGAAGCAGCTGCACGAGGCCGGCCACCAGCTGCACCAGGCGGTGTGGGTGGCGCTGGCGCTGGCGGTGCTGGGCAGCAGCCTGCTGGCCTTTCCGTGGCCCTTCCTGGCGCTGTCGCAGGCGACGCCCGAGGTCGAGGCCAAGGTGCGCCAGTACCTGATGGCGCTGGCCTTCGCGCTGCCGGCGGCGCTGCTGTTCGCCGCCTACCGCGGCTTCAACAACGCCGTGTCGCGGCCCAAGGCGGTGATGGTCATCCAGCTCGCCGGTCTGGGGCTGAAAGTGCCGCTGTCGGCGGCGCTGGTGTTCGGCGTGCCCGCACTGGGCATTCCGAGCCTGGGCGTGATGGGCTGCGGCATCGCCACCGCCATCGCCATGTGGGCGCAGGTGGCGGCCGGGCTGTGGGTGCTGCAGCGCGACCGCTTCTACGCGCCCTTCGCGCTGGGCGGCCGGCTGCGCCCGCCGGACCGCCGCGCCATCGGCGCGCAGCTGCGGCTGGGCGTGCCGATGGGTGCGTCGATCCTGATCGAGGTTACCGGCTTTTCCTTCATGGCCATCTTCATCGTGCGCCTGGGCGCCACGCCGGTGGCCGGCCACCAGCTGGCGGCCAACATGGTGTCGGTGCTGTTCATGCTGCCGCTGGCGCTGGCCAACGCCACCGGCACGCTGGTGGCGCAGCGCATCGGCGCACGCGACCTGCCCGCGGCGCGGCGCATCGGCTGGCACGGGCTGCAGATCGGCGTGTGCGTGGCCGCAGTGGTGGGCGCGCTGATCTTTTCGCTGCGCCATGGCGTGGTGCGGCTGTACACCGACGATGCGGCCGTCATCGCCGCGGCGCTGCCGCTGCTGGCCTGGGTGGCGCTGTTCCACACCGCCGATGCGGCGCAGTGCGTCGCTTCCTTCGTGCTGCGCGCCTACCGCATCGCCACGCTGCCGATGATCATCTTCGCGCTGTCGCTGTGGGGCGTGGGCCTGGGCGGCGGCTACCTGCTGGCCTTCGACATCACCGGCCTGACGCCGCCGGCGCTGCGCGGCGCGCGCGGCTTCTGGGTGGCCAGCACCACCGGGCTGGTGCTGGCGGCCTCGGCCCTGTCGGGTCTGCTGTGGTGGGTGCTGCGCCGGCAGTCACGGGGCGAGGCGGCGACGCCGTAGAGCGCTACTCGGTGCGCCCCTTCATCAGCGGCCACAACGCCAGCGTGAAGATCAGGCTGGCGGCGATCAGCGGCGCGGCCACGCCGAAGCGCAACAGCCAGGCACCCGCGGCGGCGCTGGACACGAACAGCACGATCGACAGCAAGCGCCGCTGCCAGTGCGGCGACTGGCCGCCGGCCCAGCGCGATTCGGCCATCAGCGCGGCCAGCGTCAGCGTCAGCACGTTGGTGGCGATGTCGGGCACGCCGTGCTTGCGCATCAGCGCGTTGTGGATGCCCATCGCAAAGGCCAGCAGCGCGACGATCGCCGGCCGCTGCCATTCCAGCGTGCCGCCGGGCCCGCCCAGGTCGCCGGCCAGTGGGCCGACACGCTGCGGGTCGAGCACCACGGCCAGCCCCGTGGCCAGCAGCACCGCCGCGTATTCCACCGGATAGCCGATCAGCCTTGCGCCCAGCGGATGCCGGCCATTGGCCCAGGCACCAGCCATCAGCGCGCCCAGGCAGAAGGGGATGATGGCGAACAGGCAGGCCAGCGCATGCGGCCCGAACAGGTTGCCCGCCGCCAGCGCCAGCGCGATCAGCAGCAGGTTGCCGGTCATCAGCTCAGCGAACACGCCACCCAGCGCCAGGAAGCAGGCGGCATCCACCAGGCCGCAGATGGCGCACAGCGCGAACACACCATGCTTGTATTCGGGCAGCCGCGCCATGGCGCATTCAGGCACCGGGCTCGAAGCGCACACCCGCGGCCTGCAGCGCCGCCACCGCCTCGATGCCCAGCCCGGCCGCCGGCGAGACGATGCCGTTGTGCGGCGTGCGCCCCAGCCTGCCTTCGGCCAAGCCCAGCGCCACGCACACGCCCATCTCCGGCGTCGAGCGGTAGCCGGGGTGGCCCTGGGCGACGACACGGCCGCTGAAGCGCGCGCCGCGCGTGCCGCGGGAGCGCACCTGCAGCTCGTAGCCGATGGCATCGAGCGCGCGCTCGCTGGGCCCGCGGCCGGGTTGGGGCACCAGCCGCTGCAGCAACGCGCGCAAGGCCTCGCGCTGGAACTGCAGCGGCCCGGCGATGGACGCGCTCAGGTTGGCCAGCGGCAAGGCCAGCCCCGCCGCGCCGGCCCACTGCAGCGCCCGCGCCGCACGCGGCGGCAGCCGATCGCTGCCGCGCAGCAACCGGCCCATGTGCATGCCTTCGCGGTAGCGGAAGGCCGGGTCGAAGAGCGTGGCATCGTCCATCAGCGCCACGCCGCGCAGCACCACCGGCGGGTTGATGAAGGGGCCGGGCAGCGTCGGCGCCAGCACCGCGCCCAGCTCGGCATCGAAGCGCGGCAGCCAGTGCAGCGCATTGCGCTCGGCGATGGCCTCGCGGTCCGGCGTGTCCGGCGGCAGCAGGCAGCCCATGTCGCGCAGGCAGTCGCTGTGGTCGTGCGCCAGCAGCTCCAGCACGCTGGCCGCGGTGCCGCCGCTGACCAGGTCGCGCGGGTCGACGATGGGCCGGCCGGTCAGCGCCACCGCGATGCCGACGCTGGCGCAGGGCTCGCCGCTGTGCCGGCGCAGCTGGTGCGCGGCCCACAGCGTGGCCAGGTCGAAGGGCAGCGCCTCGTAGCCGGCGCAGGGCATGATCTTGACGCCGGCGCGCTGCGCCGCGTCGTGCTGCTCGCGCACCAGGCGCTGGATCCAGAAGGTCTCGGCCGACAGGTCCAGGTAGTGCGTGCCGGCCGCGATGCAGGCCGCCACCACCGCATCGCCGGTGGCGTGGTAGGGACCAGCCAGGTTGAACAGCACTTGGGTCCGCTTCGCCATCGCCTGCAGCGACGCGGCGTCGCGGGCATCGGCGACGATCAGTCGCGGCGCGCGCGCGCCGGGCGTCAGCATGCCGTCGGCCAGCGCCTGCAGCCGCGCGCCGTCGCGCCCGGCGATGCCCCAATGCGCGTCGGGGCGCTGGCGCAGCAGTGCGCGCACCGCCTGGCGGCCGGTGAAGCCGGTGGCGCCGAACAGCAGCAGGTCCAGGCGCTTGGGCGCGCTGCGGCGGGTCTTGCGGGGTGCGGGTGATGGAGTCTTGCGTGAGGCCATGCCCGAAGCTTACGCTGCCGGCAGCAGCAGCTTGAAGCAGCTGCCGCCGCCGTCGCGCGGCTCGCAGCGCACGGCACCGCCGTGCGCCTGTGCGATCTGCCGCACCAGCGCCAAGCCGAGGCCGACGCCGCCTTCGCGCTCGGCATGGCCGGGCAGGCGGAAGAAGGCCTCGAAGATGCGCTCGCGCCAGGCCTCGGGCACGCCCGGGCCGCGGTCGCACACGCTCAGCTCGGCACGGCCGTCGGCGCCGCGCTGCACGCGCACGGCCACCTCGCCGCCGCCGTAGCGCTGCGCGTTTTCCAGCAGGTTGCGCAGCGCGCGGCGCAGCAGCTTCTCGTCGCCCGGCACCTGCAGCGCCTCGCCCTCGGCATCGGCCTGGAAACGCGCCGCTTCCTCGGCGGCCAGCGCCAGCAGGTCCACCGGGTCGCGGCGCAGCGCGGCAGCGCCGGCGTCCAGCCGGCTGGCCAGCAGCACCTCGTCGACCAGCGCATCGAGCTCGCCGATGTTGGCGTGGATCTCGCGCCGCAGCGCGTCGCGCTGCGCCGGCGGCGCGTCCTCGATCATCGACACCGCCATCTTCAGCCGCGCCAGCGGCGAGCGCAGCTCGTGGCTGGCATTGGCCAGCAGGCTCTGGTGCGAGCGCAGCAGCGCCTCGATGCGCGCTGCGGCGCGGTTGAAGCTGGCGCCCAGCGCCGCCACCTCGTCGCGCCCGTCCTCGGCCACGCGCTGGTGCAGCGCGCCGGCGCCGAAGGCCTCGACGCCGCGCTTCAGCGCCTCGAGCCGCCGCGTCAGCCGCCGCACCACCGGCCAGGCGCCGGCGGCGATGGCGGCAAACAGCAGCAGCAACAGCGCGGCGATGCCCAGGCCGCCAGACGGCAGCGCGCCCGGCCACCAGGCCGGCGGCCGCGGCGGCGGCCCGCCCATGCGCATGCCACCGGCCATGCCCGGCCGCCCCGGCCCGCCGGCACGCAGCGGCGGACGCACGAGCCACAAGGTGCGCCCGTCCTCCAGGCGCACCGCCTGCGCGCGCCGCGGGCCACCGCCATCGCCCTCGCGCCGCAGGAAGCTGTCCGACGCGCCGATGCGCGCGCCCTGCGCATCGTCCAGCGCCAGCGGCAGGCGCAGCCGCTCGGACCATTCGTTCAGCGCCTCGGCCTGCTGCGGCGGCGGCGCGTCGGCGCTGGGCAGCGATCGTTGCAGCAGCTCGCCCCAGGCCGCGGTGCGCTCCTGCGCCGAGGCGACGTAGCGCTCGCGCTCCTGCTCGAAATGGCGCTGCACCAGCCAGCCGGAAACCAGCGCAAACAGCGCCAGCGCCACCAGCACGGTGGCATAGATGCGCAGGTAGAGCGAACGCAATTCAGGCGTCCTGCGTCCTGGCGAACACGTAGCCGGCACCGCGCACGGTGAGCACGCGCTGCGGCGCCTTGGGGTCGTCCTCGATGGCGGCGCGAATGCGCGAGATGTGCACGTCGATGCTGCGGTCGAAGGCCTCCATCGGGTGGCCCTTCAGCGCATCCATGATGCGGTCGCGCGACAGCACGCGCCCGGGGTTGCGTGCCAGCACCACCAGCAGGTCGAACTGGTGGCTGGTGAGCTCGCAGGCCTGGCCGCCCAGCCGTGCCTGGCGTGCGCCCAGGTCGATTTCCAGCCGGCCGAAGCTCAGCACCTCGCCCGGGCCGGCATCGGGCAGTGCGCGGCGCAGCAGCGCCTTGACGCGCGCCAGCAGCTCGCGCGGTTCGAAAGGCTTGGGCAGGTAGTCGTCGGCGCCCAGCTCCAGGCCGACGATGCGGTCCATCGGCTCGCCGCGCGCGGTCAGCATCAGCAGCGGCAGGCGGTGCAGCCGCGCATCGGCGCGCAGCTCGCGCGTCAGCTCCAGGCCGTCGCCGTCGGGCAGCATCAGGTCGAGCAGCAGCGCGTCGAAGCTGCCGCGTTTGAGCCGCTCGCGCCCGGCGGCCAGCGTGCCGGCGCAGTCGACCTCGAAGCCGTGGCCACGCAGGTAGTCGCCGACCATCGTGCTCAGCCGGGCGTCGTCGTCGATCAGCAGCAGTCGTTCGTTCATCGCAGCTCAATCGAAAAGGGCTCCGGGGCCGATGGGCGCCGGAGCCTGAGGGCCTGCGCAGCGCAGGCCGGGAGTCATGGAGAGGGCATCAGCTCTTCGGTGTGTCGATGCCGCGCCGTTCGCGCTGGTGGCGCTGCATCATCTCGCGCCGCTGGCTCATGTGCTCGGCCATCTGCTGGCGCTGCTCGGGCGTGAGCACGCGGCTGATCTCCAGCATCGCCGTGCTCATGCGCTTGCTGGCGGCGTCGTGCATGGCCAGCTGCTTCTGGCGCAGCGCCTCCACCGCATTGGCGTCGACCGTGGGCTGGGCGAACAGCGCCATCGCCTGCTCGCGCAAGGCGCGGCCGGCCTCGCGCTGGGCGCGCATCTCGCCGGCGTTGGCCTTGACGATCTGTTCGATCTGCGCGCGCTGCTCGGGGGTGGCGTTCACGCGGTCGAGCATGCGCGTCATCATGCCGCCGAACATGCCGCCGTGGCCGCCCGGCCCGCCCATCGGGCCCTGGGCCATCATCATCGTGCCGTGCATGCCGGGGCCGCCGGGTGCGGCTTGCGCGCTGCCGGCCACGACAGCGGCCAGCGCCAGGCCGGCCAGGGCGAAGCGGCGGGTCTTGAAGTGCATCTTCATCATTCGTCCTTCAGGGTGGTTGTCGATGCCCTGCATGTTGCGCGCGCTGCGTTGAGCGCAGGTGCGCCGTGCGTAAAGTAGTGTGAACCATCGGCGCTCGGTGTGGCGCATAGACTGGCCCACCCGCCACCATGCTGCACATCCACCACTCCAACCGGCTCGAACGGCTGCGCAGCTTGCTGCTGCAGCGCCTGGACGCCGCCACGCCGCAGGACGTGTTCACGGCCGAGCAGGTGATCGTGCCCAGCGCGGCGCTGCGCCGCAGCTTGAGCCTGGCCATCGCCGACGCACGCGGCATCTGCGCCAACGTGCAGTTCGGCTTCCTGGCGCAGTGGCTGTGGCAGCAGGTGGCGCGGGTGGTGAGCGGCGTCGGCGAGGACTCGCCCTTCGCCGCGGCCACGCTGGCCTGGCGCGTGCATGCGGCCTTCGGCGACGCGAGCTTCGTCGCCGGGCACCCGCGGCTGCAGGCCTATCTGGGCGATGCGGACGCGCTGATGCGCTACGAGCTGGCCTGCCCTGTTGCCGCGCTGCTGGAGCAGTACGTCACCTACCGGAGCGACTGGCTGCAGGCCTGGCGCGAGGGACAAAGCAGCGTGCCGCCTGGGGAGGACACGGCCTGGCAGGCGGCGCTGTGGCGGCGCATCGATACCAAGCTCGGCGCTCATGCGCAGCACCCGACGCAGGCCTTCGTCGCCGCGCTGCAGCGCGGCGGCGCTGCACACAACCTGCCGCCGTGCGTGCACGTGTTCGCGCTGCCCGGCATGGCGCCGCTGCACATGCGGCTGCTGCAGCAGCTGGGCGGCAGCATCGACGTGCACCTGTATGTGCTGAACCCCTGCCAGGAATACTGGTTCGACCTGGTCGACCGCCGCCGCCTCAGCTACCTGGCCGCAAGCGGCCGCGCCAGCGGGCTGGAGGAGGAAGGCAACCGCCTGCTCGCCGCCTGGGGCACGCAGGCGCAGGTGCAGATCGATTCGCTGATCGAACTCTGCGGCGACGGCGCGGTCGACGATGCCCACTTCGAACCCGCCACGGGCCACGGCCTGCTGGCGCAGCTGCAGAACGCGATGCTCGAACTGCGCGAACTCGAACCCGGCTCGGTGGCGCTGGCCGATGGCGACCGCAGCATCGAGCTGCACGTGTGCCACTCGCTGACCCGCGAGTTGGAAGTGCTGCAGGACCACCTGCTGAGCCTGTTCGCCGCCGACCCACAGTTGCGCCCCGGCGACGTCCTCGTGGTCACGCCCGACCTGGACGCCGCCGCACCGCTGATCGACGCCATCTTCGGCACCGCGCCCAATGAGCGCCGCCTGCCCTATGCCCTGTGCGGCACCGCGCGCAGCAGCCTCGACCTGCCGGCGCGCTGCCTGTTGGCGCTGCTGGGGCTGGCGGCATCGCGCTGCAGCGCCAGCGAGGTGTTCGCGCTGCTGCAGCAGCCGCTGGTGGCAAGACGCTTCGGCCTGGACGACGAGGCGCTGGCGCAAGCGCACGACTGGCTGCACGAGGCCGGCTACCACTGGGCGCTGGACGCAGCGCAGCGCGCGCGCTTCGACGTGCCGGCCACGGCGCGCCACACGCTGGACGATGCGCTGCAGCGCTTGTTCCTGGGCTACGCGCTGCCGGCATCCCATCACCAGCCCTTCGACGGGCGGCTCGGCGCCGGCGATGCCGAAGGCTCTCGCGCCCTCGCGCTGGGCGCGTTGTGGCGCTATGCGGTGGCGCTGCAGCGCGCCAGCGTTTCGCTGCAGCAGCCGCGCGCGCCCGAGGCCTGGGCGGCGGCGCTGTCGGCGCTGCTCGATGAGTTCTTCGCACCCGTCGACGACGAGCTGGACGATCTGCGCGAACTGCGCCAGACGATCCGGCAGCTCGCCGACGACATGCGCGCCGGCGCCGCCGCCGAGGCACTGCCGCTGCCGGTGGTGCTGAGCGCGCTGCAGCAGCGGCTGGACGATGCCGGCGGCGGCGGTGCGGCCGGCGGCAGCATCAACTTCGCGGCCATGAGCAGCCTGCGCGGCCTGCCCTTCGCCGTGGTCTGTGCCATCGGCCTGAACGACGGCGCCTTCCCCACCGCGCGCCGTCCGCTTGAATTCGACCTGATGGCCCGGCACCCGCGCAGAGGCGACCGCCAGCGGCGCAGCGACGAACGCGGCCTGATGCTCGACCTGCTGCTGGCGGCGCGCCGCAGCCTGTACCTGAGCCACGCCGGCCGCAGCGTGCGCGACAACGCGCCGCTGCCGCCGTCGGTGCTGGTGGCCGAGCTGCTGGACCTGCTGGTGCCGGCCATCGCCGGCGACCCGGCCTCGCCCGCATCGCTGGCCGCTGCGCGCCGGCGCCTGGTGGTCGAACACCCGCTGCAGGCTTTTGCCATGCAGGCCTTCGATGTCGATGGCGACCCACGGCTGCGCAGCCACAACCGCGAGCTGGCCGAGGCGCTGCGCGGCAGCCTGGCCGTGCCGATGGCGGCAGCACAGGGGCCGATGCCTTCCGACGAGGACGAGGAGGACGAAGCGGTCGACGAGACGCAGACGCCCTTCTTTCGCGCATCGCTGCCGCCGCCCGGGCCGGAATGGCGGCAGGTGGCGCTGCAGCAGCTGCAGGAGTTCTTCCGCAACCCCTGCCGTGCGCTGCTGCGCCGCCGCCTGGGGCTGGAGCTGGCGCGCGAAGCCGACGAACTGCAGGACGACGAACCCTTCCTGGCCGATGCGCGCGCCGGCCGCGCGCTGGCACAGCGGCTGCTGCCGCTGCTGCTGGACGGCGCCGCCCCGGCCACGCTGCCGGCGCTGGCGCGTGCCGGCACCGAGCTGCCCGAAGGCGCACTCGGCGAGGCCCAGCTGCAGCAGCAGTTGCAGGCGCTGCAGGACTTCGCCGCGCGGCTGCGCGAGGCCCTGGCCGAAGCCACGCTGCCACCGCAGACGCTGGCGCTGGATGTCGAACTGCAGGGTGAATGCTGGCAGCTGCACGCGGCCTTTGCCGACCTGCGCGCCTCGGGCCTGCTGCGCTGGCGCTTCGGCAGCGCGCACGCCGGCGACTACCTCGATGCCTGGCTGCAGCACCTGGCGCTGTGCGCCGCCGCACCGGCCGGCGTGGCGCTGCGCACGCGCTGGTATCACGCCGACGGCGAGTTCGGCTTCTCGCCCTGCGCCGACGCCGCTGCGCGGCTGGCCGAGCTGCTGGCGCTGTACCGGCGCGGGCTGAGCGAGCCGCTGCATTTCTACCCGCGCACCGCTTGGCAATACCTCGATCACGGCCTGGCGGCGGCGCATCGAGCCTGGCGCGCCAGCGAGCACAACCGCTTCGCCGACGAGGCCGACCCGGCCTACCGGCTGGCGCTGCGCGGCGTGGCCGAGCCGCTGGATGCCGAGTTCGAAGCCCTGGCCGCGGCGGTGCTCGGCCCGCTGCGCGAACACCTGCAGGAGGCAGCGCCATGAGCGCGCCGGGCCGCTCCCAAGCGCTCATCCCGCAGCACGCAGTGCGAAGGGTAGTCCGGTGAGCGCCGAAGCCTTCAAAGTCTTCGACTGCCCGCTCGACGGCACGCGGCTGATCGAGGCCTCGGCCGGCACCGGCAAGACCTGGAACCTGTGCGCGCTTTACCTGCGCTTGCTGCTGGAATCCGACCTGAAGGTGGCGGACATCCTGGTCGTGACATTCACCAACGCCGCCACCGCCGAGCTGCGCGAGCGCATCCGCAGCCGCATCGCCGAAACGCTGGCGCGGCTGCGCGGCACGGCGCCGCCCGGTACCGACCCCTTCGTCGGCGACTTGCTGGCCCGGCTGCGCGGGCCGATCGAGGACAAGCTGCTGGACACGCGGCTGGAGCTGGCGCTGCACAGCTTCGACGAAGCCTCGATCCTGACCATCCACGGCTTTTGCCAGCGCGCGCTGGCCGAGCTGCCCTTCAGCACCGGCATGCCGATGCAGCTGTCGCTGCTGGCCGACGACAGCGAGCTGCGCCTGCAGGTGGTGCACGACTTCTGGCGCCGCCGCATCGCCGGCGCGGCGTTGCCGCCCGCGCTGGCCGCGCAGCTGCTGGAGCGCAAGTTCACGCCGCAGCGGCTGGCCGAACTGCTGGCGCGGCGCCTGGGCAAGCCGCTGGCACGGCTGCGCTGGCCCGAGGCGCTGGACGCACCGCTGGCCGCGCCCGACGATGCGGCGCTGGCCGGCGCCTTCGACACCGCCCGCAGACTGTGGAGCGCCGGCCGCGAGCACATCGCCGCCATCCTGCGCGAGGCCCAGTCGCGGCTGCACAAGACCCACTATGCCGACGAGCCGCTGCAACTGGCGCTGCAGTCCTGGGATGCCTTGCTCGCCGGGCCCGCCGTGCCCGACTCGCTGGCCGGGCTGGACAAGCTGGAGCTGCTGGGCAGCGCACGGCTGCGGCCGAACAAGGGCCTGGCGCCACCGGCACCGCATGCCTTCTTCGCCGCGGCGCAGGCGCTGCTGGACCTGCTGCACGCACGCGGCCAGGCGCTGGAGCTGCAGCGCCTGCAGCTGCTGCGCGAGCTGCTGGACGAAGGCCCGGCGGCGCTGCGCCGCGCCAAGCGCGAGCAGCGCGTGCTGGCCTTCGACGACATGCTCTTCAACCTGCACCAGCGCCTGGCGGCCCCTGGCGGCGCGGCGCTGGCGCAGGCGCTGCGGCGGCGCTTCGGCGCCGCGCTGATCGACGAGTTCCAGGACACCGACCCGCTGCAGTACGCCATCTTCCGCGCCATCTACCACGGCAGCGACGCACCGCTGTTCCTGGTGGGCGACCCGAAGCAGGCGATCTACAGCTTCCGCAACGCCGACCTGCACACCTACCTGCGCGCACGCGGCGACGCACGCGCCGAATACACGCTGGCCGAGAACCAGCGCTCCACGCCCCAGCTGCTGGATGCGCTGAACGCGCTGTTCGGCGCCAACCCGCGCGCCTTCATGCTCGACGGGCTGGACTACCCGCCGGTGCGCTGCGGGCCGAAGCCGCGCACGCCGCTGCACGAAGCGCCGCAGCCGCCGCGCGCTGCGCTGCAGCTGTGGCAACTGCCGCGCGACGACGAGGGCCAGCCGCTGCCCAAGGCCGAGGCGATGCGCCTGTCGCTGGATGCCTGCGCTTCGGAGATCGCGCGACTCCTGGCCAGCGACGCGCGGCTGGGCGAGCGTGCGCTGGCGGCCGGCGACATCGCGGTGCTGGTGCGCAGCCATGCGCAGGGCGCGGCGATGCGCCGTGCGCTGTCCGGCTTCAGCGTGGGCAGCGTCGAGCTGTCGCAGGCCAGCGTCTTCGACAGCGCCGATGCCGCCGACCTGGAGCGCGTGCTGGCGGCGATGCTGGAGCCGCAGCGCGAACCGCTGCTGCTCAGCGCGCTGGCCACCGAGGCGATGGGCTTCGACGCCGTGGCGCTGCAGGCGCTGTCGGCCGACGAGACGGCGCTGCTGGATGCCATCGCGCGCTTCGGCGGCTACCGCGACAGCTGGCTGAAGCGCGGCGTGGGCCGCATGCTGCGCGAATGGATGCGCGCCGAAGGCGTGAGCGGGCGGCTGCTGGCGCGGCCCGACGGCGAGCGGCGCCTGACCAACCTGATGCACCTGGCCGAGTTGCTGCACGAGGCCGCCGCCAGCCACCCCGCGCCCGAGGCGCTGCTGCGCTGGCTGCAGACGCAGCGCAGCGAGGCGCGCCGCGACGAGGCGGCGCAGCTGCGGCTGGAATCCGACCGCAACCTGGTGCAGGTGGTGACCATCCACAAGTCCAAGGGCCTGGAATACCCGCTGGTCTTCTGCCCGCTGCTGTGGGACGGCCACAGCGGCGCGCGGCGCGGCGGCGAAGGCGTGGAATACCACGACGAAGAGGGCGACACCGTCATCGACCTGCGCGAACTCGACAAGACCGAGCAGGCCGCCGTGTCGGCCCAGCTGGCGCTGGAAGCCGCGGCCGAGACGATGCGGCTGATCTACGTGGCGCTGACACGCGCGGTGCACCGCTGCACGCTGGTGGTCGGCCCCTACCTCACACAGCCTGGCAAGGGCGCGCCCAGCGCCACACAAAGCTGCCGCGCGCGGCTGAACTGGCTGGTGGCCGGCGCCGGCCTGTCGCCGCAGGACTGGCTGAAGAACAAGCTCGAGCCCGAACACATCGACGCCGCCTGGGCTGCGCTGGCGCAACAGCATGCGCCGCACATCCGCCTGGACCCGCTGCCCACCGCGCCGGGCGTGGCGCTGGCGCCGCAGCAGCCTTCCGCCGAGCAACTGGCGGCGCTGGCGCCGCCGGCGCATATCCCCAGCGCCTGGTGGATCGGCAGCTACAGCGCCCTGGCACATGGGGCGAAGCACGAAGGCGCGGCCGTCGACCATGACCTGCGCGTGACGGCCGCGCCCGGCGACGAGACCGAGGCCGCGCTGGCCGCCGACGACATCCTGCGTTTTCCGCGCGGCCCAGTGGCCGGCGAATGCCTGCATGCGCTGTTCGAGCGCGTCGACTTCGGCGATGCCACCAGCTGGGCAGCGCAGGTCGACGCCGTGCTGCAGCGCTTCGCGCCCGCCCTGCCCGCCGGCGACGAGGCGCTGCGCCGGCGCATGCTGTCGCACATGCTGCACGACGTGATGCACGCGCCGCTGCCCGACGGCCTGCTCCTGGCCGACGTGCCGCGGCAGCGCAGGCTGGTGGAGCTGGAATTCCACCTGCCGTCGCGGCGCCTGGACGCCGCGGCGCTGGCGCGCACGATGCAGCGCCTGGGCCACCCGCTGCCGGTCTACGGCTTCGGCACGCTGCAGGGTTATCTGCGCGGTTTCATCGACCTGGTGTTCGAGCACCAGGGCCGCTACTACGTGCTCGACTGGAAGTCCAACCACCTGGGCGATGCACCCGCCGACTATGCCGGCGCGGCACTGGAGCGCGCGATGACCTTGCACGGCTACCAGCTGCAGGCGCTGCTGTATGCGCTGGCGCTGCACCGCCACCTGCAGCAGCGGCTACTCGGCTACCGCCACGACCAGCACTTCGGCGGCGTGCTCTACCTGTTCGTGCGCGGCGTGCGTCCGGCCTGGGCGCTGGCCGGCGGCATCAGCGCCGGCGTGCACCATCAACGGCCGACGCTGCAGGCGCTGCAGCAGCTGTCGGAGCTGCTCGACTGATGGACAACGACGCAAATCCGCTGGCCAAGGGCTTTGCGCTGCAGGTCGAACGCTGGGCGCGCGCGCTGGGCGACGATGCAACCACCGCGGCGAGCGTGCGCCAGGCCGCCCACGCACTGAGCCTGGCCACCGGCGACGGCCATGTGTGCCTGCCGCTGGCCGACCTGGGCTCCGACGCGGACCATCGCCGCGTGCTGCTGTCCAGCAGCGTGGTCGGCACGCCCGCCGCGCCGCTCGCGTGCCCGCTGATCCTGGACGATAACGACCGGCTCTACCTGCACCGCCACTTCGACTACGAACGCCGCCTCGCGCGCCGCCTGATGCGCGCAGCCACGGCCCCGCCCGCGGCGGTGGACGCGGCCACGCAGCAGCGGCTGAACACGCTGTTCGGCCGCGAAGCCGGGCCCGAGGGGCAGAAGATCGCCGCCGCGCTGGCGCTGCGCCAGCGGCTGGTGGTGGTCAGCGGCGGTCCGGGCACCGGCAAGACGACCACGGTCGTCAACCTGCTGGCCTGCCTGCTCGAACAGAACCCGCAAGCGCGCATCGCGCTGGCCGCGCCCACCGGCAAGGCCGCGGCGCGCATGAGCGAGGCGCTGCGCCAGCGCGCCGAGCATTTGCCGCCGGCCTTGCGCGAGCGGCTGCCGGCGCAGGCCGCCACCGTGCACCGGCTGCTCGGCGCCTTTCCCGGCGGCTTCACCCATGATGCGGGCCGGCCGCTGGCCATCGACGCGCTGGTAGTGGACGAGGCCTCGATGCTGGACCTGGCGCTGGCCACCCGGCTGCTCGAAGCCGTGCCCGAGTCGGCGCGGCTGATCCTGCTGGGCGACAAGGACCAGTTGGCCGCAGTGGAATCGGGCGCGGTCTTCGCCGAGTTGAGCGTCGACCCGACGCTGAGCGCAGCCTGCATCGACGACCTGGCGCGGCTGTGCGGGCTGCCGGCCGCCGCCATCGTGCCCGGCATGCCGCTGGAAGCCAGCCCGCTGCGCGACAGCGTGGTCTGGCTGACGCGCAACTTCCGCTTCGCCGCCGATTCGGGCATCGCGCTGGCGGCGGCCAGCGTGCGCGACGGCCGCAGCGACGTGCTGCTGGTGCGGCTGCGCCAAGGCGAGGACGAAGCGCTGCACTGGCTGGACGACGGCGCCGCCGCGCCCGCAGCCGCCACCTGGCAGTGCATGCGCGACGGCTATGCGGCCTATCTGTGCACCGTGCGCGATGCGCGCCACGACGTCGCCGCCGTCACGCGCGCCTTCGAGCGATTCCGCGTACTGTGCGCAGTGCGCGAGGGCCCGCGCGGCGTCGAGGCCATCAACCGGCAGCTGGCCGACGAGGCCCGCACGCTGCTGGCGCCGGAGACGGGCACGCCGTGGTTCACCGGCCGGCCGGTGATGGTGCTGCGCAACGACCCGCTGCTCAAGCTGTTCAACGGCGACATCGGCATCACGCTGCCGGGCGCCGATGGCGCGCCGCTGGTGCACTTTGCCGACGCCGCCAGCGGCTTCCGCGCCGTGCCGGCGCTGCGCCTGCCGCCGCACGAGACAGCCTTTGCGATGACGGTGCACAAGGCCCAGGGCTCGGAGTTCGACGAAGTGCTGGTGCTGCTGCCGGCGCAGCGCAGCCGCGTGCTGACGCGCGAGCTGCTCTACACCGCGCTGACACGCGCACGCCGCCGCGTGACGCTGGCTGCCGACGCCGCGGTGCTGGCGGCCACGGTGGCGGCACGCACGCGCCGCCAGTCCGGGCTGCTGGCGCGTCTGCGCGACGCCGACCGACTACTCGCGGTCGGAAAACTGGTCGCGGTGAGCAGTTGACGGTGCGTAGCAGCCTTCCGTTTCTGCGTTTGTGTCCTGCGCGGGCCGAGGACTGGGGGTGCGAATGGGCTGCGAATCCTGCGCTTCTCGGCGTCGCACAGCGTTGAGCTCGCGGCTCGGGTTTGAATTGGCTGTTCGCCCTGCCGGCGCGCCACGGCGGTGACCAGCCGAGGATGGCGGGGAAGCGAATCCGGGAAGTAAAGGAGGAGCCCGGGCGCAAGACCGGGCGGGGGACATGGACGGATTCGCTTCCCCGTCGTCCTCGGCCCGCGCAGAACAACAACGAACTACCGCTGTGCGCCGTCTACGGTCAGTCCGTCCGAAGCGACTGCGCTCAAGCTCCGGCCCATTCGAGCCGAAATAGCGGCGAGCCCCGGGCACACGCACGGGCGCCTTCCCGCTGCCAACCCCGAAGACCACCGATGTCCGCCGTCCTGCCCGTCGTTGCCGCTCCCGGCTCCGCCCCGCCCGGCGCGCGGGCGGGCTTCTTCGCCCACCACGGCATCTGGGCGCCGGGCGTGCGCTTGTTCCGCGAGCTGAACTTCACCCGCAAGGCAGTGGTCATCTCGCTGGCCTTCATGCTGCCGATGCTGGGCCTGCTGGGCTGGCTGCTGCAGACGCAGTCCGATCAGGCGGTGGCCGCGCGCATGGAGGCCACGCGCCAGCAGGTGGGCCTGGCCCACGCGCTGGTGCGCTGGGCGCACGCGCAGCAGCAGGCCGGCAGCCTGACGCAAGACGCCGCGCAGCAACTGGCGCGGCGCCAGCTGGCCGCGCTGCGCGCCGACGGCCAGTACGACTTCTGGGTGCATGCGACAGCGGACGAGCCGCCGCGCCCCGCAGGCACGCATGCCGAGCACACGGAACCCTTCGAGCCCTGGCGTTGGGTCATCGGCGCCACCGTGCCCACCGACGACCTGCAGCCCGCGCTGTGGCGGCAGATGGCCTGGGTGGGCAGCATCGTGGTGCTGGTGCAGCTGATCGCCGGCTACCTGTTCCTGAGTTTCTACCGCGTGATGGACGGCGGCCTGCGCGAAACCCGCCGCCACCTGCGCTCGATGGCCGCCGGCGACCTGACCACCGCGCCGCGCGGCTGGGGCCAGGACGAGAGCGCGCAGCTGATGCGCGAGCTGGGCCGCATGCAGGAATCGCTGCGCAGCATGGTGCAGCGCGTGCGCAGCTCCAGCGACCACATCGTCGAGGCCAGCTACCAGATGGCCAGCGGCGCAGCCGAGCTGTCGGGCCGCACCGAACACGCGGCCGCGGCGCTGGAGCAATCGGCCGCGTCGATGGAGCGCATCGCCGCCACCGTGAGGAGCGGCGCCGAAAACACCGAGGAGGCCTCGCGCGTGGCCCGCCACAACGCCGCCATCGCCGAAGACGGCGGGCGTGTGATGCACGAGGTGGTGGCGACGATGGAAGGCATCCGCGGTGCGTCGGCACGCATCGGCGAGATCGTGGGCACCATCGACGGCATCGCCTTCCAGACCAACATCCTGGCGCTGAATGCCGCGGTCGAGGCGGCGCGCGCCGGCGCGCAAGGCCGCGGTTTCGCGGTGGTGGCGCAGGAGGTGCGCATGCTGGCACAGCGCAGCGCCGAGGCGGCCAAGGAGATCAAGGCCTTGATCGGCGGCAGCGTGATGCAGGTGCAGGCCGGCACGGCGGTGGTGCGCAAGGCCGGCTCGGCGATGCAGGACATCGTCGGCGCCTCGCAGCGTGTCAGCGAACTGCTGGGCGCGGTGGCCATCGGCGCGCGCGAGCAGAGCCACGGCATCGGCCAGGTGGGCGAGGCGGTGGTCGAGCTGGACCGGGTGACGCAGCAGAATGCCGCGCTGGTGGAGCAGACGGCGCATGCCGCCGCCGACATGCGCGAGCTGGCGCGCACGCTGGCCGAGGAAGTGGCGCGCTTCCACATGCCGGACGGGAGCCGCTGAACGCCGGCTATGCTCGCGGGCATGAAGTCCGTCGACCTGTTGATCGTGGGCGCCGGTTTCGGCGGCCTGTACATGCTGCACAAGGCACGCCAGTTGGGCCTGGAGGCGCGGGTGATCGAGGCCGCGCCCGGCGTCGGCGGCACCTGGTACCACAACCGCTACCCCGGTGCGCGCGTCGACATCCAGAGCATGGAGTATTCGTACTCCTTCGACGAGGCGCTGCAGCAGCAATGGCGCTGGAGCGAGCGCTACGCGCCGCAGCCCGAGCTGCTGCGCTATGCCAACCACGTGGCCGACCGCTTCGGCCTGCGCGACGGTATCGAGCTCAACACGCGCATGCAAGGCGCGCACTTCGACGAGGCCACGCAGCGCTGGCAGGTGCATGCCGACGACGGCCGGCAATGGAACGCGCGCTTCCTGGTGATGGCCAGCGGCCCGCTGTCCTCACCCAACCGGCCGGACTTCCCGGGGCTGCAGGACTTCGAAGGCCCGGTGCTGCACACCGCCGACTGGCCGCACGAGCCGGTGGACTTCAGCGGCCGGCGTGTGGCCGTGGTCGGCACCGGCTCGTCGGCGGTGCAGGCGATACCGATCATCGCGCAGCAGGCGAAGGAACTGACCGTGTTCCAGCGCACCGCCGCCTATGCCGCGCCGGCGCACAACGGGCCGCTGGACCGCGAGTTCGAAGCACGGATCAAGGCCGACTATGCGAACTTCCGCGCGCGCAACCGGCGCATGCACGGCGGCTTCGGGACATTGCTGCCACCCAACCCGGTGTCGGCGCTGGCAGTGTCGGCGCAAGAGCGTGAACAAGCCTTCGAGGAGCGCTGGCGCATCGGCGGCTTCGCCATCCTGGGCGCCTTCAACGACCTGTTGACCAACCTGGAGTCCAACGCGCTGCTGGCCGAGTTCGTGCGCGCCAAGATCCGCGCGACCGTCCAGGACCCGCAGACCGCCGCGCTGCTGTCGCCCACGCACACCATCGGCTGCAAGCGGCTGTGCGTGGACAGCGGCTACTACCAGAGCTTCAACCGGCCGAACGTGCGGCTGGTGGACATCAGCCGCACGCCGATCGAAGGCTT
>Ga0307505_10001249_pt1 | contig 21553 bp, 17 predicted proteins | sample 23_S_MG_FD_202183 | JGI IMG/M metagenome (GOLD analysis project Ga0307505, IMG submission 202183) | Soil microbial communities from Populus trichocarpa stands in riparian zone in the Pacific Northwest, United States - 23_S | ecosystem: Environmental > Terrestrial > Soil > Riparian zone > Trees...
GGCGTCGCTGACCGGCCCGCGCCGCCGGTTCTGGAGAGCACTTCCTCGAGGGCGGTCTCTCCTCGCGGTCCGCGCATACGCACGCCCGACCATTCGAGGACCGAGGGATTGGGAATCGCCTCGGCGGTGGAGAGCAGAACGTAGGTATCGAGACCGTAAGGCGCGGTGGCAGTGACTGAGCCGATGGGGATGCCGTGCGGACTGGCCTCGTCGTGAGCGATCGGAAAGCGATTCTCGACCGAGCCTCCCAGCGGGAACAGAAGCACGCTCCTGCCGAAACTGTCGACGCCGAAGACGTAGAAGAAACGCGGCTCCGGACGTGTGGCGGGATCGACCGCGCGGAGTCGCAAGCCGTACGTCTCACCACCCGTGAAGATCGCGTCGTTCACGATGCTGCCGTCGGATCGCGCGAACGTCAGGCGATACGGCGAATGAAAATCCGGCGGCGACTCGAGCTCCTGCCACGCCGCGATCTTGTGCAGCCGCAGGATCGCGTGACGAAGGACGATCGCCGCGTCCCGAAGAGGAACTGGCGCATGCCAGTCCGATCGAGCGGGGATCGGCGAATTCTCGGCGCCCGACTTGGCCGGCCGGATCCATGCGTACTCGAGCCCCGTCGCCGACCAGCGTCCGGCGAGCACGAAGTCCGCTTCGCCGGGCTCGCTCACCAGCTCGATCGCATCGTGGTCGCCATCCGGTCCGATCGAGAGCTCACGGATCAACTGCGCCGAAGCCGGCAACTGCACGAAGAGCGATCGGCCGGTACGACCGGCGGCGCTGGTTGGCATAGCCTTAGTACAGCTTCCCGGAAGTCGGTGTCCAGTGGGTCGGGTTGTCAGTTGTCGGTTCTCAGTTGGTGGTGATCCACCCGTGGCGCGACTGGGTGCAGACAACCGATCACCGACAACTGACAACCCGCCCCCCCACTGGACACTCGTTTCCGAGGGGCCGTACTTAGGCACGTACGGCAGCTCCGAGGCCAACGTACTTTCTACCGCGCTGACTACTAGCCGCTCGACGCTGGCGTCCACACTTCGCAGGAGGTCCCACTCATTGTGCTCGCGCCAGCGAAGAACATGCGTCGGCGTTTCCCGCGTCGGGTCCTCGTTCCAGCTAACGCCGTTGCGTTCGGCGTCTTCCTTCATTCGGCGAGCGAAAGCCAGGGCCGGTTCAAGATCGTCGGTGGTGGGCATCCACACGCGGAGGGCACGCCCGGGCGTCGCCGCCCATGCGACGATCTCGAGCAGAGCGCCCGTGCGGATCGGCGGTGTTGCCGATCGCGCGGGCGCGAGGAGTTGCCCCTCACTGCGCGCGATGCCCAGCATGCGCGTGATGCGAATGCGAGGCGCCGCTGTGCCACCGCGGAGGGGCCGCAACTCCGTGCCCACCGTCAGCCCGTGAGCCCAACCGCCTTGCAGCATGACGGTGCTGTCCGATGCGACCTGTTCGACGGCGACCGTCGCCGAGGTCGCGGCGAGTCCGGGTCTGGTGCCCAGAAACGGAGTGAGCCGCGCGGTCGCATCGCCGCTCAGCACCGGCTCTTGCAGCGGAGACTCGGATCGCATGCGGGCCTGCGCGCGAAGGAACGTGTCCTCCGCGGCTTCGCCTGGCGTCGCATCACGCAGTGCGCGCAGCAGAGCCCAGGAGAACGCGCCGTGCTCGTTGCCGTCGTCACCGCGTTTCTCATACGCCGACGCGAAGTCCCGCGTCGCCGACAACACCAACGCACCGCGGGTCTCCGGCGCGGGAGGACTCGCGGAGTCTCTCGCGTCGTGATGGCCGGGCTGCACCGCACGGGTGCGCACGTCCGTGGCCAGACCTCGGACTCCCGAACCGCTGTGACAACTGTCGAGCAGGATCGTCAGTCGCGCACCACGATCGAGCGCCTGATTGAACAAAACGCTCAGTTCCTTGTCGCGGATGTCGGGTACGCCCAGCGGCGCATCCGCGGGCACGATGGCCTCGTCCATCCGGTCGAGCTCCGCGGACAGAGAGTTCGGAACCTGCGTGCCGTGACCGGCGAAGAAGAAGAGCAGGATGTCGTCCTTCCTCGCGGGATCGACGAGGTGGCGCCGGATGGCCCGCAGAATCGCGGCCCGAGTCGCCCCTTGGTTCTGGAGCGTGACGATGTCTTTCGCGCGGAACCCGTAGCGCGCCACCAGCATCTCGCGGAAGAGGCTCGCGTCCCGCACGGCTCCTCGCAGCGACGGCCAGGTGCGTCCCGGCGAGACGCGCCGCGCGTTCGGGATCGCGTAGTCGTCGATGCCGACGAGCACCGCGCGCCGCCGCGGCGGCTCCACCGCACCCGCCGACGCCTCGCGACCCGCGGCGAGGAGCGCGGCGCAGAACAGGAGTCGAGCCATCGCTCGGATCCGGTGTTGCTTGCCTGTCGTCATCACTTCAACAGGCGAGGACACCCCACTCGGAACTTCGTAGGCCAGTCCTCACTCCACGGCTGTCGTCCTTGAGATTGTGTGCAGAGATCCGCGGCGTTCCCAGCCCTGTCATCCTGAGAGAGTGTGCAGAAATCCGCGCGCTCCCCAGCCTGTCATCCTGAGCGGGTGGTGGAGCGGGTGGCGAAGGATCTCCTGCGGTAAGCGAAACCCGCGCAGATTGGACGAGACCGCGGTTTTCGTGTCCGCGCGCTCGTCGTTCATCGGACGAGATCCTTCGCCACCCACTCCACCACCCGCTCAGGATGACAGGGTGGGAGTGCCGCGGATTCTGCACAACCTCTGAGCCGGCGCGGCAGGGTTCCGTCCGGAAGGGTGGAGCGCTGTACTAACATGCTCCGGTGCCGAGAAGGTGCGATCGATGACCGACCAAGAGAAGCACGACCTGTACGTTCGGTACTACGAACGGGTCGTCCGCTATCTGACGGCGCGGTACGGGTTGAAGGCCGAAGAAGCGAGGGAGATGGCACAAGATGCCTTCGTCAGTGTCTTCAAACGTGTGAAGGGCAAACCGATCGAGGATCACTGGCTTTTTATCCGGGTAACGGCGCACAACCGCGCAGCGAACGAGTTTCGGAGCCGTGAGCTAAGGCGGCGAACGGATGGAGGATCGATCGACGGCCGTGCCGGTCTGTCCGAGGTTGTCGTGAAAGACTTCTGGACCAACCGCGCGCCGGACTCTCCCGAGGAAGAGACCAGCCACCGCGAGCAAATGACCCTCCTGCGCTCCGCCATCGAAGACCTGCCGGAGTCACAGCGACCCTGTGTGCTTCTCCGCATCGACGGTCTGGCCTACGATGAGATCGCCACCGCGCTCAAGATCTCACTCGACGCAGTGAAGACGAGATTGCGAGACGCGAAGAAGTTCCTGCTCAAGAAGATGGGTGCGGAGACGGACCATGGTCACCAATAAGGACTGGGAAACCGCGCATCGCGAGGTGCTCGAGCGCGGACGCAAGCGCGTGGGTGATCCTCCCAGTCCGGAGGAGCTCGTCGCCTATTCGCAGGGAGACCTGTCTCCCGCGGAAGAGGAGCGCATCCGGCAGAAGCTGGCGTACTACCCCGACCTCGCCGCGGCTCTCACGGACGACAACGACGCGTTTGCCGACGACACTCCGCTGCTCACGAAGGCGGAGCTCGCCGCGGACTGGAACGCCATCCGGAAGCGCGTCGGGCCCGCCATCGAAGATCCGGTGACCACCATTCCCGCGTATTTGGCCAAGCGGCGCACGGGCATGTGGCAGTGGGCCACGGCTGCTTCGTTTCTCATCATCGCCTTGACCGGCGGCCTCTATCTGCGCTCGACCTCCACGATCCGGGCCCTGCGCGAGGAGCTGCGCCGCCCCCGCGGGAACGTGGAACGGATCGTCCTCGTCGATGAGACGGCGCGCGGCACCGCCCATTCCGCGATCCAGTCCATCACGCTGCACGCCCCGACCGAATACGTCGTCATCGCGCTCACCCTCGAGGACGAGTCGCAGGTGGGACCCTTTCGCGCGGAGATGCGCAACCTCGAGACCGAACCTCCCCAGGTCATCTGGACGGGCTCAGTCCGGCGCGGCAGCGACGGCACGTTCATGATCGAGATGCCCCGCGGCTTCCTCGGCGACCGGCGGCATCGCATCCAGCTCTTCGTGGAGGATGAATCGCGGCCCATCGCCACGTACGCGTTCGCATTGTCCTCCGACTGACCCGCGCGCCGGCGTTCCGCCAAGCCGGCACGGCTGTGAGAAATGCGGGTTAAGGTTAAGCTGCGCCACCACATGCCCTCACCTCGGTTGATGATCGCGTGCCTTCTGCTCGCCGGACCGCTCCTGAATGCGGCGGGTCCGCCCGCGACGCCTCAGCTCCTCGAGCCGGAGGAAGACGGTCAGTTGGTCAGCGGCGCGGATGTCCACATGGTCACTTCGCCGTTTGCGGATCCCGACGGCGACGGACACCTGTGCACGGATTGGCAGATCCGCCTGAGTGAAGACGTCGTGTGGGAATCGCTCTGCGCAACCGGAGCCGAGAGGGTTCACACGCACCTCGGCGATGGCAACTTCGCGGGGCCGCAGGCCAGACGCCATGATCTGGTCGAGGGCCTGACCTATGTTCTCTCGGCTCGTCACCGCGACGACAGCGGCGACAGCGATCATGAGTGGAGTGCCTGGGCGGAGCGAACCTTCAAGACCAGCATCCCGCCGGCATCCGCGCCCATGTCCCTTCGCGACGTGATCTCATCCCCTTCCCCGCAATGGACCTCCACCGCAGCACCGGGAGCGTCTCTTCGCCTGGAATCGCTCGACCGCGAATCGTTCCTGCAGATCACCTCGAGTGGGTTGCAGCACGAGACCTCGCTCGCATCCCGTTCCGCGGTTCGCGTCGTCCTCACGGCCGGCGAAACGCCTTGGGATCTCGTCGAGAGCGACCTGACGTTCGAGGACGAGAACGGCAAGGCCCTGACGATCTACCTCCCGGCCGTCCAGCTCGCGGCCGCGGCGCAACTCGAGTTGTGGGTCTCGGCCAACGGCGGAACCCATCGCGCGCAACCGGGATCGCGTGCACCCGACTTCGAGACGATCCTTCGCGGCGCGCCCGTGCCGTGGTCCGTGCGACAGCGCGGCTTCGTCGTGGAGCCGGTCGCGGAGGGGCTTCAGCTTCCCGTGAACATCGCCTTCGTCCCCAACCCTTCCGATGAACCCGATGCTCCCTATTACTACGTCGCGGAGTTGTACGGTTCCGTGAAAGTCGTGACGCGGGCCGGCGACGTCCGCGAGCTCGCGTCGAATCTGCTGGACATCGAGCCGACCGGTCACTTCCCCGGCAACGGCGAATCGGGACTGGCAGGCATCGCGGTCGATCCGCAGAGCGGAGATGTCTTCGTGACCGGTGTCTATTGGCCGGACCGCTCGATCTGGTCTCTCGATCCGCGAGTGCTCCGGCTTCGCGTCTCGGAAGATGGACTTCGGGCTCTGGCCGTCGAGACCGTCGTGGCGTTTCGCAACGAGCACCAGTCTCCCTCGCATCAGATCTCCAACATCACCTTCGGTCCGGACGGGATGCTGTACGTCCATCTCGGCGACTCGGCGGAGCACGAGCTCGCACAGGACATGACCACCATCCGCGGAAAGATTCTGCGGATGAACGTCGACGGATCGGCGCCGCCGGACAATCCCTTCTTCGACGCGACGGACGGGATCTCCGCCACCGACTACATCTTCGCGCTGGGATTTCGCAATCCGTTCGGAGGCGCCTGGCGCGCAGCGGATCAATCCCTCTACTCGATCGAGAACGGCCCCACGACCGATCGTCTCGCGCGAATCGTTGCCGGTCGCAACTACCAATGGGACGGCACCGACGACAGCATGCGGACCTTTGCGGCGCACACGTGGAAGTCTCCCGCGGCGCCGGTGCAGCTCGCCTTCGTGCAACGGGAGACCTTCGACGGCAGCGGCTTCCCAGCCACGAAAATGGGCTCGGCCTTCGTCACGGAATCCGGCCCGACCTGGGCCACCGGAGTTCAGTCGGCCGGCAAGCGGATCACGGAAGTGGTGCTGGGCGAGGAGCAATCGATCTCGTCGGCGCCTCTCATCGAGTACGACGGAACCGGCAAGGCCACAGCGGCGGCGATCGCAGCCGGCCCGGACGGCCTGTACTTCAGTGATCTCTACCAGGACTTCGGCTATGAGAAGACCATCGATCGCGGCGCGCGCGTCTTCCGCGTGCGTTGGACGGGCTACGCGGCGTTCGGAGTGCGTTCGAGCTCGGCCGACCGCCAGGTCGTCCGGTTCGAAGACCAATCGGACGTTCCCGAGGCGACGACCTGGAACTGGGACTTTGGTGATGGAACGTTCAGCAGCGAGCGCAGCCCGCGCCACACGTTCACCTCGGATGGACCATTCCTGGTCCGCCTGTCGGTGACCGGACCGCGGGGCACGCTGCACGAGACCAAGAGGGTCTGGCTGGGCAGTGTCTCTTCATCCCTGACGGCCGAGTACTACACGGACACGGAGTTTCAGAACCTGGCGGTGCGCAGAGATGAGCCGCGCGCCGGCTTCGACTGGTTCGAGGGCGACCCCCTCGATCCCGAGAAAGGGTTCTCCGCTCGATGGACGGGAACCGTGCGCCCGCGATTCTCGGAGAGCTTTCGTTTCACTGTCCGCTCGAATGACCCCGTGCGGGTCACGGTCGGCGGAGTCGTCGTCGTGGACGCCTGGACGGGAACCTTCGGCCCGGAAACGTCCGCGACGATCGATCTCGAAGCCGGCCGCGAGTACCCGATCCTGATCGAATACCGCAACCTCACAAGACCCGCGGCGCTGGAAGCTCTCTGGGAAAGCGAGACCCAACCCGCTCTTCACATTCCACACTCCTACCCGCAGGAAAAAAGGCGCGCCAGTCGTCACTGAGCGCTCACCGCGGAAAGCCCTCACGTCCCATACACTCCACAGGTTTTGCGCGAAAGGAACTTCTCGATGACCTCCAGACATTCGCTCCTCGCAGCTACCTTCCTGGCCATGCTGCTCGCGGCCAGCATCGTCGCGGAAGAAGTCACGGCACCGGCAGGCCCCGCCGCCCCTCCTGCGGCCAAGCGATACGGGACGTGGGGCATCGAGCTCGACGGAATGGATCGCTCCGTGAAGCCAGGCGACGACTTCTTCAAGTTCGTCAACGGCAAGTGGGCGGCCACCGCGCAGATCCCCGGTGACCAGACCCGCACCGGCTCGTTCATCCTGCTGCGCGATCTCTCGGAAGCGCGCGTGCGCGCGATCCTCGATGGCTGGGCCGCGGACAAGACGCTGAAGGCCGGCAGCGACGAAGCGAAAGTGGCCGCGCTGTATCGCAGCTTCCTCGACGAGGCCACCGCGGAGAAGCTCGACGCGAAGCCCATCCAGCCGCACCTCGAGGCCGTCCGGAAAGCGTCGACGCACGACGACCTGGCCCGCCTCATGGCGCGCACGCCGGTCACCTTCGGCCGGTCGTTCTTCAACGCCGGTGTGGGTGACGACGCGAAGGATCCCGAGAAGTACACGCTCTATCTCTCCCAGTCCGGAACCGGCTTGCCCGACCGCGAGCTGTACCTGCGCGAAAACTTCAAGCCGCAGAAGGACCGCTATCAGACGTACGTGGCGAACATGCTGAAGCTGATCGGCTGGACCGAGCCGGAGAAGAACGCGGCGGACCTCGTGGCCCTCGAGACGAAGATCGCCGAGGCGCACTGGAGCCGGGCCGAGAGCCGGAACCGCGACAAGACTTACAACCCGACCACCATCGCCGAGCTGGAGACCAGCGCGCCAGGATTTCCGTGGGCGCTCTTCTTCAGGGAAGCCCGCATCGACAAGCCCGGCCGGGCCGTCGTCCGCCAGAACACGGCCCTCCCCAAGCTGGCGAAGATCTTCGCGGACACGCCGGTGGAGACGCTGAAAGCCTGGCAGGCCTTCCACGTGGCCGACGACGCGGCCCCGCTTCTCTCCAAGCGCTTCGTGGACGCCGAGTGGGAGTTCCGTTCGAAGTTCCTCAACGGCACGAAGGAGCAGCGCCCGCGTTGGAAGCGCGCCGTCGCCGCCGCCGAGGACGCCATGGGTGAGGCCATCGGCCGGACCTACGTCACCGAGTACTTCCCGCCGGAGTCGAAGGCCAAGATGGAGAAGCTCGTGGCCGACCTGCGCGCGGCGATGAAGGGCCGAATCCAGAAGCTCGAGTGGATGGGACCGGAGACGAAGGCGCGCGCGCTGGAGAAACTGTCGAAGTTCGGCGTGAAGATCGGATACCCGGCCCAGTGGCGCGACTACGCGAAGTTGCAGGTCCGCGAGGGCGATCTGGTGGGCAACGCCGAGCGCGCGGAACAGTTCGAATGGGCCCGCGACGTCGCCCGCATCGGCACGCGCGTCGACGACGCGGAGTGGGGCATGACGCCGCAGACGGTCAATGCCTACTACGCTTCGACGAAGAACGAGATCGTTTTCCCCGCGGCCATCCTGCAGCCCCCGTTCTTCGATCCGAAGGCCGATCCTGCCGTGAACTACGGGGCCATCGGAGGAGTGATCGGCCACGAGATCACGCACGGCTTCGACGATCAGGGTCGCAAGTCCGACGGTGACGGTGCGCTCCGCGACTGGTGGGCCGCCGACGACACCGCGAAGTTCGAGACGCAAGCCACCAAGCTCGGCGCGCAGTATGAGAGCGTCGCGTTCCCACAGTTGCCCGGCATCCACATCATCCCCAAACTGACCATGGGCGAGAACATCGGCGACCTGGGCGGCATCCTCCTGGGCCTCGACGCCTACCGGCTCTCCCTGGCCGGCCAGCCCGCCCCCGTCCTCGACGGCTTCACCGGCGACCAACGCGTGTTCCTCGGCTGGGCACAAGTGTGGAGGACCCTCGTCCGCGACGACGCCCTCCGCCAGCTCATCCTCACCGACTCACACTCCCCCGGCATGGTCCGCGCCTTCGCCCCCCTCCGCAACGTCGACGCCTGGTACGAAGCGTTCGCCGTCAAGGAAGGCGACGCGAACTACCTCGACCCCAAGGACCGCGTGCGCATCTGGTAGCGCGGATGTGCGGCGCACTCCGCGTTCTCCGCGTCTCCGCGTGAGAAGTCTCACCGGTTCACGCGGAGGCGCGGAGGAGGTCGGCCTTGCCGGCCTAGGAGCGAGGCCCGCGGGCGATGCCGCAGGGGGGCATGGAGAAGCCGGACGTTTGGTCGAAGGCGGTTCCGTCGGCGGTGCCACGCCAGTTCCAGAGCTTGCCGTCGTCGGTATCCACTTCGAGGTCGATGTGCGCGCCGCGCATGAGCGAGATGGGCGTTTCGAGCGGGAGGAATCCCTGCGACCAATGCGTGCCCCGCTCGAGATGATTCGAGAGCACCAGGCCTTCCGCGAGCGTGGCCGTGAACCAGACCGCGAAGCCTGTGAGGAGTCCGTCCCGGCGAGCCCGGTAGGTTGCACGTCCCTCCACTCGAGTCGTGTCCGTCTCCGCGAGGTCGGCGTCGATGACCTTCTCGCCGTCCGCCAGACGCGCCTCTTCGCTGATGTGAAAGCGGAACAATGCACTCGAGGCGAAGAGCCGCAACGACGAGAAGTCGATGCCGAAGTGCGCCTCGCTCCAAAAGCTCACGGCCTGCTCGTACTCCTTGATCAACTCCACGGGCGCAAGCGAGAGGGTCAGTCGCCGAGGAAGGATCGTTGCGCCGGGTCGCAACAGCCGCGCCTTCGCATCGATGACCGAAGAGAGAATGTTCTCGTCGAACCCGAACGAACCAATCGTTTCCGTGATGAGGACGTCGGCCCGCTGCGGCAGCTCGACCTTCGACGACTCTTCGTGGAACACCTCGATGCGGTCGTCGAGCCGGGCCCGCCGTGCGAGCAGCCGCGTCACATCCGCCATGTGACTCTGCTCGATGGCGTAGACCTTCGCGGCGCCGGCCTCACACGCGAAGAAGGACAGGACGCCCGACCCGCAGCCGAGATCGAGCACGACGTCGCCTGGACGGACGACGCTCCGGATGGCCTGGCGATAGGTGCGCGTGCGGAGCTCATCGGCCAGAAGCGCGCGGTGATACTCGATCAAAGCGCGCACCGCGGGCGTTTCGTGATGCTGCGAGTCATCAACCTCTCCTTGCCGGCACGGCCTATTCTCAGGATTCAGGTGCCGCTTTTCAATCTTCGAAACCGCGCCGGACGTCGCCAGTGCCCAGCAACCTAACCCGCATTCCTCACAGATTTCCGCACACTCCGATTCGACACACGGGAACTGGCTGAAGCAGGACAAACAGTCTGTCATCCCTCGCTCGACGCTTCCAAGAAACTTCCAGTGTTTGCAGGGTCAGAATGCAAACTCATCGGAGGCTGCATCGCCCCCCTCATCCGGCCGATGGCCACCTTCTCCCCCCAAGAAGCCGGGGGGAGAAGGCTCTCGATTACACACCCTCGCGATGAACTACTCCAGCTCGCGATGCGCACACACCGAGAGCCTTCTCCCCTCCGCAGAGGGGAGAAGGTGCCGAAGGCGGATGAGGGGTCGCTCTCGTGACAGGTACGCAGCCTTCTGTTTCTTTCTCTCAGGCGCGCCGCTGCGCGGCGTGGGCCGGCTCGGGATGACAGCCCCATTTGTCGTGCTTCAGACAGTTCCCGTGTGTCGAATCGGAATGTGCGGAAGTCTGTGAGAAATGCGGTTTAGCTCGCGACAAGCTGTTCATCCTCGGGGATGACGAACGCGTACCCATTCGACTGAAGGTCGGTGATCACCCGCTCGAAGACGGGCAGCGTGTGCTCGTGGCCCTGGTGCAGCACGAGGATCGTTCCCGGGCGGACCTTCGGAAGGATGCGCCGCGCGACATCGTCGGGACTGGATCGCACGCCATCGAAGCCGCGCGCGCTCCAGCCGATGAGGCGCATCCCGCGGCGACGCAGCACCGGATGGACCGCAGGATTCTTCATCCCCACCGGCGCGCGAAACCACGCGGGCTGCGTTCCGGTGATGCGAGTCAGCACTCGATTGCACGTGTCGATCTCGCCGGCCACCCGACCCGGGAGTGCGCACCAGAAGGTTGCGCTGGGATGAGTGTGACTGTGGTTCGCGACCGAATGCCCGCGACGCAGGGCTTCTTCGAGGATCGGCGCGTTCTGCTCGGCCAGCATGCCCTTCACGAAGAAAGTGACTTTCACGCCCGTTGAGTCGAAGAGGTCGAGCAGCGCGCGGGTGTCGTCTGTCGGACCGTCGTCGATGGTCAGCCATACTTCCCTGCGGGGTGTTGCGAAGCGGGTCATCACCGGACCGAGCCACTGCACGTTGGGGCGCAGCGTCGGGTAGAGCAGCAAGGCATGCGACAGTGCCAGGATGCCGAGGCCGAGGAGCGGCGCGTGCGGCCAAAGTGCGATCGTGGCCACGGGCGCGGCGATGGCGAAACCGAGAATCACGACTCGGATTTGATGCCTCCGACGGCGGCTGCAGTACGTTCGATGGGGCCCTGCAGGACGAGCGCGACCACGGCCGCGATCCCGTTGATTGCGAGCACGGCCAGGAACTGCCATGCGGCGAAGCGCACCCACGAAGTGGATCCGGCGAAGTGCAGCGAGGCTCCGCTCATCGTCAGGATCAGCACGATCGAGTTCATGCGCAGGTTGTTCCCCCGGCGCATGAACACGGCGCCGAAGGTCAGGATCGGGACGTGCATCAAGACGAGGGCGATGGGGATGGCCGCCACGAGGGCGAAAGGAAGGGCCCACGTTCTCACCAGCACGGAAACGACGAAGGCCGCCAACGTGAGTGTGGTCCACGCGCCCACCGTGAAATTCTCGATAGCGCTCTGATGCCGGTCGACGACCATGGCCACATCGGCCGGCGTGGCTTTGGCGAAGCGCATGCGCACTAAGCCGTAGAGGCGGAAGATCGCGAAGTTGTATCGCGCGGGGAGCCAGTGCGCGTCGGCGCGGCCGCGAACGATGTTCATCGCGGCGGCTCCTGGGAAAACGGCTCGAAGTAGAACCACTGAAACCAGGCCCGGCGGACGGCAGCCTCCAACTCGGCCGTCCAGTGAGCCATAGCCTTGGCGAACGCCTCCGAGCGGTCTCGCGTGCGGATCACCTCGAAAGGCTCGCGGACGACCAATCGATACCGCCGTCGCCCGAGGCGGAAGATGAACACGGGATAGATGGGCACGCGCGCCGCCATGGCCAGAGCGAAGGGTCCGGAGGGAAGTTCGGTCTGCTTGCCGAACAGGGTGGCCGGAAACGAGGCGATGCCTGGTGTGACCCGATCGCCTTGCACGGCGATGATCTCGTCGCGCTGCAGGGCATCCAGCAAGTCGAGGGCGAGGTCGTTGGCTCGGGTGCTGAAATCGATCTTCAGCGCCTCGGCCGACGTCCGGTCGTCCAGCTCGGCTTCGAAACGGCGTGTGTCCGGATCGATCTCCGGTGCGCGCACCATCACGATCTGCCGCTTCGACATTGCGGCGAACATGTGTGCGCCGAGGTCATAGTTGCCCATGTGCGCGGTGAGGATGATCGCGCCGCCCTTTTCCGCGTAGAGCCGGTCGATGTACTCGCGGCCGACGAACTCCCAGTCCGGGACGATGCGCAGCTCTTTGAAACGGACCTTGTCGTCGATCGTCCAGGCGAAGTTCCAGAACACGCGATAGGTGCGAAAGAGGTTCCCCATCGCGGTCGAACCGGGCAGGATGGCCTTCAGATTTGCCATCACGCCGCGCCGGCCGGTCTTCCACAGGAGCACGAAGAACAGCGTCCACACCGCCAGGATGTAGGGCTCGATCCAGTACGGGACGTTGAGCACGGCCCAGCGCAGGTAATGGCGCCAGAACACCCCGCGTGCGTGAAACCGATGCAGCCACTTCACGGGTTCATGATCTCCGCGAGCTTGCGATCCTGCACGGGCAAAGACGGCCGGAACAATTGGAAGAGGGCGCTTCCCATCATCTTCTCGTCGCCTGGGTATGTCGGCACGAGCTGCAGAGGGAAGCGGTCAAAGATCTCGCGGTCGCTGCGCTTGCGGCGGTTCTGCACCTCGTGACGCTTGCGGGCCAGCCGGGCATCGTTGCGAAGAATCCAGTCCAATGCCCGGAACTGCATGGCCGTCAGCGGATCGTCGATGGAGACCAACGGCTTTCGCCGCCAGCCTCGCGGTTTCGGGGCTTGCCCGAAGTCGCGCGTGAGCTCGGCTGCATCAGGATTTCGCGTGGTCGCGTAGTGGTGAAGGCGGTGCATGTACGCGAACAGCATGGACGCGCCGCTGTCTGGCAGGTTCTCGTAGTTCTTGATGGCCGTCTGCAGCGCGTTGCGCTCGAAGAGCACGCCTCGCTCGAAGTCGCCCAGACGGTTGCTGGTCGTGCTCGAGGCGTGGCGCACCAGGGCCTCCGGCTCGAACACGGACCGATAGCCGCTGATCCACGCCCGCCAGCCGAAGTCGACGTCCTCGAGGTACGCGAAGTAGTCGTCGTCGAAGGCGCCGAGCCCCATCAGCGGTGCACGGCGCGCAATCATGTTGCCCCCGCACGCGAAGAGGATCTCGTCGCCTCGGGCTGGTTCCGGTCGCGATCCGAGCGGGTAGCGGAAGCCGTTCTGAAAAGCGTGGCCGTCGAACGTCAACATCCCGCCGATGAAATCGATCTTCGTTCCCGTGGGATCGACGATCTTTCCTCCGACGGACAGCACGTCCTCCGGGGCATCCTCGATCGCATCGACCAGCGACGCCAGCCAGCCGGGCTCGGGCACGGCGTCGTTGTTGAGAAAGATCACATGCGTCGCCGTCGAGCCGGCCAAAGCAGCGGCCAGCCCGCCCGTGAAGCCGCGATTCGTCGTGAGCGCGAAGAGCTTGACCTGAGGATGCTGGGCCACGATGGCCGTGGGGCTGCCGTCGCTCGAACCGTTGTCGACGACCGTGACCGACGCGCCCTCCACCTCGGGAAGCTGCGCCTCGACGGCGCGCAGGCACTCGAGCGTCTCCACGCGGTTGTTCCAGTTGACGATGATGATCTCGGTGGTGGTCATTCGTTAGCGCAGCCGTCGCTTCAGCCGGTCGAGGATGGTGACCGGACGTTCGGGGATGGAAGGCCGCATCGCGAAGGACTCCTTCGTGCGGTCGGTGCGCGGCGAGTTGCAGAACGCGCGCAACGGCGCCAGCGACTGGTCCCACTGGTGATCGCGCACGAATCCTTGTGCGCCCCGAACCATCCCCTCAGGATCGATGCTGACGATGGCCGAGGCGTAGGCCTCGGGGGTGTTCTCCCGCACAACCACGCCGGCCTGATAACGCTCCAGAATCTCGTCCGTGCCCGGTGCGGAGCTCGAGACGATCGGCAAGCCGCACCAGAGATAGTCGTAGATGCGCGTCCGCATCGAGAGGTCCGTTTCCAGCGAACGAGGAAACGTGATCAACGCCAGCGCGAAGCGCTCGAAGAACGCGGCCCGGCGCTCGTATGGCTCCCACGGCACGAAGCGAATGAAGTCGTAGCCGTTCTCCTTCGCATGAGTCATGGCCGCGGCGAGCATCCCCTGCGGAGTGAGCTCGGGATTGGGATGATGTGTGAAGGTCAGAGTCGCTCCCGGCACCGACCGGCGTACCAACGCGACCGCGTCGATCGCGGCAATCGGGTCATACCAATCGTAGATCCCGCCGAAGAAGATGTTGGGTGCGGATGGCGAGCTGCGCTCCGAGGAGCGGGGAGGCGGCACTCCGAAGGGAGCGATGGCGATGAGCGATTCCACTTCCGGGTCCTGCTCGAACAGTTGAGGATTGAGGCGGCCCGCGGCCAGAAGCGCGCCGAGGTAGAACATCCGTTGCGCCTCGGACGCACACAGAAAAAAATCCCCGCGTGCCAGAGAGCTCATCAGCGTGAAGTGATCGTGCTGAAACACCTCCGCCCCTCGCTCGGCGAAGTAGTGCATGTTCTCGATGATGTAAGGGTCGTAGAGATCGACGACCGTGGGGATGGGGTTGGCCTGAAGGAAAAACGCGTTGGCCACGTGCCCTTGCACCACGGCCGCGTCACAGCGCTCGCTGGTGGCGAGCAACGTCTCCGGATTGATGAATCCTGAGGTGCAACCCTCGACTGCGCCGGCATCCGGCGAGAGCACGGTCACGGCGTGTCCGTCGTCGCGCAGGACGCGAGCGATCTCCAGAAAGCGAATCCCCACACCGGCCGGCTGGCCGTGGCCGAGAGGCTCGGGACAAACGAGCAGGATCCGGCTCATCCGCGTCCCCGGAGCTTTTCGAGAGTGGTGTGCACCTTCCACGTCTTCGAGCGATAGATCATGTCCAGCAGCCCGCTCAACCGAGCAATCTCGACGCGGAGCCGCTCGATCTCGCCGTGGCTCTCGTGGATCATTCCCTGCGCCTCGCCGTTTTGCCGATGCAAGGCTGCAATGCGGTCACCGGCGTGCGCGAGCTCCACGGTCAGCCGCTCCAACTGCAGAGTCTTGGCTTCATAGTCGCCGACGATGCCGCTCATCACCGCCACCGCACCCTCCAGCTCGCGGGTGCGGAGGACATGTCCGTTGATGACGTCCTGGGCCGCGGCGCTCTGGCGGATGAGCTCTTCCTTCTCGCGGGTGAGCCGGGCCAGGTCGCGTTGCGCGGCATCCCTGTCTCCCCGGGCTTCGACCGCTTGCGAGTACAGCGTGCCGGCGCGCCGTTTCTGCCGTTCGAATACGTTCGCGAACACCGCTGGATCCAGAAGCTGCGCGTGCTTGGTCCATACGCTTTGTTTCGCGGCGCGATATCGCTCGGACCCTTCGGGCGTTGCGAGCACGACGGAGGACCCGCCTTCGAAATGCCGGATCTCGCACGTGACCCGCGGGATGCGCAGGAAGTCCCCGCGCTGCGAAAGCCGGATCAGGAGATCCCAGTCTTCGAAAAGGTCGAACTTCGCGTCGAAGCCGCCCAGCGCGAGGAACATTTCGCGCCGGAACAACAGCGTCGGGAGGGGGATGTAGTTGTCGACCAACAACAACTCGCGGTCGTAGTTCTGCGCGAAGAGGCGCTGCCGTGAGTACACCTCGTACGCGCCGCCGGCGCCGGGTCGCAGGAAGGCGGACACGGCATCCGTGTACCACGCCGCGTGTGAGGAGGAGGTCGCTGCCGCGAGGGTCGGGAGGTGCTCGGGGTAGAAGAGGTCGTCGTCGTCGAGGAAGGCCAGAAACGCGCTCGAGGCCGCGCGCGCCCCTGCGTTTGCCGCTTCGGCACGGCCTCGTGACGTCTCATGATCGAGCAGCCTCACACCTTCGCCGAGCTCTGGGCGGGCACCACCATCGTTGACGACCACGATCTCGGCCGGATAACCGCTCGCGCGGACCGAGTCCACCGCCTCCCGGAGTAGCGCGAGACGATCCTTCGTGCGGATCACGACCGTGATCGGCACGGTCTCGGCGACACTCTCGATCACCGGTGGTGCGCCTGTGCGGCGGCGCAGCTCGCTGAAGGGGAGCGTATGCAACAGGGACAGCTCCACCACGAGATAGGCCTCGGCAAATCGCGTTTCGACCGGCATGGTCATGGCGCGATACGCGTTCAGCCCGCGCGCGTAGCCGGCATAGTCGCGTTGCGCGAGCTGAGTCGCGTGCTCGGCGATGGCGGCGTACTTCGCCTCAGCGACGGCTGTGATGTCCACGATCGCATTCGGCCGGATCGGCTGCCCCACTTCGTAGAACGCCACGCGGGCCACGGCAAGATCCGCGAAGAGAGTCTCGTCCCGCTGTACGAGCTCGCAGAACGCGCGTGAAAGTGCGAGGTGATCGGGGTGGATCTCGATCGAGCTCGGCACGGCGATCAGGTCGGGGCGAAACGCCAGCAACTCCTCGCGAAGTCGGACGGCTACTTCGTCTCCCAGACCGCGGTCGGGGAATCGAAGAAACTCGAGCTCTGCGCCCTCTCCAAGCCGATCCAGAGCCGTGCGGGACTCCTGCTCCCTGGTCGCGGCAGAACCCGCCTGTGCGCCGTCCGTGGCCACCACCACGCGCACCGCCCGACCTTCCCGGAGGTGCTGGGCCACCAAGCCCCCACAACCGATGACTTCGTCGTCCGGATGCGGAGCGAGAATGAGCAGCCTCTCGCCGCGGAGCAGCGCCGGTTGGTACGGAATCGCCTCCGCCTCGATCAACACGGCGCCATTGTAGTTGAGGGCGGGCGGTACGACCGCCGGCGCCGGTTGGCACAGCCTTGGGCACGGGTTGGGTAGCTCGATCTGTCGAAACGCCGCGTCAAAAATCGATACACTACTTCGCAGAGGTTCCCGAACTGAGTTGTCGGTTGTCAGTTGTGGGCGAACCAACCGCCAACCGCCAACTGACAATTGACAACCGACAAGCGGGCCGCGACGCTCTGACTCACCACGACTATGTCCCGACACCTCATCGCCAATTGGAAAATGAACCTTCCGCCGGAGGGGATCGAGCAATACCTCGCCACGGTCGGTGGCGCGAATCCCCGCGACGTGGAGATCCTCATCGCGCCGCCGTTCCCTTTCCTGCGGCACGTCGTGCGCTGTGGCGAGGGCCTCGGGGTGGCGGGGCAGAACTGCAGTGACCAGCAGGCTGGCGCGTTCACGGGAGAGGTCTCTCCGTCGATGCTGCGCGAGTGTGGCGTGGAAGCGGTCATCCTGGGACACTCCGAGCGTCGGACGCTCTTTCATGAGACGGACTCCTTGATCGCGCGCAAGCTGGCGCTGAGCATCCGATGCGGGCTCCGGCCGATCCTCTGCATTGGGGAAGACCTTCGCGTGCGGGACCTCGGGCAGGTGGCCACCCATCTGGCGAACCAGCTCAAGGAAGCCGCGGTCCCGGAGCTCGAGTCCGCGGAGGCCGTCATCGTCGCCTACGAGCCGGTCTGGGCGATCGGCACCGGCCGCAACGCCAGCGGGGCCATGGTGGCGGAGACTCTGGTGGACATCCGCAACGCGCTCGAGCGGTTCTGGCCGGCACGCCTGTCGGGCACGCCCATTCTTTACGGGGGCAGCGTGACGCCGGACAACGTTCCCGACCTCGTGTCGAATGGCACCATCGACGGCTTTCTGGTGGGCGGCGCGAGCCTCGATTCCCGGAAGCTCCTGGCCATTCACGCCGGAATGCGATGAAGCTCCAGGGCTAGAATCACGGGGCTTGACGTGCCCGTCGATTACGGGAACAATCCGCTCCCCGGGCCGGTTTGCGGTCTGGCATCACCGGAGAATTCATGATCGCATTGCTCGTCGTCCTGCACGTCATCATCAGCATCTTCCTGATCCTCGTCGTCCTGGTTCAACAGGGCAAAGGCGCGGACCTGGCGGGAGCGTTTGGCGGGGGCGGCTCACAGACGGCATTCGGCGCGCGCGGCGCGACGACTCTGCTTCACAAACTGACGACCGGCTTCTTCGTCGCCTTCGTCGTCACCTCGCTTTCGCTGGCGGTGCTTCAGGCTCGTCCTCGCAGCTCGGTCATGTCCGGCGATACCCCGGCCGCGGCGCCTACGGCTCCCGCGACCAAGAAGTAACCCTCGCAGCATCGTTCTTTGACCCTGCCCAAGTGGCGGAATTGGTAGACGCGCACGTTTGAGGGGCGTGTGGAGTAATCCGTGCCGGTTCGAGTCCGGCCTTGGGCACCAATCAGCACACAACGCAAAAAGGCTCGCCACCCGGCGAGCCTTTTTGCGTTTGTGCGGGCTGCGCCTGAACAATTCAACGGAACGTTGACCTGACAAACCTTCACTCGAGCTTAGTACTGCTTCCCGGAAGTCGGTGTCCAGTGGGTTGGGTTGTCAGTTGTCGGTTCTCAGTTCGGGGTGATCCATCCGTGGCGTGACTGGGTGCAGACAACCGATCACCGACAACTGACAACCCGACCACTGGACACTTGTTTCCGGGGGGCTGTACTTAGTGGTGCGGTGGTATCGGGAGCGACCGACGTGCCGCCCTAGCCGGTGCGGCAGAAAGCACGTGGGCCTCGGAGCTGCCGTACGTGCCCAAGGCTATGCCAACCAGCGCCGCCGGTCGTACCGGCTAGGCTTCGGTGATGCGCCGGTCGTACTCGGCCGCCCGATCGAGAAACGACTCGATCGAACGTCCCAGGGCGAGCTTCTCGGAGAGCTCCGAGGAGTTGGCGAAGTCGGTGCTGAGGCGTTCGGCTTCGGCGAGGTAATAGTCTCGCAGGCCTACCTCGATCTTGAACTCGGGATACTTCTCCGCGAGCGTGCGCATCCACTCTTCCACTTGGCGGCGCCGGTCCTTGTCACCCACGCCTGATTTGAGGTCGGCGAGGAGCGTTCCCACGACGCCGGACAGAATCTGCATGCGCTGCGCGTGGACTGCGTCGTTGGCCATGGCGCGGAATGGTACTGCGATTACAATGCCCGCCGGCATGAAAGTCCTCATCGCCAACCGTGGCGAGATCGCGGTTCGCATCATCCGCGCGTGCCGCGAGCTCGGCTATCCCACAGTGGCCGTCTACTCCGAGCCCGACCGCACCGCGCTTCATGTCGTCTACGCCGATCAGGCTCTTCCGATCGGGGCCGCACCGTCGCGCGAGAGCTACCTGCGCATCGACCGTATCCTGGACGCTGCGAAGAAGAGCGGCGCGGACGCGATTCATCCTGGCTACGGTTTTCTCGCAGAGAATGCCGAGTTTGCCCGCGCCTGCCGCGACGCAGGCCTGCTCTTCATCGGTCCCTCGCCGGAGTCGATCGATGCCATGGGGTCGAAGACGGAGGCGCGCTCGCGGATGAAGGCAGCGGGAGTGCCCGTCGTGCCCGGCCTCATCGATCCGGTCCAGTCCTTCGACGAGATCGCGGCGTTCGCTCAGGAAGCGGGCTTCCCGATCATGATCAAGGCCGCGGCCGGCGGGGGCGGAAAAGGCATGCGTCGCATCGACCGCGACGCCGATCTGCTGCCCGCCTTCGAGCGTGTCACCAGCGAGGCTCTCTCGTTTTTCGGCGACGGCTCGGTCTACGCGGAGAAGTTCATCGAGTCCCCACGCCACATCGAAGTCCAGATCCTCGGGGACCAGCACGGCAACATCGTTCACCTCGGCGAACGCGAGTGCACGCTCCAGCGGCGGCACCAGAAGGTCGTCGAAGAGGCCCCGTCGCCCGTCGTCGACGCGGCGCTCCGCGAGGAGCTCGGTGCCATGGCCGTGAAGGCTGCGGCCGCGGTCAACTACTACTCCACCGGCACCATCGAGTGCCTCATGGGTCCGGACCGCCGCTTCTACTTTCTCGAGATGAACACGCGGCTCCAGGTCGAGCATCCGGTCACTGAGATGGTCTGGGGCCTCGATCTCGTGAAAGAGCAGCTTCGCGTGGCTCGCGGCGAAAAGCTGCCCTTCACCCAAGCCGATCTGCGTCCCTCCGGGCACTCCATCGAATGCCGCATCTACGCGGAAGACCCCGCAAGAAACTTCGCGCCGTCGCCGGGCCTCATCCGCTACATCAACCTGCCCCAGGGGCCGGGAGTGCGCAACGACCAGGGCGTTTACGCCGGTTATACCGTGCCGGTGTTCTATGACCCCATGCTCTCCAAGCTGATCGTGCACGCCGAAACGCGGGAGGCCGCGATCGCGCGCATGCGCCGGGCCCTGGCCGAGTATCGCGTCGAAGGGATCATGACCACGATCCCTTTCTTCACGTTCATCATGAACAACCCCGAGTTCATGGCAGGCAACTTCGACACAGGGTTCATCGACCGCATCCTGCCGGAGCTCGACTTTGCCCAGTCTTCCGCCGATCCGCGCCAACGCGACGCCGCGATTGCCGCCGCGGCCATCTTTGCGTTCGAAGAGTCCCAGAACGTGAAGCTCCCCGAGGACGTCCCCTCGCGTTGGCGGGATTCGGGCCGCAAGGAAGCCGTCCGAGGGCGCCTTTGAACTACATCGTTCGCGACGGCGAGACCGACCTCCCCGTGGAAGTGCAACGCCACGGAAGCGGCTACCGCGTGCGTATCGGCGATCGCTGGATCGAAGCGGACGTCGTGGACATCGGACGGTACGTGCGCTCCCTCCGTCTGGAGGACGGGACGCAGTTCTCGATCGTGCACCATCGCGAGGGGAACCTGCACGAGATCTCCTTCGATGGATCGACGGTCTCGGTGGAAGTGATCGACCCACTCGCCGCGAAACGCAGTCGCCGCGAAGATGAAATGGGCGGCAATGGCACGATCAAGGCCCTGATGCCCGGCCGCGTCGTGCGCATCCTCGTTGCGCAGGGCGACGTGGTTCGCAAAGGAGCCGGCCTGCTGATCCTCGAAGCCATGAAGATGGAGAACGAGATCCAGGCTCTGGCGGACGGCACGGTCATGGAGATCTTCGTCACCTCCGGCCAGACGGTCGAGGCAGGCGCGGACCTGCTCCATCTCGAGTAGGGCGGGCCGGCACGGCAGAAACACAGCGCAGGCTGCACCCGCCAACCAAACGCAACTTGGCCTGTCATCCCTCGCTCGACGCTTCCAAGAAACACCCAATGTTTGCAGGGTCAGAATGCAAACTCATCGGAGGCTGCATCGCCCCCTCATCCGGCCGTTGGCCACCTTCTCCCCCCAAGAAGCCGGGGGGAGAAGGCTCTCGATGGAACACTCTCGCGATGAACCAGTTCAACTAATGATGAACCCAGCTCGCGATGCACACACACCGAGAGCCTTCTCCCCT